>UOFY01000075.1_pt1 | contig 109595 bp, 102 predicted proteins | sample 1990141 | NCBI WGS metagenome assembly UOFY01 (sample SAMEA4728526, study PRJEB27164) | hydrothermal vent metagenome | biome: marine basaltic hydrothermal vent biome; feature: marine hydrothermal vent; material: mineral | place: Pacific Ocean | collected 2011-06-14/2011-07-23 | depth 1741 m | reverse complement strand
TCACCACGAACGTGAAAGCTCACCACGAACGTGAAAGCTCACCACGAACGTGAAAGCTCACCACGAACGTGAAAGCTCACCACGAACGTGAAAGCTCACCACGAACGTGAAAGCTCACCACGAACGTGAAAGCTCACCACGAACGTAAAAGCTTACAAGTGATCTGGTTTTTGGATCGCTTATTTAGTATGCAGAAGATACACTGATAGATGAGTCTTGCTCAGGATCTGGTTTTTTCGCAGCTTTCAAGTCTTCAGCCTGGTAAGCCTCCAGGATTGCGGCGGATTTTTTCGGGTCGATTTCTTTATAGAAACCCGGTGCCCACACCCGGTAACTTAGATCACCGTTGCCTTCCATCATAATACATTCGTGCATATCATCAGCTACGAGTTGAGAAGGACATTCAGCCAATGCAATGCCAGGCAGGCTCATTGCTGCAAATGCCATTGCTGGGATAATTATTATGCTTGAGTTTAATTTCATGATTACTCTCCTTGTGGTTTTACCGCGTTGCGGCAATTTAATCGTTCATTCACACTAAATAACTATTTTTATTTTGATTGGATACAGTTTGATTATGCAATATTGTGAGCGGAGTCAAAGCCTGCATTCATGATGAATGTTAGAAGTAAAAAGCAGGGAAAACTATTCTCCTGAAGGTGGGGGGTACCAACTAAGGGATTAATACTTTTTCTCTAGTTGTATTCGTTTAAGGGGGTACTATAATTGCGTGCTTCAGGACTATTTAACATGGACGATATAAAGTGAAAATATTGATTGCGGATGATCATGCTCTGTTCAGGCAGGGAATGGTCTACATACTGGGCGAGATGAATCAGGATGTTGAAATTTTGCAGGCATCTACCTCCAGGCAAGCGATTCAACTTGCTGAAGAGAATCCGGATCTTGCTCTGATATTGATGGATTTACGAATGCCCGACATGGATGGCATTGATGCGATGCAAATTATCTCGAGTCGAGTTGCGACCGTGCCGGTGGTGATGTTAACTGCTTCAGAGCGGTTAGCGGACATGAAGCAGGCACTGGATGCTGGAGCGATGGGATATATTGCTAAAAGCGTCTTGCCAAAAATTATGATGAGTGCCATACAACTGGTGCTTTCCGGAGGGGTTTATATTCCTCCCGCACTGGTGCAAAACGGCGGACAGATGGAAATGGCCGCGTACTCCCAGGTAAAATTAACGCCGCGCCAAACAGAGGTTTTGCGCTTGCTGGTGGATGGGCAGTCGAATAAGGAAATTGCGCGCAATCTGAAGCTTTCCGAAGCCACAGTGAAGGCACACATATCATCAATTTTTAAGGTGTTGAGTGTGAGCAACCGGACTCAGGCGGCTTTGGTGGCAAAAAAATCCGGTCTTGGTGTGAGTGGTGATATGGAGACCACATCAGCCGTACTGCTCAATAGCGGCCCGGAGTAGTACTGGTTCAGACTTGAGCTAATGCCTGGTAAAGCATCTTTGTGTCAGATCCGGACGTTCGAAGATATCTAAAAATAATTCAAATAAAAAAACAGCAGATGTTCAACGCCCTCATCAGCGACAGGCGAAAGGTTCACGATTTTTTGCGAATGCAAAACAAGTGCCGCTTTGAATTGTCCGCTGGAGCTATTTGTTAGCACTTTTTTGGTGAGCCACGTACTCATCAAGTAACTGACGAATTATTTTTTGATACTGCATGTGATGTTTTTTTGCTGTGTCTTTAAAATAGGCGACACTCTCTGAACTAAGAGAAATTGTGACTTTAGTGTTTTGTTGTTTAAGTGCAAGCTCTTCCGGTGATGGTAGGAAATCAGGTATTAACTTTAAATCACCGATTGGCTCGTTACTATATTGAATTATTTTGCTCATAGATTTTTTTACCTTTACGCCAATAACCTGCACCAAATATACGGATGCAACCAGACCGATAAGTAAACCGAACAGTGAGTATGCCACTACCTTGCTCATTTAAGCCGAAACAATAATATCGTTTTTCAGCTTGGCTATGCTCTAGATCCTCAGCAATAACACGATTTGTGTCTAAGAAAGCATGTTGCGCCTCATAGAATGTAACGCCATGTTTTTGCTGATTATCTAGGTTTTTTACCTCATCCCATTCGAAGCCCTGTTCACTCAATAGGGTAAATATAGCATTAGTATGGCTAAATAACCATATAAAGGCGTAGTGCGCGCTATTGCGTTAAAACAATAGAAATTTCACAGACTCTATACGAATGCCTTGGTGAATTAGCTCAACCATTTGAAACGCCTGGGGAGGTTATTACACGGTTGGTAGATTATTATGAACCAAAAGAAGCAGAGTCTTCCGAAACAGAATCGACACCAACCAAAACTAGATTTTCTAATTCTGTAAATACATATCAAAAACTTAGTATAAATTTTATTCCAGAAGACCCTTTACAATTTAAAAAGCTTTTACTTAAAGAAAAGAAAGCATGGGTATTGCTACACATGACTGATGGAACTAAGCATTTGCATGAATGGAATGCTCTGCGCTTTACTGAACATTCAGATGTTCTTGGGAATCTGAGATCCGGCTATTTAAGAAACTGGCGTGACAAAGGAATAATAAATGCAGAAGTTGCCATTGATAAGAGTGAACTAGATTAAGTTTTCTTGTGCTAGACGTTAGATTTATTTTTTATATTGATAACACCAATTTTAAGCCGTCATTCAACAGCTCAACTTGCTTGTTTGTTAATTTACCTACTTTGTCTGTTAAAAATAACTTGTCTATTGTGATGAGTTGAGAAATATTGACCACTGAGGATCGAGATAAACCGGAACCTTTTTTTGGAAGTTCAAAGTTACCAGGGGCATCCGATAATCGAAGATTTGAAGTGATAACAGCAACTAATACTGTTTTGATTTTGCTTGAATTAAAATCATTTGAAGATATAACAACAACGGGTCGTCTAAACCCCGGGTCTGAACTTTTAGGATCTTCTAGTGATACCCACCAGATTTCACCTCTTTTCACTCCCAATTTTCCTTTGGAATTGAACGAAATTGCATAGATGCACAAGTAATAGGGGACGTACCACGGTTTCTTAGTTTTTGTCTGTAAACGTCCGCTTTGCCTTGTTCTGATTTTTAAGACGGAATCTAAAAGCGACAGCTAAGTGGTGGTTTGAGACGTTCGACTTGTTCGAGTATTGTCAGATCATATCTGTTATTTATTGTGGCGGATTATTAGTTAGTGGGGAAACCGCATGGCGGATAAAGGCGCGAATTTGTGCGGGTTGTAGAGGTTTGTGCAATAAGGTGTAACCACTGGCTCTTGCTTCACGCAGGCGTTCGGGTGCGGTGTCTCCGGTTATAATTAAGGCGGGTATTTTTTTACCGATTGCTGCACTTACCTGTTGAATCGCTTCCGCGCCATTTTTTCCACCGCGCAGGCGATAATCGGCAAGAATAACATCCGGTTGCGGGCTGCCATTTTGTAGTTGTGAGACCGCATCATCGGCCGATGCGGCAACAATAGGGATGCAACTCCATCCTTTTAGTGTCTCCTCCATGCCTTCCCGTATTTCATCTTCATCATCAATAAACATGACCACTGTTTCGGTTAACCGGTAAGGGTCCGCCGGACTATCGTTTGCCGGGATGACCTCCTTTTCTTTCCTGCCTAACGGCAGGGTGATAAAAAAGGTTGAGCCCTGATTGACCACCGATTCGAGATTTATATCATGCCCTAAAAGTTCACTGACTCGTCTGACAATGGCAAGGCCCAGCCCTAGCCCTTTGGCACGATCCCGTTCGGTGTTGGCCAGTTGATGAAATTCGCGAAAAATTTCCTCCTGCCGGGTCGCCGGTATACCGATGCCGGTATCGATAACTTCGATTCTAAGCTGTTGCTCGGCGAGATTTTTTTCCTTATTGATGACGTGTATGGTAATGCCACCTTCATCGGTGTAGCGAATCGCATTGCTTAATAAATTACGCAGAATGATTTCGAGCAAGGCGGGATCACTGACCACGGCGAATTCAGTGGGTTCATAGTTCAGGTAAAGTCCCTTTTCTCTGGCTTCAGATTCAAATTCAGGAATAAGACGCTTGAGTATGGGGTGCAGTGAAACATCTCGTAGCTTTGCTTCGACAATACCGGCATCGAGCTTGGATATATCAAGTAAGGTATTGAGTAAGTCAGCAAGGGCCGTTTGTGAATGATTTATTTTGTTGATTAAATCATGCTGTCGTTCGCGGCTGTTTTCTGAGTCAAGCAGGGCGGTGAACAAACTTAAGGCATGCAGTGGCTGACGAAGATCATGACTGGCGGCAGCAAGGAATTTTGATTTTGCGCTGTTGGCTTCTTCGGCGGCTTCTTTTTGTTGTTTGAGTTGTTCGATCAGTTCAAGATTTTCAAACCGTAATCGAATCGCTCCAATAACCGACTTGTGCGTGTTATGGGCAATCTTGGTTGAAATGGTAAGGAATACGATTAGCAGGAAACCTAATCCGTAATATTCGATGCTACCTTCCATGAGTAAACGGCTGACGGTGATAAAAATAGCCGGGATGGCAAAGGCATAATAGCTGGGCAGGTGATAAGCGGTAACCACGAGTGTAGCAATGGTCAGGCCGATGGTGATGGCCAGAAAAAATACCTGACTGGCAACCGAGTCAGGAAGAAAGAAGAGTAAATTGGCCATGCCCCAGAGTGTGCCGGACATGAGCGAGGTAATGGCATAAATTTGTGCCCAGACATGAGGTGAGGCAATATCTCCCTTTTTTTTCAGGTAGGGGAAAACCAGAAAAAAACGCAGAATAGCAATTCCGACACCGGCAGCGGCCCAGCTGATAAGCAGGGTGTGATCGAGACGCGCCCACATTACCGTGAGCACCACCAGCGGCATGAGCGCCAGATTAATAATTATATTGGTTTGATTCTGAAATATAAAATCGATGGCATGGGCATAGATTTGTTCATCCATGCTACGAGTCGTGGTGGTTTTCGACGGCACTTGTGCGGGAATAGATTGGCCATGAGAATCTTCCCGTCTGCGCTTATCCTGATTAAGCTCCAGCATATCAACCATCCTTATTTTGTTGCCAGTCGCTATAGATTAGCCGATCAGCCTTGAGTTTTGCAAAATGTTTTCTGTTTGTTTATTTTTTCAACAAGGTTTCAAACTCTTCGATTCGGGTAATGGGTTGCTGACAATGATGATCATGGCAGACATAGGCGATCACTTTTTTAGCCTGAGCCGGGCGTTCATTGAGTGCACTGAGTTGAAGGTGGCTTTTGCTCGGTATCGCAACACAAAGATTACGTGGATTATAATAGGCATTATTTTTATGTTGCCATGTCTGTATTGCCGTTTCTTCGCCGCGAATAATAATGCAGGTGGGCGGGAAACAATAATCTTCCAGCGCATGCAGGAGGCTGCAATGGGCATAAGGCAGTTGACGGATGTTTTTCCAGGCGCTGCGTAAAATATTTTCACTGATGTCGAGATAGCGTCGGTTCGCAAGCAGGTGGCCAAGGCGACCGAAAACATTAGCGGCCACAGCATTGCCCGCCGGGATGGCTTCATCCTGCATGGTTTTTGGGCGATGAATGAGAGATTCATGATCATCGGCGGTAAAATAGAAGCCGCCCTGTTCTTCATCATAAAAATGCTCAAGCACAATTTCAGCTAATTCCAGTAGCCAGCGCATGTCGTCATCCCGCCACTGTGCCTGCAATAGTTCCAGCAGTGCATCCATTAAAAAAACGTAGTCATCCAGATAGGCTGGCAAGTGTATGCGCTTATCTTTGTATGAAACCTTTAGACGACCATCAATAAATAAATGCTGGTGAATAAAGTCGCAGGCCTGTTGTGCCGAGAAAATTAAATCTGTTCGCTGCAGTCGTCGACCGGCTGTTGCCATGCCCTTTATCATCAGACCATTCCATGCGGTGAGGACTTTTTTATCGAGTGCGGGGTGAGTGCGTTGTTGCCGGAGAGTGAAGAGTTTCTTTCGAATATTTAATAACAGTGCCTGTGCCGTTTCAGTGCTTATATTAAGCGCCGTTGCTGCCTGTTCAATACCAGTGGCGATGTTGAGATGCCAACGGCCTTCAAAGTTAGCCGCCTGGCTTAGCCCATAAATAATGTCGGCAAGGGCATACTCTTCTTTGTTTAAGCCGCTACGAATCTGTTCTGCTGTCCAGACATAGAAGCGACCTTCTTCACCTTCTGAGTCCGCATCCAGGGTTGACCAGTAGCCGCCTTCGGGGGATTGCATTTCCCGCATGATCCAGTCGGCGGTTTTATTGGCAATGCGGGTATAAAAATTATTCTTAAAGGCTATACCGGCCTCCGCATAGAGTCCGGTTAAAGGGCCGTTGTCATAAAGCATCTTCTCAAAATGCGGTATGATCCATTCTGCATCGACCGAGTAACGAAAGAAACCGCCGCCGAGTTGATCATACAGTCCGCCCCCGGCCATGGTTTGCAGTGTCAGCTCCAGCATTTTGCGCACATTTTGATCTTCATGCTGTTCGGTTTTAGTGGCTGCCCAGTGGCGTAACAGACGTTCTAAATTAGTAGGATGAGGGAACTTGGGGGCCTGACCGAAACCGCCAAAGTTAGAGTCAAAGCTGGCCGCCAGTTCTTGTCGGGCCTGATCCAGGGGCAGGCTGTCGAGCATGTCGGCGCTAACGGAGGTGGTCGGATTGAGATCTGCCAGTGCCTGAGTCAAGGTCTGGTTTTGCTGCCGGACGGCCTCGGGCTGGTCGCGGTAGAAGTCTGCAATGTGCTGTAAGACTTCAGCGAAAGAGGGCATGCCGTGACGCGGTTGCTCCGGAAAATAGGTTCCGGCGAAAAAAGGAGCATGATCTTCCGGGCTTAAAAATACGGTTAACGGCCAGCCCCCACTGCGTTGGTTGAGAAGCTGATGGGCGCTTTGGTAAATCCGGTCAAGATCGGGACGTTCTTCACGATCGACCTTGATGTTGATGAAGAGATTATTCATGAGTTCGGCAGTGGCGGGATCTTCAAAAGATTCATGCGCCATCACATGGCACCAGTGACAGGCAGAATAGCCGATAGAGAGTAGAATGGGCTTGTCGAGTGTCTTTGCAAGCTCAAGGGCACGCTTATCCCATGGCTGCCAGTCTACGGGGTTATTAGCATGCTGGAGTAGATAAGGGCTGGTTTCAGCGGCAAGCCGGTTGTTTTTTTCTGTTTTCATATTCGCTGTGACTTTATCGATAAATGCAGGCACTATAACTGAATCGCTTAGGCTGACCAGAGTATTTTTTAATCTCCCCGAGCATGATTCCCCGCTGCATCAGTAAGCCCTGCAGGTTCGATTTCAATCGAACGGGGACGAGGGAAATGGCTGGGAGTGGCTTCGAACTTGTACGACTGAAGTCGTACCTACAATAACGGATATCCTGTTGCTTATGCGGTGGGGAGGTTCATTTCATAAATCTTGTTCATGGCAACATTGGACTGTCCTCTGTGATCTTTGCGGTTTAAGATCGCGCATTACGTTATATTAATCGTTGCATAAATATTTGCATGAGTTGTATCCCCTCACCCGGAGCTGTCTCTTGAACACGTTTTGGCCACTATATTTAACCTCGTTCCCATTGCTCTGCGTGGGAATGCATACGGTGGTGACAAGGTGATGTGAGATAGGGATTCCCACAGAGACCGTGGGAATCAGGAAACTTATATAACGATTAATAGATGTACATTGGATCTTGTGTTTTAACCTCGTTCCCATGCTCTGCGTGGGAATGCATACGGTGGTGACAAGGTGATGTGAGATAGGGATTCCCACGGAGACCGTGGGAATCAGGAAACTTAATATAACGATTAATAGATGTACATTGGATATTGTGTTGAGTAGTACTCTTAAATTAAATGAATTGGGAAAAATCTGTGAATAATGCAACGCTGCCGGAATTGCGGCTGAAGAAAAATGAAGAACGCCGCCTACGTGCAGGCCATCTTTGGGTTTATAGCAACGAAGTGGACACGGCTGTTACACCGTTAAAATCCATGCCCGCCGGAGAGCAGGTCAAGATCTGCGATCAGCGCGGTAATACGCTAGGGTTTGCCTACGCGAATCCGAAAACATTGATTTGCGCGCGTCTGTATAGTTTTGGTCGTCATCCGCAGCTTGATACCGCACTTATTAAGGAGCGATTGGCCACCGCACTGGCCTGGCGTGAACAATACTTTGACGTTCCCTGTTATCGTTGGGTTTACGGTGAAAGTGATGGCCTGCCGGGACTGGTGGTGGATCGTTATTTTGATGTACTAGTGGTGCAGATTACCACGGCCGGGATGGAACGTTTGAAAGAGGGTATTGTTTCTGCATTGATGGAGCTGGTATCGGCGGGGGTCGTTTTACTGAAAAATGATACGTCATCACGGGAGCTGGAAGGGCTAGACAGTTATACTGAAACGGTTGTTGGTAGTCTACCTGAGCGTATCGAAGTGGTGGAAAATAAGGTGCATTTTGAGGTGCCGCTGGCAGCCGGACAGAAAACCGGCTGGTATTATGATCATCGCCTCAACCGCCAGCGTCTTGCCACCTATGCAAAAGGCAAGCGGGTTCTGGATGTTTTCAGCTATGTTGGCGCATGGGGTATTCAGTGTCTGCATGCTGGAGCGAAAAGTCTGCTCTGTATCGATAGCTCAAAAACATCCCTTGAGGTGGCGGTTGATAATGCAAAACGTAATCAACAAGCCGAAGCCTTTACTACATTCGCAGGTGATGCATTTGAGTCACTAAAGCAGTTGCAGGCGGAGAACCAGCGCTTTGATATTGTGATTCTTGATCCCCCTGCCTTCATTAAACGGCGCAAAGATATGAAAGAAGGCAGCCAGGCCTATCAGCGCATTAACCGGTTGGGGATGAAGTTGTTGGGAGAAGGCGGCTTGCTGGTTTCGGCTTCCTGCTCACATCACCTGTCGGCTGAGCAGCTGCGCAGTGAGATTCGCAAGGCCGCGATTAAAAATCGTCAGTCTCTGCAGATTATTGAGCAAGGCCATCAGGGGCCGGATCACCCCGTGCATCCGGCGATGCCGGAGACAGAATATCTAAAAGCGTTTTTCTGTCGGCTGTTACCGGGTTACTGAACGGGTTGAATTCCCCACGAAGCTTGTATCGACAAAGACACATCATCTGTAGGTTTGATTTCAATCGAACGGGGACGAGGGAAACGGCTGGGGCTGGCTCCGAACTTGTACGACTGAAGTCGTATCTACATTCGCACCACAATGGATACCCATCTGTGAGTGGTGGCGTAATTTTATGATTTTAAGGAGTCATCATGGTTGTTGATTTTGATCCCGTTGCTATTTCTGTGTTTGGATTAAAAGTCCATTGGTACGGGCTTATGTATTTGATCGCCTTTCTTTCCGCCTGGAAGCTGGGCCGGATTCGGGCCGCAAAGCCGGGTTCCTCCTGGACTGCCGAGCAGATGGATGATCTGCTATTTTATGCGGGTCTGGGGGTGATCCTTGGAGGACGCATTGGCTATATCCTGTTTTATAATTTCCCGGCTTTTGTTGAGAATCCGTTGATCCTGCTGAAAATCTGGCAGGGCGGCATGTCTTTTCACGGCGGTTTTCTCGGGGTGATGGTGGCCTGCGGGGTATTTGCGCGTAAATACCACAAGGTTTATTTTTCGGTGGTGGACTTTGCCGCACCACTGGTTCCCATCGGTCTGGGCGCCGGGCGTATCGGTAACCTGATCAATGGTGAACTCTGGGGTAAACCCACCGATCTGCCCTGGGGAATGATTTTTCCTGCCGCCGGAAACCTGCCACGTCATCCTAATCCCCTGTATGAAGCTTTTCTCGAAGGGTTGCTGTTATTTATCATTGTCTGGCTGTTTTCATCCCGGCCACGCCCGGTGATGGCGGTTTCTGGTGTGTTTGCGCTGGGTTATGGTTTTTTCCGCTTTGCAGTGGAGTTTGTCCGTATGCCTGACGCACACATCGGTTATCTGGCCTGGGGCTGGTTAACCATGGGACAAATTCTAACCCTGCCGTTGATTTTGACCGGCATAATTTTGATGGGACTGGCCTACCGGAAATCAGCAAACTGAGCGTCAGTTGAAAAAAAACTTTAACGTACCCTGCTCGGCGGGTATATTGTGTGGATATTTTTGCATGTTTCTCAATTTAGGGGATGGATAATGATGCGATTTATGCAACGAATGATCCTGCTGATGCTGCTGGGATGTTTTTGGCAAAGTGCAGTGATGGCGGTAGAACTACAGGGTTTTATACTGGCTGAGCGTAGTCATAATAGTTATGGCCGCGTGAATGAAGCGGTGCTGGAAAAATTAAAGAAAAACGGATTTCAGGTTCTGGGCAGTTATAGTCCGCAGGCCGGGGTGAATATTTTTGTTGTGACTAACCGTGAGTTAAAACGGGTGGCAGCAAAAAGTGAGTATGGTGGCTTTGGTGCGGTGATTAAGGTTTCGGTGGCTCGAGTGACACTGGAAGACGGCCGTAAGGAAGTTCAGGTTGCCTATAATAATCCAGAATATATGGCATTGGCTTACTGGCTGGACGGTCGTTTGAGCGCAACCCGGGCAAGATTAAAAAAAGCACTGGGTGCGGTAGAAGACTTCGGTGGCCCGGTCGATGAAGATTCACTACCGGATTATAATTACACCATCGGTATGGAAGGCTTTTCCGGTTTTTTTGAGCTAGCCAGCTATGGCAGTTACAAGGAAGCGGTAAAGTCGGTTGAAACCAATTTGGCCAAGGATCGCTTCGGTATTTCGCAGATTTTCCGTCTGGACATTCCCGGTAAAAAACAAACTCTGTTTGGTCTGGGCATGAAAGCGAATGTTGAGGAACATCGGTTTATCAATGACGAATACGTTATGGAGATCATCGATCACCAGCAGCCTCGACGGATTCCGCATCTGCCGTACGAAATATTGGTCATCGATAATCGTGTGATTGGCATGCATCCGCATTTCCGCATTGCCATTAGTTTCCCGGATTTACATATGTTCGGTGAACATGGTTTTGGCCGGATGATTCAATTGCCCTATGATTATGAAGAATTCATTATTCGTGCTATCGGCGCGCAATGGCCACCGGATGACGACTGGTAATATTGAGAGTCTGAAAATTAAAATTTAAAATTGATCTGTATAGGAACTGTTAGTGAAGCAATACCTGGATTTGATGCGCCATGTTAAAGAACATGGCGTAGCAAAGGAAGATCGTACCGGTACAGGCACACGAAGTGTTTTTGGTTATCAGATGCGCTTTGATCTTGGTGCGGGGTTCCCGCTGGTGACGACCAAGAAACTGCATTTGCGATCGATTCTGCATGAGTTACTCTGGTTTCTCTCAGGCGATACGAACATCCAGTATCTAAAAGATAATGGTGTGCGTATCTGGGATGAATGGGCTGATGAACAGGGGAACCTGGGGCCGGTTTATGGCTCGCAGTGGCGTTCCTGGCCGAGTGCGGATGGCCGCCATATTGATCAGATCAGCCAGGTCGTCGAGCAAATAAAAAACAACCCTGATTCACGTCGTATCATTGTCAGCGCCTGGAACGTCGGTGAGATCGATAATATGGCGTTGCCGCCCTGCCATGCATTTTTCCAGTTCTATGTTGCCGAAGGAAAGCTGTCCTGCCAGCTCTATCAGCGTAGCGCGGACATTTTTCTCGGGGTGCCGTTTAATATCGCATCTTACGCGTTGTTAACCATGATGATGGCACAGGTATGCGGGCTTGAAGCCGGTGATTTTGTGCATGCTCTGGGTGATGCGCACCTGTATTCCAATCATTTAGAACAAACAGAAGAACAATTATCACGCACGCCCTACGCCTTACCGCAGATAAAAATCAATCCTGATATTAAAAATATATTTAGTTTTAGCTTTGATGATTTTGAATTACAGAATTATGAGTTTCATCCGCATATCAAGGCGGCAGTGGCGGTTTAGACAGGGGCATGCATAAGCTAATTTAAATTTTTACCGCAAAGGGCGCGGAGGTACGCGGAGAAAAAATATATTTTAAAATCTGAGTTATTCCTACGAAATAACGATCAAAAACAGTTTGTACCCTTGCGTACCTCTGCGGTAAAAAATCATCCAGGTCAGTAACAATATGAGCAAAAACACCCCCCTTATTTCCATTATTGCCGCAATGACCGATGAGCGTGTGATCGGCATTAACAACAGCCTGCCCTGGAAGTTGCCGAATGATATGAAGTGGTTTCGTCAGCATACGCTGGGCAAGCCTATTATTATGGGCCGCAAAACCTTTGAATCTTTCGGTGCGCGTCCCCTGCCTGAACGGACTAATATTATTGTTACCCGTGATAAAGATTATCAGGCTGAAGCTGCGGTGGTGGTGCATTCTATTGATGAGGCTTTGCAGGCAGCGGGGGAGGTTGATGAAATAATGATTATTGGCGGGGCATCATTCTACGAACAAATGCTGCCGCAGGCTCGACGCATGTATCTGACCCGGGTGCATACTCAGGTGCAGGGTGATGCCTGGTTTCCGGAGTTTGATACTGGGCAATGGCATGAAGTGAGTCGCGTGGATTGCGAGGTCGATGAGCGCAATGTGCATGCTCATAGCTTTGTTATTCTGGAGCGTTGAATCTGATATCTGAGGCATTCCCACCTCAAAAAAAGATCTTGAACCACAGAGGTACACAGAGAATGTATTCGTTTTTAAAATACAACTCTTTCAATACTGAGCTTCATATTTTTAACCGCTATTGTAGGTTGGGTTGAATGAAATGAAGCCCAACAATACTCAGAACCGAATAATAATAATTTTTAACCATGCCAGACAAAATGCTGGTGATCATTTGGCTCCTGAATAACGTGGTTTAAACCCACCAGGCCGCCCGTGTCATTATTTTTGAAGTCAGTCTCATCAGCTGTTTCACCGGTTTGGGCAGGGGGATACCGCCTGCACTCAATGCCTGGGTGGCGTGTTGCCCTTCATCGGTTTTCATTTGTTCCAGAATCGCGCGGGTTTTTTGATCATCGGCTGAAATTTGCTCTAAATGAGAGTCTAGATGGCGCACGACCTGATGCTCGGTTTCAGCCACAAAACCCAGGCTCCACTTATCACCGGCGAGTCCGGCCAGTGCGCCGATGGCCACTGAACCGGCATACCAGATCGGATTCAGGTAACTCACATGACTGCCCATTTCCTTTACCCGCTGCTCGCACCAGTCGAGATGATCATTTTCTTCTTCTGCGGCGCGTTGCATTTTTTCGCGGACTTTGGGCAGCTTCGCCGTTAGTGCCTGACCCTGATACAGCCCCTGTGCAGCGACTTCGCCAGCATGGTTGATACGCATCAGTCGAGCCGCGAGTACGCGATCAGCATCGCTGAGTTCCGTTTCTGTTTGCGTGTCTGCCGGGTTGCTACGTTCGGTAATTTTGGGTTTGCCGAACAGGGTGCGTAAACCCGTGTCCAGATTCATCATTAGTTGATCCAGTGGCGTGTAGTTGCGTTGCTTCATGTTTAATCCCGTTGCCCGTGTTTCCTCACAGCTGATGATTGCTGCAAGATGATAGATATGGCTTCAGCCGTACACAATTGTAGCATCATATTTTATCCCTGCTTTCGTTCAATTGCTCCGCCAGTAGTTGCACAGGATGAATGACTCGAATGTTTTTGTCTTTCAGTCCGGTTTGAATAAATAGACTGCAACCGATATTAGTACTGACGATAATCTCCACTTTGTCGGCAAGTATTTTATCGAGCAGGTGCTGGCGTAGCGTTTGTGCCTGTTGCGGGTGGCGTAGCATGTAATCACCGGCCGCCCCACAGCAGGGAGTGTCCTCGGCTAAAGCGCTTAACTGGATGCCCGGAATCTGGGCTAATAACTGCGAGGCCGTATCCGGCAGCTTGAGAATATTGCGCTGGCTACAGGGTTGATGCACCACTACCTGTTTATCCAGTGCCGTAAAGGCGAGTGGTTTTTTTTTCAGAGCACGCGCCAGAAAGCCACTGATGTCCTGCAATTTTTCCTGTAGTTGCGCCGCTTTTTTTTGTCGCTCGTGGTTGTTCCAGTTGCGTTGCGGGTATTCCATTAATTGTGCGCCGCAACCGCTGGCCAGAAATAAGACGGCATCATAATTTTCATCGGCAAAGGCGTGCAGATTGTTTTCTGCTAGCTGCTGAGTTTCTTCGGTCTGGCCCCGGTGCTGTTGTAGAGCGCCACAACAGTTTTGTGCCGGCGGCAAACTTACCTTATAACCCAATGCATTGAGCAGGCGGATAGCCGCATCCAGCGTGAGTGTATCAATATTTTTGCCGGTGCAGCCGGTAAAAATAGCAAGGTGTCCGGCAGTATTGGTGTTAGTAGAATAATGGGATTTAAATTTTTGCGCCGATGGCAGGGCTGGCAATAGACTGTGCAGCCAGGACAGTTTCTTGTGGCTCTTTAATAATGGTTTAACTAGTTTTTGCACCCCGCTCTTTTGATATAAATAGAGAGCCTGATAAGTGCTTTGCATATAACGCGACAGCAGTTTCTGGCTGAATTTATTTGTGCGAGAAGGTGGGCGAGCCTGATGGATTTTCTCCTGAGCCAAATCCATAATACACGCATATTTTACCCCGGAAGGACAGATGCGTTCACAGCGGCGACAGAGCAGACAGTTGTCCAGGTGCTGGTAGAGGCTATCATCGTCAGCGGTAAGTTGCTGATTGGCGAGTGCCTGAATCAGCGCAATGCGCCCACGCGGAGATTCATTTTCATTGCGGCTGAGCTGGTAAGTCGGGCACTGGGGCAGACACAGGCCGCATTTCACACAGCGATCTGCGAGTTGGAGTATGTTTTCGTTACTGTTCAAGTGAGCGTGAGCCGATAATAAATTCAGAGTTAATAAGCGCAGATTCAGGTTAGAATTATACGGTATAGTTGATGGGTTTAGATTTAGTTTTGTCAGATATTTTTAAGTGAGTGCGATGTTTTATAAATACCATGTTTTTTTCTGTTGTAATCAGCGTGAAGCGGGTGAGTCCTGTTGCGCCCGTTTGGGCGCGCAAAAAATGCGTGACTATGCCAAACAGCGGATTAAATTGCTGGGGCTGAATGGTGAGGGCGGGACGCGTATTAATAGTGCTGGTTGTTTGGGGCGTTGTGAAAAGGGGCCGGTGGTGGTGATTTATCCGCAAGCAATTTGGTACACCTGGATAGATGAAGACGATGTTGATGAAATTATTGAGCAGCATTTGCAACAGGGAAAGATCGTTGGGCGTCTGCGGGTGAAATGAGGAATAATCATGTCTGAACAGTTGATTAGCGGGCCCGTCGGTGACATAGAGCTACGGCTTGAGGTGTTGGAACGGGCTGATTCAAATACTGAAGCCCGAGCTGTCCCGTTGGCGATCATCTGCCACCCGCATCCCGTTTACGGCGGCACCATGACTAATAAAGTGGTGCATATTCTGGCCGCAGGATTCCGCGAGCTGGGAGCACATACCTTGCGCTTTAATTTTCGGGGGGTCGGGTGCTCAGCCGGGGAGTTTGATCATGGTGAGGGTGAGGCCGACGATCTGCTGGCGGTGGTGAACTGGGCGCAGTCCCGTTTCCCAGATTCTCCCCTGTGGCTGGCGGGTTTTTCCTTTGGAGCCTGGATTGCCCTGAAATCAATGCCACAGCTGCATGCTGAGCGTCTGGTGCTGGTTGCACCGCCAGTGGATATGTACGATTTTAGCGCCATTCCCGAAGTCTCCGTGCCCTGGATGGTGATTCAGGGTGGGGAAGATGAAGTTGTGTCGGCCACGGCGGTGGCCAACTGGACGGCTCAGCGTGAGCATGCGCCGCTATTTCAAACGCTGAGTTCGGCAGGGCATTTCTTTCATGGCCAGCTAAATGACTTAAAAGCCTGTTTGAAAGCCGGATTTTAGACGAGTTGCTTCACTTTTGTTAAAAATAATTGCGTTTTAATTATTTAGTTATTCAACAGCTTAGCGTTTCTGTGTGAAATAGGTCACGCATTGGCTTGACAGAATATAATAAATTACTTATATTAATAACCACTGATTTACATGTTTTTGACTCCTCCATCCTCCTTATGGTGGTTATTTTTAAAGCGCGGTTACCCCCTTTACCGCGCTATTTTTTTGCCTGAAATTTGTCAAAAACAGCAGTATCTTAGGTAATAAATTATAAGTTAGAAATGGGATTCAAATGATTTCGAATCTTTTCCTTGTATCTTTGCCCTGATTTCAGTACCATTTCGCCTCTTTTTGAACCGCGATTATTTTCACCGCGATTTACCTTTGATTAAGGCGCAACAAGCATGAAAACCGTTAGTGCAAAGCCAGAGACTGTCAAACGTGACTGGTATGTTATCGATGCTGAGAATAAAGTTCTTGGCCGTCTGTCGACCGAAATTGCCCGCCGTCTGCGCGGCAAGCATAAGCCTGAATTTACTCCTCACGTGGATACCGGCGATTATATCGTCGTGATTAACGCAGAGAAGGTTGCCGTGACCGGTAACAAAGAACAGGGCAAAAAATATTACCGGCACACCGGCTACCCGGGGGGTCTGAAGACCATTACCCTGGAGAAGCAGCGGGCCGAACATCCTGAGCGCATCATTGAAGCGGCGGTGAGAGGCATGTTGCCAAAGAATAGTCTTGGCCGTGCAATGTATCGCAAGCTCAAGGTTTATGCCGGATCTGAACATCAGCATAGTGCTCAGCAACCAAAATTGCTGGAAATTTAAGGAAGTCACATGGCAGAAACATATTACAGTACAGGTCGCCGCAAAAGCTCCTCCGCCCGTGTTTATATCAGTGCAGGCAGTGGCAATATTGTGGTTAACGATCGTCCGCTGGATCAATATTTTGGACGTGAAACCAATCGCATGCTGGTTCGCCAACCTTTGCAGGTTGCCGAGATGCTTGAAAACTTTGATATCAAGGTTTTCGTCAAAGGCGGTGGCAACAATGGCCAGGCCGGTGCCATTCGCCACGGCATTACCCGTGCCCTGATTTGTTACAACGAAGAACTCCGCAGCCCGCTGCGTAAAGCCGGTTATGTGACCCGCGATGCGCGTGAAGTTGAGCGTAAGAAAGTCGGCTTGCATAAGGCGCGTAAGAGACCTCAGTACTCTAAACGCTAAAGCGTTTAGAGCAGGGCCGAGTGACGAGGGACAAGTTACGAGGTTGAAAATCAAACCCAGGGAGGGGTTGATGGAATCGCTGGAAAATCTGGATGTCTGGAAACGAGCCTGTCGGTTATCTGTTGATTTGTATAAGTTAATGAGAGACAGCCGAGAATACGGTTTCCGTGATCAAATTACACGCGCCGCTCTTTCCGTAGCATCAAACATCGCTGAAGGTTATGAAAGGGAAACAGATCGAACTCGGATCCAGTTTCTCAAAATAGCCAAAGGCTCCTGTGGTGAGCTATGGACTCAGTTAATGATTGGTCGGGCTGCCGGTTTTATTGATTCGGAACCTGCTAAAAAATTTGAGGATGAAGCCAGGGAAATATCCAGAATGATCTGGGGGCTGATACGATACTACGAGGAAAAAGACAGCGGCCAGATGAAAGAAGACCTCGCCACTGAATTTATTGGGGAATCGTCTAACGGCAGGACAGCGGTCTCTGACACCGCTAATCAAGGTTCGAATCCTTGTTCCCCAGCCAAACAAAACAAAAGCCTGGCAGAAATGCTGGGCTTTTTTTGTTTGTGCGGAGCACCTACGGGACACTTTGATTTTTGTTATGTATGATTTTAATAGTTTCATAGCGTTGAAAATGCATATTTGGTTTTATGCTTTGCAGTTGAATTTTTTCGTCATTGGAGATGGGGAGAGTGTTGGCTAAGTGATTCAGCATGTATGAAATTGTCGAAATTCCCAATGATGCACCTATCCAGTTTGAGCAGTTAGGAACCAAGTCTAAATTTTGGTTCCTAAATGATGCAGGGGAGCGTGTTCTTTTTAAGCAGGGAAGGCCGGGTACGGGTGAAAATTGGGCAGAAAAAGCCTGCTCTGAAATTTGTGAGTTATTAGCTTTGCCTCATGCTGACTATGAACTAGCCAGGTGGAAGGGACAGAAAGGGGTTATATCCCCAACATTTGTAGAGAAAGGTTATCGCCTGGTGCTTGGGAATGAAATACTTGCAGGTGTCGAAGGTTATGAGGCAGAGAAACGTTACAGAGTTAGAGGACATACAGTAAGGCTTGTTCTCGCGGTCACCGGCAATAAATATATTCAGATGCCACCGAATTGCAGTGTCCCGAAAGAATTTTCTTTAGCCTCAGATTTTTTTGTGGGCTATTTGATGTTAGATGCTTTAGTTGGAAATCAAGATAGACATCATGAAAACTGGGGCATAATGGTTAGCGCTGGAGCAGGTTTATGTTTGGCTCCTACTTTTGATCATGCTGCAAGTTTAGGTCGTAATGAGTCTGATGACGCACGTAAAGATCGGTTAACTACAGCCGATAAAGGACGCAGTGTAGAGGTGTTTGTTAAGCGAGCAAAATCTGTATTATACAAAAGTCCTAAAAGTGTTAAGCCTTTATCTACATTAGATGCTTTTATTGAGGCTGCACGTTTAAGGAATACTGCTGCTCAGTGTTGGCTAAGAAAGTTGGCTGATGTATCATTTTTAGATCTTGAAGAAGTGTTTTCTAATATACCTGATAGCGAAATATCTGAAGAAGCTAAAGCTTTTGCATTGAAAATGTTGAAAATTAATACTATGAGATTATTGAACAGTGGAGTTTGATTCTGTGAAAGCATTATTTATTGCATGGCAAGATCCCAATTCTCGTAGTTGGTCTCCCGTTGGCCGTCTGACGCATGAAGGGGGGGTGTTTAGGTTTGTATATACTCGTGGTGCAGAAGAATTAGGTGAGAAATTTCAGACATTTGGAGCAATGAGTGATCTGCACTCTTCATACATTTCTGAGACATTATTTCCGCTGTTTGCAAATAGGGTACTTCCAAAATCGAGGCCAGAATATAAGACATATTTAGAGTGGTTAGGTATGAGTGAGGCTGCTTATGATGTTATGGATGAGTTATCTTTAACGGGTGGATTTAGAGCAACTGATTCACTAGAGTTATTTCCCTGTCCCGAGCCTACTAATCATAAATATGTGGTGTATTTTTTTAGTCGAGGTTTAAGGTATATGCACAAGGAGAATCAGGAAAGAACAAATACCCTGGATAAAGGGGATAGATTATATCTAATGCCTGATGTTCAGAATGAACATGATTGCCATGCTTTAGTTCTAAGGACGAAAGAACCAATTACTCTAGCTGGTTATGCTCCAAGATATTACTCAGGAGAATTTTCTAGCGTTGTTAAGGAAGTGGGTCAAGAAAATATTAAGGTGACTGTGGAACAGGTAAATAGGGATGCTCCATTACAATATAGATTATTGTGCAAATTAGAATCACCCTGGCCTGCTAATTTTGCACCCTGTATGAAAGATAAATATCAGCTACTTGCGTAAAAAATGCCCCGCAAGATTTTAATCACTGAGGGTTTAATTCTCTGCTGCTTGCGGTGAAAAAATAGTAGGTTGGTGAAAATACAACAGCATAAGAAGTGGGTTAGTGCACACCAACATATTGCCTGACTTTAACAATGTTCTGTAAATCAATGAATTTAAAGTTTCAAACACGCTATTTTTTAAACCTGCTCCAGCCTGTATCAAAAATACAACATATTAAAACTCTGTTGTATTTTTGTGAAATAAGTGTTGCATCAATGCCAACAGTGGGCTATAAAACATCCTGAATGATGCTTAAACTAATTCAATAATTTTAAATCCCTTTAAGGAGTTCATAAATGAACAATAAATTAATTGCTCTTGCCGTTGCTGCAAGTGTTACTGCCGGTCTTGCCGCCCCTCTGGCTGCCAGTGCGGGTGTTGAAACTAAATGGTTTGGTTTTACCCAGATCACAGCTCAAAGTCTGAGCCAGAATAAGGCAACAGAAACAGATGGTCTGGTTTTCGGTGCTGATCGCGTTCGTATCGGTTACAAGCTGAAAGACGGTAAGGTTTTCGGTAAATTGCAGATTGATTTCAATAAAACTGATACGACTGCTTCAGAAGGGTCAACATCTCAGATTATCAAAGATGCCATTGCGGGTTATAAGTTCAGCAATGCAGCCAAGGTTTCTCTGGGTCAGTTCAAAACACCAGTGGGCATGGACTTCAACACTTCCGGCAAGAAACTGGACATCACCAAGCGCGGCATGGAAAAGAAACTGGTTCTGGAACGTACTGCAGGTGCCATGATCAGTGGTCGTAAGATTGCTGGTGGTGTTGGTTATGACTTGTTCTACGGTAACGTGGCCGGACGTTCTTCAGCCGTTAACACGGGCACTACAGGTAAGGATAACACTGTTGCCGGTCGTGTTTCCTATGATATGGGCAAATTGATGCACGCTGAACTGTCTTACGGTTCTTCTTCTACTGATGGCGGCACCGACTATAAAGTGACTGACTTCGCGATGGCCTACAAGCGTGGCCCGATTACGGGCAAGTTTGAATATGTTATTGGTAAGGGTGCCAAAAATGTTTCAAATGCTAAAGAAAAAGTCTGGTTCCTGCATCTGGGTTATCAGTTCAGCAAAATGTTTGAAGGCGTGATTCGTCATTATGAAGCTAAAGATGACGTTACTAACCTGAAACTGGGCAACACTTATCTTGGTGCTAACATCTTTGCCGGCAGCAACAAGACCAATGGTCGTCTGCAGTTGAACTATGTGGTTGTTAGTGGTGATGACATTGATGCGACGACTACCTATAATGGTACTGCTAAGGGTTACACCGACAGCGCCATTCTGGTTCAGTATCAGGTTTCTTTCTAAGCAAAGCGACTTGACGATGATTTAATTATCATCGAGTACTGATGAAACGGGACCTTCGGGTCCCGTTTTCTTTTGTAGGGTGGGCGACCCTTTCCTTATTATGGATTCATCTCTTTGGACCTTATTCATCAGCGCGTTCATATCCTCCACCTTGTTTCCCGGTGGTTCGGAAGCCGTGTTGGCCTATCTGAGTGCTTCTGAAAATCATTCTCCTGCCACCTTGTTACTGGTAGCGTCCGTTGGTAATACCCTGGGTGGACTGTCTTCATGGGGGCTGGGGCGATTTGTCGTCTGGAAATACCCATTACGAGAGTTAAAGTCAAAGCATCAGCGGACATTGAATCATTTACAACGCTGGGGCACACCGGTATTGTCATTGTCATGGTTGCCTGTTATTGGTGATCCCCTGTGCCTGGTAGCGGGATGGCTAAAAATGAATTTTTTTCTCAGCCTTATTTTTATCGCGGTGGGAAAAACCCTGCGTTATGCGGTGATTATTTATGTTATAGGTTAGCAGGCTTTCTGGATCCTATGCTTCAGAGATAGTGAAAGTATTCACTGTAGGTTGTGGTTGAGCAAAGCGAAGCCCAACATCAATAGGTTATGGAGCCACAGATGTTGGGCTTCGCTTTGCTCAACCACAACCTACGATTTCATCTTTTATCCCGCATTTCGGTATACTTTCATAGTCTCTACTACATTAGGAATGAGGTAAATGCACTTAAATCGTTGACCCAGATATTTTCCCTTGTACCTTTTATCTCTAATCTTGTATCTTGTCCCTCGTCCCTAGCCACTCGCCCCTCGCCACTGTAATTTCCATGACTACTCGAATTCGCGAAATCCCCTATAACTACACTTCCTTTTCTGATCGAGAAATCGTGATCCGCTTTCTCGGTAAAGAAATGTGGGGGACTCTAAACACGCTACGCGGTGAACGGGTAACCGGACGTTCCGCGCGGATGTTATTCGAGATCCTGGGGGATATGTGGGTGATTACGCGTAACCCCTTTATTCAGGATGATTTGCTCACGAATCATAAACGCCGGGCAGCCTTGATTGGGGCCTTGCGCCACCGTTTAACTCAGGTTGAGGCACGCGCAAATAATAATGAGCTGGCATTGAAACTCAGCGGCCGCACGCGTGGAGCGGTGAATAAATTTGAAGCCTGGTTTCCTGAACAATTACGCCTGCGTAATAAGGTTTTTAAGGGCCTGAGTAAAATTACCCACGTTGATAATATCTGTTTTGATGGGCTGGCACGGGTCAGCCATGTCACCGATGCTTCTGACTGGCGAGTGGAATATCCACTGGTGGTGATCAATCCGGATAGCGAAGCTGAAATACAAAAGATTGTGGCCGCCTGCCTGAAGATGGGCGTGCAAATGATTCCTCGTGGTGGTGGTACCGGTTATACCGGCGGCGCAGTTCCGCTGAATCAAAATTCTGCGGTGATTAATACTGAAAAACTCGAAGCCCTGTCCAGTGTGGAACACCGACAATTATCCATTGCCGGTGGGGAAAGCCGATCTGTCGCGGTGATTCGAGCCGAAGCCGGTGTTGTTACCCGGCGAGTGTCGGACAGTGCGGAACTAAGCGGTTATATGTTTGCGGTGGATCCAACGTCACAGGACGCTTCCTGTATTGGCGGCAACATCGCCATGAATGCGGGTGGTAAGAAAGCGGTACTCTGGGGCACGACGCTGGATAATTTATTGTCCTGGCGCATGGTGATGCCCGATGGACGCTGGCTGGAGGTGGAGCGGCTGGAACATAATCTGGGCAAGATTCATTTGCAGGAGCAGGTGCATTTTCGTCTTCAATATTTTCAGGCTAATGGTCGTAAGATGGATGGTGAGGCTAAAATTTTAACCATCCCCGGAAATGAATTGCGTAAGTTCGGACTGGGCAAAGATGTTACCAATAAATTTCTCGGTGGCCTGCCGGGTGTACAGAAAGAAGGCTGCGATGGCATTATTACTTCGGCAGTATTTATTCTGCATCGCATGCCCCAGCACATTCGCACGGTTTGTCTGGAGTTTTATTCCTCTGACTTAAGTCGTGCCGTTCCCGCTATCGTTGAAAGCAAAGACTATCTTGATGGCTTGAATGAAATACAACTGGCCGGCATGGAACATCTTGATGAGCGTTACGTGCGTGCGGTGAATTATACGCCCAAGGTGGCGCGGCGTGATTTGCCGAAGATGGTGCTGCTGATTGATGTGGCCGGTGACGATGAAGACAAGGTTGCCCAGGCGGCATCAGAAGTTGTGCGTTTATCGGCGGCACGAGGAGCCGAGGGTTTTATCGCGGTAAGTGCCGAAGCACGTAAACATTTCTGGCTGGATCGGGCACGTACCGCCGCGATTGCCGCCCACACTAATGCCTTCAAGGTCAATGAAGATGTGGTGATTCCCTTGCCGCGCCTGAATGATTACAACAATGGTATTGAGCGCATTAATATCGAGCTATCGACACATAACAAACTGGATATTATCAATCGGTTGCTGAGCTATTTTTCTTCGGACATGCCAGAGCAAACGACCCTGGTCGCAGGTGAAGCCCCGGCAGAAAAAAGCAGTGATGAAAGCCGGGTCATTTTTAATGCCAAAATTGAGGCAGCACGATCATTACTAGAAACCGTGCGAACTCGCTGGCAGGCTATTATGTCATCACTAGATGAGGTTGCCCAGGAACAGAGTTCACTGTTGCACGATGAATTAGGCCAGGATCTCGCCAAGATTGAGATGCAGGCCGGGGATACGTTTTTCAATTTATTACAGCGTCGAGTCTTGCGAATATCTTTCCGTAAAAGTATTGAGCGTCCCTTGAAAGATATTTTTGCCGGACAGGAAATGGAGACCCTGCGTCAGCGTCTGGATGCCATCCATGCCGAGGTGCGATCCAGTCGTCTGTTTGTGGCCACCCACATGCATGCAGGTGATGGTAATGTGCATACAAATATCCCCGTCAACTCTAACGATTACCTGATGATGCAGGAGGCGGATAAAATCGTTGAGCAGGTGATGAAACTAGCGGAAGAATTAGGCGGTGTTATTTCCGGTGAACATGGTATCGGGATCACCAAGATGCGTTTTCTCGATGCTGATACGGTTGCCGCTTTCACTGAGTACAAAAACAAAGTTGATCCACAACACTTTTTTAATCCCGGAAAATTACTGGCTGGGTCCGGACTGGAAAATGCCTATACACCCTCATTGCGACTAGTTGAACAGGAAGCTTTGATTCTGGAAGCCAGTGAACTGGGTGATCTGAATTTAATGGTTAAGGATTGTTTACGTTGCGGTAAGTGTAAGCCTGTTTGCAGCACCCATGTTCCTCGTGCAAATTTACTCTATTCACCGCGCAATAAAATCCTGGCCACCGGCCTTATCGTTGAAGCTTTTCTTTATGAAGAACAAACTCGCCGGGGTATTTCACTGCGTCATTTCAAGGAAATGAATGACGTGGCCGATCATTGTACGATTTGCCATAAATGCCTGAGTCCCTGTCCGGTGAATATTGATTTCGGTGATGTGTCGATTACCATGCGTAAAATTTTACGCCTGCATGGACGCAAACGATTCAATCCCGGTACCTGGGTATCGATGTTATTTCTTAACGTGACCGATCCAACTACGATTCGATTGCTACGCAAATTGATGATTGAATGGGGTTATCGTGGTCAACGTCTGGTTTATCATATTGCGCGTGGTTTGAAATTATTGGGCAAAAAGAAACCGGCTGCGACAACGGGGAAGCCGAAAGTAGGTGAGCAGATAGTACAGTTTATCAGTAAGCCGATGCCAGCAAATATTCCTTCGCGTCCTATGCGCGCTCTATTGGGTGTCGAAGATAATAAAGTGATTCCGATCTTGCGTGATCCTTGCAAATTAACAGAGCAGGCCGATGCGGTTTTTTATTTTCCTGGTTGTGGTTCTGAGCGTCTGTATAGTCAGGTCGGCATGGCAACGCTGGCGATGTTATATGATAGTGGTGCACAGACAGTGTTACCACCCGGTTATCTCTGCTGTGGTTATCCGCAAACCGCCGGAGGTGATATTGATAAAGGTAAACAGATCTCGGTGGATAATCAGGTGTTGTTTCATCGCCTGGCAACAACCTTGAATTATATGGATATTAAAACCGTGCTGGTTTCCTGTGGTACCTGTATGGATCAGCTGCTGAAATACCAGTTCGAACGTATTTTTCCCGGCTGCCGTTTACTAGACATCCATGAATATCTGATGGAGAAAGGTGTCAGGCTGGAAGCGGACTCAGGCATGAAGTATCTTTATCACGATCCCTGTCACACGCCGATGAAACATCATAATCCGCTTAAGGTGGCCAATGCGCTGATGGATGGTGAAGTGATCCTGTCCGAACGTTGTTGTGCCGAAGCTGGCACCTTTGCCGTTGCCCGACCAGATATATCCGCTCAGGTACGCTTTCGTAAACAGGAAGAAATTGAAAAAGGTATTGAACAACTGACTGGTAAAAAACAGACCAATAATAAAGAAATGAAAATGCTCACCGTCTGCCCTTCCTGTATGCAAGGTTTATCACGCTATGAAGATGATACCGGCCTCGAAGCAACATACATTGTTATTGAATTGGCAAATAAATTGCTGGGAGAAGATTGGGAGAAGAAATTTATAAGCTCGACTCAGGCAGGTGGGATAGAACGGGTGTTGTTGTAAGCAGAGGTTTTTGTTGGGCTTCGCGTTGCTCAGCCCAACCTACGGTGTGTTTACGTGTGCTGTCAGATTTATATGTAGGTTGGGCTGACTGTTTTTTGTGAAGCCCAACAGTATGCGGCCTTTTACAGAAATTTATATTCGCAAATAAGTCCAGCCTTCACGCTGCCGGGTGGCGGCCTTTTTTATAGCGGAGGGAATCACTTCAACGCCCGGTAGCAGATCGAGATCAAAACCATCCTCGTCTTTGTGCCGGTTTAAGGCAATCTGGCAAGCAAGAAATTGAATGTTTTTATAAGTCGATTCCATCGCCAGTATTTTTTGTGCATAGGGCGTGTCTTTATCTTCCAGCATTCTAATACCTTCACCATTCACCAGTACTTCAATTTGAATCTTGCGGCTTGAATGAGTAGAGGCTTTCAATAAATACTGGGCTTCATCCAGAACTGTGCGCAGACGTGCTGGATCACCGGAATTAACATGCAGCATTAATTTCCATTCCTGTTTATCTACAGCTGGCTGGGCATTGAGCTTGCTGGTTTGTGCCATTTCCAGGAGACTTGATGAGTGGCTGGTATTGAGCGCGGTGTAATTGCCCATCAGTAAACCCACCCCTAAAATTAGAGAAGCGGCAAATGTGCGCAGTCCATATTGAAGGAAACGATTTTTTTCAGGTAGTTCAGGTTGGCTGTTTTCTGTTGAGTGATAGGCAAGTTGCACCATATCTTTCACCTTCTGCAACTTGCAGAGGCGGATGGACAGTTCTGGATCTTTACGGGCATCATCCAGCAGCTGGCTACGCTCATCGGCGGCGAGTTCGCCGTCGATATACGCATTTAAAAATTCATCAGAATAAGGGGGTTTCATTTTATTCTCCTGATATGAGAAACATTTTTTGCGGTAGTTTTACTCGTTTTCTCGCTAGCATCGAGTGACAATAATTTTTCCGCGAGTGCTTTTCTTGCACGGCACAGGCGTGACATCACGGTACCAATAGGAATTCCAAGACTTCCAGCGACTTCGGCATAACTGAAGCCTTCCAGATCAACCAGGGTGACCACTTCGCGTTGACCTTCGGCTAACTGCGCGACCGCATTGCGAACCTTGGTAACAATATGTTGTTGTTCATGATGATGTTCAGGTGTGATCTCATCGGTTAACTGTTCGTGATCCAGCTCATCCATTTCACGATGGCTGCGATAATGATCGCGCCAGCAGTTTCTGAGAATACCAAATAGCCAACCTTCCAGGGCATCCGGGTTTTTGAGCTGACCCACTTTTTTTAAGCCTTTGGTCAAGGTGTCCTGAGTAAGATCATCGGCCAGGGCAGGATTCATCGTCCAGGAATAGGCCAGGCGATAGAGACGTGGCCGCATAGCTTCGAGGCGCTGTCGAATTTTATGATCACGGTTAAATAGATTTAATGGATTCATGGCATTGTTTCACTGATGGGACTCTTAGTTTAATAATATTAGTTAAACCGAGGCTAAGGTCTGTGAGGTTAAGACGCGTTGGTGAGCCGGTTTATTCCATATAAGTATAGAAGAGTTAAATGGCGACCCCATTAACTGTCTCTGCCCTTCGTAACTTATCACCGTCGCCGTAAATGGATGACATTGATTCTGTGAAGTGCTTGCAAAATCAGGGACTTATTGAATATCACAATGTTCTTAACGGGACTGCAGCGAGATAAATTATAATAACTTAAAAATATTTAATTTTTCCTGGAATAAATCGGAAGCCTGCTGCGTCTTAACTAATACTCACACTCAAGAGCTGAAAACCGGAGAGGTATCCCTTCACAGGGGCCTATATTTGCCCAGGGAAGGGATTTTTTAAGCTTTGTCTTTGTGTTCGATATTCCTCTGCACTAGACTCATTAGTATTAGCACTTGCCAATAGCCGCATCCACCCGTAAGTTTCCTCACGGGAAGATATTACGGATTACTTACTTGATAGTCTTTACCCCGTCTTCCATTCCTAATAGCAAAATATCGGCTGGGCGTAATGCAAACAGGCCATTGGTGACAATGCCGGGAATATTATTCAGGTTTTGTTCCAGTTTAGTTGGTTCCATGATTTCCATATTATGGACATCCAGAATCACGTTACCGTTATCAGTGGTGAAGCCTTCACGCAATACTGGCTGACCGCCCAGCTTGACTAACTCACGGGCAACCATACTTCGTCCCATGGGGATGACTTCAATGGGAAGAGGAAAGCTGCCCAGCACATCGACCAGCTTGGAACCATCGGCAATACAGACAAATTTCTCACTGGCTGCGGCGACTATTTTTTCCCGGGTTAATGCACCGCCACCGCCTTTGATTAGGTGCAGGTATTTATTTGTCTCATCGGCTCCATCAATATAAACCGAAAGGCCGTTGACTTCATTTAATTCATAAACCTGAATGCCGTGGGCTTTGAGGCGATCGGCAGTCGCCACTGAGCTGGCAACGGCACCATCAATTTTGTGCTTGATTTTCGCCAGTTCGTCAATGAAACAGTTGGCGGTGGAACCGGTTCCGACACCGATAATGGTGCCAGATTCTACATATTCAATGGCGGCTTTGGCCACTACCTGCTTGAGTTCATCCTGGGTCATTTGTTATTTCTCCTGCATAAAATTTCTATTCTGAAACTGCGCGCGTGCGTGTTATTGTTGACTTTCAAGGGAGCCATTATATTAGTGTCCGCCCTCAGGTATCCAGTCTTGTACCGCTGGAGAGCGACTTTCGGAGTAAAAACTTTAATGAATCACGATTATCCTGCCATGATCCTTGCCGCCCCGGTTTATGAGCTGGCGAAACAGACCCCCCTGGATGAAGCCTCATTATTGAGTCAGCGACTGGAAAACGCTGTTTTTTTAAAGCGGGAGGATCAGCAACCGGTTTTTTCTTTCAAATTGCGCGGTGCATATAACAAAATTGTCAGCCTGAGCGAAGATGAACGCCGTTGTGGTGTGATTGCAGCTTCAGCCGGGAATCATGCTCAGGGCGTGGCGATGTCCGCGCGAAAACTGGGTTTAACGGCGGTGATTGTTATGCCCAAAACAACGCCGGACATTAAAGTCAGTTCGGTGCGTGAGATGGGGGCGGAAGTTGTTTTGCATGGCAATACCTATGACGATGCCTATGAGCACGCAAAAGATATTGGGGCGGAGCGCGGCCTGATCTTTGTTCATCCCTATGATGATCCTCTGGTGATTGCCGGGCAGGGTACGATTGCACGTGAATTATTAGAGCAAAAGTCGAAGATTGATGTGATTTTTGTGCCGGTAGGAGGGGGCGGGCTGATTTCAGGTATTGCTGTCTGGGTTAAAACCCATTCTCCTGCAACACGGATCATCGGTGTTGAGCCCGATGATGCGCCATGTATGTATGAAGCGTTGGCTCAAGGTGAGCGGGTTGTATTGAAACAAGTTGGAATTTTTGCCGATGGAGTCGCGGTACGTCAGGTTGGCAAAGAACCTTTTCGTCTGGCACAAAAGTATGTGGATGAAGTGGTTCTGGTTAACACCGATGAAATCTGTGCGGCTATTAAAGATATCTTTGATGATACCCGTTCAATTACTGAACCTGCCGGTGCGTTAGCTGTAGCGGGGATGAAAAAATATGTTGAGCGGGAGAAGATACAGAATAAAACATTGGTTGCCATTGATAGTGGTGCGAATATGAATTTTGATCGCCTGCGTCATGTGGCTGAACGTGCTGAACTGGGTGAACGTCGGGAAGCGTTGTTTGCTGCAACCATTGCGGAAGAGCCGGGAAGTTTTCGCCGTTTCTGTGATGTTATTGGTTTAAAGGGGGTGACTGAATTTAACTATCGTTATTCTACGCCTGAAAAGGCACATGTTTTTGTCGGTGTGCAGATGCCTGGCGGTGAAGATGATAAAAGCCGTCTACTTGAACGTTTGCAGGCAAAAGGGTATCCCTGCCTGGATATGACTGATAATGAAATGGCAAAAATGCATATTCGCTATATGGTAGGAGGACGTGTTGAAGGTGTTGAGCATGAATGTCTCTACCGGTTTGAATTTCCTGAACGGCCGGGAGCCTTACTTCGTTTTTTAAACAAGATGGGTGAACATTGGAACATCAGCCTGTTTCACTATCGTAACCATGGTGCTGCTTATGGGCGGGTATTAGTGGGTATGCAGGTTCCACCGGAAGAAAATGAACAGCTGCAGCATTTTTTGCAGGAATTGAATTATCGTTACTGGGATGAAAGCGATAATCCAGCTTATACGTTATTTTTAAGTTGAATAGGCATAAAATAATGCGCTGACAATAAAAAAAGGGTCTGTTATTAACAGACCCTTTTTAATTTAGGTAAATATAAGGCTATTTACGCCTGACTGCCTTTTTCTTACCTTTCTTTTTACTTTTCTTCTTCGCTACTTTCTTTTTGCCCTTTTTCTTGGACTTTTTCTTCGCTACCTTCTTTTTAGCTTTCTTCTTGGACTTTTTCTTAGCGACTTTCTTTTTAGCCTTTTTCTTGGACTTTTTCTTCGTTACTTTCTTTTTAGCTTTCTTCTTGGCAACTTTTTTCTTCGCTACCTTCTTTTTCGCTACTTTTTTCTTAGCGACTTTCTTTTTTGCTACCTTTTTCCGTACGATCTTTTTCTTAGCGACTTTTTTCTTCGCTACTTTCTTTTTGCCTTTCTTCTTAATGGCCATACACAACCCTCCGGTTTATACACTTGAGTTTAGGGGGAGTATAGCTAAGTTAAATTAAAATGCTAGTAATGTTTATTAAAATAGCCTTGTTACTTGTTGTTATGTATGAATTTTGATGATTGAACTGTGAATGGTTCAGTTTTTTGTACATGTTCGATATAAAATTTATAACTAATGATAAAAAAAATAGAGAAGAAAGTGATTTTATAATGATAAATGTTCCTGGTTAGCTATTTTTTTCATGCATGTAGTAAATTTAACTATGACTTAGCGGACATCGTGGAAGATTATTTAGTTTTTCTAATGTTATGCATGATTATTTTTATAGAATTGTGATTTTTGTCGAAATATTTATCAGTATTGCGCTTATAGATTCTTAAATTGAACATTTTGTTTATAAAAATAGAGTTTGCACTGCTTATATTTATCCAACATAGAATATTTTTCGTAATTGGTAGTCGGCTAATCTTTATTCATGGTGTTTATGGGCGTAAATATAAATTAAGTAGGTACGACTTCAGTCGTACAGTACGACTGAAGTCGTACCTACAATAATGGATACTCCATATGAGAGCGATAGGTAGAACTATTCGTGTTTTTTATAAATAGGGATGGTTAATTGCCGATATCTGTAATGGAGCTATGAATTTTTACTGTAAAGAGGTTTTTATCTATGTAATACATTATGTGCATGACGGGATAGATGCTTATTAAAACATTTGCAGGTGCTTATCTGTGGCTATACCTTCCAATGGTACATCCCAAATGCGGGTATCCAGTTGCTCAACTTGTTGAAAATTGAAAGCAGTACCGATAAGTTGAGGTTTACGCCATTGTCGTCGGTTATGAAGGTAGGCGAGGGTGCGATCATAAAATCCACCGCCCATACCGAGACGATTTCCATCATTATCAAAGGCAACCAGGGGCATTAGTATCAGATCAAGTGATTTAACCTTGCGTTGGCGGGCGCTATGTTGATGTTCAGGTTCATTGATGCCAAAACGGTTACGATAGAGTGGTGTATTCGGTGTATAGGGTAAAAACCAGAGGCTACGACTGTGGCCAAGACCTAAAACGGGAAGGTAACAGTATTTGTTTTGTTTACAGGCCAGTTTGAGTAGGGGCAGAAGATCAATTTCGCCATCACTTGCCAGATAAAAGGCAATATGCCGACTTTTCTGGAAAATACGTGAAGCTGCGATGATGCGGGATAGTTTTATTGCGCGACTCTGCCGTTCCGCATCTGAAAGCAGGCTGCGCTGCTTTCGCATCTGCGTTCTTAATTTGCTACGGGAGTCTGTGTAGGCGTTCATGCAAATGAGGGAGGGTGACTACCACCGGTACCGTCGTGATTTTCGTCTCGAACCTAAAGTTCAAGTGGGAGCGCTTTCGATACATCAGGCTTTCCGTCGAGCGGACATGCACACAATATCGAAAAATTGCCCCCAGGGGTTTTATTTACGGCTCAAGAATACCCAAATCAGCAAACGAATATAGCAGTAGCCACCCAAATCGTTAAATCGTTCGAAAGCAGCAAAACTTTAGTAAAAAGATGACTAAAATTCCAGTTGTTGGCTTTCAAATAGCGTATCTTCAATTTTTTCCTGAAGATTTTTCAGACGCTGACTGACGCTGTTGTTAATTATCTCTTTATTGCTGCCCTGCGTCAGTAGCTCATGAGAGATATTGAGTGCGGCAATCACAGCAATGCGGTCAGAGCCAATAATTTTGCCCTTTTCGCGTACTTCACGCATTTTCTTGTCAAGGTAGTCTGCTGAACGCATCAGATCATGCTGTTCATTATCGGTGCAGGAAACCATGTATTCTTTATCGAGAATATGGACAGTGACTGCCCTGGAAGCGGTATTAGTGTTCATTTTCCATAGCCTTTAGACGATTAATCATGGATTCAACCCGGGTACGGGCAGTTTCGGTTTTTTCCAGCAACTGATTACGTTCAGTTAACAGGTGTGTCTGGCTCTCACGTAGTGTTTTGTTCTCTGAACGTAATCTATCAACGGCTTTGATGAGATCATCAACGCGTGTTTCCAGTTTTTTCAGATCTATTTCTTCCATCGGTGCCTATTATCCGCTTTTGTGTATAAAAATCATAACTTCTATCCAATATAGAGCGGCAGACAGGCAGGGTCAACGGTACAATACACAAATCTGCAAATACTGATGGGAATAGAAATGGATTATGAACAAATAAATGAAGCGCTTAAGCGTGTACACGCGGAGTTAGACAGTGCTGAATGCCATGGTGTGCTATCCGGACTTCTGGCGGTGGGTGATGAAAATGCACATAGCCAGTGGCTGGCGCACTGTGCTCCTACCGTGGAGCCGGGGGATTTATTAGCTGAGGAAGCGGTCGATATGTTGCAATCACTCTATGATCAGGTGCTGGAAGATATAAAAAACCCGGATTTTGTCTATCAACTCTTGCTCCCCGATGATGAAACGGTGCTGGCTGAACGGCTCGAAGCTTTTGCAAACTGGTGTCAGGGCTTTCTCATGGGCATGTCGCTGGGTGGGATTGTTGATACTGCAAAATTACCCGGTGAATTACCGGGGTTTATTAATGATTTGCTGGAATTTACCCATGTTGGTGATTTTGATGTGGATGAAGCTTATGATGAGCAGGCCTGCCTGGAGTTGGTTGAATATGTTCGCATGGGCGTGCTCCTCTTTCATGAGGAAATTTGTGATCTCAAAGAAGCGGCCAAGCCGGATATGTTGCATTAGATTTTGTTGTGGGTTCCATTGAAATTGAACCTTGTATGACTGGGTTATGAGTTATTGTTTAGGATCAGAGCAATACAATATCAGGTTGGGCTGAATGATTTTTATGAAGCCCAACAGCCCAACCTTGTAGCCGTACAATCCAATGAAAAAAACAACAAATCAATAATTTTCTTGAAGCACCAATAGAGTGAGTATAATAATAACCTATGAGCACTCAGGAATTTAAACGCCGTCGTCGTCAGTTGATGGGCATGATGGATGAGCATTCGGTGGCAATCCTACCGACCGCACCGGTGTACATCCGCAACCGTGATGTTGAGTTTCCCTATCGTCCCGATAGTGACTTTTTTTATCTAACCGGCTTTCCCGAGCCGGAAGCGGTAGTGGTGCTGATTCCGGGACGGGAACATGGCGAGTATATTTTATTCTGCCGAGAAAATGATCCCAAAATGGAAACCTGGAACGGCCCGCGCGCAGGGCAGGAAGGGGCGATTGCTAACTATCATGCCGATGACTGTTTTCCTATTGGCGATATTGATGACATTTTGCCGGGCTTGCTGGAAAACAAGGCGCGGGTATTTTACACCATGGGCGCGCATCCGGATTTTGATCGGCGTTTGATTGGCTGGGTGAACCATTTACGCAAACAGAGTCGTGCGGGTATTCATACTCCAGGAGAATTTGTTGCTCTGGATCATCTGGTGCATGATATGCGCCTCTATAAAAGCAGTTTTGAAATTAAAGCCATGCGCCTTGCCGCAAAAATTTCAGCCGAGGCTCATACTCGTGCTATGCAACACTGCAAACCGGGGATGATGGAATATCAGCTGGAAGCTGAGCTTCTGCACACCTTTATGTATCATGGTGCACGTTCGCCGGCTTATGCCAGCATTGTGGGCAGCGGTGTCAACGGCTGCATTCTGCACTATGTGGAAAATAGCGCAAAAATGAAGGATGGTGATTTGGTATTGATCGATGCCGGTGCAGAAATAGAATGTTATGCCGCCGACATTTCCCGTACCTTTCCGGTGAATGGCCGTTTTAGTCCCGCACAAAAAGTGCTTTATGAACTAGTATTGGCCACGCAACTGGCCGCGATTGAGCAGGTACAGCCGGGCAATCACTGGAATGATCCGCACGAAGCGGCCGTGAAAGTGTTAACCCAGGGACTGAAAGATCTGGGCTTGTTAAAAGGCACTTTGAAAACTTTATTAAAGAACCAGGCCTATCGTCAGTTTTATATGCATCGCACCGGCCACTGGTTAGGGCTGGACGTACATGATGTAGGTGACTATAAAATTGACACGCAATGGCGCGTGCTCGAAGCGGGCATGATCCTGACCGTTGAACCCGGCCTGTACATTCCTGCGGGTATTAAAGGTGTGGCAAAAAAATGGTGGAATATCGGTATTCGCATTGAGGATGATGTGCTGGTTACCCGTGATGGACATGAGGTTTTGTCTGACGGCGTGGTGAAGCATGTGGATGACATTGAAGCCTTGATGGCAAGTAAAAAGGTTGCACAAGGCAACGTAGGTAGTCGTCGCGTAAAACCAAAAGCGGTAGTTAAAGCAAAGCCGAAAGTGAAAGCTAGATCTAAAATAGTCGCACGTAAACGTAAGGCCACGAAATGAGTGTAGCAGAATATGACATTTTAATTGTTGGGGGCGGCATGGTCGGTGCCAGTCTGGCCGCAGCACTCAGTCAGGTAGCTGATACTTCTTTGCGTATTACCGTGGTTGAATCTAGCCCGTTTGATTCTAGCGCACAGCCCAGTTTTGACGCACGCACAGTAGCACTTTCCGATAGCTCAAAAGTTATTTTTCAAACGCTTGGACTTTGGGATGAGATGCTTGCCTTAGGCGTAATGCCGATTAAGCGCATTCATGTTTCCGATCGTGGTCATCTGGGATCGACGCATCTGGATGCCCACCAGCAGGGCGTGGCGGCATTGGGTTATGTGGTCGAAACCAGGGTGATGGGCAAGGTGCTGACCCGCTATATAAATAAGAGTAAAAATATAGATTTGATTTGTCCGGCTACGCTTGAGCAGTTTGAATCGACAGCGGAATCCGCCACGGTGAGCATCAGTCGGGAAGGGCGGCTTGAGAGTTTACAGGCAAAGCTGGTAGTGGCGGCTGATGGTGGTGAGTCACAGTTACGTAAGCTAGCCGGGATTAAAACCCTGGATATGAATTATGGGCAAATGGCTTTGATCGCCAATGTAAGTTGCGATCGACCACATCAGCACATTGCCTATGAACGTTTTACCGATAGTGGGCCGATGGCCTTATTGCCCAGCTGTGATCCTGATGGCAGTGAACAGTCCTATGCTTTAGTTTGGACAGAAAAGCCTGAGCAGGCAGAAAAAATTGCCGCGTTGGATGAGCAGGCCTTTCTTTTACGTTTGCAGCAACGCTTTGGTGGTCGTGCCGGTAAATTTATCAAAGCCGGATCGCGCTGCGTGTATCCGTTGAAATTTCAACAGGCTCGCGAGTCGGTGCGCCCACGTCTGGCCATTATTGGGAATGCCGCGCATTCACTGCATCCGGTTTCCGGGCAGGGTTTTAATCTTGGTTTGCGTGATGCTGCCGTGTTAGCTCAAGTGATAGTGGATGCTCAACGTAAGAGGGAGGATCCCGGTAAGCTGGATAATTTACAGGACTATGCACGTTGGCGGCGGCGCGATCAGTGGCAGACTGCCCTGTCTACCGACAGCCTGGTAAGAATATTTTCCAATCGTTTTCCGCCCCTGGCATTGGTACGCAATATCGGTTTATTGGCTCTGGATATTCTGCCGCCGCTGAAAAAACGACTTGCCCGTCATGCCATGGGTTATATCGGCAAGCAACCGCGTTTGAGTCGGGGACTACCGCTATGAATTCAGAAACAGAAAAAACCGTTGATATCATTATTGCCGGTGCCGGGATGGTCGGAGCAACCCTGGCCTGTGCTCTGGCAAAATCAGGGGCAAAATCCGGTTTGCGTATTGCCCTGCTGGATGCCCATTGTCCTGAACTTGAATGGTCGGACGAAGGCTATGATATTCGTGTAAGCGCAATGACACGAGCCTCGCAGGAATTATTACAGGCGATCGAAGTCTGGCCTTATATCGAAGCCCAACGCCTTAGCCCGTATCGTGAAATGCAGGTATGGGATGCCAGCGGTAACGGTCATGTGCATTTTGATAGCGCTGATTTAGGTGAGCCGGATTTGGGCCATATCATTGAGAACCGGATCATTATTAAAGCCCTACACCAGCGTCTGGCCGAGTTGGATAATGTGAGCCTGCTTTGTCCGGTTGAAATGAAAAAGCTGGAGCTGGGCGAAGAGCAGGTAAGCGTGAGTTTTGCGGATGGTTCATCAATACAGGGTAAATTAATTGTCGCCGCTGATGGTGGTCGTTCCTGGATTCGAAAGCAGGCCGGGATCGGTATTCATGGTTGGGAATATGATCAAAGTGCCCTGGTTACCTGGGTGAAAACAGAACGTCATCATCAGGATACCGCCTGGCAACGTTTCAAACCGGATGGGCCGCTGGCTTTTCTGCCTTTAACTGAAGGGGTTAGTTCCATCGTTTGGTCAAGCTCACACGATCATGCGAAGACTTTACTGGCCCTGGATGAAACAGATTTTGCTGAACAACTTGCCGATAGCTTTGAGCAGCGTTTGGGTGCGATTGAAAAAGTCGGGCCTCGCGCCGTCTTCCCCTTACGCTATTTTGAAACCCTGCACTATATTCAATCACGGCTGGCACTGGTGGGCGATGCGGCCCACATGATGCATCCGCTGGCCGGGCAGGGCGTGAATCTGGGCATGGCGGATGCAGCTGCGCTGGCTGAAGTGTTACTGGATGCGCATGCTGGACACCGGGATATTGGATCACATAATGTATTGCGGCGTTATGAACGCTGGCGGCGTGCGGATAATCGTGCGATGTTGTTGAGCATGGACAGTTTCAAATTATTGTTCAGCAGTCAGTCTCAGGTGATTCGTTGGCTGCGGAATACCGGCTTGAATGTTACTAATCGGGTCACGCCATTGAAGCATGCCTTTATGCAGAGAGCATTAAATAAGCATGGCTAGTCTCTGATGACTTACGCAGGCGAATAAATATAAAAAACCGGTGCTGTTTGCGGAATATTCGTTATTGTAGGTGCGGCCTGGTTGCAAATAGCGGAATGCTTAATCAGATGGGTAAAAAACTCTGTCGGGCATTATTTTTTCCTGTATAAAGATTAGCTATGGATTTTCTTAACACTTCTGCGGTCCTGATTTCACTGGCGGCTCTGTTCAGCTATCTCAACTATCGCTATCTGAAAATCCCCACCACCATCGGTATCATGCTTATTGCTCTGAGTATTTCCCTCGGTCTGCTTATCGCAGATTTTTTGCAGCTGACAAATCTGAGTGATTATGCGGAGCAGATGTTACGCAGCATAGATTTTCACGAGGCTCTGATGCAGGGCATGCTCAGTTTTTTATTATTTGCTGGGGCCCTGCATGTCAGCCTGAATGATTTGTTCAAACAGAAATGGGTGATTTTATTTCTGGCTACCGTGGGCATTCTGGTTTCAACTTTTCTAGTTGGCGCTATGACCTGGGTGGTGTTGAATGGATTGGGACTGAATATTTCATTTATTTACTGTCTGGTATTCGGAGCTTTGATTTCCCCCACTGATCCCGTGGCGGTCATTGGCATACTTAAAACATCTGGGGTCAGTCATAGTCTGGAAACTAAAATTGCGGGTGAGTCCTTATTTAACGATGGAGTGGGAGTGGTAATTTTTCTGGTCTTGCTGGGGATCGCGACAGGCCGGCATGAAGCGGATATACAGTCGATCAGTCTGTCCTTACTGCAGGAGGCGGGGGGGGGCATGTTGTTTGGTGCGGTTGCGGGCTATCTGGTTTTTAGTATGTTGCGACAGATTGATAATTATCAGGTGGAAGTGCTGCTGACATTAGCCCTGGTTATGGGTGGTTATGCACTTGCGAACGCTCTGCATATTTCCGGGCCACTGGCGATGGTGGTGGCCGGACTTATTATTGGCAATCATGGTCGCAGTTTGGCAATGACTGCCAAAACCCGCAAGCATCTGGATATGTTCTGGGAGCTGGTGGATGAAGTGCTCAATGCTGTGTTATTTGTGCTCATGGGTATGGAAATTCTAGTATTGAGTTTCAAAGGTGAGTATCTATTGGCGGCCCTGGTGATCATTCCACTGGTACTGGCTGCACGTTATATTAGCGTGGGTATTCCGGTAACCTTGTTGCGCCGCTTTCGTAGTTTCAGCCCACAGGTGGTTGAAATTATGACCTGGGCCGGATTACGCGGCGGGATTTCGGTGGCACTGGCGTTGTCCCTGCCTTTAGGAACAGAGCGCGATGTGATTCTGGCTATCACCTATGCAGTGGTGGTTTTTTCCATTCTGGTACAGGGCTTGACGATCGGGGCATTGGTGAATGAGGACGATAGTATCCGACGCGGATAAGCTGCAGGAAATGGCCTGAATCCTCGAATTTATGCGATAATGAGAATCATTATCAAGCCAAATGAAGATTTCAATCTAACAATACAGGGTGTCAAAACATGATCTCTCTTTCCCGATTTTTAATTAGCCTGTTTACCCTGCTGTTGTGCGTACAGGCTTCGCTGGCAGCTGAACCACTGGTGATCTTTTCTGGTCGTAGTGACAAATTCGTCAAACCCGTGGTCAAAGCCTTCACCGCTGAGACCGGCATTAAAGCGATATTGCACTCCGGCAGCTCAACCTCGCTACTGAATAAACTCAAGCTTGAAGGTGCGCGTACCCAGGCCGATGTTTATATCAGTAATGATGCCGGTAATTTACAAAAGGGCAGTGAATTTAAATTATTTAAATCTCTGCCAGACAGTATTGCCAATATTATTCCTGCTAATTATCGTGCTCTGAACAACAGCTGGTTAGGAATTTCCGCAAGAGCGCGAGTGCTGGTGGTGAGTACGAAAAAACATGATGCAGATTTTGTTAAGTCAGTTTTTGATTTAGCCGATCCACGCCTGCAGGGTAAGTTAGGCATTACCCATAGCGGCAATGAAAGTTACATAGCCGGGGTAACTGTTTATATGCAAAGTGCAGGCGAGGAGAAAACCCGCAACTGGTTGAAAGGTATGAAGCGTAATGTGGAAGGTAGTGTTTTTAATAAGCACAGTAAAATAGTTAAGGCCGTTGCTGGTGGTAAAAAATCAGTGGGGCTGGTGAATCATTATTATATTTATCGTTATCTGGCAAAACATCCTGATGCCGCTATTAAAATTGTCCTGCCGGATCAGGATGGCATGGGCGTGGCCTGGAATGTTGCGGGGGCGGCCGTTAGTAAATACACAAAACATAGTGACGCCGCTGAAAAATTTATGGCCTTTTTAGTTTCTGATAAGGGACAGAAACTTTTTGCACAGGTTAATAGTGAGTACCCGACCCGCGCCGGTATTCCGGCTGCTGCTGAAGTTCCCCCGGCGGGTAGTTATAAAGTTGCCGGTGTGCCCATGGTCAAGCTGGGTGAAATGCGCAATGCCACGCTGGATTTAATTGAATCAGTGGGCATGCCATAAATACAGGGACGAGGGTCGAGGGACGAGTGGCAAGGATTCTTCGTTTACTTGATCCTCATTGGTCATTTTAATTTATGAATCCTCGCAACTGGCTAGTCCGTCTGAGTTTCCGTAGCACACTGGCGCTGCTGGTAGCCTTGTCTGCCGCCATTCCGTTGATCTTTGTTTTTTATAATAGCCTGCAATTGAGCACTGAAACCTGGATGCGACTCTGGAGCTCGCGTTTACCGGGCTTGTTGTGGAATACCCTGTCACTGGCTTTTCTGGTGGGACTTGGCGCGATGTTACTGGGTGTGTCAGCGGCATGGTGGGTGAGTCGCCGTGACTTTGCCGGGCGGCAGTTAGCGGTCTGGCTGATGATTTTACCGCTCACCATACCGACCTATGTTTTTGCCCATATTTATACCAGCTTGATGGAAGAAAATGGCTGGCTGGGTCAACTCTGGCAAGTGCTGTTTGCCGATACACCGATTCCTGAACTTTATAATATTGCCGGGGTGACCTTCGTATTAACGCTGGCAGGTTTTTCCTATGTTTTCTTATTAGTGCGCGACGCGCTCTCACGTTCACAAAAAGATCTGGATGAAGCCGCGCGTATTCATGGTGCTACACCCTCACAGGTTTTCTGGAAAGTAAATTTGCCACTCCTGCGCCCGGCCATAGCCGCCGGTCTCGCACTCGTTGTTCTGCATGTATTGTCGGATTTTGGTGCGGTGAGCATGTTGCGCTTCCAGACCTTTACCCTGAGTATTTATTTACAGATGAGTGGTCGCTTTGATTATCAGTCTGCGGCAGGTTTAAGTATGGTGCTGGTATCTCTGAGTCTGACCTTTCTGGTGCTGGAGCGTTTCTTTCGTAACCGGCAACGCTACTATGGCAGTGCCCAGTCCAAACGCTTTGAAGCACCGCAGGCCACGCGATTTGAAACGCTGATGATCTGGTTCTGGTTAGGCTTGATCACACTATTTGCTTTTTTTCTACCCCTGGCCTGGATGTTACATTGGAGCTGGCAAGCTTGGAGTGACGATCTTATTAGCGCGGAATTCTGGGGTTATGTTGCCAACTCCATCAGTGTCAGCGTGATGGCGGCCACGATTACTGTTTTTGTCGCCTTGCCGGTGGCACTTTATCATGCACGCGCTCATAACCGTCTGAGTCAGCTTTATCTGCATGTCTCCAGTATCGGTTTTGTTTTACCTGGCCCGGTTATCGCGTTGGGTATCCTTGCATTTGTACTGGCGCAATTACCGATGATCTATGGTGGGTTAGCCGTACTCGTGATAGCAATGGTGGTGCGTTTTTTACCGCTGGCAATACAGGCACAGGAAGCCGCCGTACAACAATTAACCCCCTCTATCGAACAGGCATCACGCAGTCTCGGTGCGGGTACGTTTGAAAATCTACGGCGTATTATTTTACCTATGCTGAGCAGCGGCATGATGAGCGCCTGGGTATTAGTCTTCATTGATACCTTAAAAGAACTACCCGCTACTTTAATTTTACGGCCAACGGGTTTTGACACACTCCCGGTACGCATCTGGATTGAAGCCAGTGAAGAAATGCTAGAACTAGCCGCCCCCGCTGCGCTGATGCTGGTCATCGGCACCCTCCCAGTACTATGGCTCATGATGCGACCGGAGAGAGCGAAGCGATCGCAGTAAGTGCTGAATGAAGCTCACGGAGTGAGATTCTACAGTGCGACCGGAGAGAGCGAAGCGATCGCAGTAAGTGCTGAATGAAGCTCACGGAGTGAGATTCTACAGTGCGACCGGAGAGAGCGAAGCGATCGCAGTAAGTGCTGAATGAAGCTCACGGAGTGAGATTCTACAGTGCGAGCAAAGGGATTAGAGACCACTCACATTTTCCCCATTTACTCCTTTTGGCAGGGGAATAAATAGACATCACATATTATACGTTTTTAACTGTAATTATTATTAGTCGTTATTATATGCATTTCAATGACTTATCCCTGTCTTTATGCCAGTCTAAAAGTGTAACTCAGTTGTAACCCACTCCGTGTTTAAATTAATTCCAGATTAGTCTTAGTCAGGTGCTAAGGCAATATTGATAAATAATAAAAGGGAAAACAATGAAAAATACACTTAGAGTTTCAGTACTATTAATTGCCAGTTTGATTCTGGGTCAGGCGCAGGCAGCCTTGCAGTTAAGTACAGGCGACAGTTTCAGTTCTGATTTTTATCTCCTGGATGATGGAAACTACTTTAAAATTACCGATAATTGGTGGGATCTGCTGATCGATTTTACTTCGGCAAGCTTTGATCCTGCGACCGAGAATTTCAATCTGAGTGTTTATGAGGGTACTGGGCTTACCGGCGCGTCTAAAATATTCACCTCAGTAAATTCAACAAATATAAACAGTTTATATTATGACTTTGATTTTAATTTTCTTGCTGACAGAACAGGTAGTTTTTTGATTGATCAGGTGAATGGTGATTTTTCGATTGAGAGTGTTACCATTGCCACATTCGGTGGCAGTAGTGCACCTTCAAATGTGGCCGTAACTATTGTCACACCATCGGCTGTCCCGGTTCCTGCGGCATTCTGGTTATTCGCCAGTGGTTTAGTTGCATGCGTAGGTCTGGTTAAACGCAAGTCTCAGGTTTAACTGTTTAGAATATTTTATATAGAAAATATAATATGGCTCTTCAGCAGAATTTGTGGGTTGCCACCGAGCTAGCTCCCTCTCCCTCAGGGAGAGGGCTGGGGTGAGGGGATCTCAATCAAAGCTGACTGTATTTGCTCAAGCACGCTGTGAAGTTCCCTCAATATTTCGTGGTTCCAGAAACGCATTATGCGGTATCCCATCGTTTCCAGTTCGGCTGTTCGCCTGGCATCGTATGCGATTTGTTCAGCATGTTGTCCCCCATCGGCTTCAATAATCAATTTGGCATCCAGACAAACAAAATCAACAATATACGGTTCAATCACCCCCTGGCGGCGAAACTTGAATCCCATTAGCTGACGGCCACGCAAGTGTTTCCAGAGCAGGTGCTCTGCATCGGTTGCTTGCCGACGCTGTGCGCGCGCCAACGATCTCAGACGTTTTGATCCCCTCACCCTGTCCCTCTCCCTCAGGGCGAGGGGACCCTTCGTTACAGCTTCGTCCATGACCCACGCTCCGCTAACTTCTTGAAGCTCTGATTAACTCACACTTAAAAATCAACCCCATCTTGCCATTATAATAATTACAATATCAATAACTTATGCCAGAACTGTCACTGTTTCTACCCACAAATTCTGCTGAAGAGCCAAATAAATAAATAATACCCTCCCCTGCCCAGTTGCAAGCATTCCCATATTTTATGACAAAATACTATTGTAGGACGGCTGCAGCTGCACCTACAATAATTGAAAAATAGTCTACTGAAAGCTACTGCTATCTTGCTAAAAGATAAGACTTTTTCTCCCAATTACATCCCGCCCCTGCTACACTTTGCGCACACAGCGGAGTGATTTATGGTCGCCACACAAACAAAAGAAGAAACCCGAAATTACCTGAAAAAGTTTACCCGGGCCTTGCGCGCGCAGCAGATGGACAAGATCGAGTCCATTTTACAGAAAATGCACCCGGCTGAAATTGCTCACCTGCTGGAATCTCTACCCAGCGATCAACGCGAAATAATCTGGCCCCATCTCCCGGTTGAAGCGGAAGGTGAGGTGCTGCTACACCTCAATGATAACATCCGTGCCACCTTTATCGAGAAAATGGATCCTGGAGATCTAGTGGCCGCCACCGAGGCACTGGATGAAGATGATCTGGCCGATCTATTTCCGGAAATGCCCCGTGATGTGGTGCAAGAATTATTGCTGTCGATGGAGCAACAGGATCGTGATCGCCTAAAAGCCGTACTCTATTATCCAGAAGACACCGCCGGTGGTCTGATGGATCTGGATACCATCACAGTCCGCGCCGATATTAATCTGGATGTGGTACTGCGCTATCTGCGCCGCCGGGGTGAAATCCCGGCCTCAACCGATAGCCTTTTCGTAGTTGATCGGAATGGGCTTTATCTTGGTCTACTGCCTCTCACGGCATTACTCACTCACGATCCCGATGCCAGCGTTCATGAAGTCATGGAACATGATGAAAATGCCATTCCCGCAGATATGCCAGCACGTGAAGTGGCCAACCTGTTCCAGCATCGTGATTTGATCACCGCCCCCGTCATCAGCGAAGAAAACATGTTGCTCGGTCGCGTGACCATTGATGATGTGGTCGATGTAATTAGGGATGATGCCGATCACTCATTACTGAGCATGGCCGGGCTGGATGAAGAAACCGATATGTTTGCGCCGGTCATGACCAGCACCAAACACCGTGCGGTCTGGCTCGGCGTTAACCTGCTCACCGCCCTGCTTGCCTCCTGGGTGATTGGAATATTTCAGGGTACGATTCAACAGTTTGTTGCTCTGGCCATTCTCATGCCCATCATCGCCAGCATGGGGGGGATTGCCGGCACCCAGACCCTGACCCTGATTATTCGCGGGATTGCGTTGGGACAAATTAGCGCCAGTAACGCCCGACAACTGTTTATAAAAGAACTCTGGGTGGGAGTCTGGAACGGTCTGATCTGGGCCATCGTGCTCGCCACTATTGCCGGACTCTGGTTTGCCAACCTCAAATTGAGTCTGGTCATCGCCGCCGCCATTATTATTAACCTGATTGTTGCCGCCATTGCCGGGGCGACCGTGCCTTTACTATTAAGACGCGTAGGCATCGATCCGGCACTGGCCGGTTCGGTGGTGCTCACCACCATCACCGATGTCATGGGCTTTTTTGCCTTCCTTGGCCTTGCCAGTATATTTCTGGTTCAATAAAAGAGTACGGCTGAAACTGACCCTACAGGTTCAGAAAAGCCCACGAAATAAACTACCCCGCCACAAACAGACAGGGTGTTAAGTTGTATGGGCTGAATAAAATGAAGCCAAGCAGCCTGCTCTGATATTCTGTTGGGCTTCATTTTATTCAGCCCAACCTACTATTTTTTCGCTGCAAGCAGCGGAAAATCATGTCCTTTGCGATTAAATATAATTTAGCGGGTAACATACATCCCATAACGAGTGCCCACCAGCAGACGACTATTATCATCGGTATAGTTCATGCTGTGTGGGCTGACCGCCCCTAATAATGCCGGTGAGCGCATAATCTCAGTAACGGTCTGCATATCACTACTGATTGCAAACTCACTGATATAAGCAGTATCAATACTATCGGCGTCACCGTCTGTTTTCCATGCGGCAAGTACCGAGTTGTCCATCTGTCCTTTCTGGAAATCGGTGATCTCACCATCGACGGCCACTTCGGCTAAAACCGCTGCCGTATTATCAAGAATGTAAATGGTTCCACCCGTGTCTGTCTTTGCGCTTACGATAATTTCTTTCTGTCCATCGGCATTTATATCAACAATCTGCATAGCGGTTAGTGTTGTACCTTGAAAAAGGTTGTCGAATAAAAATATAGTGTCGTAAAAACTACTAACCTGATGCTGGGGATCATTGTCACGCATACGAATATAAAGCCCTGTATCGGTGAGATGAACTAAATCATTTTCACCATCATCATTGACATCTTCAATTTTAATATCAATTCCTTGCCCATCAATGCGAATGCTTTGCCAATTCTGAAATACCAATGTTGTCTCATATGAAAATAGGTAATTTTTCATAAACCCTAATATTTCAAGATCGCTATCATTATCGAGATTTGCAAGATCAAATACCGCACTCCAATTTCCCTCTAGACCATAATCAACAGTGTATGCCGTTTCGGGAAGCCAACCACCATGCACTGATTCTCTTGGATGGTTTAGGTTCGCGCCAAAATCAACTAACTCATAAGAGGTAAATTCACTACTTAGCGCTAAAAACCCACCACTAAAAATGAGTTGCTCATAACCAATACCACTTATATCTGCCGCTATTACTTTTTGTCCCGCTGTAATTGAATTAGTTCTGGATATGCGCGACGAAATAGCAACCCTACCTGAATCATAATCAATAAAGGAAAAACGAGCCGCCGAGTTATATGATTCTTCCGAATTAAAGTCTTTCTCAGCAGTACTTGTGTTTGACATAAATGTTGCATAGCGAGTACCAGGAGCATATAGAAAATCAACAGCTCCCGTAAATGCGGTATCAAACAATGCTAAATTTGTATTCTGCCGGGTAATCACCATTTCACCCGCATCCAGGCTGGTCGATAAATCCATTACAGTGATCGCATTATATTTATCGCTGGTTATTTTATTTCCCCAAACCACTTCTAGATCATTATCAGAATCTACGTCACCAATAACTAGACTGACAAAACCACCAAATAAGCGATCACTGGTGAAACTAGCCGTTGCTTGTCTATATAATGTTGCCCCTGAAAATGATGCTCGATTCGTTGCCGTATAAACATCCAACAGTTCTCCATCTGAAGTGCCAGAATTAACGCATTCACCCAGATATATTTCATCCACACCATTATTATCACTATCAATAGCGGCAATAGAACAACGTGTCGTATCTGGATCACGCACAGTGGCAAGATCACCAAACAAACCAGACTGCTCATGTAAACTAAAGACTTCAACTTCACCTATTCCTGAGTCAGAGTAAAGACCCACGATTTCTTTAACACCATCACCATCCAGATCAGCGGCAACAAGTTGATCACCAAAACCATAGCGTGGCTTAGCCGCTAAATATTCATCATTGAAACTTATCCCATCAAACACATAACCAGCCGAAGTGGCTATCTCCAGTTGCACATCCGCGAAATCCATATTGCCGATGGTCATGGCGCTACCATAATTATCAACCGGACTTGTCCAGTCATTATTCAGTGTCCGGTTACGTCCTGCTGGAACCGTAAAGACATTTAGCTGTTCCTGTGCCGGGCCTTTTGATACCAGGGTCACGATTTCGATAGCGGCATCTACATCGATATTACGCGCAAACACAGCATAGCCTTTAACAGCATCTGCAATTTCGTAAAAATACATCAGACTACGCGTTGCCCCATCAATGACGCTAACGGTATTGCCATTGAGGACAATAATATCCAGACGACCATCACCGTTCACATCCGCAGCATCGATCGCATCAATATAGCCTTGTTTACCGAGGCTATAGGGGTAGACCCATTCCTGATAAAAATCACCCTGGCCATTATTTAGAGTTCCATCCCATTTAAGGGTATAAATTAAAGAAACATTATCGGTAATCAGGACTTCATTATCACCATCACCATTAAAATCACCGATATGAATGGAATTCTGTTTTGTGGGAACGCGTGCGCTGCTTCGAACCAGTGGTTGAATACTCGCATCGGTAATTGTCACACTGCCGACCATCGTGTTGGTTCCTGCATTATCCGTTGCGCTCACACGATAATTAAACTGTGTATCTTTGCCGAAATTTAACCCTGTCGGCGTCCAGCTTATTTCACCGCTGGCACTATCAATCAACATGCCTTCAGGCGCGCCGGTGAGCGCATAAGAAACCGCACCTTGTGCATTAGTAGTGGATGCATTAATCGTAATAGCCGAGCCGAAGTTAACTTGTGTGGGACTGCTGAAATCAATGGTGAGATTTGAATTTGCCACCGGTGTTGTCGAGGTACCCGTTCCTCCTGCCCCCGTCGCACCATTATTGCCTGATGAATTTGCCGGTGAACCATCTGGGTTTAAACGTGCAGAGAGGCCATCACCATCACTATTAGAACCACCACCACAGGCAGCCAGTAACAGTGACAATGATAATGCGGTAAGGGCTTTAATAAAGCCTTGCTGACCCGAGACCCAATAAGAAATTTGTTTGACATTCATTGCATTCTCCCCAGAAGCATATTAGTTACTACTTACATCAACCATTTGAATAGTGAACGGTAAGACAGACAGGCTGACTACTACATTGACGCCAGTGAACAAGTGAGGGGAGTAGCAGAAAAAGAGCCGATACATTTCCCTGTAACTCAACAAACTATCCGTAGCGTTATTTTTTATGTTTTTATTCTACTAAAACCAATATAGAAAATACCAGCAATATCTATTTTAATATTCTAACGAGATAGAAAAGAGGTGGAAACTATGACAAAAGATATAGATGCTCGGTATTAAACAAGTATGTATGATTGAAGCCGTAGCGACCGGCTATAGGGGATTACCCTTTGCTGATTTTATAAATAGAATGAGAATATATCGCGTTGCGATAAGTAACATGAACACTAACACCAATATTACAGGAGTATTACCAAACCGAACATAAGGGGTTGCTCCATGGCGAGGTTGTACCTGCCCGCTGATCACCGTGGTTTCAAACTGTGCTGAGCGTTGCAGAATATGGCCTTTAGCATCAACGATAGCGGAAATACCATTCGTAGTTGCGCGGAGTAAATCGCGACCGGTTTCCAGACTGCGCATGCGTGAAATTTGCAAGTGCTGATGTGGTGCAAAAGAATTACCATACCAGGCATTATTACTGCCGTTCACCAGCAGACTTGCCTGCGGTAAAAAATCGATCAGCTCCTCGCCGAAAGCATCTTCGTAACAAATCGAAGGGGCCAGTAATTGTCCCGCCGCGCGCAGGGGCGGTTGATGTTGTTCCCCTCGACTGAATCCTGACATCGGCAATTCAAAAAAACCGACTATGCCACGGAGTAAATCCTGTAGCGGCATAAATTCACCAAAGGGAACCAAATGACGTTTATTATAAATATGCTGCTCATCCCCCAGACTGATTAAACTGCTGTAATAGCGTACACCATCATCATCCATTACCGGTGCACCGATAATGAGATCCGTATTGTTCTCCCTGGCTTCATTTAACAATGGAGTAAAATAACTTTCCACCAGATCATTATAAAAAGTTGTCATCGCATTTTCCGGCCAGACAATGAGATCACTGTCCCAGTGTTGACGACTCAAACGGGCATAAGTATCCAGTCGGGCCTGCATCATTACCGGATCCCATTTGGTAATTTGCGGCATATTTCCCTGTACTAGACTAACGCTTATCGGTTTGCCCGATATCTCTGTCCATTCATATTTGCCAAGAAGAAAACCACCCAGCCATAACACAATCAAAGCACCCACTATGGGCTTGTATAAACACCGGTTAACAAATAACAGGACAAACAAGCCCGCCGACACAGCCAGCAATAAAGAAAGCCCATACACACCGAGCAGCGGGGCATAACCGGCCAATGGACTATCAATTTGTGAGTAGCCAAGATTGAGCCAGGGAAAGCCGGTAAACAGCCAGCCTCGCAGCCATTCCGTCAGCCCCCATAGCGCTGGAAATAATAATAACAAGATCGATTTATCCAGATTCCCACGGGCAACTAAACGAATTTTACTTAGCAAATAAACGCAGAGAAAAGATTGCAGAGTGGGCAATAAGGCAAGTACGGAAACAAAAATAGCCGTCATCATCGCTGAAACTAAAACCGGTGTATTGCCAAAGTCATGGAAGGCAACATATACCCATGACACACCCACACCGAAAAAACCCAGGCCAAATATAAAACCGGCCAAAGCCGCACGGGCAGGAGAAAGATGCAAATATAAATAAAATAATATGGCTGGTGATATAACCGCCAGTGGGAAAATAGAAAAAGGCGCAAAAGCAAAGGGGAGGATCATGCCAGCCAGCAGACTGACAAATAAATAAAACCGGTTCACCCACATATTATTAATCATTGGCAACTGCTCATCCCCGGACAGCCATCATTCTGGTGTGGTCCTAGCCGAAGTCCATGCATAAATGGTGAATAACGACGATCCTGAATCTGCCGGACAAATAGTTAACGTCATTATTATCAACGAGCAATATCCACTTCGGATTCATCATCGGAAACTTGCTTGCTTTCTTTTTCAGACTTAATGACTTCGAGTAAATGAACGCGTCGACTGCTGGCACCTAGTACTCTAAAATGAACACCTTTCATCTGTAACTGTTCACCACGTTTAGGCAAATGTCCCAACGTTTTTGTCACCAGGCCACCAATGGTATCAAACTCTTCATCACGGTAAGAGGTATGAAAATATTCATTAAAGGCATCGATGGGGGTGATCGCTTTCACCGTGATCATATTCGGATGTTCGAAAATATAACTTTCTTCTTCGACATCATGCTCATCTTCAATCTCACCGACTATTTGTTCCAGCACATCTTCAATCGTCACCAGTCCGGCGACACCACCATATTCGTCAACCACAATAGCCATGTGATTGCGGTTGGCACGGAATTCTTTAAGTAAAACATTCAGACGTTTACTTTCAGGAATAATTACAGCCGGACGCAACATGTCACGAATATTGAAATGCAAGTCCTCAGTACGTTTCACCAGTTGCGGCAAAAGATCTTTGGCTAGTAAAACCCCAATCACTTCATCCTTGCTTTCACCGACAACTGGAAAGCGGGAGTGGGCGGATTCAATTACCGTTTCAAGCAGTTCATCGGCAGCGGCATCGCGTTCGATAACCGTCATTTGTGAACGTGGCACCATGACTTCGCGTACCGGCATTTCAGATACCTGCATTACGCCTTCTATCATCACCAGGCCATCAACATCAATCAGATTATTTTTTTGAGCTTCGCGCAAACTTTGCTGTAACTGCTCACGGGTAAAGATTTCTCCCTGCAACCATTTGCCCAGCAGTATTTTCCATCGCTGCACAAATCCCTGTTTTGGCTGACTATTATCGTCGTCACTCATTAGTATTTCGTTTTTATCCTGAACGTTATTGAAAATTATAAATAAGGGTTTGAAAAACCCAAACCGGCGAGAATCGCAATTTCATGTGCTTCCATTTTCTTTGCATCCGCATCATTAAGGTGATCGTAACCCAACAAATGCAACATGCCATGAATGATCATATGTGCCCAGTGCGCCTGCTCAGTCTTGCCCTGCTCTTCTGCTTCGCGTTGTACCACTGGCGCGCAGATCACCAGATCACCCAGCAAGTTTATATCTACTTCAGCGGGAAGGTCGCAGGTAAAGGAGAGTACATTGGTAGCATAGTCCTTATCCCGATATTGCTTGTTGAGCGCACTACCTTCAGTTTCATCGACGATACGCAGGCTCAGCTCACCGTCACCCTGCTGTTCATGTTTCAATACGGATTCAACCCAGTGCTGAATATGATTCTGATCCGGCCCGGCATCCAGTGCACGTTGCACATCGATATGCACGTTCACTATTCGGCCTGTTGTTCCTGTTGTTCACTTTTATCGTAGGCCTTCACGATGCGCTGAACAATTTTATGGCGCACCACATCCTGCGGTTTGAAAAAACTAAAACTGATGCCATCAACATCTGCCAGCACATCCACCACATGACGCAAACCCGAACGCTGAGAGCGTGGCAGGTCAACCTGGGTCACATCCCCGGTCACCACCACACAGGAACCAAAGCCGATGCGAGTAAGAAACATTTTCATTTGCTCAACACTGGTATTCTGCGCTTCATCGAGAATAATAAAAGATTCATTCAGGGTACGACCACGCATATAGGCCAGTGGTGCCACTTCAATAACATTGCGTTCGATCAGTTTGGCGACCTGTTCAAAGCCCATCATTTCATACAATGCATCGTAGAGCGGACGTAAATAAGGATCAATTTTTTGCGCAATATCGCCAGGTAAAAATCCCAGCCGTTCACCGGATTCCACCGCCGGGCGGGTAAGAATAATACGTCGCACCTGCTCCCGTTCCAAAGCATCCACGGCACTGGCCACGGCAAGGTAAGTTTTACCGGTACCCGCCGGGCCAATGCCAAAGTTAACATCGTGTTCTTTTATATAGCGTAAATATTGCTGCTGAGTCAGTCCGCGTCCACGCACATTGCCACGTAGCGTGCGAATAATAACGTCGTCTTTAGGCGTGATGTCAGCGACTAGCGCATCCACACCGGCATCTTGTAAATATAAATTTACCTGTATGGGATCAAGGATTTCTTTAGCCGTAACCGAATACAAATCGAGTAAAATTTCTTCTGCCTTATGTACGGAACGCTGTTCGCCGATGACCCGGAAATGGTTACCACGATTGTTTACTTCTACACCAAGACGGGTTTCGATTTGGTGAAGATGCTCATCGAACTGGCCACAAAGATTGGCCAGCCGCTGGTTATCAGCCGGTTTAAGAACGATTTCAAGAGATGTGGCGCTGGTATTCAAAACGGGATGCGATAAGTGATCAATCAGGCGCAGCGAGCATCGTCAGTGACGAGCTCACCACGCAGGGAATTGGGTAGTGCTTCAGTAATTTTCACGTTAACAAACTGTCCTATCAGAGAAGCCTCTGCCCGAAAGTTTACCACACGATTATTCTCTGTGCGGCCACTGATCTGCTGTGGATCTTTTTTCGAGGGTCGTGTGACCAGCACATTTTGAATGGTTCCAATCATCGCCTGACTGATAGTCGCCGCCTGTTCATTAATGCGCTGCTGTAATCGGGCAAGACGCGCCTTTTTAATCTCCAGCGGCACATCATCAGTCAACGCGGCAGCCGGAGTACCGGGGCGCGGACTGTAAATAAAGCTGTAGGAATGATCAAAACCCATATCGGCGATCAATTTCATTGTCGCCTCAAAATCAGCCTCGGTTTCGCCGGGAAAGCCAACAATAAAATCAGAGGAGAGGCTGATATCAGGACGCACTTCGCGTAGTTTGCGAATGGTATTGCGATATTCCAGCACCAGATGCTTGCGCTTCATTTGCGCCAGAATGCGATCCGAACCGCTCTGAACAGGCAGGTGCAGGTGATTCACCAGCTCTGGGACTTCAGCATAAACATTGATCAGGCTGTCATTCATTTCAGTGGGATGCGAGGTCGTGTAACGAATGCGATCAATACCATCAATGGCCGCAACAAAGCTAATCAACAAGGCCAGATCGGCCTCGTCACCTTCATGCGTCTGTCCCCGGTAGGCATTCACATTCTGCCCCAGCAGGCTTACTTCACGCACACCCTGCTCCGCCAGCTGGGCAACTTCAGTCAAAATATCATCAAAGGGGCGAGAAAACTCTTCACCCCGCGTATAGGGCACCACACAAAATGTACAATATTTGCTACAGCCTTCCATAATAGAAACAAAGGCACTCACGCCCTCACTACGCGGCATTGGCAGGTGGTCAAATTTCTCAATTTCAGGAAAGGAAATATCCACCACCGATTTTTTCCGGCCACGAGCCGTATCCAGCATCTGCGGCAGGCGATGCAGGGTTTGCGGCCCAAAGATCAAATCCACATAGGGAGCACGTTTGAGAATAGCCTCACCTTCCTGACTGGCCACGCAACCGCCCACCCCGATGATCAAATCCGGTCGTGCCAGCTTCATTTCACGCCACATGCCGAGCTGAGAAAAAACCTTCTCCTGCGCTTTTTCTCTTACAGAACATGTATTTAATAGCAATATGTCCGCCTGTTCTGGATCATCAGTCAAATCCAGAGCATGGGATTCCCGCAACACTTCGGCCATTTTGGCGGTGTCGTATTCGTTCATCTGGCACCCGAAAGTGCGAATATGGAGTTTCCCGGGCATGCGTATATATACTATGAAAAAGGGAGGAGCAATTTAGCATTCTGCCTGAGAATTATCCAGTTTCAGGCAAAATTTAAGAAGGGCTAAATCAACTCAATATATGTGGATAAAACCTGTGTGACTACGGCTGTGGGTACGACTTCAATCGTACAAGTCGAAAGCCCCCCAGCCGCCGGCACGTCCCCGTTCGATTGAAATCAAACCTACAGGGGTTGGGTTAAGGCAGTGATGCGGGATCAGTGAACACCCAGTCCCGATTCTTTACCGGCGTGTGACAGGCGATACAGATCTGTATACCTTTCTGAAACGGTTTTTGCTCCAGACCCACCCAACGAGCCCAACCCCAACCATAACTCTCTGCGTATTTTTTCGCATCCTTAAACATAAATTCAGCATGAACAAATTTACCGGGGGCAACGGCTGCTTTCCAGTCTTTCAGCGTGGTTTCTTTCCAGACCACCTTTCCCAATACCGCCCCATCCGGCCAGGGATGGATATTCCCCGAGCGTGCAGCTTTAACAGCAATATCATTGCCAAGAATCACCCGTAAGGTTTTATTGTCCGTCCGGTGTGACACCGCAATAGTTGCCCAGTTTTGCCAGCCTTGTGGATAGTCAATGCCATGAGAGGGAGAAAGGGGTTTATCAGACGCATTAGCCGTAAGGGCAAGACATATAAAAAACATTGATAAATATTTTTGTAATATTTTCATCGCAAGAATCTCTCTTTTATAGTTATTAGCAATATAAGTAATACGGCCTATCGTGCTATCGATAGGCCGTACATTAGAGACCCGCTATTTTAGTAAATACTTACATTGACTATAAAATATCCTAATCATATTTCATGCTTGATACCAGAACATTGATAGCTATAATGAATTCCCTTGCGGCAAGCGAAGCGGGAAGAGAGTTATTGTAGGTTCAGCTTCAGCCGTACGGCTATGGCTAAAACCGAACTACCGCTACAAAATGGCGAAAAGGGAAAGAAAGTGTTGTATCACCTTTATATTTTATAAAGGCCAGATCTATTACACTTTATTTGCCTTTTATTTTATTACTATAAAGACACGAAGTCCTTATTAATGACAAGGAATATAGTTATGGCGACTCCCTTTGATAAAACAGGTGATCTCGAATCACGTTTCTTTCACAACTACATACTTTGTCTCAATCGCGCTTCCATTGCAGAAAAAGCAAAGCGCTGGTATGTGAAACGTGTCGAGCAATTTATCAAAGCGCATGAAGATCGAAAACTACGATCACTTTCAAACGAGGATATTACCCTCTACTTTGAAAACATTGGTCGCCAGAGCAATCTTCACGGCTGGCAATTTTATCAATGCATCGATGCCGTTCGCATACTCTATTGTCATCATTTGGCCTCACCCTGTTGTCAGAACATTGACTGGAATTACTGGCTGGATTCAGCAAAACAAATAGATATTGACAATCCCACTACCGCACGCCAATTCACCCCGGAGGAATTAACTTTTATAAAAACGCGCAAGGGTGAAGGGATATTAAAAACAGTTCGTCAGTCTTATCACAAATTACTGGTGCGTTTTACTTCTGAAATCCGACGCCGGGGTTATGCCTACCGAACTGAACAAAGCTATGAACAATGGATTTGCCGGTTTATCCTTTTCTATGATTGCGCCGACCCTGAACAAATGAATGCGGATAAAATAAAAGCCTATCTGGATTATCTGGCAGTGCAACGCCGGGTAACAGCCAGCACTCAAAATCAGGCGCTGAATGCTCTGATCTTTCTCTACAGTAAAGTATTAGACCGGGAGCTACCTGAAATTCAAACCTTTATCCGCGCAAAACGATCTCGCACCCTGCCCGTGGTCTTAAGCCGTAGTGAAGTCAATCATTTATTAAACAACATGCAAGCAACGCATAAACTTATCGCCTCACTATTATATGGCGCCGGTATGCGCCTACTTGAGGGGCTTCAGCTCCGCGTACAGGATATTGACTTCGAATACCAGCGCATCCATGTTCATCAGGCCAAGGGGAAAAAAGATCGCTATGTTCCACTACCCACTATCCTGATAAAAGAACTACAACTGCAAATCAAAAAAGTCGAACAACTGCACATCCGGGATCTATCAGAAGGTCATGGAGAGGTTGTTTTACCGGATGCACTCGCACGAAAATATATCAATGCGGGCAAAGAATTAAAGTGGCAATATTTATTTCCATCAGGCCGTCTTGCTATCGATCCTTATGGCGGCACAATACGCCGACACCACCTGCATGAAAGTTCCATTCAGAAAGCTATTAAACGTGCGGCCACGGCAGGTCGAATTCATAAACGGGTAAGCTGCCATACACTGCGTCATAGCTTTGCAACGCATCTACTGGAAGCCAATTATGATATTCGAACGGTGCAGGAACTTCTGGGACATGCCAATGTTTCAACCACCATGATTTACACTCATGTTCTCAACCGGCCTGGAGTGGGCGTCTCCAGCCCACTTGATCAGACACAAATTCCGCAAAAGAAGGAAAGTCTTCTTCCGGGTGATATAAGTTGATTTTCATGTAGGTTCGCCTTCTATTAATCGTTGCATAAATATTTTCACTATAACCCCCCTCTCCCTCCGAGAGAAAGTTGGAGTGAAGGGATACAACACATACAACTATTTATGCAACGATTAATACCTTTCCGGCACCATGAGGCGAACATGTATGGCTGAAGCCACACCTACCGGCAAGCGATAAGAGATTTAAATATAGTGAAATAACAACGCTTACAGTTTCACTGTTTTTTTGCTGGCAGCTTTCTGACGTTCTAAATTCTGCACAATGATATCCTGATAGTCACGAATACGTTTCACATAACGCACGGGTTCCCAGCCACGCGCATAACCATATTTTAAAGTTTTATAATATTTTTTCTGACCCAGCAAAGGTAAAATTTCACTCACGTCCGTCCACAGATTCGGGTTTTTACCTAATCGAACAGTCAGAGAAAAAGCATCACGCATATGTCCAAACCCAACATTATATGCCGCCAGTGCCATCCATTCCCGATCATGCCCGACTATCGATTCAGGTAACCGCTTTTGCATTTTTGACAGGTATTTTGCCCCGCCCATAATATTATCTTCAGCATGCAAACGATTTTTAATACCAACTTCTTTTGCCGTGATCTGGGTTAGCATCATAATGCCGCGCACACCGGTTGGACTTTTAGCGCGAGGATTCCAATGTGATTCCTGATAGGATTGTGCAGATAATAAGGTCCAGTCAATATTATATTTCTGACCCGCACGTTCAAACATCGGCTGGTATTTTGGCAAAACCCGTTTAATCCGGCGGGTCAGCGTGCGTGTATCAACATAATCAAAAACTTCAATAAAGCCGTAATATTTTTCCTCTAATTCAGCCAACTCGCCATTGTTGGCAATTTGCTTATGCCAGTATTTAAGCTGCTCACGTAATTTTTCAGCATCAGTCGGCAATATCCAGGCCAACGATTGTGGCTCCCCAAGATCAAAGCGCACACTGAGTTCCGGAAAATATCGCCGGTTAATCGCGACAATATTTGAATCAGCAATGGTACAGTCCAGTTCTTTTTTCCAGACCATCTCTAGAGTGTTCTCAGTATTCAACTCGGCATCCTCACGCCAGTGAATATCAGGGTAAGTCAGTTTGATGGATTGTAATCGTTCGACGTAGCTACTATTAGCCGGTACGATCAATTCCACATCCGCCAGTTCTTCAACCGTTGATGGCCGTGCACCACCTCGCCGACAAACAACTTGCTGTCGCACTTCCTGATAAGCAGCACCAAATAAAAAACCATTTTCACGTTCTGCTGTGCGTGTGAGCCCCGCCGCCGCAATATCAGCCTCACCACGTTGTATCATGTTCAAAATTCCAGAGACACTATCCTCAGAAACCACATTCAATTCAACGCCCAGATAGGCCGCAAATTTTTTTGCCAGCTCATATTCAAAGCCTGCCTTACCATCTCGCCCTTCATACCAGGTTGTGGGAGCATTCCGGGTCACCATCAACAACGTTTTTTTCTGTAATATATTATCCAGTCTGTCAGCTGAACCACAGGACACCAGCGCTGCCAGTGAGACGCACAGAATGAGACTTTTTTTAATATCAATATGCTTCAAACGCTTACTCCTTAACTCTCATCTTACTGTCATTGTATCAGCACAGTCTCAAATTAATGAATTCCCCGCCGTTAACGGCGGGGAATGCCCCCAAAGGATTCATGAGGAATAAATAGCATCCAGCCTTGACCCCCACTGATATAACAGCATACCTGAAAGTATACAGCCACTACCGAGCCAGACTTCAAGGTTTAATACTTCATTGTTTAACTGGTGACCAAGCAATAATGCCAGCACAGGCGTTATCAGGGTAACCAGTGCAACACGACTTGCTTCAATGTGTTTTAAAACATAAAAATACAAAATAAAACCCAGCACCGATCCAAACGTACCTAAATATACAATGCCACCCAACGCACGCTCACTAATGGCCTCAGGAAATTGACCATCAAAAATCCACCAGACCAGGAAATAAAGCGGAGCAGAAAACAATAAGCTTCCTGTCGTCACCTCCAGTGCCGACATATTAATACCAAGACTCTTCACCCATACACCACTAATAGAGTGCATCAGTACCGCACTTAGCACACCAATTACGCCTAAAATCAAGTGTTCTCCAAGATTAATCCTTTGTGAAAAAATGACAGCCAGACCAATAATACCCAGGGTGACACCCATAAGACGACTCAGCGTAAACGCTTTTTCACCCAAAAACACAGCCGCAATCAATCCTGTGACTATCGGCGTCAGGCCGAATAATACTGAGATCAAACCTGAGGAAATGTACTGTGCAGCCCAATAAACACAAAGCATCGCGCCAAACACACCAACACCACCAGCAAGATAAACATGCAAAGCGGCGCGATTAAACGACAGTTTTCGGCCAAGCAGGGTCATCAAAATGATGCAGAGCATCGTCCCCAACATCATCCGTGAGGCGACACCGAATAAAAATCCTACATCCTCAGCACTCCACTTAATTGCAAGGGGAGTAGTTGACCAGATAAGAATGATCCCAATAAAAGCAACCGGGACTGACATGTTATTTTCCTCTTTATAAAAACTAAAAAAGCCACAATCCTGTAAGGAGTGTGGCTTTATAATAATGCACTTAATAAAATAAATTATTACATCACATTATCTCAAGCCACGGCATACACGCCCAGACCTTATGCAGGCGCAGACGGCAAATAAACGTGACTTTATAGGTTGCATTTAACATGGTCGAAAGTTTACGCTAGATTTGAATGCTGTCAATGTGAATTTAGCGATTTGTGAAAAAATAATTCCACGGCTGTGCACAGGTTTTATTCAACACTCCGAGAAGATTGTCAGTCGGTATTGCCTCTTGAGGGAAGATACTAAAAACATCAATAAAAAAGCGAGCAAAACCAGCCTGCTGTCGCCAACGTAGATCATACAGTGACATCGACTGATGGCAATGTGGACACTGGTAATTTATTTGCGAGCTGTTTACCTGCCAGTCTTCAAGCCGTGCGCGCCAGTCATTGTCACGCCGGCCACATTCCGGACAGCGGGCAAACACATCTCGTTCATGGCTGCGAAACTGTGGTTGAGCCAGCAACGGACTCATTCGAATATGACAAAAATCATGATCGCCATGGTATTGTGGTTCAAGATTAATATTTGGTGAACACCCCATAAAAGTGAGCAACTGCAAAAATCTTTCCCCTACCAGAAAGTCTTGTGCGGCATTCCCACTTTTATCCTCGACACCTGTCTCCAGATGGATTTCACCTATAAACTCTGCCGCCTGTAATGCAAGCCGCACTATCTCAGTGGACTCAGGGATACAATTCGCATCCTGTGGATGCAATACCAATCGATATATTGCTTTTTCGGTTTCTGACATTATTTTCGCAAACCTATGATATAACAAGTAAATTATAACAGTTTTAGCTAATTTATGGTCGTTAACCAACCGTAAAATATCACGATATTTTGCTGATGAATATCTAAATTTCACCTCTTATGTTCGACTCAAACCTGTTAAGATTAAAAACTAGCCTGATAATGGATAAACAATGATGAGCAATAATACCCCCTCCAAAGAAGCCCAAATACTGGATGTTATGCGCAAGGTCTTAACCGATGTGGCACGTGATACCTACACTAAACCCGGCCTCAAACATCCTCTTAGTGAAGATACGATTATTAGTATTCGTGACTGCCTTGTATTGATTAGTGCACGCGAATTTGAACTTGCGGAAGACGAAGACCGTGAAATGAAAATGCGTCCCCGTTATATTGACGAACCTAAAAACACTGTCGTCATCCCGATTGATAAAATTGGGCGCGATAAAGATTCCGGGAAATAAAACTGAATTAGCTTAATGCACTATCCGTCCATCCAGCATCTTCAACAACAGTTAGAACAACAGCTTCGTGCACACCCTGAAGGAATAAGTGAGCATGCACTGATAAAACGCTTGCAGACTGCGGACAAGACAACCCTGCCGCATGGCAAACTTCACGATCCTCTCGCCCTGTTTCAAATTCACTTTATACTTTTTCATGCACTCTATCAGTTACGCGATAAACTTTGGGAGCAACAAAAGGAGCAGCTTGAAATCAAACCCCAGCTTATAAAATTATGTCCTTATCATGCAGGTTCCCGTGCACTTAGCCATAATGACCCATTGCGGATCTATTACCTTGATCTAAATAATTTGGAAACAACTGATGAAGAAGAGGTGGCTGAACTACTCGCGAATTTCTGGCGCAGACTACATAATGGTGATGGCCGCAGAACAGCACTTAACGAACTAGGGCTCTGTGATCCCGTTGATGATAAAACCATCAAACAAACCTGGCGACAACTAGTAATGCAACACCATCCTGATCGTGGTGGCGATAAAACCAGATTACAAATAATAAATTCCGCTATGGACTGGTTGCGGAAAAGTTAGGCTTGCAGCTTACTGTAATAAAACCAGAAATTTGTTAAATATTTGGTAACTATTCAGCGTGTTTTTACAGATAAATATAACGGAACTTCCCCCGATTTTGCACTCATCGTTTATTATATCCAATGACTCAGTCTAAGCCATTCTCACTTCATATTCATCCGGCGTCATGTAACTCAACGATGAATGAATCCGTTTCCGATTGGAAAATACTGCATACTCAATAATCACCGCTCTCAATTCTTTCTCAGTTACATACTCATTTCTGTATATGCGTTCTGCCTTGAACTGATGGAAAAAGGATTCCATCTCTGCATTGTCATTCATCACACCCTTTCGATTCATGCTCTGAATGACACCCTATATATGCAACAAAAAATCTTCAGCGGGTAGTTATCACGCTCCGAGTCTATGTATTCAAAAATTTCTTTTTTCGATCCGAACAATACTAGATGTTTTTTTAGGATCCCATATTCCATTTTGAGTATTTCATGCGCTTTTTCGATCGTCTTTAAACGCTTCAGCTCCTGACTGACTTGTTTCAATATTTAATAGTCCCTTAGCTGGCTTCTTCATAATTGTTCACTCTCGGTATTCTTTCTTCCAACGATAAAGCATTATCGGATTAATATCGAGCACCTCGGCCACATCTTTTGCGTAGACACCAGGCAGTGAAACTAATTTTACTGCAATTGCTTTGAATGATTCATCGTAGTAGTCGTATTTTGTTTTTCTAGCCATTTGCTCACCTCTAACAAAGTTTCAATTAGATGTGTGCAAAACTGGGGGAGCTTCCTGAACCTTTTGACTGTCAGCTTGGTTTATTTGTTGGGCGAAGCCGCTAGCGCGGAAACCCCCCACCCACCATAATAATTTGTGTAACCTCATTCCCCTCAGATACATTAGCGGGTAAGTTGTAGTCTCAAATCAAACAACATGAGGTTACCCGTTTATGACGCCATCAATTAAATCTAAATACAACCACTATTATTCACAGCTCTGTAAGCACTTGAAGCTTAAAGGCTTACAACCCAAAACCATTGCCGCCTATTCACATAAAGTGAAAATACTTTTTCTTCTTGTGGGATTTTTTCGCTGTTAATAACTCGGCGTTCAATTTGATCTATTTGACGTTCGGCATGGTTAATAAAAGCCTGTATTTCAAGTGCTTTTGTAATAACCGCTAAATCGGTATTTATAACTTCTGCGGCTAATGTGGTTTTGATTTTGTGAATAAATTGTCTGGAAAGTTCGATATAATCCTGATGCGATTGAATAATGGCATCATGTTGTTTTTGTTTTTTTGTTTCATCTTTTTATGTTGAGCGTTTTATTTGCTGGGATGCTCGATAAGCTCTTTTGATTTGCCGAATATTGTATTTTCTTTGTCGCCATCCACTAAGCTGGGTTATCTCTGCATAGTCTGATCTCAGTGCAATCGTTTTTCTCATCGCATCAAATAACAGATTAATATCCGTTGGATAATGTACATTGGTTTCAACCACAAAAGAATCGCAACGTCCCCTCAGGCAGTCTTTTTTTTAAGTTTCAGGCCTGCTCGTACAACCACTTGATTGATCTCATCAAGGATCTCTGGCGTAAATGATTGAACATTATCTTTCAGCGTTTGCAGGCTATAGATCTTGTCGTCATCCGTAAAACCATGACCTAACATTTGTCGAATGGTGTTGTGATGATTCACCCGCTCCTGGAGCCGATCATAATCGCAATTCAAATTAAGACGTAATGTGCTCATGACTAATATTTTCCACCACATCATTCCTGGGCGACCCATCTATGTACTGATCTTTTAGGGGCTAAGCTTTTCCAGTACCTGAAATATTTTTTCGCGCAGTGTGTTATCCGAATAAAGGTATTGTAAGCCTCTTAATAGTTGCGGAATATCATCACGCGAACGTGGATCAAATTTAATATTGGTAATATCGAGTTCACCTAATTGAAGTTGAAAGTTTGTCGCTGTACGCATAGTTTTTAGCCGAAGTCTTAATAAATAAGTATTATTTTGCGGCTATTATGCCATTTTTGGACTTTACAGGGAAAACTTCGTCAGTTGTTTTGTTTTTTATTTCAATAGCTTATGTTTTTTCGGTCTGGCACTAGTTACAAATAATATTCGTGAATTTAATCGAGTGCCAGATCTTACAGTTGAAAATTAGATTGAGGATTGGTGCTTTTCAAATATAACGATAAGCTGTGCGGCGTGAACGAGTGCCTTGTTATATTTTGGAGCACTTATTCTGGCAATACAACATTCAAACTACTTAGCAAATAGTAATAAGCCACTACAGTAAGAATACCCAGCCCTAATACAATAAGAGATCGATATTTTGCTCCGTGACGGTGATTAATCACTCGTTCTTTGTGTGAAGCAACATCCATCATTTCATCTCCAAAAAATATGGATAAAAGCGTTCCTAAAGCACTAATTATCAGAATACTCCAGTATGGGTAAGGTTCAGATAAAATATGCTTCAATAGTTTAGTGATGAAAGATAGCTCATAACTATCTGGACTTGTATTAAGGTAAAAAACATTAATTGCAATGGCAAGAAACCACAGTACTATCTGTGTAAATGACATTTTGATTTTGAAAAGCAATCGAACAGGAAACGCAAGAATAAATCCGCCATCAGCAACTGGAGTACATAAAACAAAAAAACTCCAGGTTAAAATAGAAACTCCAAATCCAGTTGAAGCATCGTACTTCCAGCTCATATACAAAAAATAGGCTATTACAATTGATACGAGAGCTAGAAACTTAAAAATAGCCTCATTATGCGTTTCATTTTTACGCTGAAACTTGATTGTATTTTTACTGATTTTCAACATGACAGTGAATAATCCATCTAAATGCTTTATTAAATATAACGCCCTCATCAGGGGCTTTCAAAGCTGGCGCGGGTTTTGCGGTTTTCAGCAAAAGCCGTGACAGGTTTGAAAGTCCCGCTGGATGAGTTTGTTGGACGAAGCCGCTATGCGGCAGAAAAAGAGCAAAATCACGTATAAGCTTCTTATCAACCCAATTCGAGTTTACTTATAGAGGAGTTTATCATGAAACCCAATGAACAAAAACGATTCGATAGTCTGTATAAAAATATCTTAGAGCCTTAAAACTTCAGGGCATGAGTGACAGTACCATTGATGTTTACGCCCGTGCAGTGCGGCGGATCACGCAATTCTATGATCGCTGTCCCGATCAACTGACCATTGAGCAACGGGAAGTCTACTTTGCTGAGTGGGTCGAGTCCCATTCCTGGAGTACCGTTAACGTTGACCGCAACAATCTGCAATTCTTTTGGAAGCATGTGCTGAAACGTGACTGGACGTGGCTCAATATCATCAAAGCCCCCAGGTTCCAGTCACTGCCGGATATTCTGACCGTCGCCGAAGTTGCTCGGTGCAACCTGCAAGCTGCGTTACCAGGTCTTTCTGTTGACCACTGACTCAATGGGTTTGCGCCTGGGCGAGGCGTTATCCCTTCAGGTTGGTGACATTGATAGTCAACGTAAACAGGTGCATATCTGACATGGCAAGGGTCACAAAGATTGGCTGGTTCCACACTGCCCGATCTAACTTACGACGCATTGCGTGCATTGTGGTGTCAGCACCATCATCATCGGTTGTTGTTTCCCAGTTCAGTCGGTTCACCCGAGCGTATTCAAAACGCAACACGTCATATGGATCGTGGCAGTATCCAGGTGGCCATGAAAACCGTCGTCACACAATGTGGGATCAAAAAAAATCTCTATCCATTCACTGCGCCACAGTTTTGCCACTCATCTACTCGAACAGGGTTTAAGCCTGCGTCATATTCAAGGCCTGCTCGGCCATGCCAGCCCAACCACCACGGCACGTTATGCACACCTGACAACTTTACTGAACAGGAAACCTCGACCACCATCAACCGTCTGTTCAATAGTATCCATGTTGATCTAAGGAGGCGGTCATGATGGAACTGGCTTCGCTTATTCATCAACACCTTCCGGCTTTTAAAGCTAAATATGTTATTGACTAAGAGCTTGGAGGCAAATGTAACCAATGACGTTCACCGACAATGTTGATGCCGGTTTCATCTACATGCAGCCGTTGTGACGTGCTCAGCTTGTTTTTCGCTATCTCGTCAAACGCTGTTAATTTATCATAGGCTTCTTTGTTAAAATTAAAAATCGAAGCCTGGCTAATCGGGATGGCCAATTGTTCGGTAAAATATTCCTCTATCCGTTTATAGGGCAACAGTTGATACTGTGACATATAAACGGCATGCGCTTTTACCGTATTTCCATACTGAACGGCTTTCGTCACGCCATCTGGAAAAGCGGCAACAAAGCAGGTGCCATTTTCATCCTCTAAAACCTGAGCCTGATATTCTGTCACGATTCGGCTGATATCAATATCCACAATCTGGCGTCGCTCTACACCAATGTCCTTATAATGGTGCCCTTTGGGTAAGGTTCTTCGATCGACTTCTATACGTTCAACTTCATCGGGATCGTCAATTTGTATCAACGTGGCACCCGTATGCCCTTTCTGGCCGCCGGGCTTTTTGCCGGTTTTTTTTCGGCTCGATTTAAGGCGGTTGGGATCACTTGATGGCGGTTTACTGCTGTTACGACTATTTAACCCGGCTCGATGAGTTAACAACTTAACGACGACTATCAGTACTTTGATCATGGAAATCACTGAAGGGGACAACGACTTATCATTCATCAGCGTTGACTCCACTTCGGATAATGTCGCGTCAATGTCAATCCCGTCTAACTTCACCTTGTGTCCCAAACCCTGTCGTTGCTTTCAACACAAGCAGTTTACCATGGAATTTTTAAAGCGATTTTAAGGATCTATCAGTCGATTTAAGCACGTATATTTTCTTGACCTTGATGGGGTATTCGGGGTTAATAAAAAGAGCAGTGACGATCACTCTGATCGTTTCACACTATCAATAAACGGCTATTGTGACTGTGTTGGTATTTTTACAAAATCACAAAAAAACCTGTCAAGAGATTTTTCTATTATTTTTGGATAAAATACGCTGAATAGTTACAATAAAAATTGCCATCAATCTTTCTGCTAGTAACCTGCATAACACAAAACTACCTGACTGGATTGAAAAAAAACTTAACCAATACGATTTACCTGCCGAGATGCTGGAACTGGAGCTGACCGAAAACGCTATCATGGTTGATATCAACTGCGCCAATCATATTTTTCAACAGCTCTCGGCATTCCTCTTTCCATCGACGATTTTGGCACTGGCATGTCATCGCATCCTACCTGTCCAGCCTGCCAGTCAGTAAACTGAAAATAGATCGTTCCTTTGTTATGGATTTGACCACCAATAAAAACAATGAAGTCATCGTACGCTCAACCATTGATCTAGCACACAACCTTGGCTATCAAGTTATTGCCGAAGGGGTCGAAACCACAGAGGCATTAAACCTGTTGAAGAAATTATCCTGTGATTGTGCACAGGGCTATTTCTTCACGCCGCCACTACCGGCAGAAAAATTTGAGTTCTGGTTACAGGACAACGGCTGGGAAATTCTTTCCAACGCGGATTCATTAACTCATTTTCACAACAATATGTCCGCCACAAAACGAGATTTAAACTGAAGACAATCTCGCCAACACTATTGCGACAAAGGCATCCGAATGTTACCGTTCGATAATATTTAATGAACGAGCCACTGTTATGCACAATCAAATATTAAAATTATTTTTATTCCCCCTTGCCGCTATTCTGCTTGCTATGCCCCCTCTGTCAGTCAATGCCGGGGCGTTTGACAAGGGTGCAATCCGTGGCACGATCCTCCTTGGATCCGGCCGTGCATTTGGTGATAACTACACCATTCTAGGGGTTGGTGCTGGCTATTATATCATCGATGGACTGGAACTCGGTATTGATGCCGAAACCTGGATGGGAGGAACCCCGTCAATAAATCAAATCAGTCCTTCACTGCGCTATGTATTCAGAAACAGTTCCAGCCTCAGCCCTTATGTTGGAGCTTTTTACCGTAAAACGTATATTGAAAACCTCAATGATTTAACGGCAACTGGGTATCGTCTCGGCGCTTATATTAACACCGGTTCAAATATTTATATCGGCGCAGGCGCAGTGTTTATTAATTATAGTGACTGCACAACTACCATCTACACTTCCTGCTCGGATACTTACCCTGAATTTACTCTCGGTGTTGCATTCTAAGCGAGATTTTTGTTGCTACAACTATAGGTACGACTTCAGTCGTGTAAATTCAAAACCACCCAAATCATTTCACTCCCCCCCCGTTCGGCTGAAATCAAACCTATAGTATCGCAGCGGCTAATACAGCTAAGCCGGCAGCAACGGGCAGGGTCACCAACCAGGCAAATAAAATGGTCTTCAAGGCATCACCCTGACTGGGTTTTATCCGATCATACCAACGCACCCCTAACAGTGATCCTGTACTCACATGGGTGGTCGACACGGGAATCCCCAATGGAGAGGCCAACAGTACCAACATGGATGTTCCTATATTTGCTGTCAGCCCCTGACTGGCATCCAGGGGTACTACGCGATGAGCAAGAATATTCAACACACGAAAACTACCCAGCAAGGATCCTGCCGCCATCACCATGGTCACTAGAATAATCGGCCCGCTGCTGCCACTTCCCAGTTGCTGACTGAGTGCTGGGGAAAGTGAAGCAATCAGAATCAAAAACGCAGCTATTTTAGGAACATCATTCAAGCCCCGGGCAAAACTGGTCAGACCACTGGAAAACCAATGCAGACCTGTCCAGGCTTTACCACGCCAGGACAATGATTGTTGTTTTATCTTTTCGTCCCGACTCTCACAGGCGTACGGATTCTGCCGCCATTCATCTTCATCACAACAACCCGGAGTCCAGCCGGGAACCCGTTGTGCAAGATAGCGTGCGGCTACTAATAACCCCGCGCACAAACCAATGGCAATCAACGGGCTGATTAATAAAGGTAGCAGCGCTTTTTTACTTACTGCATCCATTTGTAAACCGGAAAAGCCCGCTACTGCCCAGACCGCCCCTACCACACCACCCAATAAAGCATGTGTCGTTGAAACCGGCCAGCCTAAACGTGTGGCAACAAAAACCCAACCCGCCGCCCCAATCAAAGTGCTGGCGATAAAGCGCAGATCAACAGTAAAGCTAGCCGCAAGAAAGGCACTGCTAAATGTTTTAATCAATGCCGCACCCCAGAGGAGCGCCACCAGTCCGCCCAAGGTGGTACAAAAAGTGCCCCACAACACCGCCATACGCGCATTGGCACAACCATTCCCAACCAGCGTCGCAATGCCTTTGGATATATCATTAGCCCCGTTAGACCAGGACAAAAGTAAAACTAATACCAGCCCGACCACGGCCATTAGTTCAATATTCATTTATATCTTTCCCCTTTGTAATTTTTTACCCGTCTGCTTTGAATCACCTAATACAAGACAATAATATCGATGAATATATTACGCACCGGTTTAAATAAACAGCCCAATATAGGTGAGGCATACTGTTTGTATGAAATATATTACTGAAATAACCTGTTGCTATAACGAAAAAATTTACAGAATAAACCAGTAGCAAAATAAATAATCTCAAACATGCTATCAGCAGCGACAACAAACGAAGCATCCTCAGACAATAAAAAATTAGTATCTACTTGAATTTTTTGATGAATTCCCTATTCTTTACGGATAACATAATAAACGGTTAACGCACATAAAATACCCTGAACATGCCGCATAGCCCAACAGACTCTCATGCACTCACGCTTTTCTGGCGCTATGCCGTTGGCACTCTGTTCATCTGGACTATCATCATTGCCAGCTCCCTTAGTTGGAGCCTGCATCTCGCTCATGAACAGGCCATGAATCTGGCCCGGAAGGAGGCCATTGCCAACTTCAATAAAGATCAGGGTTTCCGCTTCTGGGGTACCAAACATGGCGGGGTTTACGTGCCCATCAGTGAAGACACCCCACCCAGTCCCTATATGGCTCATGTTCCGGATCGGGATATTGAAACCCCGAGTGGGGTCAAACTAACCCTGATGAACCCGGCCTATATGGTTCGCCAACTAATGGAGGACCATGCCGGGCTTTATGGTATTCGTGGCAAAATAACCGGCCTTGTGGTTCTGCGTCCCGGCAACGCACCCGATGCCTGGGAAGAAGCTGCCCTGCACCGATTAAAGAATGGCGAAAATGAAGTCATGGAAATATCTGATCTTGATGGACAGCCTTATCTGCGTCTAATGCGCCCCATGTACATGAAAAAAAGCTGCGAAAAATGCCATGCCCATCTTGGCTTTAAAGAAGGAGATTTTCGCGGCGGGGTTGATGTCTCGGTGCCGGTCACGCCCTACATTAATGACCGCGATGAAGCTGCTGCAGCTTTTATCACTTCCCACTTAGTCATCTGGTTGCTTGGAATCGGAGGTATCAGTTTTGGCACCCGCCAGGTTCGCAAGCGTATCCTCGAAAGTCAGCGCGTAGAGCGTCTACTTTCCCGGCACAAGAATGAACTGGAGCTGGAAGTTAAGCAACGCACCAGTGACCTCCTCAAGGCCAAGGATGAAGCAGAAACATCCAACCGGGCCAAGTCTTATTTTCTGGCCAATATGAGTCATGAGATTCGCACCCCCATGAATGCCATCCTGGGCTTCTCGCAGTTATTACAAAACAGCAATTCCATGACCCCGGATCAGCGTGAAAATGTGGATTATATCAACCGCAGTGGCGAGCACCTTCTGGGACTGATCAACGATGTCCTTGAAATGTCCAAGATTGAAGCCGGACGACTGCAGCTCAAACCGGCAACGTTTAATCTTCTCGATCTGTTAGAAGATTTAATGGTGATGTTCAAAGTACGCACAGACGCCAAAAAACTCAGCTTTGAACTTGATAAGCAAAAAGAATTACCCGGACTGATTGTCGCTGACGAGGGCAAGCTGCGTCAGATAATCATCAACCTGCTTGGCAACGCCGTCAAATTCACTGACCAGGGTGGCATTATTCTTCGCGCCAGCTGTCAAGCGGCTACCGGTAACGAAGCCAGCTTAATCCTGAATATCGAAGTTGAAGACAGCGGTCGCGGTATTGATGAAGATGAACTCCCTAAACTTTTCCAGCCCTTTCAACAGGCCGCCGCCGGGGTTGCCCAAAATGGCGGCACCGGCCTTGGTCTTGCCATCGCCCGTGAACATGCACAATTAATGGGAGGCGATATAAGCGTAGACAGTGAACCCGATAAAGGTAGTATCTTCCGCTGCTTTATTCCCTGTGAACCAGGATATTCTGAAAACCTCAGCCGTCCGGCACAGGAACATAAAATAATTGGACTTAAACCGGGACAGGAATCTATCCGCATATTGATTGCCGATGATCGTACCGAAAACCGCATTTTACTAAATAAAATGCTAGCCCCCATTGGTTTTGAGCTTCACGAAGCTAAAAATGGTCTTGAAGCCGTTGAGCTATTTCAGTCCTGGCAACCACAACTCATTTTGATGGATATCATCATGCCGAAAATGGATGGGCGGGATGCGATTCGCAAAATAAGACTCCTATCCGGTGGAAAGGACATCGCCATTATTGCCATCAGCGCCAGCGTCTTCGAAGAGGAACGTCAGGATGTTCTGAATACCGGAGCAGACAGTTTCCTACGCAAGCCTGTAAACCAGGCTCAGCTCCTGACCGAAATTGGCCAACAACTCAAGCTCGAATTTGAATATGCCGAAACAAGCAGTATTGAGCAGAAAAATAATGCGGAGATTCTTCCGGAAAATCTCGCCTCAATTGCCGAAGAAATTCGGCAGAAAATGCGCGTTGCGGTCGCTAACTACGACATGAATATGATGTATCAATTAATAGAACAAACAGCCGCAACCGATCCAGGGCTTGCAGACGGGCTACGGAACATAATGGACAGGATTGAATGGGACGCACTTGAATCATTGCTAAATGAGCAGGAAAGCCCCGATGCCTGAACAAACATCGATACCACTACAGAATGCACCGGGAAATATTCTTATTGTGGATGACACCCCCGCAAATCTGCGCTTACTGAATCAATTACTCAGCAGCCATGGCCATAAAGTACGCGCCGTCACCGGTGGCCTGCAAACCCTGAAAGCCATAGAAAAAGAAATCCCCGAATTGATCCTGCTTGATATTCGTATGCCGGATATGGATGGCTTTGAAGTATGCCGACGCATAAAAGAAAACTCTAACTGGAATAAAATTCCGATCATTTTTATCAGTGCTGCAAGCGAAGCCAAAGACCGGGTCACTGCTTTTCAGGTGGGTGGTGCCGACTATGTCAGCAAACCCTTTCAAACCGAAGAACTCTATGCCCGAGTTTCACACCAGCTCAACATCGGACGCCTGACCAGCGCACTGGAATCAAAAATCGAGCATGAGGTAAAAGAACGTAAACATAAAGAAACCCTACTCACTGAAAGTGAAAATTTTTCCAGAAAAATAATTGAATCAGCACAGGAAGCTATCATAACCATAGATAACAAAAGTTATATTCGCAACTTTAACCCTTCAGCCTGCAAACTATTTGGCTACACATTAAATGAAATACTCGGGAAATCCGTTACCCTATTGATGCCAAAAAAATATCAACAATTACACCTTCATGGCCTTAATAATTATCTATCAACCGGTAAAAAATATTTACTGGACAATGGCCCGCGTGAACTCACCGGAGTACGCAAAGATGGTAGTCAATTTCCATTAGAAATTAATATAAGTGAATTAGTACTCGAAGAGCAAATGTTTGTAGCCATGCTCTATGACATATCCGATAGAGTGGCCGTTCAAAATGAAAGCAAACGCATCAATGATGAGTTAGAGAAACGGGTACAGGAACGGACTCTGCAACTGGAGGAAAGTAATAAAGAAATGGAAACCTTCTGTCATTCTGTCTCACATGATCTACGTGCCCCTCTGCGCAGCATTAATGGGTTCAGCGAAATCCTGATCGAGGACTACCATGACAAACTTGACGATGAAGGATGCAACCACCTTCAGCGAGTAAAGTCAGCCGCCAGCAACATGGATGACTTAATCAATGGTATGTTACTGCTCTCTCATCTTGGCCGGCAAAAGATGAGCAACTCTCGTATAAATTTAAGTGCATTAGCCGAGCAAGTTGCAAATGACCTGCAGGAGACTGAACCGGAACACAAGGTCGAGTTCAAAATAAAGCCAGATATGACTGTCCATGCAGATTTTCAGCTGTTAAACATTATGCTCACCAACCTGATAGGCAATGCATGGAAATACAGCCACCACGAAGCACAGCCACGCATTGAAATCGGGCAAACTGAACACCAGGGTAAAGAAGCTTATTTTATTCGTGATAATGGTGTCGGTTTCAACATGGAACACGCCGACAAACTGTTTGTGATTTTTCGCCGCCTGCATAGTGACAAAAAATTTATTGGCACCGGAGTTGGCCTGGCAACCGTTTCCCGCATACTAAAACGGCACAATGGCACTATCTGGGCAGAATCATACATTAACGAAGGCGCAACCTTCTATTTTACTTTACCCGACAATGCCGATGAAAGATAAATTATCGCACCACAAATAGATGGGGAAATAACACTGAAATTCTCACCGGCACACTTACCTTACGCGGTATTAGTAAGGTAATTCACATCCAGGTAAAACAAATAGGAAAAAACCCGATCGTTGAGAATATTGAGCGCTACCTGTTTTTTGAAGGTGTGCGTCTTTAGCGAATAACTGCCCATCTGTTGCTTCGATTTGTACGACTGAAGTCGCACCTACATTATTTCAATTTCAATCGAACGGGATGAGAGAAACGGCGGCTGTGTTTAGGTTTTTCTTCCGTGCCAGTTTATTAAGAATACCTTTAATTCGCAGCAAATCACCATCGAGTGCCGGATGACCGTGCCACCATTGATAATCTGATGATTGATGAGCAATACCAAGATAAACATTTTTCAGATGTGATTGCATTTTTTGATACTGGTTTTCAACTATATTCAGCTCTTGTTGGCTATACTGTTTTCGCGCTGGTGATAGCAAGGCTTCTGCTTCTCTAACTTTCATTCGTGCAATTTCTAGCATACGTTCGCCATTATCAAATAATCGGGTAATATATCGGGGAGCGTGACAATCCTGACAAACGCGACGCATAGCCTCTTCTACGGCTGTTAGTTTTTCTGTATTTTTTTCTAATAAATCAGCCCCACGTACTGCAGAAGAAATATTGTGTTCACCGGCATGCATGTGGCAATAAGCACAACCCGGTGTACGATAATTTGCGCCGGAAAGTGGCTGTGTCCAGTCCCACCCCTTATTTTCAAGCTTTAATATCAAACCATGTTTGGAGGTGGCATAACTATGCACCACCGGATTTTTCTTCCCACCATGACAGGCAATACAGATTTCATCCTGACGCGCATTTACTGCAGCCTTATCATGTGAATTACCATGACAGGCAATACAACTCACAGGTTCATTGTTACGAGCATGCTGACTCTTGCGCCAACCATTTATCAATTTAGCATTTGTTTTTTCATGACATTGAATACACTGGTAATTATTAAATCTACCCATTGGAAAAAGTGTCTCACTGGCAGCAAAGACCGCACCTGAAAAAAAATAACATGCTAATGTAGATAAAATCAAAACAACAATTTTGCATTTCTTCACCTTAGCGTAGTCTGTATTTGTTCCAAGCATAGCAGGAGAATAATTATTCATTTAATTTTGCTCCCGGTTAAAGTCCGTGTACTCACCCTGTTTCCAGAATGCTTTTGTTTCCGCTTTAATCCCGGCCTCCTGTTCGGCTTCATCCAGCATGCGTAAAACATCGGCATTGCGCCTTATATTTTTCAGCGCCGCATCCATGGCCGCATGACCTTTACGAACAAACTCTGCATCGCCATGTGCCGCACCCTTGTATGCGCCAAGATTATCAAAATACCACATTTCAAAATAATCCCGTTCAATCGGCGAAACATTATAAAAAGCCGAAGCCTGTCCATCGAAGAAACCAATCCGTTCTCGCTGTAATAACGAATTTTCCCTGTCCCCAGGATAAGGAGGACGATGATTTATATCGGGATGGAGCTGTTTATTGGTGCGCAAGGTTTTCAGGATTTTCTCCGCTGCATAAAGTTTTTTCCATGCACGTTTTCTTTCTACGTCCATTTCAGATAATTTCTGCCTGGCCCAGTCCGGCTCATGACAGTCGCTGCACAGTTTTACCCATTTATTTCTTTTCACTTCATTACCCGAACTCAGCGGGTTAACCTGCTTAATTCCAAAGCCCCAGATAGACTTATCCGCAACCTGGTGTTTACCTTCATCCATGTGGCAATAGGCACAGGTCGGTGCTTTGTAATTCCCCTTGCGTAAGGGTTTTGACCAATCCCAGTCACTGCCTTCTTTAAGGTAAATCTGTCCATGTGCTGAATTAAAGTAGGTTTCATCATCCGGGTGCGGTGGGCCACTATGACAACTAATACAGGCTTCAGGCCGACGAGCTTCTGCCGCACTAAACCGATGGCGCGTATGGCAGGAGTCACACTTGGTCGCAATCGAATGACATTGCAGACAGGCCGTGACCTCAGCTTTGGGTTTGTCGACAAAATGTTTAGCATCCAGTGCTCGCTCCATTGCCAGCGCATGAGAAGGGAAACCGAAGCGTTTTTCATCGACAAACTCCCGGTGCTGTGTTTTGTGGCAAGTTGCACAAACTGTTGGTGTGGGCATGTGCAGGTTCTGATGATCATTACCATGACAGTCGGCACAATAAACTTTTTTATCCGCCTGCGAATGGCGGCTCTTGCGCCAGTCATTAACAATGCCAGGAGTCACGGCAGTGTGACAGCTGACACATTCCTCACCATTGAATACGCCGGGTACCGTCTTTACTGATTCGTAAAAATCATCCGGATTCCAATAGGCAAATATTGCATCTGGTAACCAGTCACGCGAATACAAACCGGCACCGGCACCACTCTTGCTCCAATTGACATAATAAAATCCAACCAGTAGGGCAATCAGGGCAACAATTATAGGAATCCAGATATAACGGACTTTCTTTTCTTTCATGAACGACCTTTCCACCAGCGAATAATGCCCAGTAATAAAAACAGAAAAACACCGACCCATAACAACCAGAGCCCACCGCCTTTGGCTCCCTGTTGAGTCGCAAAAATTACCTGTTCAGCATCTTCAGCAAGCATCATGTGATCGCGACTATGGTGCGCCCATACTGAGGAAGATATAAATAATGTTATTGCGATTAGTTTTTTCATTCTGTTTATTCTATATCATAGAATATTTCACCACTGAGGAGACAGCGAAAAAATTCAACCGATGAATTCACGGTTAAAAACCTCTGTGGTGAAAAAATATTGTGTCTAACACCCGCCATAATGACTAATACCATGTTGGGCTTCATTTTACTCAGCCCAACCTACGCTTTTTTTAAGCTGCTGCACAGGCTGAAAATTTTTAAGCATGCCATCCGCAGCACATCGCCCTGCAACAATCGCCGTTACCACCAAATCCGGGCCGTGAGTATTATCCCCCCCTGCATAGATTTTTGGATTAGATGTCTGTCCACGCTCATTTACCTTCACCGTGCCACATTCATCTAGTTCAACGCCTAACTGCGACAACCAGCCCGGTGTTTGATTAATCTGCCCCAATGCACAGATAAGCGCATCACATTCAATAACAGACTGACTGCCGGTAACAGTTTTAAAATACACAGCCGATATCGTTTGCTCACCTAAAATTTCAACCGGTGTATGTTGAAAAATAAAAACAACCCCTTCTTCCTCTGCAGCCTGTCGCTCTTTCGGTGAAGCACGCATATCATCCTGATGACCACGACATATCACCGTAACCTCGTTGGCTCCCTGCCTTACAGCGGTGCGAGCACAGTCCATCGCACTATCCCCCCCCCCTAACACCAGCACCCGTTTATTGTTCATCGTTAAGTTATCACGCCGCATATTGGCATCCGCGAGATAATTTAGCGCCGTGAACACAGCTGATTTCTCAGCCCCCTTTACCTGTAATCGACGGGAAACCTCTGCCCCCATACCGAGGAACAGCGCATCATTTTTTTGCAACAGCGTTTTAATTTTATTTTCATCTACCTCAATCCCCAGCTTGAAATTGACACCACACTCCTGCAATATCTTATGTCGTCGATGTAAAATAGATTTATCCAGTTTAAACGTCGGTACTCCGGTATAAAGCAAACCGCCGATAAGATCATGGCGATCATAAATCGTGACCTCACAACCGGCTTTGTTTAACTCATCCGCACAGGCTAATCCCGCCGGCCCTGCACCAATGATGGCGATGGATTTATTTTTTCTACGTGATGCTATAGCCGGATGCCAACCCAATTTAAATGCCTCGTCATTAATGAAGCGTTCCGCCAGCCCGATGGTCACGGCACCATCGGCTTCTTTGGCTTTAGTGCAAGATCCTTCACACAAACGATGTTGCGGACAAAGCCGACCACATACTTCCGGTAAATTACTGGTGGCATGAGAAATTTCGGCTGCCTGTTTAATGTTTCCAACACTCACGGCCTCCAGCCATTCAGGAATGCGATTAGATAATGGGCAGGCGTTGCTACAGGCAGGAACGCCACAATCCAGACAACGTGCAGCCTGCTTCTGAATCTGTGCAAGTGATGTTGTTTCTGTGATCTCACTCCAGTCGTAGATGCGATCATTTGCAGGACGATTATCAACCTCTTTACGAAGCACAACCGTATTACGGCTGCGTTTCATCAAATGACTGGCGTTTTGCCGCAATGATTTATTAAATAAATTACGCACATCACGAATTTCCAGGGCATCGGTCGGACAGGAAACCACGCAACGGGCACAGCCCATGCAATCTTCCAGTGTCGTCACCCGACCGCTATCCTTGCCCTGTGTCCACACTGGAATCCCCATATCACAAACCTGCTCACAACGCTGACAGTCATTACATTTATCAGCATCCATGTCGATGCCATAAAAACCTGCATGATTGAGCAAACCAAAGGTTGCACCATAGGGACAGAGATAACGGCAGTAGAAACGGTTACCCACTATCGGCGCAAGAAAAAAACTACCGAAATAAGTCAGCGCAACAATCAGATAAAAACCACCCACAAAACTCACCGTCCATGAGTTAGGCGGAAACTGCGTCACCACCATCACCCCCACATAATAAACAAAAACGATCCATTTAGTGTGGCGCAATTTCCATGTCCAGCCTGAACGCAGGGTTCTATCCCGAAAAACAAAGCCCACGGTTTCACGTACCCCAACGCAGGGACAGTTAAAACCACAGATAATACGCCGACCAAATAAAAACACCGCCGCTAGAATTAAAAAAAACGTGATGGTTCCCGGCACATGCAGGGAAGGAAATACCGGCTGCCCCCAAAGAAAACCCACATAGGGTTCATAAAAAGGTATCAGCCAGGGAATCAGCCACCAGAACACGGTAACCATAAATACAAGAATGATTAAACGCTTGCGGGTATAGGTGTTTTTTTCGGCTGAAATTCGCCAGATACCAAAGCCTAAAATAATCGCATATTCAGTATATCGATTAAGCCAGATCGGATTATCAAACAACATCAGCCAGGTTTCATTCAGCCAGCCAACAAAGGCCAGCGTGAAAGCCGCCATGCTCAGGATCTGAATGGGCAGGCTATAGCGCGAAGGCATAAGATCCTGTTGCGAGCTATTCACAAAGCGTGGATTGTGGGTCAGGATATGTTCAGTTTGTATTGCCATAAATTATCAAGTTTTTTAAAAACATTTCACCGCAGAGGACGCAAAGAGCGCAAAGTTTTTTTTACACATGGCGTGTACAACCAAAAACATAAGCTTTTCTTTGCGAACCTCTGCGGTGAAAAAATTTTGAAGATATTCCACCTATATTTATTGCTTCTTTATTCAACTGGATACGCCTTTTTATTCCAGTCGGTCATGCCCATTTTTGCCACGTGCACATCTGCAAAACCTTTTCGCGCCAGTATCTGCGCGGCTTTTGCAGATTTACGATCCGTGCGACAAATGGTGATAACCGGCTTTTCCAGGTAATCATCCAGCTCATGAATGCGCTGTTCCAGTTCCTCTACTGGCAGCAGTAGAGAACCGGCAATGTGGCCTTGCTCTCCGACATAATCTTCTGCTGTACGTACATCAAGCAACAAAATATCCTCACCTGCATCCAGACGTTGTTTGAGTTCAGTAATCATTATCATGGGCTTGCTGCGCAGCTTGCCAATCAGGCGAGGCAGAAATCCGACCAGGGCCAACAGTGCTGTGGCCAGCATGATTTTCTGCACCATGCCTTCACCTCCTGCAATCGCTTCCTTACCGGCGTAACCTAAATAGGTATAAGCCATCGCTCCAGGTAACATACAGATGTAAGTCGCGATGCTGTACTGAGAGAACGGGATTTTTGTTAATCCTAATGCGTAGTTCAATAAATTAAATGGGAATAACGGGACTAAGCGAGTGAAGGCGACAAAACGCCAGCCTTCATTTTCAACCCCGTTAATAAGTTGCTTCATTCTGCCACCGGTTTTATTCGCCACCCAGTCAGAAGCCAGATAACGCGCAGCAAGAAATGACAGCATCGCACCAATAGTCGCACCGGTAAGATTATAAAACGTGCCCCACCAGGGGCCGAACAGAGCACCGCCTAATAAGGTTAAAACTGAACCGGGTAGGAAAAACACCGTACCAATAATATAGATAAGCATAAATAACAGGGGAGCGGCAGTACCCGCATCTGCTAACAGCGCTTCAAGTTGGGCGGCATCCAGTTGTTCACGATAGATCACAACCAACGTAATACCGGCGACCACAGCTGCAAATAGGAGAAGGCGTAAAAATTTTTGGTTCATTGTGTTTCCTGTTGAGTGTGTTCGTTGTATGAAAATTATTTTTTAACCGCAGAGAACGCAGAGGTTCGCAGAGAAAAGATTATTAATGCCTCGTTCTCTCACTCCTGCATGAGATCCACATATAATACCTCTGCGCCCTCTGCGCCCTCTGCGGTTCAATATTTTTCATTTTTTAGCATCATCCCATTCACGCCGATTAATCACATAGCCACTGAGCTTGCCGGTAAAGGGCAAAGTTAACAAACCGGTAATCCATGAGACCTGTTTTGGATCGCGAATATTACGGATGCCTATCGTCATGCCTTCATGACCCGCGCGAGGCTGTTCACGATAAGTGCCAAATAGACGATCCCAGCAGCTTAAGTTAAATCCGAAATTACTATTGGCCTCATCATCTTCAATAGAATGGTGCACCCGATGCATGTCCGGGGTAACTACAAAAAATCGTAACCACTTATCCAGTTCTTTCGGCAGACCCACATTGCCATGATTGAACATGGCCATGGCATTAAGGACGACTTCAAAAATGATTACCGCGACCACCGACGGGCCCAGCAGTAAAATAGTGGCGAACTTGATCAACATGGAAAGAATGATTTCGAGAGGATGAAAACGCGCGCCGGTGGTAACATCATAATCCAGATCAGCGTGATGAACTCGGTGTAAGCGCCAGAACAGCGGCACCGCATGCACCATCACATGCTGTATATAGATAATGAAATCCATAATAATAACCGCCGCGATAATCGCCAGCGCAGCCGGCACCTCATAATAATTAAACAACCCCCAGCCCTGCTCATGAGCAAACGCTGCGACCCCCACTGCAGCGGCAGGAAATAACAGGCGCAGGATTAAACTGTTTAAAAATACCAGCCCGAGATTATTACTCCAGCGCAACATTTTGGACACCGTTAACGCCCGCCGGGGTGCAATCCATTCCCACACCCCCATCAACGCAAAAATGCCGAAAAAGAAGCTGAGTCGAATCACCACCTCATTCGCCAGTACAAAATCTGTCATCATGAACCTCGTTCTGATCTCTCTACGTTTAATTCCCCGCCGCTTGCGGCAGGCACTATTGTGAAGGTACCGCTTTCTGTCTTAATCAGTACGCTGAAGCCATACCTGTAATTGATCCGCTTACAGCAGAGTAATATTAGCGCTAAATAAACCGGCAATGGAATTTGCACCCCAGCCCAGTAGTGCTAGAATTAGTACAGCAATCACTTATTCAATAGATTACTTGAATACTAGAATAGAGGATTTTCAAAAGATGTCAAGCGGCCATTTCAAACAGGATCTATTTGCCCAGTTCGCCCGTGTGGGCAAGGCACTGAGCAATGCTAACCGACTGGAATTAATAGAATTCCTTGCACAGGGTGAGCGCAGCGTCGATGAGCTTGCCAAAATATCCGGCCTCAGCGTCGCCAACACCTCCCAGCATTTACAGCAGCTACGCCTGGCAGGTCTGGTCAGCTCCCGAAAACAGGGACTGAAAGTTTTCTACCGCCTCAGCGGCGATGATGTCATCGGCCTGCTGGAATCTGTGCGCGGTGTTGCTGAGCGCCATCTGGCCGAGGTCAATCAACTGGTGGAAACCTACCTCACCGTGAAAGACAGACTCGAAGCAGTACCGGCGGCTGAGTTGCTGGAACGCGTCCGTGACGGACTGGTTACCGTCCTCGATGTGCGCCCGCCGGAAGAGTATGCGGCTGGCCATGTGCCCGGCGCTATCAACGTGCCACTCAGTGAACTGGAACAACATCTCGACTCTCTCGATCCCCGCCAGCAGGTGGTGGCCTATTGTCGTGGTCCGCATTGCGTTTTAGCCTTTGATGCTGTCGCCCGTCTGCGTGAAAAAGGACTCACGGCACACCGTCTTGAAGATGGTTTTCCGGAATGGAAAAATGCCGGACTACCCGTCGAAAAATAAGCCTGCAGACAGAATACAGTGAAATAGATTACTATCTTTCTCGGTCTATATAAGAACCACTTGTCTTAAGAAAAGACCACCGGCTGCTCCCTCCCCCACATGAGGGGAGAAGGAGCAAAGACAATAATGCCGCCAAAAGGCGTGGATTTTAAAGTCCTCTATTTAAAGACATTAAAGATGCATAAAATATTACAGGAACAGCAACCATGAACCAGAAAACCTCCAATAGCTGCTGCGGCGATACTGCATCAGAATCCTCTGCGGCAAGCCAGAATGATGACATCCGAAATCATGTTCGTGACAGTTATGCCCAGGTGGCTGAAGCCAGCAACAGCAGCGAAAGTTGCGGAGTTGAATCTTCCTGCTGTGGAGTATCCGCTGATCTGGATATCAATACGCTGAACTCTCTGCGGCTGGGATATAGCGAAGACGAGATGAACAGCGTACCCGAAGGTGCCGACATGGGACTGGGCTGCGGCAACCCCACCGCGATTGCCAGCTTGCAGGCAGGTGATACCGTGGTGGATCTTGGCAGTGGTGGTGGTTTTGATGCTTTCCTTGCCGCACGAGAAGTCAAACAACAAGGGCGCGTGATCGGCATCGACATGACCCCCAGCATGATCAGCAAGGCACGCAATAATGCGGATAAAGCAGGATTTAGCAATGTCGAATTTCGACTGGGTGAAATTGAACATCTACCGGTCGCAAATAATAGTGTTGATGTTATTATTTCAAACTGCGTCATTAACCTGTCACCTGATAAACGGCAAGTCTTCCGTGACGCCTACCGTATTTTAAAACCACAGGGACGGCTGGCGATATCCGATGTTGTCGCATCGATAGAACTGCCTGAAAAAATGCGGAATGATAAAAAACTTCACGCCGGTTGCATGGCCGGTGCCTCCTTGATTGAAGATCTTCATGAGATGCTAAAAGAAAGTGGTTTTGAAAGCATTAAGATCACCCCCAAAGACGAGTCCCGAGATTTTATCCGCGACTGGGCACCCGATAGCGGTGTGGAAGACTACGTGCTCTCAGCTTATATACAGGCAATAAGACCAGCCTAAAAAAAATTGAATGATTGCCCTCCCATTTATACTCTCAATCCAAGCAAGATTAGGGCGAAGGAATATATAAAATGGCAATAATGGAAAATGCGGAAATGGAAAATAATAAATCTCTGAAAAAATTTGTCTATGGCGTTCTCGTTCGCCGTCTGACTCTGGCATCTATTGTCATAGCCAGTGTGTTCTCATTCATATCCTATAATCAATCCAGTGATATGATCATAAGCACAGTAATTAAAATTTCAAATTTAAAAATTGATATGTTCCGCGCCCATTTCAGACAACTGATGGAAGAAGGTAAACTTGAACCCAAACAGGCCTTAATTCAGGCCATCAACTATCCCCCCGGTACCCGCATCAAGATCGATGAAGGCCACTATGTCTATGCCATGATTTATGATCGCAAAAACCAGCATATTGAAGCTTATGAAGACAGCAATTATTCTGGATTAGATCGGGTAAAGCAATATATAAAAAAAATGCCGGTAAACTACCCAAAAAATGACCTGCTTGAACACCGTGTGGTTAAGATAAATAAACGTCCCTATATTTATGTCAATATCCGTTTGATTGATAATCCTGAGCAGCCCCCTCTTTTTTTACATGCTGTCTTTGCTTTATCAGACAAAGCCATTGCAATGGTTGAACAGCAGGTTATTAAAACCATTTTATATGTAATTGCAATTGTCTTCTCCACCACCCTGTTGCTATATCCTGTTATCACTCATTTAACAGGAAAACTGTCTGACTTTTCATCTAGACAACTCAATGCCAACCTGGAAATGCTGGAAGTACTGGGCACGACAATTGCCAAACGCGACAGCGACACCGACGCACACAATTACCGTGTCAGCATTTATGCCATTCGTCTTGCTGAGAGCATTGGCCTTGGCAATAAAGAAATGCAGGCGCTAATTAAAGGTTCCTTCCTGCATGATCTTGGTAAAATTGGTATTCGCGATAACATTCTCCTCAAACCGGGAAAACTGAATGAAGCAGAATTTACGATCATGAAAAGTCATGTCAAACACGGACTTGATATTATTCATAAATCTGACTGGTTAAATGATGCCGAAGATATAGTCGGTGGACATCACGAAAAATTTAATGGCAAAGGTTATCCTTGGGGTGTCGTCGCTAAATCGATTCCAATAACCGCAAGAGTTTTTGCCATCACTGATGTTTTTGATGCGCTGACTTCTCGCCGTCCGTATAAAGAGCCATTTTCATTTGAGCGTACAATGGACATTTTAGAACAGAGTAAAGGCACACACTTTGATCCGGAACTAGTAGATAAATTTAAAAATATTGCCCGCGATCTGTATGATGAGTTTTCCGGGCGTGATGATGAACGCTTAAAAGATCAACTTCATAAACTCACAATTCACTACTTTCACAGTGGCATCGAAACACTTAATTATTAAAAGCAGACCACTTCAATCCATCCCACTTAGCACATCCAAAAAAATTGCCGGTAATTGATATTTATGCCACATTAATACTCGGGCTTTGAAAACATTTCAGTCTCTATTAAACCCTAAACTTTCTATGTTTCCTGCCGTTAAATATAACCACTACATAGATCATATACTGCGGCCGTGGCGGTGAATAAAAAAACTCCGAACTATTTGCAGATATTCGCAACCCGTACTGACAGTTTTAAAATTATCATACTTAATAACACTAATTTTAGTACACCAATTAGTTGGCCACCTCTATGACAAATTTATTTTTTATCAATAACATCTCTATCAAGACAAAGATTCTAGGGCTGGCCACGATTCTGATCATGCTTATGCTGGGCTCAACTGGCTTCGCTCTGTTAAAGATAAATAATATTGGCACTAAAATACAGGCTATTGCCAAACAGGATATTCCGCTAACAAAAATGCTAACAGAAATCACCGTAAACCAGTTAGAACAGGCCATTAATTTCGAACGGGCACTTCGCTACGGGGGGGGAATGCAAACTAAAAACGCTTCTGCTTCATACTACAAAAAAGCAGTTACAGCATTTAATACTTCAACAACAATCATTGCCGAAGAAATTAAACAGGGGGAATTCATCGCAAAAGAAGCCATCGAGGCTGCACATTCGGAACAAGCTCGCCAGGAATTTAAACATATAAACAGTTTGTTAATCGAAATAGAAAATCAGCACCTGCTATATGAAAAACATGTGCGCGAGATATTCCTGGATCTAAGTAAAGGTGATATCAGCCATGCCTATGATAGTAGCAATGGTATTGAAATCGAAGAAGAAAAAATTGACCACAAGCTGGAAAGTTTGTTAACTGAAATTGAGAAGCTTACTGAATCCGCAATACTCACAGCTGAGCATGATGAACAAAGTGCCTTTCAAATACTCAATAGTGTTGCCATCTTTTCTCTCATTATAGCTGCACTTATCTCCTGGATTATTATACGCGTGATAACCCGAGGCATTTCAAAAGCGGTTGACATTACCGTACTGATTGCATCAGGGGATCTTACCCAGGATGTACAGGTAGACTCTACCGATGAAATGGGGAAATTACTTGGCGCATTAAAAACCATGCAGGAAAAATTAAGAACGATGATCGTGGACATGCAACAGTCTGCAACCGAACTTGCAGCTTCTTCAGAAGAAATGGCTACCGTGACCGAGCAAACCAGCATGAACATTACCAATGAAACATCTGAAATCACCCAATCCGCAACCGCCATTCATGAAATGACCTCTACCGTTGAAGAGGTTTCCAGAAATGCTGCAGCAACCGCTGAAGCGGCACAAAAGGCCAGTGATGAAGTTTTGAAAGGTAATGACATTGTTCAACAAATGATTCAATCCATACAGCGGCTCGCGCAAAGTGCTGAAAATACCAGTGCCGTCATCGATCAGGTAGGGCAGAACAGCCAGGGCATTGGCGCTATTCTGGATGTCATAAAAGGTATTGCTGAACAGACAAATCTGCTCGCCTTAAATGCCGCGATTGAAGCCGCCCGTGCAGGCGATCAGGGCCGGGGATTTGCCGTGGTTGCCGATGAAGTCCGCACTCTTGCCCAGCGTACTCAGGAATCCACTCTGGAAATTGAAGAAATGATCGAAAAATTACAGAGCGGTGCCAATGATGCTGTACAGGCAATGGGGACGGGAAAGCAACAAGCTCATACCAGTGTCGAATATGCAGACAATGCGGGCAAATCACTGAAAAATATCACCACGGCAATATCAGCCATGAGTGAAATGAATATGCAAATTGCAACTGCTGCAGAAGAGCAAACCTCCGTTGCCAATGAAATCAACCAAAACATCACCGAGCTCAATCAAATTGCAGAGCAAAATGCCACTGCCGTTAATGAAATGGCGGCAACCAGTGATCAAGTCGCACGTATGGCCACACACTTGCAGGATTTGACCACACAATTTCGTATTAGCTAACGGCTACTCGGAGAACTTCCTTCCCGACCGGAATCCGCCTCATTGGTATCACGATTGGATGAGCTGGTGCCGCTATCCCGGGTAATAAAATCATCTGCTGTTCTACCTCGTGTCACACCCTGACTCGATGAACGATTGCCGGCCGCTTCTTTCTTAGCCGTTTTGCAAGAATCAATATCATTAAACTTACGGCTTCGATACTTGCCTCCGGCACCTGTGCCCCCCGAGCCATAATCACGATAATAATTTTCGCAATAGCTCACGCCTTTATTTTCTGCAACACACTTGCTAATTAGTTTTTCACGCTCAGGCGCAATGAGTATTTCACGCGCTTCTTCACAACGCGCGCTCGCATCAGGTTCCCCTCGGAAATTACCCGCTAAAACAGGGGTTGCGAGTAGTATGAAAAAAGACATAGATAAGCGTTGCCCAACCAATTTTTTTTGCTTCATGTTGCCTCCAATAAAACTTGCTGTATTCACTCTGGAAGTCCAAAGCTTCAAACCAAATTCATAAGCTATTGATATTTATAATTATGATAAAACATTGGCGGATTTTGACTACCTTTTTAGCACATTCGAATAGAGTAATTCCAGTATTTCTTTGTCAAAACAACGAATACAGCAAAAGGTGAGAACAACTATGTTTAACAAAAATAACGCCAACCGGGTTACACAGAAAACCTTGAAAAAATCCATCCCCTATGTCGGCATTGGATTGCATACGGGACACAAGGTATCGATGGTGGTTAAACCCGCTGAAGCTAATAGTGGTATTAATTTCATCCGCAAAGACGTACCTTCCGGTGAAGGTATGATTTCTGCCCACTGGTACAATGTGGTCGACACTCAAATGTCCACCATGATTGGTAACGAGTATCAACATACCATTAATACTGTTGAACATCTTATGGCGGCCTTGCGAGGCTGTGGCGTGGACAATGCGATTGTTGAAATTGATGGCCCTGAGGTTCCAATCATGGATGGTAGTTCCGCGCCCTTTGTAGCAACAATTGAACGAGTCGGTACTGTAGATCAAGCGGCACAACGGCATGCTATCTGGATTCAACGCCCCATTGAAGTTCGGGATGGTGATAAATATGCGATTTTCATGCCTTCGAATACACCGCGCATTACCGCAGAAATAGCCTTCGATAATCAGGCTATTGGTACTCAAACGTACTCAGTTGAATTGGTGAATGAAGCTTTCCACCACCACGTGTCGCGAGCTCGGACATTTGGTTTTAAACATCAAATTGATGATTTACAAGCTCGCGGTTTAATTCAGGGGGGCTCCTTGCATAATGCTATCCTGGTCGATGGCGACCGAATTATTAACAAGGAAGGCTTGCGCTATGACAATGAATTTGTGCGTCATAAAATATTAGATTGTTTAGGTGATTTGGCTCTGGCGGGTGTTCCCATTTTAGGTCACTACTATGCCCATAAACCCGGACATGCATTGAATAATGCTTTGATGCACAAGTTATTTGATGAACGTGGTTCCTGGTCATACACAACCATTGATGACTTTGAAAGTTTGATGGGTTTGAATATCGATCAACCTGTGGCCAGTCCTGTACCTGTTGCACAGCGATTGTCTGCGGCAAATAAATAAATCGTAATTTGCACAAGGATGTGCCTTGTTAATGCGGATACGACTGAAACCACGCCTACGGCCACAAACCTGGATGAATATTTAGAATGGGGAGCAGGACAGATCCAACTTTTCAACTACAAACTACAGCATTCATCACTAAAATTCCGTACAATAATGAACAACCATTCAGCCTCTCCATTTAGCACGGGATCATGCTATGACCATATATCGCTTTCATCTACTATTCATTAGCCTAATTACTCTTTTTACCGGTGCCTGCACTACCACAACCAGTCTCACCGGAGTGTGGTTTGATAAGCAGTATAGTGGCCCACCGTTGCAAAACATCATGATCATTGCGGTAACGGAAAATACCCGGAACCGACGAATTTTTGAAGATGCACTGGTGAAGCAGTTTAGTCAGGCCGGCACTAAAGCCACCGCCAGCTACACCGTATTTCCCGGAGTTGAACAACTCAACAAGGATCTGATTGCAGAAAAGTCAGCCTCATTAAAGCTTGATGGTATTATCATTACCACCATCACCGCTATTGAAAATGAAGAACTCTATTACCCTCCTGCAAGTACCTATGTTGCCCCCCAGCCCTATTACCACAATATGTGGACTTACTATCCACAGGTCTATGAAACCAACACTTCGCCGGGTTACACAGTAAAATACGAACACGTAAAACTGGAAAGCAACCTTTATAACCCCGATACGGAAAAACTCATATGGTCGGCGCAATCCCAACTCTTTGACCCGAAGTCTCAGGATTTAAATACCGTGTCCGAATCACTGGCCTGGAAATTTATACAGTCCCTGCGTAAAGCTAAACTCCTTAAACAAAAATAATAATTTTATTCATGGATAATATAAACACGGATATCCTAAAAAACGCACGGGAATTTTCTATCCGAACACACAAGCGTATTGATCACCGCCGAAAATATAGCCAGCAACCCTACTCCGTTCATCTGGCAGCTGTTGCCAAATTGGTTTCGACCGTGACCGATGATCCCGCCACGATTGCAACAGCCTGGTTACATGATGTGGTTGAGGATACCCCGGCAACACTCTACGAAATCGAAACAGAATTTGGCTCTGAGGTCGCGCATCTGGTTGAAAATTTGACCGATGTTAGCAAACCGGGGGATGGTAATCGGGCAGCACGTAAAGCACTGGATCGGGAACATCTCTGCCAGGCTTCAAACAGGGCAAAAACGGTAAAGCTTGCGGATCTAATAGACAACTGCAATGATATTTGCAAAAACGATCCCCGTTTTGCGCAGGTTTACATTACAGAAATGGGAGCCCTGCTTGAAGTTTTAAATGATGGAGACTCAAACCTCTATCAGCAAGCGGTCAAAACCCATGCCCGTTGCCGTGCAAAGCTCAATCCTGAAATACAGCACGATTCAAATATTGATGAAACCATCCGCCCCTTTAAAGGTAATGCCCATCTTATTCGCCTATTTACTGAAGCTTTTTCCGCACAGGATATTGCCGAACCACTACGCTCACTGGACATCAATCAGTCTAGCGAGAAGGCACTGGAGATCATGGAACGTCATAATCTCGATGTTGTCACTCTGCGTGAAGAGGGTCAGATAATTGGCTATGTACGGTGTGGAGAATTAGAAACAGGCATCTGCCACAGCCATATGCGCAGCTTCCGTCAGGGCCAAATCGTTAATGGTGATAGTACCTTCACAGACATCATTCATATCTTAACCCGACAACAATACTGCTTTGTTTCCATACTCGGTGAGGTAAACGGTTATATTAGCCGCAGTGAAATCAACAAGCCGGTAGTACGTATGTGGCTGTTTGGCATTATTACCTTTGTTGAAATGGAGCTGGTGCAAATGATCAGGGACTTCTATCCACAGGATTCATGGCAAGATCTACTCAGCCCGAAACGCCTGCAAAAAGCACTGCAACTCCGGGAAGAACGCCTGCGGCGGGGTCAGCACAGTGAGCTACTCGATTGTCTGCAATTCAGTGACAAGGGACAGATCTTAATTGAGAATAAAGAATTATTGAAAAAAATGGATATCAGTTCCAGATCCACGGCTAAGCGCATCGTCAAGGAGCTGGAATCCCTACGCAATAACCTCGCACATTCACAGGATATCGTCACCTATGACTGGGGCCCGATTGTTCGCCTCAGTTATCGCCTCGAAGAAACCTTTACCCTGCGCTCAGGCTAAGGATGGAAATATCTTCTGTCATGTTTTACCTGCTAGCCAGTATCGTTATTGGCTTCTATCTAGCCGGGTTCATTGCCATTGTTCACGTCATCATGAATGGCCGAACCGCACAGGGCACCGTCGGCTGGACCATCGCCCTGCTTGAGCTTCCCTATATTGCATTACCGCTTTATCTTATCATCGGTAGTCACCGCTTCTGGGGCTATGTCAAAGCCCGTCGAAGTGGTAACACTGAATTACATCACATCGTCAATGATCTCATTCTCTATTCTAAAGGACGGGATCTTACCTGTGATGCCCCCGACTCTTTTAAAAATGTCATTCGCTCGCTCACCAAATTACCCCTTACCCAGGGCAATCATGCTCAGCTTCTGATTGATGGTGAAAAAACTTTTCAGGCAATGTTTGAATCAATCGATGCCGCCAACGATTATATATTGATACAGTTTTTTATTATTCGTGATGATTATCTTGGCCGGCAGTTAAAAGATAAACTGATAGCCAAAGCCCAAACAGGCGTGCGTGTATATTTTCTCTACGATGAAATTGGCTGCTTCAACTTACCCAATCATTATTTACGCGAACTTAAACAGGCCGGTATCGACGTTACCGGTTTTAAAACAACGCGAGGTTGGGTGCACCCCCTACGCATCAACTTCCGGAACCATAGAAAAATTATAATAGTCGATGGATATACAGCTTTTGCCGGTGGTTTCAATGTGGGTGATGAATACATGGGCAAATCCTCACGCTTCGGTCACTGGCGCGATACCCATCTGAAACTCCAGGGCCCCAGTGTCCACATCCTGCAACTCACCTTTTGTGAAGACTGGTACTGGGCTACTCACACCGTTCCCACGCTACACTGGGAACCCGGAAAACTCACGCATTCTGATCAGCGTGTTCTACCTATTTCATCCGGCCCGGCCGATCAAATGGAAACCTGCACCCTGTTCTTTGTCCATGCGATTAATGCAGCAAAGACCCGGCTCTGGATTGTCAGTCCTTATTTTGTTCCCGATGAACAAGTTATGACAGCGTTGCAGTTGGCGGCATTACGCGGGGTTGATGTCCGTATCTTACTTCCGGCAAAGCCGGATCACCTGCTGGTATATCTGTCTTCCTGGTCTTATTACGAACAGGCAGAGCAAGCCGGAGTCAAAATTTATCGTTATCAGACTGGCTTCCTGCATCAAAAAGTTATGCTCATAGACAATGACTACGCCACCGTCGGCACCGCCAATTTTGATAACCGCTCATTTAGGATTAATTTTGAAATGACCGTTTTAGTTATTAACAAAGAGTTTTGCAAAGAGGTTGAAGTCATGCTGGAGGAAGATTTCAGCCATTCCAGCCTGGTCTGTGCTGATGAATATGCGTGTAAACCCTTCTGGTATAAACTGGCTGTGCGCAGTGCACGCTTATTGTCGCCTTTGCAATGATCTTATATGCTGATTCCTGTTGGGCTTCACTTTGTTCAACCCAACCTACGACGATAATAATTTAAAGATAGGAAAGTATAGTAACCAACAAACTAGAACCCGGCAGCAGAAACAAACCAAATATTTAACTTCGCGCCAGGGCAACCAGCCGCATGGCAATCTTTTGCAATGGCAATTCTTCATCTGCTGCACCGATCTTTGAAGCCTCACCCGGCATTCCCCAGACTACACTGGTTTTTTCGTCCTGAATCAGAGTCGGGGCACCATTGTCCTTTAACTCTAACAAGCCTTTTGCACCGTCATCTCCCATCCCGGTTAAAACAACGCCGATGGCATTGGGGCCAACATTCTGTGCCACTGAGCGAAACATCACATCAACACTGGGTTTGTGCCGGTTGACAGGTGGCCCGTCATTAAGCTTACAAATATATCGTGCACCGCTACGTTCAACCACCAGGTGGTGACTGCCCGGTGCGATATAAACATGCCCTGGTAAAATTTGTTGACCGTCACTGGCTTCAAGCACGGTCATGGCTGACACACCATCCATACGCTTTGCAAACGGCCCACTAAAGGCTTCTGGAATATGCTGGCTAATAACAATGCCGGGGGCATCGGGTGGCATATGTTCGAGTACATCACGAATCGCCTCAGTACCGCCAGTCGAGGCACCAATGGCAATAATCTTATCCGTAGTTTTAAAACGTTTAGCGCCTGTTGTCTTATTTAACACGGCATCAGCACTGAGCTTTGGATCTACCGATTTAATATTTTTTAATGCATTTCGCTTAATAATTCGCTCAGAAATAGGACTCACATCAACACTTGCCGCCGCACGCACTTTTTCCAGTATTTCAGCGGAATATTCTTTTAAACCTTCTGCCACCGATATTTTTGGCTTGGAAACAAAATCAATAGCGCCGGATTCAAGTGCCTGCAAAGTAATATCGGCCCCCTTTTCTGTTAGTGAAGATATCATTACCACCGGAAGTGGATTAAGACGCATCAAATTATTTAAAAATGTAACTCCATCCATCCTCGGCATTTCCACATCAAGCGTTATTACATCCGGCTTTAATTGTTTAATTTTATCACGGGCAATTAGAGGATCCTGAGCGACACCAACCACATCAAAGGCTGGCTCCTGAGCGAATATTTCAGTTAGTATTTTTCTAACTAGAGCTGAATCATCGACTATTAATACTTTTATTCTTTTTGCCATATCCATATACCTCTTAAAAAAGCTCAATCTCTCCCGTTACCGGTTTAACTTCAAGATCATGCTTATATTTATCTTCTATCTCAATAATCGTCTGGTTATACATATTACGTAGTTTTTTAACTTTTACTTTTCCCGTAGCCGGGAAATACATCACCTTTCTGGGATAAATATCACCTAAATCTTCAGCCACCAACTTGAGTACTTCGAGATGAATATACTCTCTGACAAAAACAATATTTCGCTTGCCAATATCCATCGTATTCATACCCTTTATCACTTTTCCACCACCAAATAATTTAACTTCAAGATTCTCGCGTCGCCCCCCATTTTTTAAAATATCATTAATCATTTGTTCCATAGCAAAATTTCCGTAGCGCGCAGCCTCGCTGCTATCAGCGTTAACAGCGTTATCACCCGATTTTTTTGGCAACATGAAATGATTCATACCACCAACCCCAAATACTGTATCTCGAATACAGGCAGAGACACAGGAGCCAAGCACGGTAACAATCGATTCATCATGAATAGTGACATAATACTCACCGGGTAAAATTTTCGCTGAACCAATATTAAAAACAGAATCAATATTACGATTAATTTTTTCAAACCCCGGTAAGCATGTTGATAAATCAGTCATAATATAAAATTGAATACCTTATCCTAATCATTTTTTTTATATATTGTCTGACCAAGAAGTTTAAATCTGTCAGAAACATTATTCAGAGATTCAGAATGGCCGATAAATAAATGCGCATTAGGTGCAAGCAGGTTGGCATAGCGATCGAACAATATACGTTGTGTAGGCTTATCAAAATAAATCACAACATTTCGGCAAAAAATAAAATCAAACTCTCCTTTCATTGGCCAGCCAAGCATAAGATTAAGCTGTTTAAAGGTAATCACATCACGAATAGTTTGAGAGATTCTGATCATGCCCTGATGTTCACCACGTCCCTTTTTGACCCAATTTCTTAAGCGGCTTCGCCCCAGACCCTCAACTCGCTCCTGTGTATAAATGCCCTGTTTTGCTGTATTTACCATATTGGTATCAAGATCCGTGGCCAGTATTTTAATATCATAATCAGCCGGTATATTCTCCATCATGACCATGGCGATAGAATAGGGTTCCTCACCGGAAGAACACCCCGCTGACCATATTCGTATCTTTCGTTCCATTTTATGTTTTAAGAGATGTGGAATTAATTTATCCGCAAGAAATTCAAAGTGATGATTTTCACGAAAAAACGCGGTTAAATTGGTGGTGATAGCATTGGTGAAATCCACCATTTCATCGCTACTGTCATCATCTATTATCGAACAGTATTCATTAAAAGAATTTAAATCCAGCGCACGGAGTCGTTTAGTTAAACGACTGTAAACCATGTTTTGCTTACTTTCTGATAATACAATTCCAGATCGTTTTTTAACAATCTCACGAATTTTATTAAAATCCTTCTTACTGAGATGGAATTCCCTTTCCTTACTATTCCTTTGCATTATTTATTGCCTGAATAAATTTATTAATCATTGAACCACATTGCACCCGGTAAGACCCAGCGAATAAAACTCGTTGCTAGAACTCCTCCCATTCTTCATCGTCACCGGAAGCTGCACGTTTTGCGGGTTTTGCCCGTGTTTTTACTTTACTGGCCGGTCGGCTAGTTGTCCCAGGTTTACTTGCACTACTAGCGACGGCACTCAGAGATATATCATTTTGGGCTTCACCGGTATTAAAGAAGAGCATCAGCTCAGACATTTGTTTAGCCTGATCTTCAACACTTTCACTGGCCGAGGCGGCTTCTTCCACTAACGCGGCATTTTGTTGCGTCATTTCATCCATCTGGCTGATGGCCTTGTTGACCTCTTCAATACCGGCTGATTGTTCCTGACTCGCGGCGGCAATCTCAGCAATGATGTCACTCACTTTTTTCACTGCTTCAACAATTTCTTCCAACGTCTTACCAGACTCATCGACTAACCTTGAACCTTCATCAACCTTGTCCACGCTGTCACTGATCAGGGCTTTTATTTCTTTTGCCGCCCCCGCACTGCGTTGCGCCAGATTTCTTACTTCACCGGCAACCACTGCAAATCCCCGTCCCTGTTCACCCGCTCGAGCGGCTTCAACGGCAGCATTGAGTGCCAACAAATTCGTCTGGAAAGCAATTTCATCGATCACTCCGATAATATCGGCAATTTTCTTGCTCGACTGGTTGATTTCAGACATGGCGATCACTGCGTTTTTAACCACATCACCACCCTTACTTGCCTGATCCCGAGCCGCCGTGGCTAGTTGATTCGCCTGCCGTGCATTGTCGGCATTTTGCTTAACTGTTGAGGTCATTTCTTCCATGCTCGAAGCCGTTTCTTCCAGATTGGCCGCCTGCTCTTCGGTACGCTGACTTAAATCCTGGTTGCCTTTGGCAATTTCACCCGAGCCCACGGTAATGCTGTTTGAAGCCGTGTTTATTTGTCCAACCATGTTAAGCAAATTGGTAATGGAGGAATTAATCGCATCTCTGAGTTCGGCAAACTCGCCCTTGAACTCACCATTCATGGTTTCAGTCAAATCACCTTCTGCCAGTGCCGACATCACTTTCTTGCCTTCCTGTACTGGCATGACTACCGCATCCATGAGTTGATTAATCCCATCACCCAGAGTTTTCAGGAAGCCGCTGTATTCTTCAGCCTGAATTCGAGTATCAAGTTCACCATCAACGGCAGAAGTTATCAGACTCTCAATCTGACGCTCGGCATCCTTTTCTTCGGTTATATCTTTCCATTCAACCATATTGCCCATGTAGTTGCCGTCGGCATCACTTATATGGGTGGCATTGACACCAAACTCCAGCCCACCCACCGTAATTTCTGCATTAGCCGGTGACTTGCTGGGGTCGCCCAATAAGGCTCGTTGATGCGCCGGATTTTTATGGAATTGATCAATACACTGACCGACAAGATTTGTGGCATCAAGTGTCGGCCATATTTGGCGCAATTCATTTTGTCGATTAGCCAGCATTTTTATCACAGCCGGATTTGCGTAGGTAATAACCAGGTTTTCATCACATAACATCAGGTTGGCCTGTGCACCATCAACTGCTGATTTAAGCCGTGAAACTTCCAACTCTGATGCACGTTGTTCTCTTACATCTTGCCATTCTAATGTATTGCCGATGTAGTTTCCCTCAAGATCGTTGATCGCCCCTACATCAAGATGAAATTTGAGTGGCCCCACTTCAATGTCGGTAGAGTAAGGCAGGTTACGCGGATCACCCAATAACTTACGTTGATGCGAGGGATCTTTATGGAACATATCAATACAGGCCCCCATAATTTTGTCGGCATCAAACCCAGGAAATGCGATGCGCAATTCTGTCTCATTATCTTTGAGTAAAACTTTGGAAGACTCATTCATATAGGTAATAATAAATTCACGATCAATCATCATCATTGCAGTTTGTGCTGTATCAACAGCAGCCTGCAAACGAAAAACATTATTTTCCTGTTCACGTTTTTCGGTAACGTCATCCCACTCCAGAGTATTACCCGTATAATTTCCATCATTATCTTTAATTGCGCCGACAGCAAGATGAAATTTTAATGATCCCACTTCAATATCCGTTTCATAGGGTAGATTACCCGGATCACTAAGTAAGCGGCGCTGATGAGCAGGGTCTTTATGAAACATATCAATGCAGGAACCCAGCACATGATTTGCATCAAAACCCGGAAATACAGTTCGTAAGGTCTCTTCATTATCCGTTAGTAATTTCTTTGATGCATCGTTAAGATAGGTAACTTTGAAATCTCGATCAATCATCATCATCGCAGTTTGCGCACCATCGACTGCACTCTGCCAACGAGTTACCTGTTCGATTAATTCCTGGTTATTTGCTGTGTTACTTGACATTGTATTAATCTCCATTCCAGTTTTATCATATGCGCCCAACATAACCCCTGCTACAACTTCAAGAGCATCTGACCAGGCAGTATTTACCTCGGCTGTCCATGTAGGGCCCGCAAATTCCTTCATCACACTAATCAGTGTTTCTGCCACTGCGCCATAATGAGCGGGTTCGGCACCATAGTTTTGATGGCTTGCACCCAATTTTATTAATGCCTTTGATAGCACATCAACATTTCGTAAATTATTCACCACCAGCTTTAGGGCTGCCGTCAGCTTACCGGACTGTTTCTCGACGCTGGTATTTCCAAACAGTGGTTTCACATTTGGGTAATCTGAAAAAAGTTTTTCATAAAATCGTTTCGAAACTTCATCCAGCTTTGGCTCCAGCAGTGCAAAACTCGACTCAAGTGTCTCCACATCCAGACCTAGCGGATGTTCTGATTCCATCCCACTTCCTCCATTAATTGCATTGCTGTTCAGATTCACTGTTTGAGCACTCCTATTAGTTAAACTTGATCGATGGAACAACCTTATTCCAACATCCAGCACAGAGGAACTTACCCATCATTTTCAATCGAATTACATTATCATATTCTTACCCTGACCAACTTAAACCAGCCATAACCTCTTTTAAAATCTCCTTCCACGACTTATCTTGCTTATTGCATTTTTTATACTTATTACCAACAAAATATGTATAACCTGGCTTTCCCTTATTTTTATTTCTCTGAAGAACAATACTTACGTGTCTAGCCATAACAATATTTTCACACCCTCTTCAACAACACAGAATATTTATCAAACACTATTATTAAATTACATTTTATTAATCAGTCTTAGCTACCGAATCAACTTCAGTTAACTCTGACGCATTAAGCATGCTGTCGATATCGAGTATAATCACCATCTTTTCTTCTACCGTTGCCAAACCTTTGACAAATTCAGTGTCAACAGCATCCCCAAAATCTGGCGAAGGTTTTATTTGTTCATCGGGTACATTATAAACATCCGAAACACCATCAACGACAATACCCATGGTTCGGCTATTTGATTCTGTTTCAACCTTGAGCACTATCACAACTGTTAACGGCCCGTATTCGAGTTCTTCGAGACCAAAGCGAATTCGCATATCAATTATTGGAACGATGGTTCCACGCAGATTAATAACACCTCTAATATAGGTGGGTGTATTAGGAATTGAGGTGACGGCATCCCAGCCTTTTATTTCCTGCACCCTCAATATGTCCACTCCATATTCTTCACCTGCTAGCATGAAAGTTAAAAATTGATCTGTATCTGCCATATCAGAGATGATTACGCTATTATCTGCCGAGTTAACTGTTTGTGCCGTTTCCATAATTATCCCTTAAGCTGCTATTTCTGAGTTACCAACATTCTTTGTATTACCTGTGCTATTGCATCGATATAGATAGACCAAACCAACAATATCCAGAATCAATGCCACTGTTCCATCACCGAGTATTGTTGCGCCTGAGATTCCTTCTACTTTCTTAAAGTTTGTTTCCAAACTTTTAATGACAACCTGTTGTTGTCCAAGGAGGTCATCAACATATAAGGCGATTTTGTTACCTTCGCCTTCGACCACCACAAGCAATCCTTCTTCAATATTATTACTTTCTGGTTTTACACCAAATATTTCATGTAATCTCACTATAGGGATATATTCATCTCGCAATTTATAAACCTGTGCGCGACCTGTGACCCCTTTAATAGATTCTTTCTTGACTTGCAAGGATTCGATGATAGAGATCAGGGGGATAATATATATATTGTCTCCAACCTGAACTGATTGACCATCAAGAATAGCTAATGTCAAAGGAAGGCGTATTCTGAAAGTTGAACCCACCCCTTCTGTTGAGTGCACGTCAACTGATCCCCCGAGTGCACGGATATTTCTCCTGACCACATCCATTCCAACACCCCGACCAGATATGTCACTCACCTCCTCAGCCGTAGAAAACCCGGGGCTGAATATCAGATCATAGATTTGTTCATCAGTAAGCTCTTCCTCCTCACCAATAACCTTATTCTCCCTGGCTTTTTTCATTACCCTGGCTTTATTTATTCCAGCACCATCATCAATTATTTCAATAATAATATTTCCACCTTCATGAAAGGCATTTAAATTAATAATACCGGCTTCGGGTTTACCTGCTTTAATGCGATCTTCTCTAGATTCAATCCCATGGTCGATTGAATTACGAACCAGATGTACAAGTGGGTCACCAATTTTTTCCATTACCGTTTTATCCAGCTCAGTATTCTCCCCGGTCATTTTCAACTCTATTGATTTATCCAACTTTCCACTTAAATCATGAACCAGGCGCGGGAAACGTTGAAATGCAAAACTAATCGGCAGCATTCGAATACGCATTACATTTTCCTGCATTTCCCTTGTATTTCTTTCCAGTTGAGAGAGTCCATCTCGTAAGCGTTCAATAGTTGAATCTTCAAAATCTTCTGATTCACCAAGTTGACTTAACATTGATTGAGTAATGACAAGCTCACCCATCATATTTATCAAATCATCAACCTTATCAATAGATACTCTTATAGAATTCGATTCTGCAGTTTTAACTGCCTTTTTAGTTGAAGGTGTTTTCCGTACAGGGACCAACTTATCAACTTCAGAACTACTTTTACCCTCATAACTTTCAACACTGGATGTATTTCCAATATCTTCTAATTTATCTAAAGATGCACCTATCGCTTTAATATCCAAATCACAGTCATCTTCCACCCAGACAAAAGCTTCATTTACAACATCCTCTGGTACATTCCCTTTAAGTATTATTTTCCAACTTAAATGACAATCTTCCGGGTTCAAGTTATTCAAACCCGGGAGATTGACTGGGTCAACAAACACATCCAAATCACCAAGACCTTTAAGCTCTTTAAAAATGCGTATTGGATCATTTCCAGTCATCAGAAATGACTCGTATGGTTTGAATAATATCTCCCAACCCTCTACAGTTGATGTTCCACTACTGTTATCATCAGCTACTGATGTCCCGTCATTCACCATCACCTGACCCGATGCACCAGCCAAAAGATTATCAAGCTCATTTTTTGTCGCCGCAGCACTTTCAATATCAATATCTTCTTTAGCCCTGAGAGCTGATAACATTTCTCGCAACACATCAACCGATGTCAACAATACCGCGACACCTTCTTTCGTAACATCACGCCGCCCATCTCGCATTTCATCTAAAAGAGTTTCCATGACATGAGTAAATTCTGCTACTTCATTCAGCCCGAATGTACCACTCCCGCCTTTTATAGAATGTGCAGCTCTGAAAATAGTATTTATTACCTCATCGTCCGCCGTGCCAGGATCAAGATTTAAAAGTGAACTCTCCATCACTTCGAGACCTTCAAAACTTTCCTCATAGAAAGTTTCAAGAAATTGAGACATATCAATAGCCATAGCCTTATCCTAATACCTTATTAATAGAAGTAAGTAATTGCTCAGGATTAAACGGCTTAATTATCCAGCCTGTTGCACCAGCTGATTTACCTTCCTGTTTTTTATCCCCAGCACTTTCTGTTGTCAACATAAGGATTGGTGTAAACTTGAAAGCAGGTAGTTGCCGTAATTCTTTCACCAGACTAATTCCATCCATATTCGGCATATTCACATCTGACAATACAAGATCAAATTTTCCAGACTTCGCTTTTGCTAACGCATCGACGCCATCAACTGCCTCGGTCACATCATGACCACTACCCTTCAGGGTAAAACTAACCATCTGCCTCATTGAGGCTGAATCATCAACTGCAAGTATTCTTGCCATCTTCAACTCCTGTTAGAAAATCTTTTTTCATTATAGCTATGGTAATAACAACACTAATTATAATTTTCAACTTACCAACTTCATCTGAAAAAATTAATCGACCTGAAAAGAATTTTCTTTAATTAAAAATTAAAAACCAACCAAATAAACAGAGCATAAACAAATTTAATAAAAACAGACTCAAACATAATTAACACATACAAATAATACTTAAATAGAAAATATTGAACGTCTTCACCTAAACCAGGACAGCAACACAAACAGCCCATAAAACATAAATAAACACAGACCAAATATCATGATTATATATGTGATTATTATTTTTCAAGAAAAACAATAATCACCCGATAACTATTTCTACAACAATGCTTAAGAGTTCATATACCCACTATTTATTTGCCACATCAAAGGGAAGTTGCATGTCACACTCAAGAGTCATTTCAGTGCTAAATCAGAAAGGAGGTGTTGGAAAAACAACTCTAACCACAAACCTTGCACATGGCCTTGCATTAACAGGACGCAAGGTTCTGACAATAGATCTTGATCCTCAGGCACAACTCAGCGCGAGCCTTGGCATATTAGGTGAAACAGAAAACGTCATTGAGAAAAGCTTACTTAATGATGCCACGTTGGCCAGCATCACTATAAAAGCCAGAGACAACCTATACATCATCCCATCTTCCCACAATCTTTCTTCACTAGAGAGACACTCAGACAATAGTGCAGCAAGTGGTTTATTGTTAAAAAATAAATTATGCGATGAATCTGATAAATATGACATCGTACTTATAGATTGCCCACCATCTTCAGGTTTATTAGTAATGAATGCAATCCTTACATCCAATGAAATAATAACCCCGATGACCGGTGACTACCTTGGCCTTCAAGGCCTTGCCTATTTAATGAGAACACTTAAGAAATTCGAGACCATTCTCGAACACTCGATCATGCAATGGGTTGTATTAAATAGATTTCATGAAAGACGCCGCATCTCTCAAGAAGTAAAAAATAATCTTAAACGCCACTTCCCGAACAAGGTACTTAAAACAAATATATCTGAATCTGTTCTTTTAGCTGAATGCCCAGGCTTTGGTAAAACCGTATTTGAGTACCGTCCCACAAGTAAATCTGCCGATGAGTATCGATCATTAGTTGACGACCTTCTTTTAGAGAGAACATACCATGCCTAGAATCAGCAATCCAAAAACAAAACCAAAGAAAAAAACAACAAGATCATCCCGTCTTGGGCATGATCCATTTTCTGATGCTTTAGAAAAGGATGTTGTTAATGATTATGTCGCACAGGAAGAAGTGTCATCACCATCCAAAGATAAAATTATAGAACAGGGGAAACCTGACGTTTTAGAGTTGCCATCAAACTTTACCATCGCCGGTGTAACTGAAGCATATAGTGAAATAAAATCACTTTTAGACTCCAGCAATAATGAGATCGAAATTGATCCTTCCAACCTGGACTCGATTGACACTGCTGGAATGCAACTCCTGTACGCGGTGTCAGAGAAATTAAAACTCTCAAAAAAATCAATTAACTGGACCTGCGGGTCAAAAACCATAGAAAATGCTTCTGATATCCTCGGAATAAAAATACTTAATATTAACGAGTAAGTTATTTCAGAGATTCAGGCAGGGAACAAACAAATGAACCGAAGAATAGGAATATGGATGCTAGGTATATTTTGTCTCATGATGATATCTGAGTTATTCAATTTCGGTAATTTTAGCAGCGCACAACTATTCAGGCTCACACTCGAATCTGTTTCCCTTATATATCTTGGCCGATATATAATTACCGGAAAAAATACAACCCCTTCTATTCCTGCTTCTAATAGAAGTAACATTACAAACACTAATTCAGACACAGACATTATTAGCGCATTAAAAACCACTTTTACACAGATGTCAGATGCCGCGAAAAATGAATTATCCTTAGCAAGCAGCGAGCATGTCCGTGTTAAAGAACTTATTAACCAGTCAGTTGAAGAACTTGGAGTAAGTTTTTTAGAGCTAGAAAAATTATCGCGAAGTCAACGTGAAATCGTAATGAATATTACTGAAAATTCTATACAAATTGATGTCAATGAAAACAAAAATATAAGCATTAAAGACTTTGCTGAAGAAGTCAGTGAATTAATGGAACACTTTATAGAAATAATGATATCAGTAAGCACCCAGAGCGTTGCTACCGTTCACCATATAGATGATATGATTGAACATATGGATGGTATATTTGAATTGCTTGAGGATGTCAAATCCATTGCCGAGCAGACAAATTTATTAGCATTAAATGCAGCTATTGAAGCAGCTCGCGCAGGCGACGCGGGACGAGGTTTTGCTGTTGTAGCAGACGAGGTAAGAAACCTTTCCATTCGTTCTGCTACATTTAACGACAAAATTCGTGATCAAGTTAATAGCTCGAAAGAAGTTATTTCCCGTGTCCGCGATACAGTTAGCAGTATGGCTTCTCGTGATATGAATGAAACTATTACAGCCAAAGAACGTGTTGCTAATTTACTTGAAAATATTACAACCATGAATGAGTTCATGGCATCAAGAATTCTTGAAGTTTCCGATGTTGCAAAAAAAGTTGATGTATCTGTCGGTACTGCAATTCGACATCTGCAATTTGAAGATATCAGCCGACAGGCCATAGATGCTGCTGACAACCATATTGAACATTTTATTGAACTTAACAACCGTATATCTGACTCACTCAAAAAACATACACCATCTGGCGATATGAAAAATATACTTTTTTTAATGCAGAGTATCATTTCCGATATTTCTATAGAATGGCAGAAAGAAGGTCAAAAAGCTGTTCTACAGAAATCCATGAACGAGGGAGAAGTCGATTTATTTTGAAAATCAGATATTTATTTGAAATATTCAAATATCAGGAGATTAAAATGGGTGTTAACACACAATTTTCAGGCGATAAAAAAACAGTAACGATAAAAATTGATGGACGATTTGATTTTTCCAATCAAAAAGAATTTCGTGAGGCCTATCGTAACAACAGCATGAGCGGGCAAATATTTCATGTTGAGCTTGCTCGCACTGAGTATATGGACAGTTCTGCACTAGGAATGCTGCTTCTACTTAAAGAGCATGCAGATAACTGTAACGGAACTGTAATTCTTAAACAACCATCAGAATCAATTAAAAAAATACTCGACATGGCAAATTTCAATCGACAGTTTGAAATTACCTAATGGGTGAATCTCTTATGTCTGTACCAAGAGAAGATATATCTATAAATTCAAATAGCCCTAAAAATTCCAGAGGCTGCGCTCTTGTTGTCGACGATGATATAACCAATCGTCTTGTACTGGCCAGCTTTCTTAAAAAAGAAGGGTTTGATATCATTGAAGCAGAAAATGGTAAACTGGCACTTGAATTATATTCAGAACATAAACCAGACATTATATTTATGGATATAATGATGCCAGTAATGGATGGACTTGAATCAACCAAACATATCAGAGCAATAGACAACAATGATTTTGTACCTATTATTTTTGTCACCGCAATGACAGATAGCGATACAATCACACATTGCATTGACGCCGGTGGCGATGACTTCCTAACTAAACCTATAAATCATATTAATCTGCAAGCCAAGATACACTCGATGGAACGCATCCGTGATATGCACAGGAGCATCACAGAACTAAATAAAAAAGCCTATCATGAACAAAAGGTTGCTGAACATATTTTTACTGATGTGGTCGGTAAGCTCAATGTGAAAATTGAGCAAATCCATACTCTTATACGTCCGCTTGAATTATTTAGTGGTGATATGTTATTAACCGCCTTTACTCCATCACGTGACATTCATATCCTTCTGGCCGATTTTACCGGCCATGGACTATCAGCAGCAATTGGTGCCCTTCCTGTATCTGAGACATTTCATGCCATGACAGCAAAAGGTTATGATATTGATGAAATATTAAAAAACATAAACATAAAACTAAAAAAATTACTGCCGACTAATATGTTTATGACTGCACAATATGTCAGCATCAACCATAAACTGAATTACATTACTGCATGTAATTGTGCTATGCCCGACATCCTTGTTCTCGACAAATCTGCAAACAGACTAAAAGAAAAAATAATTTCAAGAGGAATGCCGCTTGGCATCGATGCTGAATTTGATTTTTCAAAAATAGTAGAATATTTTAAAATTACTAATGGTGACAGGATCTTTCTTTCCAGCGACGGAATTATTGAATCAACCAATACTAAAGGTGAAGAATTTGGAGAGCAGGGTTTTAAAAATGCTTTGCTATCCGCACGAAGCACCAACAATACTCAATCATTTTTTGATGATGTAGTAAAAAAATTTGATGCCTTTTGCAAGGATAGTCCTCCATCTGATGATATTAGCCTTGTTGAAATTCTATGTGTCCCTGAAAACATACCACCATGGGATATGCTGTCACTACTAAGCTCAGATGAATCTGATTTTTCTGAAGGGGCATCACCTTTAGACAACAAGGTTATTGACCATAATTCAACTGAAATAAGTATAAACCTTAACAGCAATAATCTTAAGAACACCGATCCTGTACCTCTTGTAATTAATAACATCATTCAGTTATCAGCTTCTGATATCCCCAAGCAAAGCCTGTTTATTATTTTAACTGAACTTTATATCAATGCGCTCGATCACGGAATTCTAGATCTGGATTCAAAATTAAAATCAAGTGCCACAGGTTTTGAAAAATACTTCAGCGAACGCGAAAAACGTCTTAATAACCTTAACAGTGGTTATGTTCGCATGTCATTCCAGATACAAAATTATGCTAGTGGCGGGGAATTCAGTCTAATATTTGAGGATAGTGGTAATGGATTTAATTTTGAAGAATATAATAACCGAACTACCGATGAAAACGCATTTAGTGGACGGGGAATTTCTCTTATTAAACAACTCTGTAAATCTATTACCTACTATACTCCAGGCAACAAAGTTGAAGTTATATTTCAATGGTAATAGAGCCTGTTCGTAATATTCCGGGGATTGTTCTTTCAGCATATGGAAGGCTTGAGTAAACGAAACCCCGTGCATTTTCTCAACCCACTTGAACACATCCCCGCCTTCCTGACAGGCACCCAGGCAGTGCCACAGATTTTTATCCGGCATGTTCGACAATGACGGGGTTTTATCATCATGGTAAGGACACAGCCCAAACCAGTCTTGACCCTTCTTCTTCAACTCGATACCCGAGGATTTGACCAGGCGAACCAGCGAGACTTCCCGTTTCAGGCGTTCGATTTCTTCTTCTGGTATACGTGTCATTTTTCGGCCTCCTCCCAAAATCCTGTCAATACCCTAACGTGATTTATTTTATGAAAATCAGGTTTGATATTCGGTACGGAAGAATGTACGACTTTCAGACATACGAAATCAAGCATTATCGGGGCGACACCGAATGAGCAAATTCCGGGGGTACACTATGGACTATCCATCATTGGCCATGAGTCCCCTGATGCCTAAGCGCATTACTTTGTTCTCTGACCCTGTTTGTTCTTTTCCAGTAACGCCGCGAGTTCCACCGCTCTTTTAGGCGCGGTGTACCGCTACCTGCTGTGTCTCGCTATGCAATATTTCACAGGCATATTCAACATCCTGCCGCTGACCATGAACCAGCAAAAGAAAGTTTCGAGCCTTAATTTCCTGTTCATACTCATTGATATTGTTTCTAGGAATACCGATGACAAATAACGCCGCGCCCAATATGCTGAAGCCCGAGGCCAGCTCAACGTCTTCCATTCCACACATCATAAATGTCACAATTCTACCTGCAACCAGCAGTGGCCCAGGATCCGGCATCCAAAAAAAAGCAGCATCGGCCAGTGAAGCGTATAGCGTACCCCAGAACGCAGCCTGACTTCCCTTGTACTGAATGCACCCCTCGCGACTGTAAAAACCAATCGCCTGTGTCTCAACATGACAGCCCCTGCCGATTATCGACACCTGTCGCAAATCACAGCCTGCCGTTTGCAGTTCCCCTAGTGCCTGCTCCACGGTAGCGGGGCTCGGGTAAATCGAAACACAGGTAATATTTTCAGCCATAGCTTTACTCGTAATAACACACCATGACTAATTTGGAACAAAGATAAAAAAATAGCTGTCACCTGAGTGACAGCCAGAGACATTCAGAAGGAATGTGCGGCTCACCTGTGCCCGATGCCGAAGGGAAGCATCTACAATAACGGAGGCCTCGTCCGCTTGCGGTGGGGAGGTTTATTCCTCAAAGCGCCGCAACCGCGCACGCAGGGTTTCCAGTTCTTCGAGCAGATCCAGTGCCAGCGCAGCACCTGCGGCATTGATGCCCAGATCCTGTTCCAGCCGCAGAACAACGCGCACCCGACCTACACTGATGCCCTGAAAGCGCCAGTGCAGTGGATCGCGACCGACGGGTTCAACGATGCCTTCTTCGACAATCTCAATCACCCGCTCAGCCGGTGTCTGGCAGGCTCGACATAGTTCGGCCAGCGTGAGCTCAATGCCTTCTTCCAGCACCTCGCCCGTCAACAGTGTGAGTACATCCTTTGCCATATAATTCAGACCCCCAGGCTCGCGCGTGGATTAAATGGTGCCGCTTTTTCCAGTTCCCGATAGGCCGTTTTTACCGCCTCCGAATCAGCCGGCGGCAGAGCAATCTGTACGACCACATAAAGATCCCCGGCTGATTTTCCCGGAATTCCACGTCCTTTAAGTCGCAATTTACGACCGCTGGATGAATTCGCGGGTATTTTCAAATCCACCACGCTATCTGGTGTTGGCACCTTGATGGTGGCACCCAGCGCCGCTTCCCACGGCGCTACGGGCAGGTCTAGATATACATCCCGGCCTTCGACATGATAGAAGGAATGGGGCTGGAACTCGACTTCGAGATAGAGATCACCGGGTTCGCCCTTGCCCATGCCCGCCCCGCCCTGCTTCGCCAGGCGAATGTGCTGTCCCTGCCGAACACCTTTGGGAATGCGCACATTAAGCGTACGCGCCTTTAACTGTGGCCGCCCATCAGCACCCAGTTCAGTATGCTTCAGGCTCAGGCTGCGAGTCGTCCCCTGATAGGCATCGTCCAGATCGATGACAATTTTGGCATGAGTATCTTCACCGCGAGCATGAAAACCCTGATGTCCCTGTCGGCTATAACCCTGCGCAAAACCACCACGCCCATATAGGGTCTCAAAAAAATCACTGAACTGTTCAGCATCCGCACCAGTGAAACCACCACCCTTAAATTCAAATCCCTGATCCCAGTCAGGTGGCGGATTGAAATCCTGACCCGCCTTCCAATTAGCACCAAGCTGATCATAGGCGGTGCGTTTTTCCGGATCCTTGAGCACTTCGTAGGCCTCGCCTACTTCCTTGAAGCGTGCCTCGGCATCGGGTTCCTTGCTCACATCCGGGTGATATTTACGCGCCAGCTTACGATAGGCGCGCTTAATCTCATCCTGAGTAGCGTCACGTTTGACACCCATGATTTCGTAGTAGTCTTTAAATTCCATCGTTATTAAGTTTTACCCTGGTATTAATCGTTGCATAAGTATTCGCATGTATTTTATAGCCTCTCCCCAGACAGCTCCCAGAGGGAGAGGGGGGTATGATGCAAATACTTATGCAACAATTAATATATAAGTCTTAGTTCACAGATACAACAATGCGACCTTCTTTACTCAGTTTTATATAGGTCTTATTTTTCTACTTTCAATATAGATCATTTGTTTTCAGTCTCAGTCACCGTCTGCTCTTTCCAGTCTTTACGCAACGCTTCCAGTCCCTGACGATAAGCCTCGGCATCGCCATAATGAAAAAACTGCTGGCTACGCACATGGGGATCCAGTGTTCTTATAGCATGCTTAATCGGACACCAGTACTGCTCTGTACGCGCCGAGATCTCCCGTACATACTCGATTAATCCGTTACCATAGCCACAGTAAACACAGTTAAGTTTTTCAATAATATTCAGATAAGCAAGATGCTGTCTGTCGATAACCAAATAGTCAGCGCGGCGCACTCGTGGAATATCATAGATGCGAAAGCAAATATGCTGGTACAAGGTAAACGACAGATCCAGAATTAGCAGTGGGATGACCATGCCGTAAATCACCGGCGCAGACAAAATAAAGAGTAGCGGTGTCTGATACAGATAATGCCTGACACCGGTGCGATATTGACGTTGCCAGCGGCGCACCTCGCGTTCGAAAACTACCTTGCCACGCCGCAGCTGATAATGAAACTGCTCACGCTTCTCAGCCAACAGGCGATCGACTTCCTGTTGCAACTCTCGCTCTGCCGTCTGCAGGCGTTCAAGAATTTCATCAAGTCCTGTTTTTGGCTGCATGGTCAAAATCACTCCTGCGTGAATAACCGCATTGAAACAATAAACTACCCTGCGTCAAGCTGACGGGGTATCCGTTATTGTAGGTTCGACTGTAGGTACGACTTCAGTCGTACCTACAGTCGCGCTTCGCTGCAAGCAGCGAGGTGTTAACTCCGAGAGATTAGCCCGGCATTCAGAAAACTTTGACTTTCTTTTCCACCGGCTGGATCGCTTCATCCGCATAATTTTGCAGCGCTTCCAGTTCATTGATCTCGGTATGGAATTTTGTTCTATGAAGAATGTCCTGCTTGCGCCAGTGTTGAAGATGCCGGTTCACCACCTGTCGCACCGAACCCACCATGCGCGCCAGCGCATCATCATGTAGATCATGAATCAGTTTCAGCTGATGCCGGCCGTTGCTGGATTGCGGGTGCGATGGAATCGCGTGGCGCAGTATCAACCGAGCCAGTCTAGTCATGGTATCGTGCAGGGCCAAATCGGTCGCCAGATCTTCCATTTTTCGCATCTGCTCACCCAGATAAGGCAGGAAACTACGATTAAACTCGGGATGCCGATCAACCCAGTCCCGCGCAGCCTGTATCGGCACCGAAATTAAGGCCACATCATCCAGCGCTACCGGCTCCACCTCATGTGGCTGGGTATTTAACAACGTCACAATATCGATGCCATCACCCGGGCCGAGTATAAACAGCGTAATACTTCTACCGGTTTGAGAGTTGATACGAGTCACTTCGAGACGGCCTTCAATCAGCAGGTAAAAACGCTCCTGAAAAATCGCGGGATCCAGCTGAACTCCTCGCCGCCAGGTATCCCGCCGGAACATCAACAACATATCATCGAGCAGGGTCTCACTGAGTTCAGCAAATAGCGGTGAGTGCGAAAGTACTTCTTTACAATGATTGTAATAAACAGGATCCCTGTTCATTGCCTCCTCCTTGAAATAGGAGTTTAAGAAATTGGATACTCGGATTATTACAGACCTGTGCTTAATTCTGCGAGTCTTTTTTAAGCAAACCCCGAAATAAATATCCCCCACCGCAAGCGAACGGGGAATTCAATCTAATAAACCTGTCCTGCCTGTCACCTACCAGGTTGCATTATTTCAATCAAAACTTATTTAATCTGTATCTGTTAACTGGTTCTTAACAACAAAACCGGGAGGAGAAACAGCATAGTTGACATAATTACCTCTAAAAACCTTACCAATTTTAATCCTTTTGCCCGGCAAACTTCCGGTCAACCTGCGCTTCAGCAGTCAACCAGTCTTCCTGTGCCGAACCTTCTTCTGAACCGCGCTGAAGTGAAAGAAAGTAGGCCGCCTCAGCGATCACTTGCTGACGAATTCTGGCATCAGCAGCTGAAATGGTCTCTTTGCTCTTGCCGGTCTTACGAATAGTACTTTTCTTGCTGGCTGATTTTTTAGCCGTTTTTTTACGGGAAGGGGATTTCGCAACCGTTCCTTTTTTCTTTATCGCCATTAAATTATTCCTCATGATATTTGCGACACAACACAGCCGAGAATATCTAATTTTTACACGCCATACCAAACCCACGCTGCAACCCAGGTTACAGCACTCGTCCCTAAGAGACTGTTCGACCATCATATTGGGGTAAGTATTAATCGTCGCATAAGTATTGGCATATATTTAAACACCCTCTCCCATTAATGGGAGAGGGAGACATGATGCAAACACTTATGCAACGATTAATAGTTACCTTTATTTTTTACTTAATGCACACGATATAAAAATCGTGATTCTATACGCTAAAAATAACCTGCCTGTCACTCAGGTTGCATCCTCTGCGCCGAGATGGAGATAGGCTTTCACTAACCTGATTCAGACCCTGACCAAGCCTATGAACAAAAATACCGATTACTATACCGAACAACCCGTCAACGAAACACTGGCTACCTTTAAGGTTCAGGCTAATAAAGGCCTGAGTGATGCCGAAGCCGCCCGGCGAATTAAACAATACGGCTACAATGAAATTGAGGAAAAAGAAGAAGCCGTCTGGCATCGGCTATTCCGGCGTTTCTGGGGACCGATCCCAGGGATGATCGAAATCGCCGCCCTGCTCTCGGCGCTGGTGCAAAAATGGGAAGATTTCATCATCATCATGGTGATGCTGCTGGTTAACGTCGGGCTAGACTTTTTTCAGGAACACCGGGCGCTGAACGCCTTAAAAGCATTGAAAGCCAGGATGGCACTGGAAATCACCATCTTGCGCGATGGCGCATTCAGAAAAATAGCGGCGCGTGAACTGACACCTGGGGATCTTATCAAACTGCGCATCGGCGATATTGTCCCGGCAGATGTGCAACTGTTATCCGGTGACTATCTGCTTATCGATCAATCAGCGCTGACCGGTGAGTCACTGCCGGTGAGCCGCAAAACCAATGAAGTCGCCTACGCCAACACCATTGTCAAGCAGGGTGAAATGCTGGCGGTGGTCGTTAACACCGGCAGCCGCACACGCTTCTCCAATGTGGTCTCGCTGGTGGCCAGCGCGCAACTGGAAGAGC
>UOFY01000033.1_pt1 | contig 111234 bp, 95 predicted proteins | sample 1990141 | NCBI WGS metagenome assembly UOFY01 (sample SAMEA4728526, study PRJEB27164) | hydrothermal vent metagenome | biome: marine basaltic hydrothermal vent biome; feature: marine hydrothermal vent; material: mineral | place: Pacific Ocean | collected 2011-06-14/2011-07-23 | depth 1741 m | reverse complement strand
TTTTATAACGACCATCTCTGCCATTTTGCGTAATGGTATCAGTGCCTAAAGGCTTGAATATGTCTGGTCGCAACGCTTTAGTTAATCGATCAGCCAACACCCTATGCCCTTTATTTTTTTCTTCCTGAATTAAATTTTCAGCAACCTTACGCATAGCCAACTGATCACCGCTAGTTGCACTTTTGACCAAACTTACTAATAAATCCGCTTGTGCCATTAGACTGTTACCTCAATAATCTTCATCGTATCGTTGCCGAATATATCAACCACTTTAACAGCTACCTTACGCCGTCCGGGGATGCACTCCATAAAAGCGCTTTTTAGTTCTAGTGAGCGGTCTTTTTTTGTGCGGAAGGATTGCCATTCGTTTTCAAACACATAATCGCCTGTCCAGACTTCCTCAATCTCACCGCTTTCTGCATTCCTGACCCGCAGAATTTCCCGCTTTGATTCAAAATCAAAATCAACCGACCAGTAATTAATCCAGTCCGTCCACTTTTTGGTGAGCACTTCGCGGCTGACAATGCCGTCTTTGTCTTTGCTGATTTTAACCTCCTTGCCTTTATCAACAATCACTTTGGATTTTTTATTTTTCAGGTTGCTATCGGCATCCACCGCATCCTGTGAATAAAATACCGAGAAATCAGTCAACTCAATAGCAATGCTGTTTTGTTTTTTACCCTTGCCCTTCTTGTCCTCAAACAACAAAAAGCGGTACTTCTCCGGCAACGACTTACCCGCCTCAAGATGGCGATTAATGTCCCGTATCTCATTATCGGTCAGCTTCATTTTATTCCTGTTTCGCGTTTATCTGGGGAATCAGTGATTAAACCAAGCCAGGTTATTGATTCACCAGGTAATTACCCAAAATTTCGCCCATTGTCATAGCCCGGTTATCATATCCCCCGTTATCATATCTTGGAACATTACTTTCGGCATTATAATTGTCTCTTTATGTTATAACCCTGAACAAAGGAACCCAAACCCATGTCCCACCAGCCCCGCAAACGCTTCGGCCAGAATTTTCTCCACGATCCAGGCGTGATCCGGCGCATTATCGACAGCATTCATCCCCGTCCCGGCGAACAACTGGTGGAAATTGGCCCCGGTAAAGGGGCGCTCACTCGTCCCTTACTGGAACGCTGCGGTCGGCTGGATGTGGTCGAACTGGATCGCGATCTGGTAGCTCCTCTTGAGCAGCAACTGGCTGACGTAGGTGAATTACATGTGCATCAGGCCGATGCGCTGCGCTTTGATTTTTGCGCCCTGCGTGCAGATGATAATTCCCGGCTGCGCGTCATTGGCAACCTGCCCTACAATATTTCCACGCCCCTGTTATTTCATCTCATGAGTCAGGCCGACTGTATCGAAGACATGCATTTCATGCTGCAAAAAGAAGTGGTGCAACGCATGGTGGCGAAACCCGGCAACAAGGAATATGGTCGTCTAACCGTGATGCTGAATTATCACTGCGAATCCGAAATGCTATTTACCGTCGGCCCCGGCGCTTTTTTTCCTGCACCTAAAATTGACTCGGCAATTATCCGTCTGCATCCGCACCGCCAGCCACCCGTTGCGGTGAATGATCCTCAACTGCTCGCAAAACTCGTTACCCAGTGTTTCTCGCAGCGGCGCAAAACCCTGCGCAATAATCTCAAAGGCTGGTTGAGTCCAGAGGCCATTGCGGCACTCGATATCGACCCCGGTATTCGTGCCGAACGCCTGAGTCTGGCTGAATTTGCCCGTCTCAGTAACGCGCTACCAGACACATTAAATTAAATATCGGATCGACTTCAATTGACCAGAAGCCACTTTTTTCTGACCACGGATCGGATGAATCCGGCTCTACACCTTGATTATCAACCTAGATGCCTGCCCACAGATCCCGTAAAAATGTGAGCCCATCCCTTCATTTTTGTCTGACCATGCCGCTAATTCCGCTTAAGGAGCACAATTTATGGCACAACTGGCGGACAACAATGCCCTGCTGATATACCGGGTCGGCCCGGTTTTGTGTTGCGCCCCAAGCCTGCCGATTGAAACCCTGATTACGCCTCCCCCACTGACTCACCCCCCCGGCAGCTCCGCATCTCATCCCGGTATTTTCCATCATGACAACAAGTTGATCAGACAGATCGATCTGCGCCAGCTCTTCGGAGTCGAACAGCAGGATCGAACTCAACCCGGGCGCATTGCAGTCTGCCAGCTGGAAGGCCAATACCACGGTTTTCTGGTGGATGAAGTCATCGATGTTATCCACACACCCGCCGCTGGCTGGGGACAAATAGCCGCCTCGCTGAGTGGCGGCGTATTCACCCGCTGCCTGCTACTCGAGAACAAAATTCACCTCTATGCCGAATTCGGACAATTACATAAAGTGCGTAATTTCAGCTTTCTCAAACCCTGGATTCAACAACTGAAAGAACAGGCGAAAAATGAAGCAAAAACACCGGCGGTAACACCAACCACACCAACCACACAAACAGCACCGGCAACTCCGGCAACTCCGGCAACTCCGGCAACTCCGGCAACTCCGGCAACTCCGGCAACTCCGGCAACTCCGGCAACTCCCGCAGCACCCGCAGCACCCGCAGCACCGAAATCAAAAAACCATCACGGTCATACTCAGACTCAGCCTTCCATTCGACAAAACAGGGAGAAGCTCAGCCAACGTACTGACACGGACAGACTTAAACCCTCATCTCATCCACCCGCAACCGCTAAAAGAAAAACACAAGCCGTGCCGTCCGAAACCCGTTCCACACAACCGACTCAACCTCGACAGTTGCAGGAACCATCTGAAAAGGAATCACCCACATTTGCAAACCGAAGCACAACAACGACGAATGAACCATCCGTTGGGGACGGCACGCGGCTGATCACTTTTTTACTTTTTGTCAGCATACTCAGCACCGGTCTGTTTTACCTGTGGCCTACAGAAAAAACAGCTCCCGTTATCCCTGCAGGATCGGGAGCCAGCCCGCCTCAATCTCAGCCGGATAAGCCGCTAACATCGACGCCGTTGCAAATTCAAAAAACGATACCTCAGCCTGTTACGGATATTACCGGCGTCGCGACTAAAATAACGGGGACTGAGCAGTCCCCTGCACATGTCGGCATCGAAACACAACCCAGACCGGCGACCCAACCTCAAACCGCACAGAATGATCAAGATAAAGACGATCGCTACCACGCCAGCATTCAGCAACAAAATCATAAAAATGGATCCAGTGAAGTTACCATTTATCTCACCGCACCCGCTGATGATATTATTTTCACCCGCCCGCCCGCCCCAACTGCAAAGCAACCGGCGGCGATACAAAGCAGACAAATACCTAATACTGCTGACTCCCATCCGCTGACCAGCCCAACCACAACGGTGAGAATCATTCCGGAAATAACCGGCAACACGACAATAGCTGAGTCACCTATCAGTAACATCAATGAATCAAAATTTGCGCCAGAAACCCAAACGACGATGACTCAAAAAATATCAGAAGTAGTCCATATTGTTGTGCCGGGCGACACTCTCTGGCATATTGCCCGACGCTATATCCACAATCCTTATCGCTACCCGGAACTTGCACGGCTGAACAAAATTCGCAATCCGGATTTAATCTACCCCGGTGATCGTGTGCGAATTATCCGGATACAGCAAAAAAGCATTGAATAACCATTCAAAAAGTGCAAGCAATCACTGCGCCAATGTTGTTAATAAATTATTTAATGCCCGACTCCCATGTTGCCGATAAGCAGATATGACCATTCAGGGGAAAACCATGAGCTTTGAAAGTATCCATAATTATTATGAGCAACTGGTTCTCGATAAAATCAGTGATCTCGTTAATAGCACACTGAAAAATGAAAGCGAGAATTTTCTTTGTGATGTCGCCTGTGTTGCCCTGAACAAGTTGCCGTCGCGTTATGTCCGACACAATGTAGACACCGTTTTTTACATGTCGATTCAGGAGCAGGAACAAATGTTGCAGGAAGTCCTGGACACGGTGAAGAATGCCATCGACTATGTGAATAGTCACCGTACAGAAAAACCTTCACAGACGATGCCAGATAGTTAATTCTGCCTCCTACTATTATGACCAGCAAACTAACTTACAAGACTGAAATTGATATTGAAACTCAGTATGTTGATGAACAGTCTGAGCCGGAAAAAGAACGCTTCGTTTTTGCCTATACCATTACCATTCGTAACAAGGGTGATATCGCTACCCGCCTAATACGCCGTCACTGGATCATCACTGATGGTAATGGCAATGTCCAGGAAGTTGAGGGTGAAGGTGTTGTCGGTGAACAGCCCCATCTCAAACCCGGCGAAGGTTTCCGTTATACCAGCGGCACCGTGTTAACCACGCCGCTTGGCAGCATGCATGGCAGTTATAAAATGCTTGCCGATGATGGACGAGAATTCGAAGCTCCCATCCCGACTTTTACCCTGTCTATTCCCAATACCCTGCATTAAATATGTACGACTGAAGCCGTAAATAGCACTATCTGCAAGATTGATCGTAACGGTGCCGCGTATTAATATGAACTAATGTCACTTAAACACAGTTACACCCTTCTCGCACCGATTTACGATTATCTGGTCAAGCCTGCTTTTCTCAAGCTGCGTAAAAAAAACCTCAGCCAGCTAAACCCGATTGATGATGAAAAAATACTCCTGACTGGAATTGGTACCGGGCTGGATATTCCCTGGTTACCTGCAGGCCCACGTTATACCGGTATCGATCTTACCCCGGCCATGCTTAAGCGTGCCAAAACGCAAATCAGTGAGCGCAATGATATTGAACTTAAGGTTGCCGATGCAATGCAACTGCCCTTTGCCAATGATCATTTTGATACCATTATCATGCATCTGATTCTAGCCGTGGTGCCGGACTCTCAGCGTGCCTTGCAGGAAGCTCAGCGTGTACTTCGCCCCGGTGGACGTATTTTCATTCTCGACAAATTTATTCGTCCCGGCCAACTGGCTATCAGCCGCCGCCTAATCAATATTTTTCTGCGCCATATTGCCACCCACACCAATGTGGTGTTTGAACCGCTGCTGGCGCAATGCACGCAACTTCGCCTTATTCGCGATGAGCCAGCGCTAGCGAAGGGCTGGTTCCGTTATATTGAATTACAGAAAAACACCTCCACGGAGAATTCATAAATGGCTATTTACGCTATTGGCGATCTGCAAGGATGCTACAATGACTTCCGCCGTCTGCTGGATAAATGTCAGTTTAATCCTGATGCCGACACACTCTGGCTAGCCGGTGATCTCGTCAATCGTGGCCCAAATTCACTGGAGACTCTGCGTCATGTAGTTTCTCTTGGCGACTCAGTCATCTCGGTACTGGGTAATCATGATCTGCACATGCTGGCCATCGATGCAGGAATGAAATCAACCCGTGATCCTGATCTGATTAAAATTCTTGATGCCCCGGATCGGCCGCAACTCATGCACTGGTTACGCCAACGCCCCATGATTCATCATGATCCTGTCACCATGTATACCCTGGTTCATGCCGGTATTTATCCGCCCTGGAATCTAGCCCAGGCTCAGGCCCATGCCGCCGAATTACATGCCATATTACGCAGCGAGAATTATCCGGATTTTTTTGAACACATGTATGGCGACCAACCGGATTGCTGGTCGGAGGATCTACAGGGCTGGGATCGCCTGCGTTTTATTTGTAATAGTTTCAGTCGCATGCGTTTTTGCAGTCAGAAAGGCCAACTTTATCTTCCCGCCAAAGGCCCACCCGGCACTCAGGCCGAGGGCTACCATCCCTGGTTCTCAATCAACAGCCGCAAAACCCGCAACCAGAAGATCATCTTTGGCCACTGGTCAACATTGGGAACCCTCCGCCAGCACAATACTATTGCCCTGGATACCGCCTGTATCTGGGGTGGCAAACTTACGGCCTTACAGGTTGATTCTGATCCCGAGAACCCGCGTTATATTAGTATTAATTGTCCTGCACATCGGGAGGGCAAGCTGGAGTAATATACAGGTACGCCTTCAGGCGTACCTGTATATTTATATATTGCTACCATAAAATATTTCCAGCATTTCTTTTTGCACCCGATCATGAATTTTTTTATATTCACGCGGTACAAGCTCATCGCTTTTTAAACCAAACAGATAATTATCCAGTTCAAAATCCTTGAGCATCATCTTGGTATGAAAAATATTTTCCTGATAAACATTTACGTCAATCATGGAATAAATCCGCTTGGTGTCACGGGCAATAAAATTTTGAATCGAATTAATTTTATGATCAACATAATGTTTGCGTCCACGCACATCACGGGTAAAGCCCCGCACCCGGTAATCCATAATCACAATATCAGAATCAAAACTATGAATTAAAAAATTCAGCGCCTTCAATGGCGAAACCCGGCCACAGGTTGATACATCAATATCGGCACGAAAGGTACTGATGCCATTATCAGGGTGACTTTCGGGATAGGTGTGTACGGTGATATGACTTTTATCAAGATGAGTGACCACCGAGTCCGGCAAGGGTCCCGGTGCCTGGGTATTGGATAACTCTTCAGCGGCCACCGGCTCTTCGGCAATCAGCATGGTGACACTGGCCCCTTCTGGCTCATAGTCCTGACGCGCCACATTGAGAATATTTGCGCCGATGATCTGACTAACTTCAGAAAGAATATCGGTCAGCCGTTCAGCCTTATACATCTCATCAATATATTCAAAGTACTGCTTACGCTGAGCGACTGTCCTGGCATAACAAATATCATAGATATTAAAACTCAACGTCTTGGTGAGGTTGTTAAAACCATGTAGCTGGATTTTCTTTTTGCGCGGCATTGTTTACCCTTTTACAGAAAAAACTTCTCGGTGCACACTGGTCCACAAGGGGTCACCAAAGCGACGCGGAATGACCTTGCTCAGCGGCACCGAACCCATGGATAACAAGCGATCATGAAAATTTCGCAAACTAAAGTCCGCATCCATCGACTGCAAACGTGTACGCGCGGCATTGATCAAGGCCCAACCGGTTGCATAACCCATCGGTACGGTGGGCATGCGTGTATACCATTCAAGATCCGCCATTGCCTGTTGCGATGTAAACCCTAACCACAGTTGCAGACGCTCACTGGCCAGCACCAGACTCAGGCCACGGGTATGCAACTCCACATCCAGCATGATGCGCAGGGCACGCCAGAGTCGATCTTTGAGTAGAATAAAACGCGACTCAGGGGCAGCAAGAAAACCCTGTTCCTGCATCAGTTGTTCACAGTACAGGGCCCAGCCTTCATAAAAGGTCGCCGAAGGGTTTAATAGCCGCGGCAGAGTGCTGGATTCGGGATGTAGATTGGCGGTCACAAATTGCAGGTGATGTCCCGGCCAGGCTTCATGCACGCAGGTATGTCGCAAACTAATAGCATTGTGCTCGCCTCTGTCGATGTCTATTTCAGGCAGGGTGACATAGTACAGACCCTGCTGATGGCTATCATTTCGTGCCGGTTCGAGATAAGCCACAAAAGGAATTTCATGACGTAAAAATAAGGGCGTTTCCACCACTTTGAGTGACTCACGTGCGGGCAGATCAATCAGGTTTTTCTCGGTAATAAAAACACGGGCCTGTTCCATTCCCTCCCGGTAGTCATCAAGTAGATTTTCCGATGACCTATCTTCTGTATATATTTTATGCGTCAAGCCGTCAATGTCTTCATCTCCCTGCAAATCACGGGTGACCGCTTTAAGTTCACTCAGGGTTTCATCAAACAAACGCTGGCCCAGCTGATGCAGATTATCGGCATCGATGTCCAGACCATGACGATGATGCAGCAGCATTTCAAACTGTTCCCGGCCGCAGGCATAATCACCCTGCGCCAGATCCACCAGTTCGGTTTCCAGAAAACGAGCATAATCCTCCAGCGCATGGGCCGCTGCATCCAGCTCGGTATCCAGCCGGTAACGACTGAGCACAGGATGATGGTGCAACTGCCTAAAATAGGCTGCACCCTCCCTGGCCTCGAGCACCGCGCCCTGTAGCCAGTTAAGGGGGATCTGTGCCGAATCAACCTGCAGGTGACTACGTGCCGAACGCAAATAACCGGGAATCGCATTCAACCGCGCATTAAAAGCCGCCGAGGGATCCTGCACTTCACGCAGGGTCAGTTGATAAATTGCATGCACCGGTAAAAATCGCAGCGGATCGCGCCGCCGCCAGTCCTGTTCCACCAGCTCTTTCAATTCCAGCATCGCTGCGCTGCGCAGGATATCGAGATCCAGACATTGATCCTCGCTCAAATCTTGCCGATCAAGTTCTTCCAACGCACTTAATAACATTTCATTCAGGGCCGACAAGGCTCCAATATCATCATCGTCACAGGGTGTGAGCAGGTGCGCATAGCCCTCTACCCCGGCATCCACCGCCACTTCAGGGTGAAAGCGAAACCATGATTGATAATAATTTTTAATCAGTTTGTCAGCAGGCGACATGCGTGTTCAATTCCCGATGGTCTCGCGTATTTCATAATCATGGGTGATCTCCACCCCGGCTCGCCCAAGCATGATCGAGGCCGAACAGTATTTTTCTGCTGACAATGATACCGCGCGCGCCACCTGCTTATCCTTCAGCTCGCGGCCACTGACCACAAAATGTACGTGGATGCGGGTAAACACCTTGGGCTCCTTATCGGCCCGTTCTGCACAAAGCACAATCTCACAGTCATCAACCTGCTGGCGGGATTTTTTCAAAATCATCATCACATCAAAGGCCGTGCAGCCTCCCATGCCCAGTAGCAGCATTTCCATCGGCCGGACCCCCAGATTACGGCCACCATGATCCGGCGGCCCATCCATCACCAGCATATGGCCGCTGCCGGACTCCCCTAAAAAAGTGGCATCTTCCACCCATTTTACTCGTGCTTTCATTTATTCAACTCCACAATAATAATCAGTCTAAACATTAATCCCATAACACTGCCGAAACCATGCCATAGTGATTCGGTCAGATAGCCTGACATTCAGCGCATGAGTGACCATATTCTCACTTTCCGCATGAAGTCGAACACACCTATTTACAATGGCCGACATTCATATACCATAAGCATGATAATACGTCAGTAACAACCGAAGGGAACATAATGGTACAGACGGCAGCTCAGCACACAGGAATTGAATCTCTGGATGATTTCCTTGAACATTGCCATCGCAGGCAATACCCCGCAAAAAGCGTCATCATCTATGCCGCCGACAAACCTGACGTTCTCTATTACATCGTTGATGGCTCAGTCTCAGTACTGATCGAAGATGTCGAAGGCCGCGAAATTGTCCTTGCCTACCTGAACAAAGGTGATTTTTTCGGCGAAATGGGACTCTTCAGCGAAGATGATAACCGCAGTGCCTGGGTTCGCGCCCGTACCGCCTGTGAAGTGGCCGAAGTCAGCTATAGCAAATTCCGTCAACTCTATCAGGAACACCCTGACGTACTCTTCGCCCTCGCCGCACAAATGGCCACCCGCCTGCGCGACACCAGTCGCAAGGTCAGCGATCTCGCCTTCATGGATGTCACCGGCCGAGTCGCCCGTACCCTGCTGGACTTATGCAAACAACCCGATGCCATGACTCATCCCGATGGCATGCAGATCCGCATTACCCGACAGGAAATCGGCCGCATCGTTGGCTGTTCACGGGAAATGGTTGGGCGAGTGCTGAAGAATATGGAAGAGCAGGGACTGATCTGGGTTAAGGGTAAAACGATTGTGGTGTTTGGCACCCGCTGAATTTCCAACTCAGCATCAAGTAAACATCCTGATACATACCTATTAATCGTTGCATAAGTATTCGCACCATAATCTACCCTCCCTCTGCTGTTATATTTAACCTCGTTCCCATGCTCTGCGTGGGAATGCATACGATGGTGACAAGGTGATGGGATAAAATACATGCAAATACTTATGCAACGATTAATAAATTAGCCGTCATTGCACTCTTTTTAGACACATAATAAGCATATTAATTTATCCTTGCTGAAAATTATTTAGATAAAATATCGACTACACTTTTCAGTAATACACCGGACTCAACCGGTTTCTCAAGATATATTTTTATGCCCATTTCAAGTGCTTTTTCTTCGTTGATATTCTGACTATAGCCTGTACACAGGATGATAGGCACATCAGCACGAACAGCGAGTAATTCCCTTGCCAATAAATCACCATCCATAATTGGCATGGTTTGATCCGTGACAACCAGATCAAATTCATCAGGTGTCATCATAAACCGTTGCAAAGCCTCTGAGCCATTATGCGCTACTGTCACCTTGTAGCCATGACTATCAAAAAGCTCAGCAATAAATGCCGCCACAGAATTATCATCATCAACGACAAGGATATGAGCATATATCGATTGCTCTTCCTGCTCCACATTATGTAGCACATACGATTCGACCACATACTCGCCAGGGATAACGGGAAACAATATATTAAATTCAGTCCCCATACCCGCATAACTATCGATCAGAATATGACCATCATACTTATGGGTAATACCATGAACCATTGATAAACCAATACCGGTTCCTTTGCCAACATCCTTTGTTGTATAAAAAGGCTCGAAAATATGTTCAAGTATTTCAGACTTAATACCAGTACCCGTATCTTTAACGGATAGCTGAACAAAGTTACCATTGAAATGTATATGGCACGAATTACACTTTCTATCTGTAATATTTATAACTCGCAGACTAACGGTCAAACAGCCATGGTTATCCATTACGTCACGGGCATTAATACATAAATTCATAATCACCTGATGCAATTGCACAGGATCAATTAAAATTTTAGGTAACTTGTTATCAATGAGTGTACGAATTTCAATACTGGAAGGCAGCGTTGATTCCAGCATTTTCATCACGTCCTTGAGTAAAGGTGTCATATCTAGAGCGACAGGTTCAGCCTGCCCCCCACGAGTAAACGCCAGCATTTGTGAAATCAAATCACGGGCGCGTTCCCCTGCTTGATATACTTCCTGCAAATATTGCCCCAACTTACTTTCTTTATCATCGACATAGCGATCCAATGCAAGTCTGGAATAACCCATAATAGAGGCAAGGATGTTATTAAAATCATGCGCGATACCACCGGTTAACTGACCGAGAGCTTCCATTTTATGTGCCTGCTGTAACTGGCTCTGTAATTTTGAATGTTCTGCTCGGGTTTTTAGATGTTCTATACCAAAGCAAAGATCATCCGCCAGTTCCTGCAAAAGCTCAATTTCTTCATCATCAAATGCATCAAGCTCAGTTGCATAAATGTTTAGAGCCCCCCATGTCTCCATCTCATTTTTAAGTGGTAAAGCAATGGATGAAGCATAACCCTGCCTGATAGCCGCTTCACGCCAGGGGGCATACTTTTCATCATTTGGAATGTTTTTTATTACTGAATATTTTCCTGTGCGAACAGCTATACCGGTAGGCCCCTGCCCGAATTCATTGTCCGCCCATGAAATGTTAAGCGAATCCAGATAAGCATGTTCGAAACCTGCCTGCGCTAATGGTCGAATACTTTTCTTATCATCATGCTCGGCCAGGCCTACCCAGGCAAAATGATAACTCCCAACATCGGTGAGAATATGGCAAACATCAACGGCAAGCGCTTTTGGATTAGTGGCGCAAATTAGAACCTGATTAGTATTGATTAAAACCCGTAAAGCACGATTGTTCCGATACAGTGTGTTTTCATGGCGCTTACGTTCAGAGACATCCTGTTTGATAGCAATAAAATGTGTGATGTCACCTGCAACATTATGCACAGGAGTGATCGTTTCCTCCTCAAAATACAAGGTACCATTTTTGCGTCGGTTGGTAATCTCACCATGCCATATATTACCATTGCAAATGGTCGTCCATAACTCATTATAAAACTCTTCGTCATGTTCATCAGACTTAAGAAGTCGAGGTGTTTTCCCCACAACTTCTTCCCTGGAATAGCCGGTAAGTCGAGAAAATGAAGGGTTAGTCCATATAATATTTCCATAACAATCCGTAATAACTATTCCATTACCAGCAGCTTCTAGCGCAGACACCTGTAAATTCATTCTCTCCTGTATTTTTTTATTTTCACGATTAGCTTTTATAAGAACAGTCCGCTGATGCCGCAATTTGAATAACGAGTAAAAAAGATACAATAAAATTGCAACTGAAAATAGATATAATGCAAACTCGTAATAATTGGCGACCCCTTCATCTTCAGCCGAGTCTAACAAATAAATATTCGTGACTTCATCAACAATACCCGCAACAGGAATTGCATAAAACTCATCAAAATGTCGATCAAAATCATCATAGGCAGACAATAGTTTATCCGACTCGATTATGAAGTTATTTATTTTATCAAATTCTTCTTTCTGTGGGTGTGAATAACCATACTTCAAAAGATTGATATGGTTTTTAGCATGTTGTTTTATTTCTGGGTCAGCATCAAGATTATAACTAATAGTGTAATTCATCAATTGAACCAGCAATATCAGTGACTTATTGTCTATGGATGTTAATCCAATTTCTTTAATCAGACTGAGTGAATTATCAATATAGTTTTTTTGTCTATTCTTGAACAACAACATATTTTGCAAAATACTTTCTACTGCACTGTTTTTTTGCGTGATCTGATTGCCCAAATATAATAATTTTACCTGAAGCTCTGGATGCGTCTTAATATTTGTACCTAACAACTCATACAGCTCATCATACTGTTTAGTCAAATTAATCAATATCGTCGACAACGGTATATCATGAAGCCTTAAACCATAGCGAACCCCCGTTACCTCCTCATTAATCATGGAATCATAATATTTTAGATTCTGAAGTTTGCTAATTATTTTATAATGTCGTGAAGCGTCAGAGAACTGTGTTTGTATATAAAAAAAACTTAGCATCAAGGTTAAAAATGACAACACGAACATTCTAAGAGAAATATATTTATGCACAGCGTTGCCGAGTATATTAATTATAGGTTACAAATAAATATTCTATTTATGATAAATTCCAGTTTGACGAATACTATCAAAAGCATTTTTACCTGAACCGGCTTGATGCTCCCGAGGCAAGACCAAACTATCCGCATCATTATACAAAATATCTAAAAATACTGGAATCAATACGGGATCTCGCCATCCATATTCCATCTCTTGCTCAAATATCTGTATGATATCTTTAACTGCCAATGCTTTTTTATAAGGTCGATTATGAGCAAGTGCATCGTGAATATCCACAATCTGAAATACCCGAGCAAGAAAAGGAATGCCCTCACCTTCAACACCATCAGGATAACCCGTTCCATTCCATCGTTCATGATGACTGCGAATAATGGGAATAGTTTTTTGCAGCGTTTTGAGTTCTTTGCACATGTATTCGCCAATCAATGTATGTTGGTGCATGATATGCCACTCATCTTTTGTCAATGCACTTTTTTTCAACAGGATACTATCAGGCACCCCCATTTTCCCAATATCATGCAGCACCGCCCCCCTACGAAGATTGATCAAATCCTCATTGCTTAGTCCAAGTTTTTTTCCAAAGATAACTGCACTGTGTGCTAAGCGTGAACAATGATCCCCCGTATTCGAGTCCTTGGCTTCAACCATCCGCGCAATTGTAAACAACAGAGCTTCAGTATTATCCAGCTGGTCGGTGAGACGTTTCTTATGTGCGGCGGCATTTACACGCATAATCAGTTCTGATGGATTATAGGGTTTATTTATGAAGTCATTTGCACCCGCAAGCATACTTATCATCATTTCTTCACATTGGTTATATCCTGTTACCATTATGATCGGCAGCAATGACAGTTGAAGCTGGCCACGTATTTCTCGGCACAACTGATCGCCATCCATATCGGGCATACATTTATCCAACAAAACAACATCAAAATCTTCTCGTTTAAGAATTTCAAGTGCTTCTTCAGAATTTGCAGCTTCTTGCAACATGTAATCAGATGTTGATAAAATTTCTCTTTCCATGATTCTATGAACAGGATCATCATCAACTATCAAAACACGATAAGGCTGATCTTCAACGTTAATATAACTGTTATCCATAACTAAATCTCTTTTAATTAGTTGCTGTCTGTTAGGCCAATTATGTCAACCAGCCGTTTTTCATCCAACGGCTTGCCAAGGCATACTTCAGCACCCGCTGACATAATACGCTCAATATTTTCCATTGTTGGTTGGCCGGTCATAGCGATAACCCGGATTGATTTATAGACAGGGTCATTTTTGAGCTGATGACATACATCAAAGCCACTCATCCCCGACATCATTAAATCAAGAAGAATAATATCCGGATTGAAAGTCTGCACTTTCCGTCCAGCATCAAAACCATCATAGGCAACTTCGATTTGCAAAGAATTATCCGGTTCAGATAATAATTCAACCAGGAATTTGGCGAGAGGTTCATCATCATCGACAATAAGAATTCGGGTTATCGCATTATCTTCTGTGAGCAAGGTAAGGTTTCGTTCTCGTGCAAATTCCTCAACATCATGCAGGATAAAACGTCGATGACCACCCACCGTTGTTGATGCCTTCAACCAACCTTTTTGCGCCCATTGACGCACAGTGACGGGTGAAACCATCAGCATTTCTGCAACTTCATTGGGGGTTAGATATTTTTTTGTCATTAGATCTCTTCTTTTTTATAACTAACTATGCGGTTTTAACTTTAAAATGACTAACGAGTGTTTGCAACTGAAACGATAGCTGCGCTAGATTTTCACCCTGTTCGGCTGTTTGTCGTGCGGCTTCAGAAGATTCCTGGCTAATATTACTAATATTATGAATATTACGGTTAACTTCAATCGCAACACTACTTTGCTCTTCAGCTGCACTGGCAATTTGAGCACTCATATCATTTACCGAAGTCACCATTCGACCAATCTCCTCAAGAGAAGTACCACTTAATGCTGATTGTTCAACACTGTTCCTGGCCTGCTCCTTACCATTAGTCATCGCTAAAACAGCATTTTTCGCACCACTTTGCAGAGTTTCAATCATTTGCTGAATTTCCTGGGTTGATTCCTGAGTGCGTTGAGCCAGGCAACGGACTTCATCCGCGACCACGGCAAAGCCACGTCCCTGTTCACCTGCGCGCGCGGCTTCAATTGCAGCATTAAGCGCCAGTAGATTAGTTTGTTCCGCGATACCTCGTATTACATCAAGAACTGTACCAATATTTTCACTGTCCTGTTCTAGCTTCTCTATGACGCTAGCCGCACTCTCAATTTCGGCAGACAACGACTCGATCTTATTTATAGATTGAATAACAATCAAATTTCCATTTTCTACTTCTGTGTTGGCCTTATCTGTTTCCTGAGCCGTACTGTTGGCATGCCGGGCAACTTCTTCAACTGTTGCCGACATCTGATTCATCGCAGTGGCAACCTGTTCAGTTTCATTTTTTTGTTGATCAACATTGTTTCGAGTCTGTTCGGAAAGTACTGCAAGTTGTGTGGCGTAATTAGTCATTTCAGTTGAAGAGTCTGCAACCTGACTGATTGTCACACTAAATTTTTCAGCCATATTGTTAAAATCTTCACCTACCTGCCCTAGCTCATCCCGAGTATGACAATTTGCCCGTGAGGTCAAATCACCGTCTGCAAGCTGTTTGGTGGCATTTCTAAGTACATTTACTGTATTTAGTACAGAATAATAAAATCCAGAAAAAAGATATGCCGCAAGCAGAAGAGCGATAATAATAATCGCTGCGCTAACGTACATATGCTGGATTTTTTCTGCAATCACTGCATCCTGGCGAGAATCCATCAGCGCAAGAATATGATCATAAAGCACATATGTTGCTTTGATCGCCTCAGTACCCAGATTGAAATATTCTCTGGAATCTATTCTGATTTCATCGCTATTAATAACAGCGTTATTAGATGTTTTTACAAATTTGTGTACGGCTTCGATTGCCTTATCCATATCATGCTTCAACGCATGCTTGAAAGTCAGCTCATTTTTAAACACAACCTGTATACCTGTAACCGCATCATCAAGATTAGTGTTAATTCTGTTAATCAACATATTGAGGTTCAGGCTTTCACTGCGACGGATAGTACCGTTTGCTACAATCCCCGCGCCCAGTCCACGAGCCTGACCACTATTTTCAATGGTCATTGGCAATGTTCTGACTAACGCATCAATTAAATAAGCATTATTAATCTCCGGATCCAGAATGAGCTTTGATTGTTCACTGACATAGGCAAGAAATTTTAGAACTTTATTAATCAGGTTTGTATGGCGATCAAAACTTTCTTCTGCAGATAAATCAAAGGCGACTCTTTGCAATGATTCCCAGTCATATTTAATATTCTTCCATTTTTCACTGGTCTTAAGAATTTGACCTAAGCGTAGATCAATGGCATCGACCGCTTTAATTGCCACCTGAATTTGTCTGCGTTTATCGAGGATTTTTGCCTTGAAATTTTCGGCTCCATTGAGATAGCCATTGGTCATACCACGATGCTGCGGGAAAAATTGCATTACCTGACGCAGTGGCTGAATATACTCAATACCAAGTTTTTCCTGCTTCGCCAGACTAATACTTTGACTCATAGATTCAAATGCAAGAACAGCGGTAATCAGTAAAGGCACTATAAAAATCATAGAAATAAGCAGCATTTTCCACGGATAACTCAAGCAGTTCATAAGTGAAATAGTGGGAGACAATATGAATTTCATGATAGAACCCTCTAACTAAATAGCGATAATGTTTACATAACAATCAATTAAACCGAACAAGTCGATTAAATCGATTAAATCGATGTAATCATTATCGGTTTAATCGGTTTACATCTTTAATATTATTTTTCCTGACATTAAATTTTCGATTCTTCAGCAGAATTTGTGGCAAAAACAGTCATAGTTCTGGCCTAAGTTATTGATATTGCAATGGCAAGGTGGGGCTATTTTTTAACTGTGAGTTAATCTGGGCTTCAAGAAGTTAACAGAGTGTGGCTCATGGAGGGCGCGGAAACGAAGGCCCCCGTCACTGGATTTTCCTGTAACCCTGTAGATACGACTTCAGCCATACAGTTCACTTGAAGGAAAATCGGCAACAAAAATTGCGTAGATTATTGCATGGTTACTTATTTTTAAAAAACAATGTCCGTAATTTCTCGCCCGGCTTATCAGCTTTCATAAACGCCTCGCCAACTAGAAAAGTATTAATTTTATTTCTGCTCATCAGTGCCACATCATCACGAGTGTGAATCCCACTTTCCGTCACCACAATTCGACCCGCCGGAATGGCGCGCAATAAATCAAGGCTAGTTTGTAACGAGGTTTCAAAAGTACGCAGATTACGATTATTAATACCCACCAGAGGCAAATCAAGCGGCAATGCCCGTTCCAGCTCTTCACCATCATGTACTTCAACCAGCACATCCATTTGCAGTCGCGTGGCCAGCCCGGCCAGCTCTTTCATTTGTTGATCTTCCAACACGGCAGCGATCAATAAAATACAGTCGGCATTCATCGCCCGCGCTTCAAACACCTGATAGGGATCGATCATGAAGTCTTTGCGTAATACCGGCAGCTGACAAGCCGCACGTGCCTGTTGTAAATATTCATCATGCCCCTGAAAAAAATCAATGTCGGTTAACACGGATAAACAGGCCGCCCCCCCTTTTTCATAAGACTGTGCAATTTCAGCCGGATGAAAGTTTTCCCGCATCACACCTTTGCTGGGGGAGGCTTTTTTTATTTCCGCAATCACCGCCGCCTGCCCGACGTTGATTCTATTTTTGATCGCCGCAACAAAACCGCGCACCGGGGATGCAGACTGAATTTGTGTTTCCAGATCAGCCAGGGAAACATTGGCCTTACGCTCAGCAATTTCTTCAGCTTTGCGATGAATGATTTTTTTCAGGATGTCGGGGGTTTTATTCATCGTCTTATTTCATTGGCCATACTGTCTGGAGTATATATTTTTTTACCGCAAAGGACGCAAAGGTTCTAATTACCACGCTGAAACGTGGGGACCAGAGGAATATCATTAATTATTCATAATCTCTGCGTCCTTTGCGACCTCTGCGGTGAAAAATCTTTTAAGGTGTGAAACTATTAGAAACCTTCACCAACGCCGCCAGTTTTTCTTTTGCCGCGCCACTGGCAATCACTTCATCGGCTTTCTTTATACCGGCTTCAAGACTGTCCACCAGATCCGCTGCATAAATAGCCGCACCTGCATTGAGCATAACAATATCTCGTGCGCCACCCGGCTGGTTATCCAGTACCGCATTGATAACGTCCAGCGATTCTTCCGCCCCACTCACCGCCAGAGTGCTGATATCTATTTTATTAATACCATACTGCTCTGGTGTAATGGTGTACCTGCTAACCTTGCCATTTTTCAACTCAGCAACATGAGTCGGCGCCCCAATGCTGATTTCATCCATGCCGTCTTCTGAATGGACAACCAGTACGTGGTTACTGGCCAGTTTATTTAATACCTGTGCCAGCGGTTCAACCAGCTCATCGGCGAACACGCCGAGCAATTGATTCGGTGCACCGGCGGGATTGGTTAATGGGCCAAGTATATTAAAGATAGTCCGCACCGCCATTTCCTTGCGCGGGCCGATAGCATGTTTCATCGCGCTATGATGCTTCGGTGCAAACATAAAACCCACACCGGTTTCACGAATACAGTGCGCCACCTGCTCTGAATTAAGATCCAGGTTTACGCCAGCGGCCTCGAGTAAATCCGCACTACCGGATTTGCTGGAAACTGAGCGATTACCATGTTTAGCCACAATGCCACCGGCGGCGGCCACCACAAAACTACTGGCGGTGGATATATTAAAGGTATTGCTGCCATCGCCACCAGTGCCGACGATATCCACGATGTGTTCACCGTCTACCTTCACACTGCTCGCTAATTCCCGCATCACAGCCGCTGCGGCCGCAATCTCCTCAATAGATTCACCCTTCATGCGCAGACCAATCAGGAACCCGCCAATTTGCGCCGGCGTAGCTTCACCGGTCATAATGGTGCGCATGACTGCGGTCATTTCATCCGCAGATAAATCATGGCGTTCGCTTACCGCTTTAATGGCCTGTTGCATGTTCATGGCAATAATTCCCCTGAAAATATCATCGAGCTATAAATTTAAAAAATTCTTCAGTAACTGGTGACCATGTTCAGTCAAAATTGATTCGGGATGAAATTGCATGCCTTCGATTGCATACTCTTTATGCCGTATGCCCATAATTTCATCCACGCCACCTTTCTCGTCTTCCGTCCAGGCAGTTACTTCAAAGCAGTCTGGCAGGCTGTTTTTTTCTATCACTAAAGAATGGTAGCGCGTAGCTTCAAATGGATTTTCAATCCCGGAAAAAACACCTACACCGGCATGATGCATCATCGAGGTTTTACCATGCATTATTTTATTGGCATGAACTATTTTTCCACCAAAGGCCTGACCAATACTCTGGTGGCCTAAACAGACCCCGAGGATCGATTTTTTACCAGTGAAATATTTTATCGTTGCAACTGAAATACCCGCTTCATTAGGTGTGCAGGGACCGGGCGATATAACAATTTGATCTGGATTAAGTTTTTCAATCTCGGCAATATCAATTTGATCATTACGTGCCACGCGCACATCCGCGCCTAGCTCAGCAAAATACTGCACCAGGTTATAAGTGAACGAATCATAGTTATCAATCATTAATAACATTACTTATGCCCCTCACCCAGTCCGGCTTCGGCACGCGCCACGGCACGGAAGATCGCCCGCCCCTTGTTCATGGTTTCATCCCATTCATTCTCTGGAATAGAATCATAAACAATTCCGGCACCTGCCTGTATGTGCAGGGTTTTATCCTTAATCACGGCAGTACGTATGGCAATCGCGGTGTCCATATTGCCCGACCATGACCAGTAGCCGACGGCACCGCCATAGATGCCACGCTTGACCGGTTCCATCTCATCGATGATTTCCATTGCCCGCACTTTGGCCGCGCCGGAAAGGGTACCGGCCGGGAAAGTGGCACGCAACACGTCCATGGCCGACATACCCGGTTTTAATTTGCCGGTGACATTGGAAACGATATGCATTACATGAGAATAACGTTCGACCAGCATTTTTTCGGTTAACTCAACACTGCCGGTTTCGGCGATCCGTCCTACATCATTGCGTCCTAGATCGATCAGCATTAAATGTTCGGCCAATTCTTTGGGATCGGCGAGTAAGTCCTGTTCCAGCGCGAGATCCTGTTCTTCATCTTTGCCCCGTGGTCGGGTACCGGCAATCGGGCGCACGGTGACCGTATCATCTTCCACTCGCACCAGAATTTCCGGTGAGGAACCAACAATATGAAAATCATCCAGATCCAGATAATACATATACGGAGAAGGGTTCAAGCTACGCAGGGCACGATAAAGATCCAATGGTGCAGCCTGAAACGGAATAGACAGGCGTTGCGAGAGTACCACCTGCATGATGTCGCCTTCCACTATATATTCTTTAGCTTTGGCAACTGCCGCTTCAAAGCCTTCTTTGGTGAAGCCGGAAATGAAATCTTTTTCATCTACTGCTCGCGGCTTCGCACAAACACGATGAGGAATACTGTCATGTAATTGCCTGGCTAATTGATTCAGGCGCGTCGTTGCATTGTTATACGCAGCGTCCTGCTCAGGATCCGCATAAATAATTATATGCATTTTACCGGACAGATTATCGAACACCACCACTTCGTCCGAGACCATCAATAAAATATCCGGCGTTTGTAATTGATCCGGGTTCGGACACTCGCCTAATCGTGGTTCAATATAACGCACCGTGTCATAGCCGAAGTAACCAACCAGTCCTCCAGTGAAACGCGGCAGGGCATCAAGCTCGGGAATACGAAATCGGGCATAAAAATCTTCTACCCACGCAAGCGGATCAGCGACCTCTTCGGATTCGATTTCTTTATTGTCCTCGAACACACGTACCTGATAGCCGTCGATACGTACTACCTTGCGACAGGGCAGACCGATGATCGAATAACGCCCCCATTTCTCACCACCCTGTACGGACTCGAATAAATAAGAATAAGGCCTATTGGCCAGTTTAAGATAGGTGCTTAGGGGAGTATCAAGATCAGCCAGCGCTTCACGCATCAGGGGGATGCGGTTATAGCCCTGCTGTTTGAGTTGATTGAATTCCTGCTCGGTCATGATGAAATCCGAAAATACTGTTCAGCACACTACCAAAGTAATTTAATGCGTAGGTTGGGCTGAGTAAAACGAAGCCCAACATAGTTCAAAATCTGGCAGGGGTGACAAAAAATCCTGTTGGGCTTCGTTTTACTCAACCCAACCTACTGTAAATCAATGATAAATCTTACGCGTGGGCACAAAAAAACATGAACCACCCTACAGGAATCAATACATTGTATTTTATTATCAGTTGCGATGTTTCTGTTGGGTTTCGCGTTGCTCTGCCCAACCGACACTTGAATAATAACCTCTGCGTACCTCCGCGTCCTCTGCGGTTTAAGATTTTTTTTTCACACCCTCTTTTTATCAAGCGGCTGAATTCAGTACGCCGGCCAGTTCGGCCATAGAATCAATCACCAGATCAGGATTCGCTTCACAGATATCCACGCCATGATTATAACCATAGCTCATGCAGATGATCTGAAAGCCGGCTGCACGAGCGGCTTTTACATCACTAACTGAGTCGCCCAACATCATTGCATCGGCCGGTTCTACATCAAAAAATTTGGCTGCATGCAGTAGAGGTAGCGGATCCGGTTTTTTCTTTGCCAGAGTATCACCACTGATAACGATGCTGAAAAGATCATAAATGCCTAAATCTTTAAGCAGAGGCTCAGTAAACTGGGCTGCCTTGTTGGTCACACAGCCCAGTTTGTAACCGGCTTGCTGCAAAAAGGCCAGTCCTTTTTTTACACCGGGATAAAGCAGACTGCGTTTGCTGATATTCTCAGCATACAGTTCCATGAAAATCGGATAGGCTTTTTCAAACAGACTGTCGTCCGGTTCGCCATCAAGCTTGCCAATGAGGGCACGGCGAACCAATCGTTCCACACCGTTGCCTACCCATTCACGTACTTTGGCTTCACCGTGTACCGGCATGTCCAACTGCTGCATCATTTCATCAACACAGAATGCCAGATCCGGCACGCTGTCTACCAGCGTGCCATCGACGTCAATCAAAACCATTTTCGGCTTTTTAATCATTAAAGCGGATCCGTATATTAAGCTTTCGCAAGTTCAGCGCGCATATCCGCAATCACCGAATCATAAGTGTTGGCATCGCTATCACTGGCTGCGCCGAAAATAGCCGAACCAGCCACAAACATATCTGCACCGGCTTCGGCGATTTCGCGAATATTATTCACTTTCACGCCACCATCGATTTCCAGACGAATGTCACGACCGCTAGCATCGATCAACTTACGAGCCTGACGCAATTTGTCCAGTGTACTGGGAATGAAGCTCTGGCCACCAAAACCGGGATTTACTGACATCAGCAGAATCAGATCCACTTTATCCATCACGTATTCCAAAATATCCAGCGGGGTGGCCGGATTGAAGACCAGTCCGCACTTACAGCCTTCTTCCTTGATCAGTTGCAGGGAACGATCAATATGCTCGGAGGCTTCCGGGTGGAAAGTAATATAAGTGGCACCCGCTTTGGCGAAATCAGGAATGATGCGATCCACCGGCTTAACCATTAAATGCACATCAATGTCCGCCGTCACACCATGCTTACGCAGGGCTTCACAGACCAGAGGACCAATGGTCAGGTTGGGAACATAGTGGTTATCCATAACGTCAAAATGCACGACGTCAGCTCCGGATTTAAGTACCTTATCCACTTCCTCACCCAGTCGCGCAAAATCAGCGGAAAGGATGGAAGGAGCGATCAGAAAATCTGCCATAATTGCTGCCTCATTGATTTAAATCTGTATTTTTTACGCCCATCCTGCCTAGAATAAACAACATTGCTCTGTTGCCAATCTGGGACAGGCGTAAACTGAGCGCAGACTTTACCTGATTGGCCAGAATTTTTCAGCCTTTTGTCCGTTGCCGGAATGTATTTACCGGGGAGAGGAAACCATGCACCGCACTGTTCCGTTATCAATTTTTCTTATATATGCACTAATGGCCGGATTGGGCACCACTTCAGCCGCCAGCGATATTGCCAAAGAAAAACGCTGGGCTGAGCAAATCAAAGATAGCCTGCTCGATGGCGAACTTGTCTGGCTCAACGCCAAAGGCCAGAGTGAAAAGTTCCTCGGTATTTACACCCAGGAAACGGCAGAAGTCGCACAGGGAGGCGTCATCATCCTCCACGGCATGGGTGCGCACCCCAACTGGCCAGACATAATTTTCCCTCTGCGCACAGAGTTACCGGAATATGGCTGGACCACGCTATCTATTCAGATGCCCGTACTCGATAACGATGCCAACTTTATAGACTACGCACCGCTGTTCGATGAGGTCGGTGGACGTATCGATGCGGCAATCAAATTATTAAAATCAAAGGGCATTGATAATATTACTCTCATTGGTCACAGTCTGGGAGCCACCATGGGGGCCTATTACCTCAGCAGTAATACTGATACTGAAATTCGCGCCTACGTTGGCATCGGCATGGGTTGGAGTCGGCAGGACAAACGCATGAGCACGCCGGTATCACTGGCGAAGATCAGCATCCCCGTGCTTGATCTTTATGGTGAACAGGATCTGCCGGCCATACTCGACTCGGTAGAACGCCGCGCTAATGCCGCTCAACAGGCCGGTAACCAACATTACTATCAATTACGAACAACCGGTGCCGATCATTTTTTCCGTGACCGGGAAGAAACGCTGGTCAAACGGGTTCGAGGCTGGTTAAATCGCTATGCTGCCGGAAAAGAGTTGCGCGTGAAATAAGATGCCGGGGTCGGAGTCAAATTTGCTTGCTACTGCTGCATTGATATCTCGGTAACTTCGACCAAATTTGACTCCGACCCCGGTTACTTTAGCCGCCTGCAAATAATTTTAACGCCATTAAACATCAACAGGTTTAATTTATGAATCTCATCCCCCTGTTACTCAGCCTTCATGTTCTTGCCGCCGTCATCTGGGTCGGGGGGATGTTCTTCGCCCATCAATGCCTGCGCCCGGTTGCCGCCACCCTGCTCGAACCTCCAGCACGACTCGGCCAATGGGTCGGTGTTTTTGCTCGCTTCTTTCCCTGGGTCTGGGTATCTATAATAGTGTTACCCATCAGTGGTTATGCGCTGATATTCAAGCTTTATAATAATATCGGTGACGCACCACTCTATGTGCATCTGATGAATGGCATCGGCCTGCTGATGATTGCCATCTACCTGTTCGTCTACTTCTCACCTTATCAAAAATTAAAGGATGCCGTGGCCACACAGATCTGGCCTGACGGTGCGGCGCAACTGGCGCGCATTCGCTTTTTAGTGGGGGTAAATCTAAGTCTTGGACTGCTGGTAATTGCCCTTGCCAGTAGTGGGCGTTATCTGTAATTAGCAGCTGCTCTATCTGCTACCAATGTGGTGCACGGATGCAGCTTAATCACTTTCTGGTAGCAAGAATTTTTTCAGTTTTTGCCTCAAGATAATCTATCAGCCAGGGAAATTTATGCGATTTTCGTTTTTCCTTGAAATCAGCCTTATATAGTTTCAGAACATATTGCCCGTCTAAAGCGATATCATATATTTTCCATCGTTCTTTTTCCCAAATCATCTTGTAAGTAACTTCACGCGGCGATCGCCCCTTCCCTGAAACAGAGGATTTTATAAAGATGCGATTTTCATAAATTCTAACCGGGGCAGAAAAACTCATCATTTTCGCATCCAGATCCTCATCACTACTGTTTAAATATTCACGTAATCCGGTTGAATAAAAATTTAACAAAACGCCTCGAAAAGCCCGTGTGAAATCCTGCCGGTTAGCCTGACTCGTATTTTTCCAGTCTTTTACTGCCACTGCACGCCTTGAAGCATATTCGACACTAAAATTAGGCTCCAGGGTTTTTTCAATTAATATCTTTAGCAAATAAGGATCGGATTTTATTTCTTCCCGATTCTGATTGATCTCAGCACACATTTCTTCTGCAACATTTTTCAATATTTCTCTTGCGCTGGACATATCATCACTGGCCCAGGTTGACTTAATAGAAATAAAGGTTATTAAAATAAATAAATAAAATGAAAAACTATGGACGCGCTTTAAAATATCCATGACTAATACCTAAGTAGTAGATAAGTACTTTATGAATTAAAAATTAACGCTTACGATAAACCGGACAACAAGCATTCACTGTATATAGCATATATACACTTTATAATGTATGCTTAATTACGCTAATTTTCTAGTGCAATAATTTTTTCTCCCATACAAAACGGACGTGTACTATGGCAGTTAAATCAAAAGATAACATTCCCCCCTCCCAGAATACAAATCAGGAAGCCACTCCCAGGTTTTTCAATGATTATGAAATTCATCTAACAAAAAATATATGCATTAAAATTAGCACCATTATAATTTCCCTCATATTTATCGTTTCAACGATATGGGGCGTTGGCGAAATCATTATACGTCCAACCGAACAAAAATTGTCCATGCTCGAAGAAAATTTGGAAACACTTAATTCAAATAATGACAAACTAAAAATAAGACACACCAGCTTACAAAAAGATTTTGAGGCTCTACAAAAACATTCAAAAACACCTATTCTTATCAGCCCGGTAGCAGGAAAAAGCATCACCGGCCGGAATGTCACTTTCAAATGGAAATATGATGTTAACCCCGGATTTCAAAATTTCATACTTGAACTAAAACATTTCAATGATGAAGATGGACAACTAAGTCGGCGTTACAAAATCCCCAGACCTTATACTAAAAAAATGGATTTTCAATTTCCTGAAAATATTAGCGGCGCTTTTTTCTGGCGCGTGGGAACCGGTGAACTCGTTGAAGACTACAAACAGAATTTTGTCGCCGAAGCAGTCAGCAACAGTCTTAACCAGAACAACAGCTCATCCATACCGACAGAAACACGACTCTGGAGTCGTTATGGGAATTTCGAAATCTATGGCTCAGTACTGGAAAAAATAAAAGCAACTAACAAGCTTGTCGTTGGCATAACCACCACTTTCCTTTCTTATGATCATGTCATTAACTGCAGCGGCAAACCGATCACTTACGACATGGAGTTTATAGAGTGGGTTACGGCACAACTAAGAATAAAACTTGCTGACAAAAAACATGAAGATGAGGCCACCATATCACTCATACACAAAACCATTGACTGGAACAACTTGTTTGAAAACGTAGCATCTGGCAATGTCGATTTAGCCATCGCCAATATTACCAAGAGCAATGCCCGTGAAAAAAAATATCGTGGCATGGAATTCACAGCCGGCTATAGAGACAACCACCAACGAATTATTTTTTCCAAAATTATCAATCCTGAACTAAACAAAATAAAAACATTAAAGGACTTAAAACTCGCAACCCAAGATGCTGTAATTGCAGTGCAAGATGGAACCATTAATATGGAAGCGGCTCATCATTTGAAGCATTTAAATAATGACCAGTTTAACTTTAAAAAGGTTGATAATAAGTACAATTCCTATGTCGATGTAATTGATGCCGTCGAACGCGGCATGGTCAAATTTGGCATGCTCGACAGCGTTCGACTTGAAACTGTCAACTATCCTCAAATTGGCACCATCAGTGTAGAGTTAATGCCCTTGCTGAAAAAATTCTACCAGGATCTTTTTGACGATGATGATATTCAGGGCGAGCAATACGCCATTGCCGTATCAACACGAGGGAAAGAATTAGATTTCATAAAGATGTTAAATGAAATAATAACAAGCCCTGAAGGTAAAGCTGAGCGTATCCGACTAGAAGAACGACATCAGGCAACAGAAGGAAGCAATAAGAATGTCAGCCTTTTTGATTGCTAAAAGCTAACGACTCATACCCCTGACGCTCGCCATTGTGATGTGATTGTAAATCCGCAGGATGTGCTGAGCATAGTGTCGGTGTGGGCACAAAAACCATGCCCACCCTACGAAGCCCTACCTGCCGGCAGCGGGTAGTTCGGAACGCTTACTCAAACCTTACGCATTTTTTTAATGGTCTCATACGCCGCCTTGATCTCATGGGTCTTTTCATTCGCCAGTTTGATCATTTCTTCCGGCAGACCTTTGGATACCAGCTTGTCAGGATGGTGCTGGCTCATCAACCGACGGTAAGCCTTTTTGACCTCGGTATCACTGGCACTTTCACTGACCCCCAGGGCCTCGTAAGCATCTTTTAACTGGGCTTCAGGTGAAGCCGTCTGACCACCCGCATGAAACTGTCGCTGCGCCTGCACTCGGGCATGGAGCTGCTGATAGGCCGTCTGCGAGAACCCCAGCATTTCACTGATGCGTTCCAGTAAACGCTGCTCTGCCGGATCTAATACGCTATCCGCATAAGCCGCGTGGACTAATATTTCCATATACATTTGCAAAATCGTGCTGCGCCGATGGGCTTCCTGACGGAACTGTTGAATCACCCCATCCAGATCAAAATCATCCTGCTTGCCCTGATTAAATAAATCGATCGCCAGCTTGCGTTGCGACTCATCTAATGCCATCTGTTGCATGATCTGTTTTGCCATCGCAATTTCATCGGCGCTGACCCGACCATCGGCCTTGGCCACATGTCCCATCACTGAAAATAACGCGGTAAAAAAAGCCGTTTGTACCCGTTCACGATTACCCACACCGGCAAAGGCATTGCCCATACCGCCGTGCACATCAGCGAGATTCAGACCTTTGTCAAACTGATGTCCCAGCGCTGCACCCAGCACTGCACCCAGAGGACCACCGAGCATAAACCCGAACGCACCGCCAACAACTTTGCCCCACCAGCTCATGGAATCAAGTAGCGAGTGGCCAGGGACGAGTGGCCAGGAAAAACGGTTATCGTCATTTTTTAAATTCTCCTGAAAAATTAAACATAAACTATCTAAAACGGCTATTTTATCTATAGTAAAACTATCAAAATAACATACAACCCCAGCCTCCTAGCCACTAGGCAAGCCAGAACCACCAGACAATAAAGCCAATCAACAACAAACCTATTATATTTACCAGCATGACATTATCCCTCAGTCGAGCTTAATTAAACGTAAGCGGTTGGCGTTGGTCACCACAGTAACCGAGGACATGGCCATGGCTGCACCGGCGATCATGGGGTTAAGCAGGATGCCGAACAGGGGAAACAAGATCCCCCCGGCAACCGGAATACCCAACGTATTATAAATAAATGCGCCGAACAGGTTTTGCTTTATATTGCGTAGAGTCAGGCGGGAGAGGGAAATGGCATCAGCCACGCCGTGCAGGGAACCGCGCATGAGGGTAATGTCGGCGCTTTCAATTGCCACATCGGTGCCGGTGCCAATGGCAAAACCAACATTGGCACGTGCCAGTGCCGGGGCATCGTTGATGCCATCGCCCACCATGGCGACTATTTCACCCTGCTGCTGTAATTCTTCTACATGCTTGTCTTTGTCCTGCGGCAGGACTTCAGCGATGACGCTGTCGATGCCCATTTCTTTCGCCACCGCTTGCGCTGTAATCCGATGATCACCGGTGAGCATGACCACCTTTAAACCATTCGCGTGCAGGCGGGCAATGGCTTCACGGGAATCTGCTTTAATCGGATCGGCTACCGCTAGCAGGCCGGCCATCTGCCCGTCACAGGCCAGATACATGGCACTGCGACCTTTTGCCGCCAGACGGCTGACCTGCTCAAGCCACTCCCCCGGTTCAATACCGGCTTGCTGCAATAATCTCGCATTGCCCAGGAGTAAATGCTTACCTTCAACTTCGGCTTTCACCCCGTGTCCGGCCACGGCTTCAAATTCAGTTGCTTTGAACAGAGCCAGTGATTTCTCATCTGCCGCCTTCACAATGGCCGTGGCCAGAGGATGCTCGGAACCGGCCTCCAAACTGGCGGCATAACGTAATAAGTCCTCCGCCTGCCAGCCTGCAACTGGAATAATGTCAGTTACTGCGGGCTGTCCTTCGGTTACTGTGCCGGTTTTATCCAGCACGATAGTGGTCAGACGGCCTGCCTGTTGCAAGGCTTCACCATTACGAATCAAAATGCCACGCTCTGCCGCCCGTCCCACAGCGACCATAATCGAAATCGGAGTGGCCAGTCCCAGCGCACAAGGACAGGCAATAATCAGTACCGTCATGGTGGTTACGATGGCATAGGCCATATCGTAGTCGGGAGCCAAATTCCGCCAGGCCAGAAAAGTCAGTACCGCAATGATCATCACCGTGGGTACAAAAACAGCGGCAACCTTGTCCACCAGCCGACCAATAGCCGGTTTACTGGACTGGGCATGGCGCACCAGCTCGATAATTTGTGCCAGCACCGTATCACCGCCGATGCGAGTGGATTTATATAAAAAAGTGCCACGCGCGTTAATCGTCCCGGCGATGACTTCATCCCCAGAGGTCTTCGCCACCGGCATGGGCTCGCCGGTGAGCATGGACTCATCCACCCGCGACTCACCTTCGATAACAATGCCATCCACGGCAATGCATTCGCCCGGACGCGCGCGCAGGGTTTCATCCAGGCCCACCTCACTGATGGGGCGTTCTTCTTCCTTACCATTTCTAAGCACCATAGCTGTGCGTGGACGCAGGCCGATCAGACGCTTAATCGCCTCCGAAGTTTTACCCCGTGCACGCATTTCCAGTGCCGAACCAAAATTAATCAGGGCAATAATAATCGCCGCCGCCTCAAAGTACGCATGCTGAGCCAACGCCGGCACCAGCTGCGGAAAAGCCAGTACCACGGCTGAATACACCCAGGCAGAGCCGGTTCCCAGGGCAATCAGGGTGTCCATATTGGCCTGGTGATTACGAAAGGATTTCCACGCCCCAGTGAAAAAATGGCCGCCTGCATAAATCATTACCACAAGGGTCAGGATACCAATCAGTAACCAGAAAAGCCGACCCATATCGGTATCCAGTGGCGGCAGAGCCCCACTCATTCCTGCGATAAATAAGGGCACGCCTAAAATAAAAGCGGCGGCGGCCTTGCGAATTAAGGCTCGATAATGCGCCATTTCTGCGGCTTCTTTTTCCGACTCATCATCAATACCACGCAGTTCAGCCGCATCATAGCCGGCCTGCTTACTGGCACTGATAACCGCATCAACGTTAGCCGTCCCGGTGACATCGGCTGTGTGCTCGGCAAAATTCACCCGCACTTCTTCTACGCCCGAAACCGACTGCATAGCCTTTTCTACGCTGGCAACACAGCCCGCGCAGCTCATCCCGGCCACTGATAAGCGAATTGTTTTCTTTTTGACCATTGTCTTGCCCAAGGGTAAACCCTAATATTTCAAGAAATAATGTAAATAAGCCTTAGCATCTTACTGTTTTATATGCTAATTTACCAACGTATAAAATATAGCCTTTGCAAAAAATCAAAGCGATTTTCATGCATAAATAAAAACAGGACAGATGCTCGGCTCAAACAGGAAAAGACTGCGATTCAGCTTATGCTACATTTAATGAATCGCTAAATTAAATTAACAAGCTAAATATCACAACCGGAATATTATGGCCATCAGCCCCCCTCTTGCCCTAATTACCGCCAACATGAATCAGTTGTCGCTGCCGGATATTTCCATCCGCCTCAACGACATGGTGAATGATCCCAACTGCTCTATCGCTGATATTGGGAGCTTAATTTTTCAGGATGCGGCATTAAGTGCCCGCCTGCTAAAAATTGTCAACAGCGCGTTCTATGGTTTCCCCTCAAAGATCGACACCATTAGTATGGCCATTACTGTCATCGGCACCCGCCAGTTGCGTGATCTGGTCCTGGCTACCAGCGTCATCGGCAAATTTCAGCAGTTTCCGGAAGGCCTGATCAGCATCGATACTTACTGGTATCACAACCTGATCAGTGCCACGGCAACCCGCCTGATTGCCGACAAGTTGCATATCCGTAACTCTGAACGATTTTTCATTGCCGGCCTGTTGCACGATATCGGTAAGCTGGTTATGTATCTCACCGAGCCGGAAATTTCACGCCAGGTACTGAAGCGCATGAACGAACCGCATGATGATGTTACTCAATTGGAAATTGATGCCTTCGGCTTTGATCATGCCACTCTCGGCGGTGAGCTTCTGCGTCAATGGAAACTGCCTGATTCACTGGTTGAACCTGTCACTTATCATCATCACCCGGCCGATGCGCAATACTATCCCCAGGAAACCGCCGCCGTCTCACTGGCGAATGCGATTGCCAATACCATCGAACCCCCATACTCCACCGATGATGATCTACCCATAGATACCAGCATCTGGAAAACACTGGGCATCAAGGATAGCGATCTAGATGATTTAATCTGTGAAACCCGCCTTGCCTTTAGCAATACGGTGAGTATTTTGTATCCTAAGCAGGCAATTTAAGCGAAGTGTTTATTCGACTAAGCTCTTCCGCAGTAAGCTACGGAGTGGTAGGTTGGGTTGAATAAAATGAAGCCCAACAGAATACCAGGCCAGCTTGTTGGGCTTCATTTTATTCAACCCAACCTACCGTATTTTCGCTGCAAGCAACCAGTTTGCTGGGAGCAGCCGTAATCGACGGCTCAGGTTCATTAGCCTGAAGCTGATACTCCAGCACAAATCCGGCAATCTGAAAACGATCACCTGCACTCAGGGAATGCCAGCTCACTAATTCCTCATCCACGTAGGTTCCATTTTTGCTATTCAAATCCTGGAGGTAATATTTGCCATTCAGATGAATAATCTGAGCATGATAGCGGCTGGCCCAGGCTCCTCGTATCATAATATCCTGCTTTGAATTCCGACCAATCAAAACCCGATCTTTCTCCAGCCGATGCTCGGCCACCACCCGCTCATTCCGCATTACCACGATGCGGGGGATCGGGCGGCGTCCCTGCTGTGAAGGATGCACCTGACCCACGGGAGCCGCCAATCGCTTCTCATAAGGCTGCCAGCCAAGTTTTGCCACTGCAGCCTTGATGCACTCAATATCAATATAACGGGTCTTGCGCATAAACGCAGCAATCAACACCATGTCACAAAGCACATTGATCAAGCGGGGAACGCCTCCTGTGTAACTCATAATCATGGCCAGAGTCTCTTCAGGAAAAAGTACCGTGTGCTCACCACCGGCAATCCACATGCGGTACTCAAGGTAGTGATCCAGCTCCTCTTCGCTCAGGGCCTGTAGCCGGCAACCCATCCGGATCTGCTGTGAGAGGGCATCTTTGCGACCCGCGTTCATCAACTGTTCCAGCTCCGGCGCACCGCTCAGTATCACGTTGATCAACTTGCGCCCGAATTTTTCAAAGCTGGCCAGCATACGCAGCTCTTCCAGTACCTGATGTTGTAACAAGTGAGCGTCATCCACCACCAGCAGGACTTTTTTACCGGCAAAGTGCTGTTTATTTACAAACCGGTGCAGGGCATCAATCAAAGTTGCCTTGTGATAATTATCCGGCTGCAAATCAAATTGCAGACACACCGCCAGAAAAAATTCGGTGGTCGTCAATTGTGACTGTCGAATGCGCGCCACCACCACATCATCGGCTGATTCCGCCAACACATGCTCAAGCACAACCGACTTGCCCATACCGGCCTCGCCGGTTATCACGCCGACACCATCTCCGGTATGGAGTAAATAATTCAGATAAGCAATCGCCCGAGCATGGCTCTCACCCATAAAAAAATAACGGGTATCCGCCGTCAGGCGAAAGGGGTAATCATCCAGCTGAAAAAAATCGCGGTACATCCTGAACCCTCTTCCAGTATTATCAGCGCCGCTGATTGGTGCTTGAAACGCAAGAGTATCACTCGCTTAAAGGCAGGTAAATTGTTCGAGGAATATACAAACGAAATTGAAGGTGAAGCCCGTAATGTGCTTAAAGATTATCCAACAGATGGCTTTCCATCTGCGCTTCCTGCACCGGTAAGATCAATACCGCCGCCAGTGGAAAAACCTCGTTCAGCTTATCCACATACTGACATTCTGATTTATACACTAAAACAAAGACCCGTGCCTGCGGTGAAAATTTTTGCAGGCTATAAAGCATGACATCCAGATTACTGATATTCACCCCGGCATAATTATTGCCATAGCCATAAAAAAACTCAGCCACCACAAAATCCGGTGGCTGCTTTTTAATAGCGCTCATCACCTTGCGCGTAGAAAACAAGCGTTGCTCCTGCAGACCCAGTTTTTTATAGAGTAGAGAAAAATCCGGGTGGCCTGCTGACTCAATCAGTGAATAGAGGATTTTATCCGCCATGCTTAGAGATCAAATAAATCAAGCACTCGCTCTAAGGGTCGGCCAATAGCCGCCTTATCTGCGGTAATCACAATGGGACGTTCAATCAGGATCGGGTTTTCAACCATCAGCGTAATCCATGCCATCGCACTGCGTTCATCGGCCACGCTAATACCCAGTTCTTTTGCCCGACTTTCACCAAAACGAATCAAGGCCTTCGCCTCAATACCGAGCTTACCAATAACTTCAGCCAGCTCCACCGCCGTTGGCGGCGCATCCAGATATAGTACCGTCTCAGCATCAATGCCGTGTTCTTCCAGTGCCGCCATTGCGGCCCGACTCTTGCTGCAACGAGGATTATGAAAAATTGAGACTAACATAGTGGCTCCTGAAAAATTACGTATCTTTTTTATCCATCAGTGATTTTAATGCTGCAAAGGGATTTTGAGTGGCTGCATTTGATTGGGCGGCGTTGCCCATATCGTTACCCGCCTCCAGCAAACGAGAATGTTCATTATCATGGCAAAACAAACATAATAATTCCCAGTTGCTTCCATCACTGGGGTTATTATCATGATTATGATCGCGGTGATGTACGGTTAACTCATTCAGGTTTTTGCGGGTAAACTCCCGACTGCAGCGACCGCAGATCCAGGGATAAAGTTTTAGCGCCTGCGCCCGGTAACCTTTTTCCCGATCTTCTGCGGCACGGCGTGCATCAGCAATCACCTTGTCAAGCCGTTCTTCTGATGCCTTCTTTTTGTCTACCATAAACTTTCTGCCTGTCTACCCTTGGATTATACCGAGGCTTCACGATACTAAATCCTCGAATATTCGTCTAGCTGAATATGACCAGGCGGCAGCCGTACATAAAAGCATAAATACACTATAATCAGTTTTTCAAACAGAATTATAAAATGTCACGCTATCGTCCACCCGCGCCAAAGAAATCCCCCTATATCAGCGCCAGCGGCTTTGAACATCTGCAACAGGAATTAAAACAACGCTGGCAGCTGCGCAAAGAAGTCACCATCGCCTTGTCTGCTGCCGCCGCCGAGGGGGATCGTTCTGAAAATGCTGAATACATTTATCGTAAAAAACAGTTACGTGAAATTGACTACCGCATTCGCTATTTGCAAAAACGCCTGCCTGAGCTGACCATTGTTAATTCACCACCGACCCATACCGAACAGATTTTTTTCGGAGCCTGGGTGACCCTGGAAGATGAGCAGGGGGAAAGTCATCGCTATCGCATCATGGGGCCGGATGAACTCGACCCCGGAAAAGGTATCATCAGCATCGATTCGCCCGTGGCTCAGGCACTGATGAAGAAAAAAGTAGATGATGAAATCAAAGTGCAAACCCCGATGGGGGAACAGTATTACGATATCCTCGATATTGATTATTCAGAAGCGCTATAAAAATATTCAGGCACCTAATCCTATGAAGGGTTTAATCGAGAAATACAGAATCATAACAATGATAATGAGATAGGCCGAAAATCGTAACGGGCTCTCTTTAATCATATCCAGCAGGGTGCGTTGTCGCCCTTCGGCACAGAGTTGTTCATACTCTGCTCGCGCCTGCTGATAGCGTGTTTGTTCATATTCATCAATCAGCTGACTGGCCTGTGTAAACTGATCTTTGTTATGTAGCCAGATACCAGCAACAGAAATACCCCAGTTACCTGCCGAGGTTTCATAATAGTTTATTTCATTTTCTGATAATAAAGCACGTATATCATTGACTTCATCCTCAGGAACAGCATTCATTTTAAAAAGAAGAACTGCCATTGTACTTATTTGATTTTAAGATCAGGAAGGTTGGTACGCGCCATCATATGCAACACAACACCTGAGCCAACAAAAAACACCACCGATGCTGCAAAGGCGGCCACCACCGGTTCATTAAAACCTGCATCCAGGCTCAAATAAAATGCCGTTACACCACATGCTGCGGCAAGTAGATAACAAAATATGGCAATAACAAAAACAATTTTCTGTCCGGTTCCGCGTTGACTCATGATTTCACCTTATTTTTTCGGTGGTCGGATAAAATAAATTACCAGCATCACCACAAGCAATAAAATTAGTGCTTCCATTTTTCCTCGATCGAGATATGTAATTATACACGATCATATTTCATTCGTTTAGATATAAAAAAACCCCGGCAAGCCGGGGTTTTCTGTTTCTGCTGATGAGTTAAATACTCAGGCAGAGACTTTTTGTTCCTGATAGTAATCCATCAAAATCTGTGCCACTTCAGGACGGGAAAATTCCTTGGGTGGAGCCATACCGTTACCCAGCATTTCACGAACCTTGGTGCCGGACAGCAGTACGAAGTCTTCTTTATTGTGATCCGGTGCTTCGCGCATCATTACAACCTTGTCCAGCTTCTTGGAATAGGCCGTGTGATCAGCTTCGAAAATTTCGATGTCCATCATCCCGGCAGGGACTTCTTCCTGGAAAATAGTCTGTGCATCAAATGCACCATAGTAATCACCCACACCGGCATGGTCACGACCAATGATGAAGTGTGTGGCACCCATGTTCTGACGGAAGTAGGCATGCAGAACCGCTTCACGAGGACCGGCATAAAGCATGTCGAAACCATAACCTGTGATCATCACCGAATTGGGCTTGAAGTACAGCTCAACCATCTTACGAATGGCCGCATCACGAACCGGAGCAGGAATATCACCCTTCTTCAGTTTACCCAGCAGCATGTGAATCACCAGACCATCACAACCCAGACGATCCATAGCCATGTGACAAAGTTCTTCATGGGCCAGATGCATCGGGTTACGAGTTTGGAACGCCACAACCTTGTTCCAGCCGTGCTCTTTAATTTCGTTGCGAATTTCAACCGCAGTACGGAAAGTATCCGGGAATTCAGTCTGGAAGTAGCTGAAGTTCAACACCTGAATGGCACCGGATATCGCAATACGACCCTGGGTATTAAAAGCATTCACACCGACATGATCCATGTCTTCAGTACGATAGACTTTCTGAGTCATGGTCTTCATCTGTGCGTCGCTAACTTCTTCGATAGCGGCAACATCCATTATGGCAAGAACTGGATTGCCTTCAACATTGGGATCACGCAGAGCAACCCGTTTGGCATCTTTAATCGCATCGGCATTTTCCAGCAGACATAAAACCGGAACCGGGAAATGTGAGCCGTCGGTCAGGGTCATGGATTCGGCTGCACCCATGGCATCAGCCACACTCATGAAACCTTTGAGAGGGTTGAAATAACCCGCACCCATCATTACCGCATTACCGGCGGCCTGTGAGCTGATGGTAACGGAAGGCAAGCTGGCGGCTTCTTTACTTAGCTTTTCATGTTCGCTGGAATCGTAAACAAAAAGAGGTTGTAATTCGTCGGAACCTATTGGCTTAATCATGTTTATCTACCTCGGAGTTGAGTACCCGGCAGGTACTGTCGATGTCAAAAAATCAAAACTCAAAATACTGGATCAGTTTTGCCCTTAAATTTTGTCATGCACTATACATCACTCCTTGATAAACAGAAAAATAGGGGCAGTTTATAAGGGCATAGACCAGTCTGAGCAAACCAATAATCAAAATTACAAGTTATTGATTACATGCTAATTTTTATGTCATTCGACAAAAAGATATAGTACCATAGCGAATTGCTATGTTATTGAAGTTTACATCAGGCTGGATGAAATGATTGAAGAGACTCTCGACTCCCCCTATATCCACAGCGCACACGCCGATAATTTTGCCGCCATGGTACTGGAAAATTCCCATGCCGGGCCGGTGCTGGTGAATTTCTGGTCGCAAAAAGCCGGCCCCTGCCTGCGTCTGTACCCGCTTCTGGACAAACTCGTTTACCACTACAAGGGCCGCCTGTTACTCATAAACATTGATGCCGACAGTGAAATCAAAGTCACAAAAGAATACGGCATTAGCAGTGTGCCAACGCTAAAACTATTTCGCCATGCACAGATAATTGAAAGCCGTCATGGTTATCAATCAGAAGCCAACTTACAAAAAATGCTGGATCCGCATGTGTCACAGGAATCTGACCGGACACTGGCACAGGCGATTGAACAATACGCGCTGGGCGAACATGCCCGCGCCTATGAAATGATTGCCGAGGCCATTGTCGATGATCCAGTTAACCCGCGCCTGCCACTGGCGCTTTGCAAGCTGTTAAAACATGAGGCGCGTTATCAGGAAGCCATTAGCCTGCTCAGTCATCTGCCGCCCAACATTGCTGCCAATCAGGAGATTGCTGAGTTGCAAAATCGACTTGAGTTTTTTGCCATTCACGAAACAATCAACGAGCCTGAATCACTGGCGCAGCGCAGCCGTGAATCCGCAAATGATCTTGAACTAAAAAAACAGTTATCCGCTTATTATGTGGTACAGGAAAATTATGCTCAGGCACTGGCAATGCTGGCTGAAATTATCGAGATAGAGCAGGGCTTTGATGAAGAGTTTGCCCGTAAAGCGATGTTGAAAATATTTATTCTAGTAGGGACAGAAGATAAATTAATTGGCCAGTACCGGCCTTTGCTGCGCTGTTATAAGCATTGACGGGCTAATAATTTATTCCGCGTGGACGCATTCAAGATGCCCCACTGGCACTTCCTTAGCCGTTTATGTTGGGCTTCGCGTTGCTCAGCACCAACCTACAGCTCTTCCGTTTACAGGCAAGAGCCAAGGATTTGATCGAATACAAAATTCTCTGTGCTCGCTATAATTAAAGAATGATTAAAGATTTTATTCTGTTATTAATAGGATTCTTCCCAACTGATGTAGTGTTCCAGATGATCGATCTTTTCCTGTTGTTCCAGAATAATATCTTTGACGACATCGCCCATGGCAATCAGGCCCAGCACTTTTTCATTTTCCACCACCGGAATATGGCGTATGTGGCGCTTACTCATGGTTGACAGACAGGCCTCGACATCCTGCTCAGGGAAAGTGTAATAAACCTGACGCGTCATCAAGGCTTTAACTTTGGTTTCTCTCGCGGGCAAATCATTTAGAATAACTTTACGCGCACAATCACGTTCAGAAATAATACCAATCAGCTTGCCGTCCAGTAACACCGGAAGCGCACCGATACTTTTTTCTTCCATCATTTTTACCGCATCAAATACGCTGTCATCAGGTCGAACACACCATAGCTCATGACCTTTTATCTGCAATAGTTTTCCAACATTAATCATTGCGGGTCTCCTTTTAAATACCCTCCCTTACTCATAGCACATTCACACAGGAAAAACAGAATCGACAACTACTTTGTGACACTCAAACTGGCATCAAGATTAAGATCATCACAGCGTTCGGCAAAGTCTTCGCGCAGGCGGGCAATAGATTGTTCAACCGGAACCCCAATCGCCATATGCAAAGCAAACATAGTCGCCCCGGTATGTGCCGCCGGATAACAGCGGGTATCCATTTTTACAATATTGATCTGATGCAGTGAGAAGAAACCGGTAATGTCCTGCACAATACCGGGATGATCGATAGCCACCACTTCGACCGAGCAGGGAACCAGTGTGCTCTCCTTTTTTCGAGACAGGGTTTGCTTCACCAACAATCTCATTTGCAAAGAGCTTTCCAGTTCGCTAACACTATTGATAAGGCTATCAATCGCATCACCTGCACCGCTAACCAGCATGAGAATGGCAAACTCACCGCCCAGCACACTCATGCGACTATCTTCAATATTCAGTTTTCGGGAAGTTAAAGCTTCACTCAACGCACCCACTATCCCGGAACGATCTTCACCCAGTGCAGTTATAACCAGTTGCTTGTTCACAATATTCATTCTCCTGTTTCAGATTTTTGCCCGAAACGTCCAAATTGAGTAAAGATTCCGGCCAATCTGTCGATACGCTTCTTATATACCTGCATCTATCCGACCGCTAGCACCCGCTCAGTATAGCGAAAAATAGCGCACGTAAATCTTCCTTCGACTTTCTGGTAGATACTTCTCCATGCTTAGCCCCCGATATCCCACCGCCCTAAAATTTCATCGCCAGACACCCAAAAAATTATTTACCGGGGAATATGGAAAACAGCTTAGTGTCATTGCCCTTATCATCATCTGCCTGCTCGCGTTCTTCTGGCTGGAATCACGCCTGCCGGCCCTGAATAACAAAGCCATGATGGGGGTACGCACCCCCATCAGCAGCATTGCCTTTAATGTGGTGCTGCCGGTAAATGACACCCAGCCTGTCTATCAACGCATTAGCTATAATTTTGTAAACTGGTCCTACACCAACTGGAAAGGTATGTTATTTGGTTTGTTGCTGGGTGCCAGCCTGTTGACCCTGTTTCGATATCTGCCCGCATCCGCAGAATCTAATAACCGCTTTCTCAACGCTCTCAAAGGTTTGGGCGGCGGCATTCCACTGAGCGTCTGTGTTAACTGTGCTACGCCTATTGCACACAGTCTGTATACAACGGGAACCCGGCTGGAGCTTGCACTGGCACTATTAATCAGCTCACCTACGCTGAATATCATTGTTCTCACCCTGCTGTTTTCCCTGTTTCCCCTGCACTTCGTCATCGCCAAACTCGCGGGAACGCTGTTCCTGATACTGGTGCTTATGCCGCTGCTGGTGCGTTTTATTTCAACTCATGACAATAAAGAACAAGGTGCCAGCGATGCCCTGATAAAAGCAAATCGTCAGTCAAATTCACTAACGGAAAAACTTAATCCCAGCCCCATGGTGCAACCGACAAACAGTGAAGCTTTTCTGAACTGGCAACAGGCTATTTTTGATGTTCTCACCCGACTCAGTTTAAATCTTGCCTGGATATTAAAAATTGCCCTGCCCTTCATGCTGGTTGCCGGACTGCTGGGTTCTGCGGTGATAGAAATCCTGCCCTTGCAGCAATTACAAAACCTGCCCGTTGGCATATTGAGTCTGATCGGCATTGCCTTATTGGGTACCTTCCTGCCGGTGCCCATTGCCTTTGACGTAATTTTTTCGGCGGTGCTTCTGGCATCCGGTATTGATCCCGCCTTTGTCATGATTTTCCTGTTTACCCTTGGTAGTTTTAGTATTTATCCCTTTTCCATGCTCTGGAAAACCTTCGCCGCCCGCCTGCCGGTTATATTATTTTTGCTCACTGCCGGCATCGGAATCCTGTTGGGATTATCGGTCAGTTACTATGAAGACTACCTTAACCGCGAAATTATCAATACCTATACCCAATCCGTTACAGATTCAACTCAACAGGAAAGCAGGGTCGTTAAATCAAACCCACAGACAGCACCGGCCGTCTCTATTGCCGCCCCAGTTGTCTGGCAACAACTCTCCGCCAGCAAACAATTTCGCATTTCCTACATTGATCTTGCCCTGACCCCAGCATCCGGGCAGTCGGGTTTCCTGCGACTGGAAGGTGCGGCCTTTGCCAGTGATCCAGAAAGTAAACTCTCAGCTGCCCATGTACTTGAACCGTTTAATTTTGTTCGCGGCATTGCCTCAGGAGATTATGATAATGATGGTTATGTTGATCTACTCACCAGCGATCCCGACGGGGTTCAGCTGTATCACAATACCGGCAAGGGAACCTTTATTAATACCCGGTCATTAAATAATTATGATTTGCGCGGTGCTGTGGTGGTTGCCTTTGTCGATATCAATAATGATGGCCGTAATGATATTTTTGTCAGTCGTTATGCGCGTAGCAATTTGTTGATTTTGAATAACGGCAAAGCTTTTCAAAATGCAAAAACAAAAGAGCTTGCAGCAGGTGATAATCTAAGCATGGCCGCCGCCTTTGCCGATATAGATCAGGATGGAAAACTGGACATTGCTCTGGGAAACTGGTCACACGGGCAGGAGCGCGCATTCAATCCGCGCTATTCAAAAAACTTTTATTTATTAAACCGCAATGAAGGTTTTGTTAAAATCAACCTGCCCGGTATCACCGGGGAAACATTATCAGTACTGTTATCGGATATGAATGATGATGCTCGACCGGATCTTTTTGTTGCTAATGATCGGCAGCAACCGGATATGTATTATGATGCTGGTGACGATGGTCATTTTAAAGTTATTACTCCTCAAAGCCATCGCGTTCCCCTCACCCCCCTGAACACCATGAGCATTGAATCAGCTGACTTTAATAATGATGGCTATCTGGACTTATTTTCTGTTGACATGAGTTTCCGGGAAAAATCTCAGCAGCATTACTGTGATGACATTGTCTCCGGTAAAAATCGTACGCAATGCCTGGCAATACAAAAAATTAATACCATCGTAGCCGATAATGATATGGATGCCTGTACCCGGATCATCGATCCGGATGACCAACAAAGTTGCATGACGGCGATCCTCCTGCGGCTGGCCACCCGGCAGAATAACCCGGCACTGTGCCAGAAAATATCAGCCGATCAATTTTTGCAAAAATCACTGTGCGAAAAATTGACCCGACCAATGGCCGTGGCGCCCGCTTTTGACAGCAATCAATACTTGCCCCAAAAACAATCTAACCGCTTGCTCTTCGGTAGTGCCAATGGCGTATTCACCGATGTTACTAAGCAGGCCGGAGTGACTGAAAGCCTGTGGAGCTGGAATGCCAAAGCCGCCGATCTGGACAATGATGGCTGGCAGGATATTTATGTCGCCAATGGATATGGACAGGGCAAGCATCCTTATGAAATAGATGCCAATATTTTTTACCATAATATTCAGGGTGAATATTTCAGGATGGAAGAAAAAAAATTCGGCCTGGATGACTACCTGAATACCCCTAGCTACACCTATGCTGATATTGATAATGATGGTGATCTGGATATCATCGCCACCGCGATCAATGGCCCCCTACGCCTGTATAAAAATACTCAATCGAAGAACCATGCTATACAGATCGAATTACGTGACGCACGCGGTAATCATTTTGCGATCGGCAGTAAAATACGCATCTACCTTGCCGATGGCAGTCAGCAGTTACGCGAGTTAAAACTCGGCGGCGGTTTTCTTTCCTTTGATGAGCCACGCGCACATTTCGGACTGGCCAGTAACAGCGCAGTAAAAACAGTTGAAATCACCTGGCCGGATGGTGAAAAGACACTTATTGATGAAACGCTGCAGGCTGATCGCCGCTATCGTATTGAACGTAAGACGGGGAACTAAATTTTCCCAGCAATTGCATATGGTACGACTGAAGTCGTACCTACAGCATCATCAAGTCAGACCGCTACGACTAAAGCCAATCAGCACCATCACCAGCAGGCTAATGCCAACGGTCAACAGTGCAAAGCCAATCACATGAGAAATAATCACCGCAAGTTTGGACGGCGGCGCGACCAGGCGTTTTTCCAGTTCACCGCTAGCCTTTAAGCGTTCATATTCTTCTGGGCGTTCTTCCTTAAACTCTTCCAGATCCCAGCTACCGGTAAACATCACAATGTCCAACGGGAATTTAGCCGGACGGAAATGGTTGTTAAAGAAATGCACCACGAACAGAGTGGTCACGGCCAGGAAGGCTTCAACCCCATGGGCAATGGAGGCGATATTAAACACCCAGCCCGGCAGGAAGCGTAATAGTATCGGTGAGGCCCAGAGCACAACCCCCGAAGTCCCAATAACAAACGCCCCCCAGTACACCGCCCAGTAATCAAATTTTTCCCAGTAGGTGAAACGATCCAGACGTGGCGGCTTGCCCTTATTCAGGAACCAGCGGAATTGTGCCTTCATGTCATCCCAGTCTTTCCAGCGCGGCAGCAGTGAATCCGGGCCAAACCATTTGAAATTTTTATCTTTCAGCAGGCGTGAGACTACGAACACACCATGCCCGCCAATCGCCAGCAGGAACAGAACACCGGCGGTACGATGAATAATACCGAAGATAGTCGGGCCACCCACGGCTTTAACAACCGCAACCGCCCAGTTGGTATCCGCATACATCACCGCCATGCCGGTAAATACCAGGATCATCACCGACACCGCCAGCAACCAGTGATTGGCTCGCCAGTACCAGGCAAAGCGCTGAAAGTGCACGCTGCTGTGTTTCTTCTCAGGCTTAACCCGATAACGCACGGTCATGGAATCTTTGGTACTGGTGGCAAACACCCGTGATTTGTATTCTCGATAGAACCAGAGCATGGAATGACTGTAAAAGAAAATCAGTACGCCAATGACAATGTAAACCATGAATTTACCGGTAATAAACATAGCCGGGTAACGCTCAAAGTCACTGGTATTGCCATGTGCTTTGTAGCTTACGATCCCGGCACCGGCATCTTCATGGCACTCGCGGCAGGTTTCCAGCCGATTCTTATCACTAACTTTTGAGGCTATATCGTCAATGGCACGAGTATCATGACCACGGTGACAATCAATGCAGCGCGGCACATCTTCATTACCATGCCAGGCGAGTTGCCCGTGAGTGGTTGCCATGTAACTTTTAACTTCTTTCTCATGGCAGTTGCCACAATTTTTGGTCACAACCCGATGCGCCTTAAGGCCTTTTTTATCGGTGATCTCATGAGAGGAATGGCAGTCCGAACAAGTGGCACTGTCTCCCTTCCAGGGTGTTTTTAAGGCCGCACCATGGATTGAACGCTTATACTCATTGAGTGCTTTTTGATGACACTCGCCACACATCTGCGGTGAATTTTCACGGTAGGTGGAGGCCAGTGGGTTAGTCGATTTAAATACATAATGGGCCGTATGACAGGCCGCGCAATCGGCGTTGTTTTCAACCTGGATATCAGCATGAATGGATTGGGTGTAATGCTCGGTGTTAATGAGTACTGCCGATTTATTTTTCTTCTGTGCTTTTTTCAAGCCGCGCCAGTCACGACCATCTGTTTTATTTTTTGCACTTTCAATATGACAGTTAACACAATCGACGGCTTTAATTTTATCACCGCGATGACGTAATTTTTTAATTCCTGTGTGGCATGCCACACAGTCCAGTTTGCCATGTGCGCTCTCATGTAGAGCCGCAACATTAACATCCAGCGCCCGCTTCGGGCCCTCACCGTGTTCACCGGTAGGCACAGAAAAGCCTTTAACACCGTGGCACTCGGTACACTCCTCATCCGTAAATTCAGCCGCAGAGAGGCTTGCAAAATAAAATAACAGGAAAAGAAGGAAAGGGATTTTTTTCAGCATGTCACTTGTCTTCGACATTGGTATTCAATCTGAGCCTTAAGCGCAGACTGCCCGCTTAAGACATATTTAGAAAAACTAAGAAATCACCCGCAGGATTCGTTCCTGCGGGTGAGGTCAGTTAGTCAGCCATCAACGCTGACTATTTTTTCTTAGTCGAGGTTTTAAAGCCGTGGTTATCATCATCCAGAGGTGACCAGGATTTAGGTGGCTTCTTGCCGATGAACCAGCGATGCATTTCAGAATTAAGAATTCTATCCAGTTCTTTTTGCACCCGATCTGCGCCCTTGTTATTACCTTTTTTACGCGCTTTTTCGATCAGAACTTTCACTTCTGGTACCATTTCCATGTAGAAACGATGAGCCACTTCAAACATGCCTTCCCAATGTACATAATCGGGGGCCAGCATAGCGGCACCATGACGAGCCCGGCGACCTTCGTGATGCCAGAGATAGAAGTAGGTCCATTCAATCTTGTCATTGAATTTAACCGAATCAACCAGTTTCTCGTTCTTCAGTACGGTGATTAATTCCTTCGCGGGAATGGCGAACTTATCGTTGAATAATTCGACAAATGAATCCAGCTGCACATAGAAGTTATCAACGATGTTACGACCGTGACAGGCAGAACAAACTGATTTCATATCCTTTCGACGCTGTAACCAGGGTTTAACTTTCTTACCGGCCTTTATCGCCTTTTCATCAATTTTAAAAGACACTGGTGCACGCAGGTTCCAGGAGATACGTGAACCGATATCATGGTTAACAGGTAAATCCTTGGTCGCCGACATATGGCAGGTAGCACAGGTCGGTGCAGCCGTGTAGTCCTCGCCAGGGATCCACTTGCTTGAATCCATGTTCATCTCATCGATGTGGGCACGGAAGGCGACACCGTGTACTGATTCTTCATATATTTCTTTTTGCGGATGATCCGGGCCTAAATGACAACGACCACAGTTATCCGGGTGACGGGCCTGTTCAACATCGAAGTTATGACGCAAATGACAGGCCGAGCAGGCTCCCTTGGAACCGTCTGGATTGATTCGGCCAATGCCGGTATTCGGCCAGGAGGCCGGATTCAGAGAGCCATCTGATTCGACTCGAACGATGGAACCGTGACAGCCCATGCAACCCGAGGTCACGACAGGCGAAGTCCCGTTCAAGGTTGGCGCGCCTTCAACCACTTCGGCCAGCACATTATCCAGCGAGCCAAGAATGTTGCCAGCTGAAGCATGATGGCTGCGGTCAAACTCTTCAACTTCACGCTCGTGACAGTTGCTGCAATCTTTAGGCGAGACGATGACGGAAATAGTAAAGTCTTTATGTTTGATCGCGTCTTTATCGGTTGGCTTAGCCTTGTGACACTCATAACAGCCAACGTTGGCGCGGTAATGTTTGGAGTCACCCCACATCTCATAGATGCCCGGCGTCTTTTCCCGATGGCAGGAAACACATTCAGCGCTTTCCTTGCTCATATACTTGAAACCCTCAAGTATTTGCACCGGCTTATCTTTGCTTTTTGCCGCAGCAGGTGCAATCACCGCAAACTGCAGACAGACGATACTTAAAAACAAAGCCATCAACACTGCACTGGTTTTGTGCATTTTGCTGGATAGCCTGAATTCAGCAATGGTTTTCATGTCATATTTCCCCTGGTACGACCCTGCGTACATAGCAACGTTACAAATATTATAATCCATCCCTCAATAGCAATAAACTTGCCATTACTAATCATACTAAAACACTGCGAAATATAAGTGTTTAGTATTTAATGAATTTTTAATATGTGTGATTGAATACAGTACACAACAATATCAGCCAGGACATTCCTGCTGCATCATGATTGTGCAAAATAGACTAAGTATGATCATGCTGGTGCAGATGCGTGAGTATTTGCAACATAACCCCCTCTCCTTCCGCTGTCTCATATACATAAGTCCTAAGCGAGGTGAAGATGCAGGGTGGACGACCAAAGGAAGTGCCTGTGGGCACAAAAAAACGTACCCGCCGCAAGCGGACGGGGTATTAAGTTGCAGGTTGGGCTGAGTGAAACGAAGCCCAACAATTTGCTGCCTTCTTGTTGGGCTTCGCATTGCTCTGCCCAACCTGATATGTATTAACTTGCATCTAATTGTTTCAGAAGGTTTTTTTTCTGGAACAATTAGTGACTAATACCTCAGACATTATGTATTTACTTGCCAACAAAACAATCATATAGGCCAGGCTTGTTGGCAAGTTAATACATGAGGTCTACTATTTTTTTCGCTGCAAGCAACGGGGAATAAAAAAGGCCGGACTCGTAAAACGAGTCCGGCCTTAAAATACAGTCACCCTTAGCGGGCAAGGTAAACCCCAGATCAGTGGCAATTCAAACCATTAAATTGCTCTCCGAGGTTCTCAAGTGCAATGTCCGCCTGCCGAAAGCCGTTCGACTGTGATCTCGACCACCAGCGTACAGCTTCGCAATAACTCTGTTTACCGGCAACACCATTGGCGTACATCGCCCCAAGATTATACTGGGCCAGGGCATCACCATTGGCGGCCGCTAATAACCACCAGCGTTTCGCTTCCCTGAAATTCTGGCTCACCCCGGTTGCACCCGTTGCATAAATAATTCCCAGATTATATTGAGAATCTGAATTGCCCTGCATGCCCGCTGAACGCCACCACTTTACAGCTTCAGAGGCATCTTTTTTCACTCCCTGTCCCCGCGCATAGGCCAGCCCCAGATTATGCTGGGCATCTTTATTTCCCTGCTCAGCGGCCTGTTTATACCAGTGAACGGCCTTATATTGATCATTGCTGGCGGACTCATACAGCACCCCTAAAAAAAACTGTGAGGAACTATGACCTTCATGGGCCAGTGGTAACCATATTCTTTCTGCGCGATAAAAATCTTTTTCTTTATAGGCCTGCGCACCCGCTATAAATGAGCGTCGGGCCAGCACGGCCTCCTGTCCCTGACTCAATAAGCTTGAATCCAGCGATTTGCCGGATGTGCTGTCCTGCGTGCTCTGTACACCCGCCTGTGCGGATGATGATATTTGCATCAGCAACGCTATCAATACAAGACCTAAGGAATAAAACAGCGCCACTTCTTTTTTTGTGGCAAATGAAAAGGGTAAATTAATATTTTTTGAACGCATCACATATCTCCAAATTCAGACCTCGACTGCAGGTCTTCTCTATGTTTAACGTCTTCGCAGATAATGACTTTAGTTTTTTAATTCCTATTTCACGCTTGATCTTTAAATATTTTCGGTTCTCATCATGCCTCGTATCAGATCAGGGCGGTTATTCATCGATGATGACCAAAGGGCTGCCCGATGATACTGGCCATCAACCTCTAATCGCCGTATCCATACGCACCAGTGCTCTCGCCCAGTCATCCTCCCGGCATTTACCCTGACTCATTAGCTCCATCAAAGCATAGGCAAGTTGACGATTTTCAGCCGTCATATCCACCAGTTTTTTCAACAAATACATGTGCCCGCTTTTTTCAATATCCAGCGTTTTACACAGAGCATAGAGTGACAGGGCCTGTCCAGATCGAGGATCCGATTCAATCAGCGCGGTAACCTGTTCGAGTACATTTTCAGTCATAACATTTCTCCCGTTAATAAATATCAGGCAATAAAAAAGGGCAGGTGATCTCACCTGCCCTTTCTATTTTCTGGAAATAACAACGAGGATCAAGCCTCGATGAGATTTACTTGTAGAATGAAATCATTTTTTCCAGACTCAGCGCATTGATCTTGTCAGCATTGCCGGCTGTACCAAAAGCTTCATAACGCGCCTTGCAGATTTCCATCATGCCCCTGGTAGCTTCCTTGAGGAATTTACGCGGGTCAAAGTTGGACGGGTTCTCGGACAGGTGCTTGCGCACAGAACCGGTAGAGGCCATACGCAGATCGGTATCAATGTTAACCTTACGCACACCGTTCTTGATGCCTTCAACGATTTCTTCTACGGGTACGCCATAGGTTTGCCCCATGTCACCGCCGTAGGAGTTAATGATTTTCAACCATTCCTGAGGAACAGAAGAAGAACCATGCATGACCAGATGGGTGTTAGGAATGCGTGCATTGATTTCTTTGATGCGGTCGATACGCAGGATTTCACCGGTGGGTTCTTTGGTGAACTTGTACGCGCCGTGGGAAGTACCAATGGCAATCGCCAGGGCATCCACATTGGTCTGCTCAACAAAGTCAGCGGCTTCTTCAACGCCCGTCAGTAGCAGATCCATATCCAGCTTACCTTCAGCACCGTGGCCATCTTCTTCGCCCATTTCACCTGTTTCCAGTGAACCCAGACAACCCAGTTCGCCTTCAACCGAAACACCACCGGCATGGGCCATTTTCACAACTTCTTTAGTCACGGCAACGTTATATTCAAAGCTGGAAGGGGTTTTCATGTCGGCTTCTAAAGAACCGTCCATCATCACCGAGCTGAAACCAGATTGAATAGAACGCAGGCATACAGCAGGCTCAGAACCGTGATCCTGATGCATTACAACAGGAATATGCGGATACATTTCAATCGCCGCACTGATCAGATGACGCAGGAAGGGTTCGCCTGCATAGGAGCGCGCACCGGCTGAACCCTGCATGATAACCGGGCTATTAGTGGCATCGGCTGCCTGCATGATGGCATGCACCTGTTCCATATTGTTGACGTTGAATGCGGGCATGCCGTAGCTATTTTCTGCCGCATGATCCAGTAATTGACGCATCGAGATAATGGCCATGTTCGACCTCCTTTAAAAAGTTAGTTTTAAAATAATAATCGTACTAATTAATGCCGACCAGCAAACATTGCTTAATCGGGTATTCATTTATTTATTTACAAGCGCTTATTCCATCTCGCTATTCTGTTTCCGCAGCGGGTGCAACCATTTCACCCACACGGACTATCTTCAGGGCATTGGTACCCCCCATAACGCCCATCAAATCACCCTTGGTGATGATCACCAGATCACCATCACGCACCGCACCACGGCGTAGTAATTCGTCGACGGCTTCCTTATTGATCTCAGCATGATCTTTACTACTGACTTCAAAACTAACCGGACAAACACCACGATACAACGTCACTTTCCGGCGAGTCTCGACGTGGCTGGTGAGCGCATAGATCGGAATACGTGAACTGATGCGCGACATCCACAGGGTAGTCGCACCAGACTCGGTCAATGCGGCAATGGCTTTCACCCCGAGGTGGTTAGCCGTGTACATGGAAGCCATGGCAATGGCTTCATCCATGTGTGCAAAGGTACTATCAATTCGGTGATCCGAATGGGTGGCAATGCGCTGTTTTTCGGCCTCGCGACAAACCCTGTCCATTGCGGCAATGGCTTTATCCGGATATTTACCGGTTGCGGTTTCCGCCGACAACATCACCGCATCCGTACCATCGAGTACCGCATTGGCCACATCGAAGACCTCGGCACGAGTCGGTATATGACTGTGAATCATAGACTCCATCATCTGCGTCGCGGTAATCACCACTTTATTCATGGTACGTCCCAGACTGATCAGGTGTTTCTGTACCGGTGGTAACGCGGCATCGCCAATTTCCACCCCCAGATCGCCACGGGCAATCATAATTACGTCACTGGCTTCGATAATTTCTTCGACATTTTCCAGCGCATCGGCCCGTTCAATCTTGGCAACGATACCGGCATGACCACCGGCGGCCTGCATTAATTCACGCGCCTTATGAATATCATCAGCACAACGCGGGAAGGACACGGCCAGATAATCCGCCTGCATGGCGGCGGCCAGTTTAATGTCTTCTTTGTCTTTCTCGGTCAGTGCGGCGGCAGATAGTCCACCGCCCTGACGGTTAAGTCCCTTACGATTAGACAACTCACCCCCGGCAACAACCTTGCAGTTAACCGCCGTGCCATCCACATTATCAACCCAGAGCACAATGCCACCGTCATCCAGCAACAGGGTATCACCGCGTTTCACATCATCCGGTAGCGCTTTGTAGGAAATACCAACACCATCGATGGTGCCGGCTTTCGGATCCATCGCGGTATCCAACTTAAATTCGGCACCATTGACCAGTTCAACCTTGTCATTTTTAAAGCACTCGATGCGAATCTTCGGGCCCTGTAAATCACACAACACCCCGATCTGACGGCCATGTGCGCGCGCTCGATTACGTATTTGTTCAGCTCGTGCAACATGCTCTTCCGGTGTCCCATGGGAGAAGTTTACCCGCACTACATCGACACCAACCTCGATAATCTTATCGAGCATTCTGGCATCACTGGTTGCCGGACCTAATGTAGCTATGATTTTAGTTCTACGCATATTCGCTCAATAATGACAGTATAAGTTAAATGGCTGTAACAATTACGTCCCGTGATCTATCAACTATTTTTTTGCCTGCTCTTCAAGCATGGCAACAGCCGGGAGTGTTTTACCTTCCAGATACTCCAGGAATGCGCCGCCGGCTGTCGAGATATAAGAAACCTTATCATAAATATCATACTTCTGAATGGCAGCAATGGTATCGCCACCACCGGCCAGACTAAAACCATCGGCATCGGCAATCGCCATCGACACGGTTTTGGTGCCACCACCGAACTGATCGAATTCAAATACGCCTACCGGGCCGTTCCAGATGATGGTACCGGCTTTGGAAATAATCTCCGCTAACTCTTTGGCGCTATCAGGACCAATATCAAAGATCATATCATCATCTTCAACATCACCGGCGGCCTTTAAAGTCGCTTCTGCTGATTCAGAAAATTCCTTGCCGCAAACAACATCAGTGGCAATCGGAATGCTGGCGCCACGAGCCTGCATTTTTTCAATCAGGGCTTTTGCGGTATCAACCAGATCATCTTCACATAAAGATTTTCCGACATTATTGCCCATGGCTTTAAGGAAGGTGTTGGCGATACCGCCACCGACCACCAGCTGATCGACTTTTTCGGACAGCGCTTCAAGCACGGTCAATTTAGTTGAAACTTTTGAACCACCAACAATCGCCACCATAGGACGAGCAGGCTTCGCCAGGGCTTTGGCCAGGCTATCCAGTTCGCCTGCCAGTAACAAACCGGCACAGGCAGTATCGGCAAATTTGCCAACACCGTAAGTGGAAGCCTGGGCCCGATGCGCAGTACCAAAGGCATCCATCACAAACACATCACACAACGCCGCATATTTTTTTGCCAGCGCTTCATCGTCTTTCTTTTCTCCAGTGTTAAAGCGCACGTTTTCCAGCAATACCACTTCGCCTGCGGCGACAGTTGGGGCATTGTCCAGATAGTCTTTAATCAGCTTAACTTCAACACCCAGCTTGGCCGACATCGTTTGTGCAATCGGCTGCATGGAATTTTCTTCATCGACCTTACCTTCTTCAGGACGACCACGATGCGACATCACCATCACCGAAGCACCGGCTTTCATGCAATGTTCTACGGTAGGCATAGATGCAGTAATACGTGCATCGGAAGTGACTTTGCCATTTTTAACCGGAACATTTAAATCAGCGCGAATTAAGACGCGCTTACCGGCAAGATCAAGATCAGTTAATTTAATAAACGACATATGAAACTCCTAAAAATATTTTTTTAAAAACTGTTTGGTAAATTTTAATAAACTTAACAAACAATTTTGAATGGTAGCTTATCTACAGTGTTGGGCTGAAGCCCAACCTACAATTTATAGATCAGGCATCACTCCAATTTTCAACTATACAAATAAGCGAGAGATTTTGTTCTCTGGCAAGGCGCAGGCTGATTTTAAAACGGAGTGAGCATATAGCTCATGAGTATTTCAAAATCAGACTGCAACGCCGCCAGAGGGCACGAAGATCCGCTTATTTAGTTGGCGGCTACGTGTTCTACAAAACGCAGCATATTACAGGTGTAACCGTACTCGTTGTCATACCATGAAACGACTTTAACGAAAGTGCCGTCCAGTGCGATACCGGCTTCTGAATCGAAGATGGAAGAGTAGCTGCAACCACGGAAATCAGTGGAAACGACTTTCTCATCGGTGTAACCCAGCGTTTTGCTCATCTCACCCGATTCTGATGCGGCTTTCATCGCTTTACAGATGTCTTCATAGGAGGCTTCTTTGTTCAGCTCAACGGTCAGATCAACAACTGATACATCAGAAGTAGGAACGCGGAAAGCCATGCCGGTCAGTTTGCCATTCAGTTCAGGCAAAACAACACCCACGGCTTTAGCGGCACCAGTAGATGATGGAATGATGTTTTCTAAAATACCACGACCACCGCGCCAGTCTTTCATGGAAGGACCATCAACGGTTTTCTGAGTTGCAGTTGCGGCGTGAACGGTAGTCATCAAACCACGTTTAATGCCCCATTTGTCATTCAGCACTTTAGCAACAGGAGCCAGACAGTTAGTGGTACATGAGGCGGCTGAAACAATAGCCTGACCCGCATATTCAGTATGGTTCACACCGTATACGAACATCGGCGTACCGTCTTTGGAAGGCGCAGACTGAACCACTTTCCTGGCGCCGGCATCGATGTGCTTCTGGCAACCTTCTTCAGTTAAGAAGAAACCGGTGCAATCGATAACGATATCGGCACCAACATCGCCCCATTTAAGATCGGCTGGATCACGCTCCGCAGTCAGGCGAATAGATTTGCCATCAACTATCATTGAGTTTTTGTCAGATAAAACTTCACCAGGGAAGTTGCCGTGGACTGAATCGTATTTCAGCATGTAAGCAAGGTAGTCAGGATCTAACAGATCGTTAATACCAACGATTTCAATATCTTTAAAATCATTTGTTACTGCGCGAAACACCATACGACCGATACGGCCAAAACCATTAATACCGACTTTGATAGTCATGTTATCTTTCTCCTAAAAAATATATTATTTACAAATTATTTAATTTTCTGGTTCCCACGGCAGACCGTGAGAACCAGTTATTGTAAGTGTTGTTTACAGTACGCCTTCTACTGCTTTAACAACGTTCTCAACGGTGAAACCGAATTCTTTGAACAACTCGCCAGCCGGAGCTGATTCACCAAAATGATCAATGCCCACTACGGCATCGGCATATTTGTACCAGGCATCCGTTACCGCTGCTTCAACCGCAACCGTTGGAACACCCTTGCTCAATACAGCGGCACGATAACCGGCATCCTGTTTATCGAACAAATTAGTTGAGGGCATGGAGACTACGCGAATCTTCTTACCACTCATGGCTTCAGCGGCACCGGTTGCCAATGCAATTTCAGAACCAGTCGCAACAATGATCGCATCCGGTGTGCCATCACAATCTTTAAGAATGTAACCGCCCTTTGCGATAGCCGCAATCTGCTCGTCATTACGTACTTGATGAGGCAGGCCCTGACGCGAGAAAATCAAACAGCTAGGACCGTCCTTACGTTCAACCGCCTGCTGCCAGGCAACGGCGGATTCAACCGCATCACAGGGACGCCACACGGCCATGTTTGGAATCATGCGCAACGTTGGGATTTGCTCAACCGGCTGATGGGTCGGACCATCTTCACCCAGACCGATAGAGTCATGGGTATAAACGAAAATAGAACGCTGCTTCATCAACGCGGCCATGCGCAAAGCATTACGCGCATATTCCGAGAACATCAGGAAGGTGGCACCGAAAGGAATCAAACCACTATGTAGCGCGATACCATTCATGATTGCGGACATAGCGAACTCACGCACACCGTAATTAAGGTAGTTCGCATCAGCATTATTGATCATCGGCTTATAACCCGACCATTCAGTCAGATTAGAGCAACCCAGATCCGCTGAACCACCAAACATTTCTGGCAGCATCGGTGAGTAGGCTTCGATACAGGCGAGTGAAGCCTGACGAGTGGCCAGCGTTTTTGCATCCGCATTCACGGCGGCAATGTACTTAGCCGAATTAGCCGCCCAATCTGCAGGCATATCACCGGCAGTACGACGCTCGAATTCAGCGGCTAATTCAGGATGGGCGGCTTTGTAGGCTGCAAATTTTTCATTCCATGCGGCTTCTGCCGCCGCACCTTTTTCTTTCGCATCCCAACCGGCATAAACATCGGCAGGTACTTCAAAAGGACCATGATCCCAGCCCAGAGCAGCCTTGGTTAAATTAATTTCTTCTTCACCTAATGGCGCACCGTGACAGGCATGGCTACCGGCTTTATTCGGCGAACCAAAACCAATGGTGGTCTTGCAGCAAATCAGGGTTGGCTTGTCGGTCATGGCATGCGCCATTTCGGTAGCTTTTAACAACGCATCGGCATCGTGACCATCAACATCAGCAATCACGTGCCAGCCGTAAGCTGCAAAGCGTTTAGGCGTATCATCGGTGAACCAGCCATCAACATGACCATCAATCGAAATGCCATTGTCATCCCAAAAAGCAACCAGTTTGCCCAAGCCTAAGGTACCGGCCAGTGAACAAGCTTCATGAGAAATGCCTTCCATCAGGCAACCATCGCCCAAAAAGACATAGGTATTATGATCAACGATGTCGTGACCTTTCTGATTGAATTGACCGGCCAATGCTTTTTCAGCAATCGCCATGCCTACCGCATTGGTAATGCCCTGACCCAAGGGGCCAGTGGTCGTTTCTACACCCGGCGCATAACCATATTCCGGATGACCCGGCGTTTTGGAATGCAGCTGACGGAAGCCTTTCAGATCATCAACTGACAGTTCATAACCCGTCAGATGCAACAAGGAATAAATCAGCATGGAGCCATGACCGTTGGAAAGAACAAAGCGATCCCGGTTAGCCCAATCAGGATTAGTTGGGTTATGAGACATGAAATCATTCCACAGCACTTCGGCAATATCTGCCATACCCATAGGCGCACCCGGATGACCCGAGTTGGCCTTCTGTACTGCATCCATACTCAATGCACGTATGGCATTAGCAAGTTGTTTACGAGATGACATAATGTTCCCCTATTAAGTTTCAAAAGCAAAAAATCGTAAATATTGTTTCGTTTCGGAGCCGCCATGTTCGTCTCATGGTTCACTCCATATTCAAGCTCAACAGCACGAGCCTTAAACACCATGGCTATCCGAATGAATCGTTAACGTGGAATTTTCCGGGAGTGCGCGGCCCTAATCTCTTGCTCGGCGCTGCCTGACAACCCGTATGAAACCCCGGTTCTGGTGCTTCCCCAGATATGGAGCCGCGCATTTTCCCATTTTTTACTAGTCATGAGCAAGGGCTGATGCAGAATAAGCTCTCCTGATAAAACTGAGTCCGGGGGGCAATAAAGTTTGCTTATCCACCAAATCAGCAAATCGGGCAGATAAAACAAGGCCTTAGCGTTTAAAGCGAAGCTTTTTTTGATGGCGCAGAGGGAACACGAATCCCCGCCATAAACTGACGGGGATCTGCATATAGCAGGTACGACTTCAGCCGTACAAATTCGAACCCCCCTCAGCCGTATTACTCACCACCGTTCGATTGAAATCGAATCTACAAAGCGATTCAATCCTTTGAGTCTTCGTTCCATTTAATAGAACACCCCATACTCGGAATTTGCTCCACCGGACCACGCCCGGTTGCGGCTACCTGAGACAGGGCTGCAAATAAATCCCGGTGGGCATCAGCGGCAGCCGACTCCTTACGTGAAGCATCCAGTCGTCCACGATACTGTAATTTAAGCTCGGCGTTATAACCAAAAAAATCCGGCGTACAAACCGCACCATAGTCTTTTGCCACCTGCTGACTCTCATCCCATAAATAAGGAAAGGGAAAGCCGAACTCCTCACTCACCTTTTTCATATTAGCAAAGGAGTCTTCTTCATAAAGGACGGGATCATTTGACATGATGGCCACGCTATTTATGCCCAACGTCCTTAATTCCGCACAATCCCTCGCCAACCGTTCACGTATGGCTTTGACATAAGGGCAATGATTACAAATAAACATAATCAGCAAGCCCTTTTCGCCAGCGCAATCAGCCAGCGTCCAGGTTTTTCCATCGACGCCAGGCAGCGCAAAATCCAGTGCCGGCTTATCAAACTCACACACGGGTGTTTCCAGACTCACCATGGGGTTTCTCCTGTTTAATTATTTGCCAGTGCTCGCGGCAAGCCGCAAAGAGTCACCTTAATTAACATCATATTACACTCTAAGTTGCTCTTCTCAACAGCACACCGCTATTCAAAACTAATTAAAACCGCTAAACTGCCGCCCACAAATAATTTTAAAAATTTTGAAGGACTCATTTATTATGGCTGGCGCACACTTATTTACTTCTGAATCTGTCTCCGAAGGGCATCCCGACAAGGTTGCGGATCAAATTTCGGATTCAGTACTTGATGCTATTCTCACACAGGATCCCAAGGCTCGGGTCGCCTGCGAAACGATGGTGAACACCGGTATGGTTGTTCTCTCCGGTGAAATCACCACCTCAGCCTGGGTCGATATGAACGAGGTTGTCCGCAACCGCATCAAAGAAATCGGCTACAACAGCTCGGACATGGGTTTTGACTATGAATCCTGTGCCATTCTCACTTCCATCGATAAACAGTCGGCTGATATTGCCATGGGCGTGGATGATGACGTTCATGAGCAGGGCGCAGGCGATCAGGGTCTGATGTTCGGCTATGCCAGCAATGAAACCGATGTACTGATGCCCGCACCGATCACTTATGCACATCGGCTGGTCAAACGTCAGGCCGAAGTACGCAAGAACGGAACCCTGCCCTGGTTGCGTCCTGATGCCAAGAGTCAGGTCACTTTCCGCTACGACGGCAGCACTATCAAGGGTATCGATGCGGTCGTGCTCTCGACCCAGCACAATCCAGAAATCGAGCAAAAAGCACTGGTTGAAGCCGTTATGGATGAAATCATCAAACCGGTACTGCCTGCTGAGTGGCTAGACAAAGATACTAAATATTTCGTTAATCCCACCGGTCGTTTCGTTATTGGCGGCCCAGTGGGTGATTGCGGTCTAACCGGCCGCAAAATTATAGTGGACACCTATGGCGGCATGGCTCGTCATGGCGGCGGCGCGTTCTCCGGCAAGGATCCTTCCAAAGTGGATCGTTCAGCTGCTTATGCTGGTCGTTATGTGGCCAAGAATATCGTCGCGGCTGGTCTGGCCGATCGTTGTGAAATCCAGATCTCCTACGCCATCGGTGTTGCCGAACCCACCTCGATCAGCGTCGAAACCTTCGGCACCGGTAAAGTCGATGACAGCCGCATTGTTGAACTGGTACATGAGCATTTTGATTTACGCGCCGGTGGACTGGTGAAAATGCTGGATCTGCTACGCCCCATCTATGCCGCAACCGCCGCCTATGGCCACTTTGGCCGTGAAGAAGCCGACTTCACCTGGGAGAAAACCGATAAGGCGGATGCCCTGCGTGATTCGGCTGGGATCTAAAAAAATCTAACGCAAAGAATTTTTATAAAAAGCTCCGTAGATTGGGGCTGAGCCATGATCTTTATGGCTCAGCCCCAACCTGCATTAATATTCCCACACTTAGAATATATTGAACATTATTCAAAAATAAAGCCTTTGCGCCTTCGCGTCCTCTGCGTTTATAATCCACTCCCTGCTTTTCCGAGGAGCGTTGCAGCGGGTTAGGTTATTCATAACCTCACCCCCGTCAGGCTCGGAAATTCTAGCATTACAACAACGGCGCTCATCTTTTTTTATCTTACTTTAAGGAGAGATGATATGAATGCTGTAGTTGATCCCTCATTCACCGACTATAAAGTCGCGGATATGTCACTGGCCGAATGGGGCCAAAAAGAAATTTCCATCGCTGAAACCGAAATGCCGGGTCTAATGGCACTGCGCGAAGAGTATGCCACTGAGCAACCGCTGAAGGGCGCACGTATTGCCGGTAGCCTGCACATGACTATCCAGACTGCCGTGTTGATCGAAACCCTGGTAGCATTAGGTGCCGAAGTTCGCTGGGCTTCCTGTAATATATTCTCGACTCAGGATCAGGCCGCCGCTGCCATTGCGGCACAGGGCATTCCTGTTTATGCCTGGAAAGGTGAGTCCATTGAAGAATACTGGTGGTGTACTGAACAGATGCTAACCTGGCCTGATGGTCAGCTGCCCAACATGATCCTCGACGATGGCGGTGACGCCACCTTGCTGGTTCATAAGGGTGCTGAGTACGAAAAATCCGGTAGCATTCCGGCTACCAAATCTGACGATAACGAAGAGTGGGCGGCCATTCTTGATGTGCTGCGTCGTACCATCAGCGATGGTTCAGACAAGTGGACTAAAATTGTCGACAGCGTTAAAGGCGTTACCGAAGAAACCACCACTGGCGTACATCGTCTGTATCAAATGATGGAAGCCGGTGAACTGATGTTCCCTGCGATGAACGTCAACGACTCCGTCACCAAAAGCAAATTTGATAACCTCTATGGTTGTCGTGAATCTCTGCTCGACGGAATCAAGCGTGCCACCGATGTGATGATCGCCGGTAAAATTTGTGTGGTCCTTGGTTATGGTGATGTGGGCAAAGGCTGTGCTCAGGCTTTCCGTGGTATGGGCGCGACAGTATTGGTTACTGAAGTTGATCCCATCTGTGCTCTACAGGCTGCAATGGAAGGCTACCGCGTGGTTGAAATGAATGATACTGCCGCCCTCGGTGATATTTTTGTCACCACTACTGGCAATGTTAACGTTATTAATCACGACCACATGGCGGCGATGAAAAACGAAGCCATCGTTTGTAATATCGGTCACTTCGATTCTGAAATTGAAATCTCCGCACTGGAAAAATACGAGTGGATAGAAATCAAACCTCAGGTTGATCACGTTATCTTCCCAGACGGTAAACGCATCATCATCCTGGCCAAGGGTCGTCTGGTTAATCTGGGCTGCGCTACCGGCCACCCCAGCTTCGTGATGTCCGCGTCCTTTACCAATCAGGTCATGGCGCAGATTGAATTCTTCAAAGATTCCGGCAAATATGAAAACAAAGTTTATATCCTGCCGAAACATCTGGATGAAAAAGTTGCCCGTCTGCACCTGAACAAGATTGGCGTTAACCTGACCACACTGAGTCAGGTACAGGCTGATTATATCAATGTGCCGGTTGATGGGCCTTATAAGCCGGATCATTACCGATATTAAACAAGTGACGAGGGACGAGTGACGAGGGACAGGCTAGCGCGGATGAATTTCCTCGGGCCTTGTCTCTCCTTACTCGTTACTAAATTTATGGAAAGCCAGAAGAAATTTTCACCCCAATTTAGCTTTGAGTTTTTTCCTCCCAAGACTGACAAGGGTGTTGAAAAACTTAAACTTGTGCGCGATCAACTCGGCGCATTAAAACCAAAATATTTTTCCGTCACCTATGGTGCCGGTGGCAGTACACAACAGGGTACGTTTGACACCATCATGTCAATTCGTCAGGCCGGCTTTGATGCCGCGCCTCATTTAACCTGTATTGGTGCCACTCGTCAGAGTCTGCGCGAATTACTGCAACAGTACATCGACAATGATATTCATCGTCTTGTTGCCCTGCGGGGTGACATGCCCTCGGGGATGCATACCAGCGGTGAATTTCGCTACGCCAATGAACTGGTAGAGTTTGTTCGCACTGAATTTGGCGAACATTTTCATATCGAAGTGGCCGCTTATCCCGAGTTTCATCCACAGGCCAATAATGCCCAAAATGATCTGGAGAATTTTAAAACCAAAATTGATGCCGGTGCCAATAGTGCTATCACCCAGTATTTTTTCAATCCGGATGCCTACTTCAGATTCATCGATGATTGCGAACAAATGGGGATCACGGTTCCTGTTGTTCCCGGCATTATGCCGATCACCAATTTCAGCAACCTCGCCCGCTTCTCCGATATGTGCGGGGCCGAGATTCCTCGCTGGATACGCAAACGTCTGGAAGGCTTCGCTGATGATACAGATAGTATTAAAGCCTTTGGTGAAGATGTGGTGACCAATCTAGCCAACCAGCTACTGGAAGCCGGTGCACCAGGGCTGCATTTTTATAGCATGAACCAGGCCGAAGCAAGTATGGCTATCTGGAAGAATCTGGGATTATAAAGTATAGGTAGGTTGGGCTGAATGGTTTTTATGAAGCCCAACAAAATGTTGGGCTTCGCTTTGCTCAACCCAACCTACAGGACTAAACATTTGGGCACAAACACCTTGCCCACTCTACATAACTGTGGACAGATCATTCAAAAACACATGGCTAACAAAACTCTAATCAATCGCGATCTGCAAGCCATCTGGCATCCCTGTACGCAGATGAAAGATCACGAAACTCTGCCATTGATTCCAATTAAACGTGGTGAAGGTGTGTGGCTGGAGGACTTTGAGGGACGGCGTTATCTTGATGCTATTTCATCATGGTGGGTAAATATTTTTGGCCACTGTAATCCACGCATCAATTCACGCATAAAAAAACAACTCGATACTTTGGAACACGTCATCCTTGCGGGATTTAGTCATGAACCGGCAATTGAACTGGCAGAACGGCTGGTGCAAATAAGCCCGAAAAATCTCAAGCGCTGCTTTTTTTCCGACAATGGATCATCGGCGGTGGAAGTCGCCTTAAAAATGAGTTTTCATTACTGGCACAATAAAGGTCAAAAAAAGAAAACTCGATTTGTTAATTTAAGCAATAGTTATCACGGTGAAACCCTGGGCGCGCTGGCCGCCGGAGATGTATCCTTATATAAGGATACTTACGCTCCGCTGTTGATGGAAATGATCACTGTGCCCTCACCCGATTGTTATCACCGTAAAGAAGGTGTTTCCTGCGAAGAACATTCCCGCATTATGTTCGCCCACATGCATGAAGTACTCGAACAACGACACGAAGAAATCTGCGCCGTTATTATTGAACCCCTGGTACAGTGTGCGGGTAACATGCGCATGTATGATCCTGTGTATCTTAAATTACTGCGTGAAGCCTGTGATGAGTTTAATGTGCATCTGATCGTGGATGAAATCGCGGCTGGCTTCGGTCGTACCGGTACCCTGTTTGCCTGTGAGCAGGCGGACATCTCACCCGACCTCATGTGTTTATCAAAAGGTCTGACCGGGGGTTATCTCCCACTCTCCGTCACCCTGACTACCGATGACATCTATCAGGCCTTTTATGATAACTATGAGAACCTGAGCGCATTTTTGCACTCTCATAGTTTTACCGGTAACCCATTAGGCTGTAGCGCTGCACTAGCAACTCTAGATATTTTTTCTGAAGATAATGTTATTGAAAATAATAAAAAATTAGCTAAAAAAATGCAGGCATCCACCGCCATATTAAGCGATCACCCCCATGTTGCCGAAATCCGCCAGCGCGGAATGATACTGGCCATTGAAATGGTCAAAAATACAAATACAAAAGAAACTTATCCCTGGCAGGAGCGCCGGGGTCTCAAAGTTTATCAACACGCGCTGGAAAATCAGATATTATTGCGTCCACTGGGAAATATAGTTTACTTTATGCCGCCGTATGTTATTACTGAGAACGAGATCGAATTGATGGTGAAGGTGGCGGTAGAGGGGATTGAAATTGCGACTAAATAGCTGTTCCAAATTCCTGTCCAGTAAAACCATTCGCCCTGAGCTTGTCGAAGGGTGAACAGCATTAAATATTGCTATTTCAGGCTTTGCGTCATGGTTCGACAAGCTCACCACGAACGTGATTTATATAGTGGATAGGAATTTGGAGCAGCTATTTAGTGGCTAGTGAATTATGATATTTTCATAATTTATAATTACAATATCTTTCCAAACTTGATTTTCAGATACATGATCTATATTACTGTTATCAGAAATACCCTTATCGGAGCCTCTAAACTAATGCTGTTCCCAGCCACTAGCTACTAGCCACCAGCAACTTACACAAGCATGCGTATCTCCCGTATTTATTTGCCCATCCCTCTTGCCAGTAACACTGAGGTTGAACTGGATGATCGCGCCCGTCAATATGTGCTCCAGGTCTTACGACTCAAAGCAGGGGCGACGCTGACTATATTTAATGGTAATGGATTGGAATACTCGGCTGAGCTAAATAGAGCTGAAAAACGCCGGGCAAGCATGTTACTGGGAGATAGCCATCGTCCTCTGCGGGAATCCTCTCTTGCGATTCATCTTGGCCTTGGCATTTCCAAGGGCGAGCGAATGGACTATGCCATACAAAAAGCCGTCGAACTGGGGGTTAACGAAATCACGCCGCTGTTCAGCCAACATTGCGTGATCAAACTTGATGAGAAGAGAATTGAAAATCGCCTGCGTCACTGGCAAGGGGTTATTGTCAGCGCAACTGAACAATGTGGACGCAACCAGCTGAGCCAATTACATACACCTATCGATTTCTCCCGCTGGATCGAATTAGAAAATACAAGTATCAACCTCATACTCGCACCGCAGGCCGAACACTCACTTGCACAAATTCAAGCCGAACCACAACAACTGCGTCTGGCCATTGGCCCGGAAGGTGGTTTTTCTAGTGAAGAAATTAAACTGGCAATGAACATTGAATTTAAAGCGATAAGCCTTGGCCCACGCATACTACGCACAGAAACGGCCGTAGTGGCCGGGCTAACTGCATTGCAGACTTTATGGGGTGATCTAAATACTCGCTAAGTTACGCAGGCACTGCTCCAGACCATCAATATCAGGAATCAGTACAGTCTCACCAAACAAATCAATCGAAGCGGCAACCACATCATTTCCACTATCATCTTCGGTCACCACGATATTTGATTCCTGAATCAAACGTAACTGAGGAATGCCATCAATCAATATTGCGATATATGGAAGTTGTGGATTGCCGTCAAGTGTATTTAATACTGCAATTCGACTTACGGTATGTTCCTGCGAGCCTTTCCCGCTAAGCAGCTCAAAAGATAAAAGTGGAATCTTTTCCTCACGCCAGATGATATTCCCCAAAAACCACTCCGGCACATTTTCAATAGCCTCGGGAAGAGTGTAGGCAATCACTTCAGCTACGGCAGTATTAGGCAACAATATTTTAACTTGTTGAAGGCCAATCAATAAACAATGCAAGGTGTCCTTACTATGCACTGTTGACAAATTTTTGCGTGAACCGGTGCTACCTGTATTAGCCATGCTATTTACCTGAATGTCCAAATTCTGTTGTACGGAGTCGGTTAGACTCGAATATCATCTTCTCTCGGAAGAATAGTAGGTGCTCAGCATTTCTGCCATTTTTACCGGCGTAGCCGAGATATTAACCAGACCTCGAAGACGCAGATTATCGGGCATGGCGCTGATCACACAAGATTCCGGCTCCTGTGCCCAAACCTGCCCGCCCAGATCTTTCATCTTTTTCGCACCCAGTGCCGCATCATCGCCCATACCACTAAATATAATCATCCCTGCCTTATTTGCATAACGTGATGCAATATCGGCGGCAACTAAATCAATTGACGGCGAATAACGCGTGGGCTTATTAATCGGCAGTAATTCAATTGCACCAATAGGATCAATTATAAGCTGCCTGTCCACCGGCACAATGACGACGTCTTTGTGACACAAAACATGGCCTTCTTCTGCCTGCATCACACTGAATGAAGTCATTCTATCCAGTTGCTCAGCCAGTAAGGCCATGAAACTTTCACCAAGATGTTGCGCTAACACAAAGGCAACAGGCAAATCATCAGGAACAGCCAGCAAAAAATGTTTAAGCATTTCCGGGCCACCTAAAGACGCGCCTAGTAACCACACATTTCTGGCGATATCCATCGGCACATTTATCGGCCTTACTTTAGTTAATCTACCCGGAACACTCGCGGCCAGTACTTTGCTCACGTCCAGCGCTTCCCACTCAGGTCGTCCAGTAAGCTCTGCAATCTTTAGTAATAACTTGGCATACCATCTTGATTGTTCACCCTGATGATTATGCGTCAGTGCCGATACATCGTTAAAGATGATCGGGATATCTACATCATCCAACAATCGATCCAACAAGCCTGAATCATCGTGGGTGCTCTCATCAATGTCTAACAAAATGACATCAGGTGATACGTGTTCCAACTTGCGAAAAAATCGTTCGCTTAAAGGTTCGTTTATAACAATGCTGAGGCCAATCCCCTGCATCATTTTTTGTAAATAATGGCGATGCTGAATGGAGCCTGATGCCACCGCAATATGAATATTATCCAGTTCCTTGTTGCTTGGCATGGTTTAAATAACTGTTTACTTCTCGGTTAGTTCGCGAATGTTTTCCAGCAATTCATCCTCACTAAACGGCTTACCCATGTACCCGTTCACACCGATACTAAACGCCCGTCTGCGATGCTTGTCACCCGTGCGCGAGGTAATCATGATGATGGGTATCTCTTTTAGTTCTTGATCATTGCGTATATTAGTCGCTAATTCAAAGCCATCCATATGAGGCATTTCAATATCCAGCAATATCACATCAGGACGTGCTTCCATCAATTGTCCTAAAGCATCAACGCCATCTTTTGCTAAAATAACATTATAATTATTTCGTTCCAGTAGCCGACTTGTTACTTTGCGTACAGTGATAGAATCATCAACCACCATTACCATCAGGCGTTTCACTTCCTTAACCTTCGGCTGTGCTGTTTCCATCATTTCTTTTGTGATGGTGCGATGAATTAGAAGCCCTAAATCCAGCACTAAAATCACACTACCATCACCCATGATTGTGGCTCCAGAGACTCCCCGCAGAGAGCTCAACTGCGGCCCCACAGGTTTGACAACAACTTCACGGGTCCCCAGTAATCCATCTACCAGAACCGCAGCTCGATAATCGCCACTTCGCACCATCAACAGGGGAAGCATCTGCTCATCATCTGCAACAATATCATATTGCATGCCCATCAAATGACCGAGGTTCATAAACCGAAACTCTTCACCCAACCATTCGTAAACCGGCTTTTCTTCTTTCATTAAAGCCTTAGTTTCAAGCACCGACATTCGCTCCACGCCTTGAACACTTAACAGAGGTAAAGCAAAAGTTTCATCGGCAACATTTACCATCAAGGCACGAGATATGGCCAGAGTTAGCGGCAAACTAATAATAAAGCGAGTTCCCTGTCCCGACTCTGATTCAATGTCCACCAGCCCACCCATTTGTTTAATCGCGGTATTGACAACATCCATGCCCACACCACGTCCGGATATCTGTGAGACTTCCTCGACCGTACTAAAACCAGACTCCATGATTAAAGTCTGCACAATATCTTTGTTAATGTTGGCATCAGGGCTGAGCAGCCCATTTTCAATGGCTTTATTTTTAATTGCCACATAATCCAGGCCGGCCCCATCATCAGTAATGCTAATAATAATATCTGAACCTTCACGATTAAATGAAAGTTTAACCATTCCTGCCTCGGGTTTACTATGTTCCAGTCTGACTTCGGGCAACTCGATGCCATGTGCGACGGCATTTCGCAGCATATGTTCCAGCGATGGAATAATTTTATCCATCACGGTGCGATCAAGCTCGTTGTCCAACCCTTCCAGTTCAAGCTTAACCTTTTTGCCTAGTTCATCACTAGTCTGTCGCACAATACGCCGCAGTCTGGGAGCGTGCCCGGTAAACGGCACCAGACGGGTTCGCATTAGGCCTTCCTGTAACTCGGTATTAACGCGGGACTGTTGTAATAATAAGGTTTCAGATTCTCGATTAATATTTGAAAGAATTCCGCGCAGGCTATCCAAATCGCTAAGACTTTCCAGCATCGCCCGAGATAAATGTTGCATCTGTGTAAATCGATCAAATTCTAATGGATCAAAATCTTCGAGGTTTTTAGTGGCTGCATCTTCACGTCGATATTGAATCTGTGTTTCAGTTTCAATCTCGAACTGATGTAACTGCTCCCGTAAACGGGCAACAGTATCATCCAGCTCCTGCAAGTTTGTACCAAATGAATTACTCTGCTGTTCCATTCGTGAGCGGTAAATACTAACTTCACCCGCGAAATTAACCAGATCATCCAGCAGATCGGCTTTCACTCGAATCTGCTCGGCAACTTTCTGCCTTGCCTGACGCGGAGGTTCTTTTTTCTTTTCCTCATCCCCCGTTACCAAAGCCGGTTTTGTTGCTTCAACCACCGTCTCGGTTACAAGGGCCACCACATTGTCTGCTCGGTAAGTTTCCGTTGTATTTATTTCGTCGCTTAACCCAGCCTCTTCACCTATATCGGCTTCTTCATAGGCATCAACTTCTTCGCTTATATCGCCCTCTTCACCTGTATCAGTTTCTTCGAAGGTATCAGCTTCTTCGCTTACCTCGCCCTTTTTAACCGCATCGACATCTTCGGATGCATGAGCATCTTCACTTGCTTCAGGAGTATCGATAACGGCTTCATTTTCAGAAGACACGTTAATATCCTCGGTGACAATTCCTATTCCCGAAGAATCCTCACTGTGCTCAATGCCCGGCGCTTCACCTTCAACATTTATTTCTTCTTTCGAGAGGATGTCAGTCTGTATAGTATTGTCATCAACAGACAACTCTATTTCGACTTCGTCTAATTCTACCGCTGCCACCACACTGACTTTGTCATTAATCAGTGCCGTCACTTCTGCAATAATATCTTGAGCCTCCGGAATATTCTGCCGTGCCTTTAACTGCTCAAGCATCTGCACAAGTCGATCCTGTGCCCGCTGCAAGGTTGTAAACATATTATCCGATACCTGCTGACGTTCTTCTGCAACAAAGGTCAGCATCGACTCAATATTGTGACTCAAATCGCCAATCGGTTTAACTCCAGCCATACGTGCCCCCCCTTTAAGGGTGTGCAAATAACGTTGCATAGCTTCAATGTCATTTTGATCATCCGGATTCAGTTGCCAATGATGTAAAGTGCTATCACTGGCATCCAGAATTTCTTCACCCTCTTCGATGAAAATATCCAGCAGATCTTCATCATATTCCGGTTCACCGGCAAACTCATCAGAATCGTTTGCTATTGCCAGTTCCTGCTCTCGCATCTCAGCAATTCTGGGGGCGCTAGCTATGTTCTCGAATAAAATCTGTAGCTGTGATACTAGAAGCTGATTGCCATCTTCCTCCGGCATTTCCTGATCAAGCCTGTTCGTTACGATACGGATATAGTCAATCGAATCGCTCAATAATTCGATGGCATCTGCATTCATCTGTGCATTCAATTGAAGTAACTCGCTCGCATAATGTTCAAACAGGCTGCACAGCTCGGCAATGGGGACAACATTTGTTGTTCGTGAGCTACCTGTTAGCGTATGCAGTGCGCGTATTAAGTCCTGATTAGGCTCACGATGACGGCCATTTTCCCAACCATTAATATAGCTCTGCAGGCTCTCTAAATGAGCTTCCACTTCCTTGCGATAAATATCCAGCAAAACAGGATCGATCGTCTCTGCAGTTTCAATGTCACCGACTACAGCCGGTTCTACACTATTTTCTATTTCAGATGCATCAGGTAACGGCTTGCCTTGACTGATAAGATTGGCGTGTTCAATCAGTGTTGAAATATCAGCGCCAGGCTTAGTTCCCTGCTTAAACATTTCATACATGCTTGGTAGAACCTGCCTTGCTTGTTCTAATAAATTACACAAGCAATCAGAAGCCGGGATGGTTTTATCCATTATCCGGTTGAGCATATTTTCATAGGCCCAGGCAAACTCACCGATATCGATTGCGCCCACTAAACGCCCACTTCCTTTTAATGTATGAAATGCGCGTCTTAACTCGGCAAGCGTATCTTCATCATCTGGATTCTGAAGTAATTTAGGTAGTTGTTTGCTAATTTGTTCGTAAACTTCTTCCGCCTCTTCCAGAAAAATCTCGATAATTTCTTCATCGATTTCTTCCATAACTGTCGGTGCTTGAGCAGCAGTGGCAGTCTGACCAGGTTGAGTTTCTTCCTGCTCGTTCTCTAATTCTAATTCCGCGACGGTTATTTCATCTGTTTCATCAACATTGGCCGGTTCTCTTTCCTGAACTTCCTCTGTCTCAGGAAAAACACTCTCAATCTTAACTGAACTTATTTCGGCATTATCTTCATCAATAACAACCGCATCTATTTCGTTATCAAACCCTTCTAAATCCAGGGTCAACGTATGCAGAGATTCATCATTAAGTTCATCTTCTGCTAGCTCATCTTCTACTTTATTAAAATCAGGTTGCGGTAAATCTGCCAAAGACAAATCATGCAGCGACTCTTCTTCATAATCTTCAAGTGATATATCAATGGTTTCAGTGATGGTTTGATCATTTAGATCAATCTCGTCATTTTCAATGACTGATAGGTCAATCAGTGTATCGTCACTCTGTTCTATTTGTGATGCTGTCGCTTTCTCTGTATCCTGCTCATCTGAATCAGGCTGTTGAATACCTGAGAGTGTCACTAACTCATCATTTTCTTCACTCGTGTCTTCACCCTGCAATTGCTTCAGGCTGTATTCCGCCACGTCAAGAATAGCATCAGGCTGACCCCACTTGCCGGCCAGAGATTCAAGATAATACTCAATACTGCTAATCGCATCGGCAAGACTGTCTAAGATATCGGCTTCAGGGATGTATGTTGTCTTGAGCAGGTTTTCACGAATGTAAACGATACAACCCTGTAACAGATTCGCCGCACGATCCAGACTCAGGATTGATATGCCACCTTTGATACGATCCAGGGCTGAAGGCACAATTTCAAGCAATGAATGATCAGATGGATTTTTGCTGAACATGTTGATCGCATCTTTAACCTGATCCAGTTCAAGCTTGGCTTCCTTAACCACCATCTTCAATAATTTCAGCTGCTCGGCATCCTGCATCAAATGACTACTTACATCACCATCACCTTTCTCCGTTCTGATGTTTTCTGTGCGTGCCGCGTTAATTTCATTCAATGAATTTTCAAGATCGAGCATGGCTCCCGCCATATCCATCAGGCGGTCATCATTGACCGCGCTCTTGTCAGTTTGCATGATCGATATTGTTTCAATCTGCGCCTGTACACTTTCCCGTTGTATACCCAGACCAAGCATGCCCAGCGTATCTGCCATTTGTGCAAGGGTTTCTTTCAATGGTTGAAGTTTCGATATATCCCGAACATCAGCACGCACAAACAAATCAAGATTGTCTTTAACTTTAAGCAGATCGTCCATTAATACCGAAGAGACAGTGGTCATCAACGCTGCATTGGGTGCGGCCATGTCGGCACGCGCCTGTTCCAGAGAATTCATATCCGGCAGAATATCATCCAGTTTAAATGCCAGCTTAACTTCATCCGTTAATTCACCACGACTGCGTGAGGTCGCTACGTAATAAAGAATATTCTTAAGTAATTCTGAAGGCGGCTCGACATTTAGTGCATGTTCACCCCGGTCGAGGATTTTCTTAAATTGACGATCTAGTTGTCCAAGCAATAACTTTACTGAGATACTGCCATCCAGCCCAGCATCGACAAGACTCTCTACCAGTCCATCAGCAACCCAGAGTAGCCGGCTAATCTCCTGTTCAGACGCACATTTTCTTAACTCGTCAAGAACCTCGGCAATTCGCTGCAAACCCGAGTGGTCATCTTTATCACGGAACCAACTGAGCAGCCCCAAATGATAATGGTAGCGAAGTCTACGCAAGGTATCGGAAAAATTGCCGCTAATACTTTCGGGTAAGGGTGCCGCGATAGTTAAGTCTGGTGTGAACAGTGCATTTTCAGATAAAAGCGGGGCACCGCGCGCCGCACGTAAATCATTGAGCAGCGGCAGCAACAGCATTGGTGTGTCCGCATTACCTTCAAGCAAATGCTCCAGATAATCTGGCAATTGCAAAATACCGCGAATCAGAACTTCATAGGCATCGTTGCGATTTGATACTTTATTATCGATTAAAGCCTGAACCAGATTTTCAACTTCCTCTGCCGCCATTGCCGAGCCATACAGCTCTACCATTTGCAACGTTCCGCGAACCTGATGCAAGTAGTTAAGGCAAAATTGAATCTGTGAAACATCACTCTCATCTTCAGTGAAAATTTCCAACGCTTTGCGCGCCTGATTCAAGGTTTCATCAATTTCTGATTTAACCCAGATTAAAGTATTGAGATCCAGTTCGTTATCACTACTCATAACTGGTTTTCCTCATCGATACGTTTAAAGGCCAGTGTGCCTGTATAGTTAACGGCTTCCATATTTTTATGCTTCCAGGCAGAAATCTCACCGGCCCCGAGAATCAGGAGGCCACCGGGACGTAAATGTTTTATCAGGTGATCCAGGATCATTTTGCGATAGCGACGTTTAAAATAAATCAGCACATTCTGGCAATAAATAAGATCCATCATTCCTAGTTTAACGCGGGATAAATGCAATATATTCATCCGCGCAAAGCAAACCCGCTCCCGCAATTTTTCACTGATCTGGTAATGATTTTCATCTGTGCGCTTGAAAAACAGATTAAGTAAATTGGTTGGAATGTTTTTCAGCCGGTTGACGTGGTAACTTCCCTCACGGGCAGTCGATAAGGCTGCTGAACTTATATCTGAGGCCGTAATACTATAGTAACAATTTTGATTATTTCTTTGCATGAAGTCATCAACCAGCATCGCCAATGAATAGGCTTCTTCGCCCGTTGCACAGCCCAGGCTCCATATATTTATGTTCCTTTGTTCTGCCGTGTCTGTGGTATTACATTGCTCAGGTAAAAACTTATCTCTGACCAATGCCAGAGCTCGTTCATCACGATAAAAACGGCTTTCGTGTACCGTCAGACGATCGACCAGAATTTCCCACTCAACCGCTCCCCGACGTCCATCTATCAAAAACTTAAAATAGTCATCATAGCCGTCATAGCCCAGTTCACGCATACGCGTGCTTAAACTGGTCAGCAAAAAAGATTTACGATTTTCGGCCAGTGAAATGCCTGTGCGTTTCTCCAGCAACTCAGTCCACATTGCCAGTTGCACCTGATCCATTTGTGCAGGCGCACGATAGCGCCACAGGGTTTTATCTGAATTGTGATCCTCTGCAGTCATCACGGCTGAAACTCCAGCCGACCCTTAGGCCGGAGGCAAACGGAAACCCGCAACTGAATGACGCAACTCATTCGCTAACTCGGATAAATTACCAATCGATGCGGCGGTCTCATTAGTACCTGCTGATGTTTGAGTTGTAATTTCCTGAATCACGTTCATGGTATCTGAAATATTGGTTGCGGCACCCGCCTGTTGACGTGCCGATTCTGAAATATTTGAAATCAGATCCGCCAGATGCTTGGACACGGTTTCAATCGCTTCCAGAGCCCCGCCGGCATCCTGCGCCAAACGTGCACCGGATACCACTTCTGACGTACTTTGTTCCATCGAAGCGACCGCTTCTTTGGTATCCGACTGAATCGCTTTCACCAGAGTTTCAATCTGTCGGGTTGCATCAGCCGAGCGTTCAGCAAGTCGTTGTACTTCATCGGCAACCACCGCAAAGCCTCGACCAGCATCACCGGCCATGGCCGCCTGAATCGCGGCGTTCAAGGCCAAAATATTAGTCTGCTCAGCAATATCATTAATCAGCTCAACGATGTCGCCAATCTCCTGTGAAGATTCACCCAGTCGCTTAATACGTTTGGAAGTTTCCTGGATCTGACCACGAATCGTATCCATGCCGTTAATATTACGTTGCACCGCTTCTGAACCCTGTCCGGCGATTTGCACTGAACGACTGGCTTCTTCCGCCAGCTCACCGGCATTATTCGAAACCTCTTCAATCGAGACCGCCATTTCATTAATCGCCGTACTCGCGGCCATAATTTGCTGGGCCTGGTGATCACTGGCCTCGGCAAGATGCATGGCGGTGGCCTGCGATTGCTGTGCTGCCGAAGAGACCTGTTGCGTGGTTTCATTAATGGCCGAAACCAACTTACGCAAAGCATCAATCGCATAGTTAATAGAATCCGCAATCGCGCCGGTAATGTCTTCGGTTACCGAGGCCTGCACGGTTAAATCACCATCAGCAAGATCACCCATCTCATCCAGCAGCCGTAAAATCGCTTCCTGATTATTGGTGTTCATTTCTTCCACCAGTTGACTCTGCTCGGCAATGTCAGTGAGGCGACGCTGAGAATCTTTACGGTACAACCAGGCCAGGGCAATAATAATCAGCACAACCGCTGCTGCCTGTGCATTAATCCAGAGCGTGGTGACGCGTTTGCTAATATGAACTTGATAGACATCCTGCAATTTCTGAATTTTCTGCGGTAGCAGTTCACTCATACTTAAAATCCCTTCAGAAGCGCCTGAAACCTGAAACATTTCGGGAGATCGTTCGAGGATACCGCCAACCTGACTACGAATAGAGCGAAACAGCTTTTGCACTTTCACCAGTTTAGCGCGGGTACTGGGTTCTTTAATGCGGTGAATTCTCATGTTTCGGTTACCGCGCAACATATCTTCAATAACCCGGCCAAACAGGGCGGCATCACGACCAAAGCGATCCGCGGCGGTCACCGCATCGGCTCCCCCGGAAAGAACACGGTTAACGTTACCCGAAATACGCTGAGTTAACATCAGCTGGCGAGTGGCAATATAAATTTGCTCGGGGCTCGCGCCTTTTTCCACCATGTCGTTCACAACTTCATCCGACAGGGCCAGCAGCGTTGGAATTTGCTCATTAATTTTCTGAATATGCTCCCGCATAGTGGAAACAACTTCACGTCGTTGCAAAATCACGACCACATCTTTTTGATACTTCACCCAGAAAATTTTCAATTCATCCATGCTACCAGTCAACTCTGACGGTGTGCGCTTCACCTGCCAGTTCAGAATTTCATCAAAGTGGTTACTGCGTTGCTGCAATAAAGAAAAGGCGCTGAGCTCACCTTGTGCGGCCTGGTTAGCCAACTTGGCAATTTCCTGCGCCAGCACTTTTTGATCACCGATGCGACTGATGTATTCACGATCAGCGGCTTCCTGATTCGAAACCTTGTTAATTACAATCCCCAGCCCGGTAATAGCAGCAATCAACAGTATTACAAAATACGCCATCATCCTGACTACTGGTATACCCGCTATCTGGCCAACATTCTGCTTCATGACTTCTCTCCCGCCATTGAATCCTTACAATTGAATTGAGACTTCATTATTTTCAACCTGAATTTTTAAATATTTTAAGAAAAATTGAACTACACGAATATTTTTATTCGTCACTCACGCTCTAAATTTAGAGCTTAGCTTATCGCAACATTAATAAATTCCGGCATCGCCGCCAGATGATGGGTGCTGAAAACACCCCAATGTTGATCTCCCTGCTGATACCCCCCCACTAACAAGCTTTGTAAGCGTGTTGCCACAGGAGGTAAATCAGTTGTTTTTTCTTCTTCTTGAAAATGTCGTAAACCCAGGACTTCAGTGACCAATAAGCCACTTACAAAATCGCCATTACGCATCACCAGCACCCGGCTTTTTCGGTTCACGCCTGCCATTTCATCGTTTGTAAATCCCAACAAGTCAATAATAGGAATCAAGGTGCCACGAATATTCGCCACACCTTTCACCCATCTTACTGTGCCGGGAATTTTTGTTAGCGGTGGGTAAGGCAGGATTTCTGAAACCTCATCCGTTGCCACAAGCAATGAGGTACCCTGTAGTAGAAAACCAATCCCTGTTTTTGTTTGCCTGATCTCAAGCTGCTGCGGTAAGCCTAATGCTTTCTGGCGACTGCGTGACTCAATTTTACGCAGTAAAGCAAAAACTTCGACGCCTGAATCTGCCATTAATTTTACTCTGCCAGTGCCTTATTAATTTTCTGCAGTAAGTCATCTTCGGTAACCGGCTTGGTAATATAATCTTTAGCACCCTGTCGCAAACCCCAGACCCGATCAGTTTCCTGATCTTTGGTGGTTACAATAATCACCGGAATTGCCTGAGTTTCCGGATCCCGGTTAATCGCCCGAGTCGCCTGAAAACCATTCATGCCAGGCATCACAACGTCCATCAAAATCACGTCTGGCATGGACTCTTTAGCCCGCGCAATACCTGCTTCAGCGTTATCGACAGAATCCACCTCATAGCTATGCTTCTCAAGCATGGTTCTAAGAACATGCACTTCAGTCGGGGAATCATCAACAATTAAGATACGAGCCATTATGCCTCCTTTAAAACTTTACCTATACAAACTTATTGCCGGCAAAGCTGCCCAAAATTTCTATATATCTGACGGGCTAATTTCAAATGTTATTCAAGCACCAAATCCTTTATTGCACTGAGCAATTCTTCTTTCGTAAACGGTTTGGTTAAATACTGTTCCGATCCGACTATTCGCCCACGCGCCCGATCAAACAGGCCATCCTTACTGGACAACATCACAACCGGAGTTTTTTTGAATCGTTTATTATTTTTGATTAATGCTGTTGTCTGATAACCATCAAGACGCGGCATCATAATATCAATAAATATTATCTCAGGCTGATTGTCTGCTATTTTAGATAGCGCTTCGAAACCATCAGAAGCCGTCACAACCTCACAACCCACTTTTTTTAACAGCGTTTCAGCGGTGCGACGAATGGTCTTGCTATCGTCAATCACCATCACTTTTAAACCCTGATATATATCTTCCATCCGCTTCTCTGCTAGCACTACTACCACCTGTTTTTCACTTTGAAAATTTCTGTATTTGACCTTGTAGCATGAATATTGAAAGCCAGAATCTTTCCACTTGGATTTTTAACACAGTTTTTAAAAACAGTCCATAAGTATCTATATTCGCTCTTTATTTCACTGTGACTACATTAACTAAACCCGGTCTGATTTATAATCAATTTAATCCGGATATTTACCCAACCCGAATTCTCTGGCATAGTCATATACTTGAGTAATGCCTGTATAAGGCAAATCATTTTCCGGTATAAGCCTGTTTGCATGCCGGCCATTTTTAGTACACGCATTTTTATTACGGCCAAAATTATTCGACATGAGTATTGAACATCTCCACGCTGTCCCACATTTGACAACCGCCTTATCCGGGCCATTGCATGATATTGAAAGCCAGCTGCTTGAGCATCAGGCTGAAATTGAAACCTGGTTTCGGCAACAATGGCTAGAAACTCCGGCGCCTTTTTACACCTCGGTTGACCTGCGCAATTCCGGTTTCAAGCTCGCACCAGTGGACACCAATCTGTTTCCCGCCGGCTTTAACAACCTCAATCCGGCATTTATGACGCTGAGTATTCAGGCGGTGCAGTCCGTGTTCGAGCGTATTTGTCCAAAAGCCGTGCGAATTCTGCTAGTCCCCGAAAATCATACCCGCAACCAGCATTATCTGGAGAGCATTGCCGCTTTGCAGGAAATCATTACAAAAGCTGGGTTTGAAATACGTATCGGTTCATTATTGCCTGAACTTGAGGAAAAATTAACCATTAAGCTGCCCTCCGGCCAGAAATTATTGCTCGAGCCCATCCAGCGTCATGGCAACAAAGTTTACATTGAGGATTATGAACCCTGCTTAGTGTTATTAAATAACGATTTGTCCTCAGGCCGACCAGAAATTCTGGAAAATATTGATCAAATGATCCTGCCACCACTAGAACTGGGCTGGAGTGACCGTTTGAAATCTGATCACTTCACCGAATACCATCGTGCAACGAAAGAATTTGCCGAGTTAATCGAACTCGACCCCTGGTTGATCACGCCGATGTTCTGCAACTGCGGCAAACTCGACTTCATGAAACGGGAGGGCGAAGATTGCCTGGCCAGTAATGTTGATCGCATGCTCAAGGGTATCCAGAAAAAATATGACCAGTACCACATCGACAAGCCACCTTTTGTGATTGTCAAAGCGGACTCTGGCACCTACGGAATGGGCATCATGACCATTCACAACGGTAATGAAGTCCGAGAGCTTAACCGCAAGCAACGTACCCGCATGGCTAAAAGCAAGGGCGGCCAAAGCGTCACCGACGTTATTATTCAGGAAGGGGTGTATACATTTGAAACCTGGGGCGATGAACAGTCGGTGGCCGAGCCGGTAGTTTATATGGTGGATCACTTCGTGGTGGGTGGTTTTTATCGCGTGCATACCGGTAGGGGCATTAATGAAAATCTCAATGCGCCCGGCATGCACTTCGAGCCCCTGGCCTTTGCGGAAACCTGCAACGTGCCAGACTGCAACAAGGCTCCCGATGCCGGCCCCAACCGCTTTTACGCCTATGGCGTGATTGCCCGTCTGGCACTACTGGCTGCCGCGCGGGAACATACCGAATACCTCAACAAGTAAACCAGACAGGATTGACCCCGTGCCCAGCCGCCCTATTAAACTCGGCGTTATCATGGATCCGATTGGCTCCATTAACCTGAAAAAAGACAGCACCCTCGCCATGCTGCTGGAAGCCCGGCAACGTGGCTGGGAACTCCATTATATGGAGCAGACCGATTTATCCCTGTGGCAAAATCAGCCGTGGGCCAATACCCGCAAGTTGACCCTCAGTGCCGATCCTGAAAATGCCGGCGACAACGGGTTTAGCCTCGCAGAAGTTTGCACGCGGCCACTCGCCGAGCTGGACGTAGTACTGATGCGTAAAGATCCGCCCTTTGACATGGATTATATTTTCAGCACCTATTTGCTGGAGCTGGCCGAAGCCGAGGGCGTACTGGTGGTCAATCGTGCCCGAAGCCTGCGCGATGCCAATGAAAAATTATTTACCGCGTATTTTCCCCAGTGCACGGCACCGATGCTGGTCTCTGCGCAGGCACAGGGCATACGGGGTTTTCTTGCCGAGCATGGCGATATTATTCTCAAACCGCTGGATGGCATGGGCGGCGCATCGATTTTCCGGGTACAACAGGATAGCCCCAACATCGGCGTGATTATCGAAACTCTGACCCGGCATGGCCAGCGTCTCTGCATGGCACAAAAATTTATTCCCGAGATTAATCAGGGCGACAAACGGATTCTGCTGATCGATGGCGAACCGGTGCCCTATGCCCTCGCACGTATTCCTCAAAACGGCGAAACCCGGGGCAACCTTGCCGTGGGTGGCATTGGCAAGGGGATCGAACTCAACGAACGGGATCGCTGGATCTGTCAGCAGGTCGCCCCTGAGCTTAAAAAACGCGGACTGATTTTCGTTGGCCTGGATGTGATTGGTGACTACCTCACCGAGATCAACGTCACCAGTCCCACCTGTATTCGCGAACTGGACGAACTCTACCAGCTTAATATCAGTGCCAGCCTGATGGATGTTATCGAACAACGCCTGCAAAACCGGTAAACTCAGAGGCTATGAGTCTATCGCACCGGTTTCTGTCTTTCCTGATTTTAATTTTTATTCTGTCGTCGTCCGCCTGCCAGCAGGCATCGCGTGAATACAAGCAAACCCAGCTGGTATTTGGCACCCTGGTCAACATCACCCTACGCGATATCGACCCGGCACTGGCACAAAAAAGCTTTGCTCAAATCCGCCTGGATCTGGATTTTATGCATGAAGTCTGGCACCCCTGGAAACCGGGGCCACTGGGGCGCACCAATGCCCTGCTCGCCACCGGCGGCTGGTTCTCGGCAAATCCCTCAGTAATACCCGTGTTCGAAAAAGGTCGTGAACTTGCTGCCCTCACTGATAATTTGTTCAACCCGGCCATCGGTAAGCTGATTGCCTTATGGGGCTATCATCAGGACGATCCCCCCAACGGCCCACCACCGTCAAAAGCCGCTATCGATCAACTACTGGCGCACCATCCGCGCATGGCCGATATCGAGTTCGACGGCCTGCGTATGCGCAGTCTCAACCCGGCGGTACAACTGGATTTCGGAGCCATGGGCAAGGGGCTGGCTATCGATCGCATCATTGACTACCTACGCAGCCAGGGCATTAATAACGCGGTCATCAATGCTGGTGGTGATCTCAAGGTCATCGGTAGTCACGGCGATCGTCCCTGGCGTATCGGCATTCGCCACCCGCGCCCGAAAGGCGATAACACCGTGCTCGCCGCCCTGGAAGTCAACGATGGCGAAAGTGTTTTTACCTCCGGCGACTACGAGCGATTTTATATATACGAAGGCCGACGCTATCATCACATCATTGATCCACGCACCGGCTATCCAGCGGATCAAACTACCTCGGTCACCGTTATTCACAACGATGCCGCCAGCGCCGATGCTGCCGCTACCGCCCTGTTCATTGCCGGGCCGGATGGCTGGCAGGCCATCGCCCGAAAAATGCAATTACGCTATGTGATGCTGGTGGATAAAAACGGTCAAATCATCATGACCCCGGCCATGGCAGAACGTATCAACTTAATCGATACTCAAAACACGCCACTGATTATTCAACCCTGATGACCCGCGCCGATATTATTCTGCTGTTAATCACGATTACCGCTCTGCCGTTTGTATACCTGCACTACTGGCAACCCACAAGCGCAGGTGCACGAGTTCAAATTTTTCACGATGAAACCGTGGTAAAAGAACTCCGACTGAACAAAGACCAGGACTTCACCATCGAGGGAACACTGGGAACAAGCAAGCTGCAAATTAAAGACGGTAAAATTCGTTTTACCGCCTCTCCCTGTGCCAGCAAAGTCTGTATTCATAAAGGCTGGCTCAGCCACAGCGGCGACTTCAACGCCTGTCTGCCTAATCGAGTGAGCATCGAGATTCTGGGACAGGGTGAGTTTGACAGTATGAATTTCTAGCAATATCAGCTTATTCTGGTGTGATTTATACGCACGAGGTATCCGCCGTTATTGTAAATACAGCTTCTACCCTTCGGGCACTATGAGCCGTACAAGTTCAAAGCTCACCCAGCCGTTTCACTCGCCCTGTTCGATTAAAATCTAACCTGCACCGCAGACAGCAGGGAATGATCCCCAAACAAATTAAATTCTGCATAACGCTCTCATCAGGGGCTTTCAGAAGAGGCGAAACTTCAGTAAACAAAAAAGGCGACTAAAAAGCCGCCTTTCTAAAGTTAATAATAATTGTAACCATAAGGAAACTTATTCTTAGGTTTTGTCTAAAAATATTTTACTACTTATTAGCTGTTCTTTTTGGAGCAAGTAGCGCTTCTTCTTATATGTCTAATAACTTTATCAAAAAGCAACCTTATACTTTACGTCTAGAAAAACTCACTAAAGCTAAAAAACCTGATCCAAATAACCAGACAGCTGCTGGAACAGGCACTACAGTAGGTGACATATCCAAATTAAAATAATCTAAACCCAGATGATCATCTACTGTTATAACTAACCTTGAGACATTGCTATATTCTCCAGTAATGACAGCTTGATGCCCATTAATTGATCCACTCAATGTCGAATATTGCCATGAATTATTAAGTTCGTTATAACCCCATGGTGCCGATCCGAAACTGCTGGTAGTAGAAGCAACAGCATCACTAGTATTAATTGCTGTTAAAGACGAATCAAATAATTGAAGATTAAATACATTGTCATTTGTCTCTGTATTTAATGCCTCAAAATTAATTGCATTAAATGTCCAGGGAATATCAAAATCCATTGTAATACTTAAATTGAAACCACTACTTGATGGGTCAGAAATTCGACCCCAACCAAAGTCTACTGGGTTATCAAACGCATTAATCAAGCCTGAATCTGCTACCCAATTGAATGAACTAGCACCCACGCTACCCGTTCCCGAGGAATTGTCTCCTGAGAATTCAACTATTTGAGCGTTAATAGAAGAAGCCGATGCAAAAAATATTGCACTCACAACTAATACTTTTTTTATTTCTATTTTCATTCGATTTCCTTTTTTAATATAAAACCCTAATATTATGCGGGCTTTCAAATATAACAATCGTTCTGATACCAATTAGCATTGCGGCTTCTGCCATTGAACGGTAGTCGCTTGCACTGAAATCGGGAAGATGTAGACTAGTATATAATTCAATTTGCGAACAATAAGACAATAGTTCTACAGATTGATATTTGAGGATACACATTAGTGTAACCATACGGTTACATTGTTGATTTTAAAGATATAATTTATGTACCCTTTAAATAATTCCCTCGGGCCGGTAAAATTATTTAGCCTGAGCTGGTACTTTGTAACGCTGATCTCCCGCACCTCGGTCCTCGATATCTAGCGGCAAAACAACCATCGGATAGATTCATTAAAGAGCCTGTTCTATTTGAAGATCACCCTAAAAAGCTCCATTGAAGACAGCCGTATCGCCTGGCTCACTGCACTGGCGGTGATGATTCATGTGCTGGAAAGCAGTCTGCCGAGTCCAATCCCGGGACTGAAGCCGGGACTGGCGAATATTATTACCATTACCGTGCTCTGCCAGTTCGGCTGGCGCACGGCGGCCTGGGTGAGTTTGCTACGGGTGCTGGTGGGCTCACTAGTATTGGGTACCTTTTTATCGCCCACCTTTATGCTGAGTTTCAGTGGTGCAGTGAGCAGTATCTTTATTTTATGGCTAGGCAGCCGACTGCCCGGGCGAGGCTTTGGCCCTGTCGGTTATAGTCTGCTGGCTTCCATTGCCCATATCAGCGCCCAGTTTGTCACCGCCTATTTATTGTTTATACCACATCCCGGACTCTGGCGACTGTTTCCTGTTTTGTTAACTTTTGCCGTGGTGCTGGGCCTTATCAACGGTATAATCAGCCGCTCATTATTAACTACTGTGGCAAATAAAACTTCGTGACAACGGCTGTTCACCCTTCAACTGTTTCATCCTCTGATCGTCTGGGTATGACCCTGTTTTTCGCACTGGCCTTTCATGCCATCGTGATTCTGGGGGTCAGTTTTGATCTGGCCGACGATGATTTCATGCCGCCATTGACCACCATGGAAATTACCCTGGTGCACAATCACTCTGATGAAGCGCCGGATGATGCCGACTATCTGGCCCAGGCCAACCAAAAAGGCGGCGGCAATGTTGAGGAAAAAACCCGCGATCAAAGTCCCTTTTCCAACCCCACGCCAACTCAGGATGACGGTTTTGCCCCGGCCAGTGAACAGGCCATTGCCCCACCGATGAGCCAGCCCGAAAAAATACAACAGGAAATCATGACCGCCACAAAGGCAAAGGAAAAAATCGTCAGCCAGCCGCAAAAAGAACCCCTGCCCGAAATGCCTCAGCCACTCACCGCCGCTCAGTTGCTGGAGCGCAGCCGACAAAAAATCGCGCGCATGAGCGCTGAAATCAAGCGCATGAAAAAGACCTATCAGGTCACGCCCCGACGCACTTATGTGCGCGGCGCGAATGCAAAGGAATACCGCTTTGCCAGTTATCTGGATTCCTGGCGCGCCAAGGTTGAACGCTTTGGTAATTTGAATTATCCCGAGGAAGCCCTGCGCCACAAGATTGATGGCAGCCTGCTGCTCGATGTCGCGATTAATCCTGATGGTAGTCTTAACCACATGAAAGTGATTCAATCTTCCGGGCAAAAAGTGCTGGACGATGCAGCTAAACGCATCGTGCGCCTGGCCGCACCCTTCCCCCCCCTGAGTAAGGAAATTCTCAAGGACACCGATGTGCTGCATATTCCCCGGGTCTGGTATTTTAAAAGTGGCCGAGGTATGAGTACGGGGACGCAGTAAAACGGTTTATTTTGTAAGTGTTCGTTCAGAAGTGAACATTCCTTACGACTTCTCCTCTGTTGGGCTTCGCTCAGCGCCAACCTACTTAAATAAATATGGTTTAAATAATTTGCTTTATTAACTTGCAGCGACTGGTCTGCTGCATAATACTTCATTACATGGGCTTTATTTCTCAATTAAAGAATCAATTTCTCATTGCCATGCCGGGTTTACAGGATCCGAATTTCTCGCATTCAGTCACCTTTCTCTGCGAGCACAATCCTGATGGAGCAATGGGTCTGTTAATCAACCGTCCCACACCGATGAATCTGGGTGATCTGGTCGTGCAGCTCGGCTTTGAGTTGGGCGAGCCTGAAATGTCCAACGTCGCCATCTACCACGGCGGCCCGGTACAGCCGGAGCAGGGCTTTGTGCTACACAGCCCATTGGGCGAATGGGACAGCACCATGGAAATCAGTCCAAATCTATCGATGACCGTTTCCCAGGACATTATCGAAGCCATTGCCCATGGTGTTGGCCCTGAACACTTTCTTATTGCGCTGGGCTATGCCGGCTGGGGCGCGGGTCAACTTGAAGAAGAGCTGGCCGCCAACACCTGGCTCAATGGCCCGGCTGACAACCGCATCATTTTCGATACCCCGGTAGATCAGCGCTGGCATACCGCCGCCGATTTACTCGGAGTCGAGCTTTCCCTGATTTCCACTGAAGTGGGACACGCGTGAGTCGCACTCTTCTGGGCTTCGACTTTGGCAGAAATCGAATTGGTGTCGCCATTGGTCAGGAAATCACCCGCACCGTCACCGCCCTGCTCACCCTGCCCGCTAAAAATCAAAAACCTGACTGGACTGGCATCAGCCAGCTAATTAATGAATGGCAGCCAGATCTACTAGTCGTCGGTCTGCCCCTGCAGGAAGACGGCGGTGAACAGGATATGAGCAAGGCTGCACGCCGCTTTGGTAATCAACTCAAAGGGCGGTACAATCTCCCCGTTGAAATGATGGACGAACGCTACAGTTCACTGGAAGCCAATATGCTGCTGCGCGAACAGCAGGTTCCCAGAGTTAAAAAAAATGCACATCAATATAATGATCACATCGCAGCTCAGTTGATATTACAAAGCTGGCTGGATACACAGGCAAATAAAGGTTCGGATTAAATGACGCAAAGCCATGACGTGGATGTACTACTAAAAAGTATGGCGAATGATCTGCAACAATTCATGCAGACCAATGAGATTCACAAGCCACTCATGATCGGTATCCATACCGGCGGAGTCTGGGTTGCCCAGGCGCTACTCAAACACCTCGATACCGAGATTCCGCTGGGCTCACTTAATATCAGCTTCTACCGCGACGACTTTACCCGCATTGGCATGCATCCTCAGGTACAACCTTCACAACTGGATTTTGATGTTGAAGATCGTCACATCATTCTAGTCGATGATGTCCTGCATACCGGACGCACCATTCGCGCGGCCTTAAATGAAATTTTTGATTACGGCCGTCCGGCTTCGGTGAGTCTGGTAGTACTGGTACAACGTTGTGGACAGGAGTTACCCATTTGCGCTGATGTGCGCGGCATTGATATGGATCTGTCCGCCGGCGAACATGTCAAACTCAGCGGCCCTGCACCGCTTAATCTACAGATTCAAACCCCTGAGGAAAAAACCGGCCAATGATGCGTCAGGATATTCAGTTTGATAAAAAAGGCCGCCTGCGCCATTTCCTCACTACTGAGGGACTCTCACGTCCGACCCTCACCGAAATTCTCGACCATGCCGAAAACTTTGCCTCGGTCATTAACAAGCCGGTAAAAAAAGCCCCGCTATTACGTGGCAAGACCATCGCTAATTTATTCTTCGAAGCCAGTACCCGCACCCGTACCACCTTTGAGCTGGCCGCCAAACGCCTGTCCGCCGATGTCATCAATATCAACATTCAAACCTCGGCCACCAAGAAAGGCGAGAGCCTGCTCGACATGCTGCGTAACCTGGAAGCCATGCACTGCGATATGTTTATCGTCCGTCATATGCAAAGTGGGGCGGCCCATTTTATAGCCGAGCATGTGGCCCCGCATATCAGCGTGATCAACGCCGGTGACGGCAGCCATGCTCACCCGACTCAAGCCATGCTCGACATGTTTACCATTCGCCGCCACAAGCCGGACTTCACTTCACTGCGGGTGGCTATCATCGGCGACATCATGCACTCACGGGTGGCCCGTTCACAGATTCATGCGCTGAATATTCTCGGCGTACCCGATGTGCGCGTAATTGGTCCGCATACTTTAATCCCGCCTCAAACCGAACATCTGGGCGTGCATGTTTTTCATCAAATGGAACAGGGCCTGCGGGATGTCGATGTGGTGATCATGTTGCGCCTGCAACGCGAGCGCATGGAAGGTGCGCTGTTACCCAGTGAAGATGAATATTTCAGAAGCTATGGCCTCACTCCGGAAAAGCTGGCGCTGGCAAAAGAAAATGCCATTGTGATGCATCCCGGGCCGATCAATCGCGGCGTAGAAATTGATTCCGCCGTGGCTGACGGCCCGCAATCGGTAATACTCGAACAGGTGACCAATGGCCTTGCAGTGAGAATGGCGATCATGTCGATGATCCTTGGCCGAGGCAATGTGGATAGTGAGGCCGGTAAATAATGAATATTCTGATTACTCGAGGACATGTCATCGATCCCGCCAACCAGTTCGATCAGGTCGCCGATCTTGCTATCAAAGATGGTCGCATCCTTGCCTGTGGCGAGATACCGGCCGATTTTAAAGCCGAAAAAATTCTGGATGCCAGCAGCCAGATAGTCTGCCCCGGTCTCATTGATCTAGCGGCCCGTCTGCGCGAACCCGGCGCGGAACACAAGGCCACCATCGCCTCGGAAACCCGCGCGGCGACAGCTGGTGGCATCACCACCCTGTGCATCCCGCCCGATACCCGTCCAATTATCGACACCCCCGCCGTATCCGAACTGATCCACCAGAAAGCGGAGGCCGCCGGCTTCGCCAAAGTCGTGACCCTCGGCGCTCTCACCCGCCAGCTAAAAGGAGAACAACTGGCCGAAATGGTTAAGCTGCAACAGGATGGCGGCTGTGTCGGGGTCAGCAATGCTCATCAACCGGTCAAAAATAATCTAATCATGCGCCGGGCAATGGAATACGCTGCGAGCTGCGGCCTGACTATTTTCCTATATGCCGATGATCCCGGCCTCTCCGGTCAGGGCTGCGTTCACGAAGGCTCCATCAGCACCCGGCTTGGTCTACCCGGCATTCCCGAGTCAGCTGAAACCGTGGCCGTGGCCCGCGAACTGATGTTGATAGAACAAACCAGCGTGCGTGCCCATTTCTGCCAGCTGTCCTGCGCCCATTCGGTGCAAATGATTGCCCGCGCCCAACATGACGGCCTGCCAGTGAGTATGGACGTAAGCGCACACCAGCTTCATCTCACCGATATGGACATTGGCTATTTCAACAGTGAATGTCATCTACTGCCGCCCCTGCGCACTCAGCGCGATCGAGATGCCCTGCGCAAAGGCCTGGGTAACGGCAATATCAATGCTATTTGTTCTGATCATCAGCCCCATGATGCCGATGCCAAGCTGGCCCCCTTTGCGGAAACCGAACCCGGCATTTCCGCGTTGGAAACTTTATTGCCTCTATCACTGAGGCTGGTTGACGATGGGGTTTTATCTCTGCCAAACCTGATCGCAAAACTCACCACCGAGCCGGCCAAAATACTGGGGCTTAACCGCGGTCATTTAAGTACCGGTGCCGATGCCGATATCTGTATTTTTGATCCCCACCAGCACTGGAATGTTGAGCCAGAAAAATTTATCAGCCGAGGCAAAAACTCACCTTTTGCCCGATGGGAACTCAAAGCGAAAGTCACTCATACGCTGTTAAATGGTCAACTTGTTTATTCACAATAAGCGCAGGCTTCAATATTTTTTCTGAACTGTGACCGGCTTCCATTTTAACTTTGAACGATGTCTCTCTTTTTACTCTAGCTAAAAACCTCAACAAAGTATCGATTCTAAACTCTATAAGCGTATTGGCTTAACTCATAACTTATGGAGATTTATGATGACTACTTTACACAACACGAATACCCGCTCCTTCTATTGCTATTCACAGCTGGAATTTGAATATTCTGAGCAACAGGAAACACTCTGGTGTTATATGAATCCGCGTCCCCGTCCCTGCTTTAATTCTGAATTGCTCAATAGTCTGCGCAGTATGCAGAATACTATTTATGAACTTGATGGCAAAGCCAGCCCCTATACTGACGATCGTATTGCTTACTTCATCTTTGCATCAAAGGTTCCTGGTGTCTTTAATCTGGGCGGTGATCTGAATCTGTTTCAAACTCTGATCAAACGCAAAGATCGGGACGCACTCCGCGCCTATGCCCACGCCTGTATCGATGTCCTATATCACAACATCGACATGCCTTCGTCAATTACCACCATTTCACTGGTTCAGGGTAGCGCACTTGGCGGCGGCTTCGAGGCCGCATTATCCAGCTCGGTACTGGTCGCCGAACGCTCAGCCGAACTGGGACTGCCCGAAATTTTATTTAATCTGTTTCCGGGTATGGGAGCCTACAGCCTGCTGGCACGACGCATTGGCCCACGTCTGGCTGAGCGTCTCATTACCAGCGGTAAAATCTATCGTGCCGAGGAACTGTATGAAATGGGCGTCGTCGATGTGCTTGCTGAAGACGGACATGGCCAGGCTGCCGTTGAAAAATATATACGCCAGCACCGACGTAGTCGTAACGGCTTGCAGGCGATTGAAAAGGTGCGCCAGTTTTGTGACCCACTTAATTTTGAAGAATTATCCGGAATTGCCGAAATCTGGGTAGATGCGGCCTGTCGGCTGAACAGCCGGGATCTGCGGATGATGAACAAACTGGTCAGCGCACAGAATCATCTGCAAAACCCTGCCACCGAAGTTTGCGCCGCCTGAATAAATCATCTCTTCAACGCAGAGTGTTACTCAACACCACGGGTAGCATTCTGCACAAACCACTCTCAATCGCATTCTAAACTTCCATCCTGATCTGATATACTGCGGACACGATGAAATCCCACCGTGATACTATTTTTGTTGAAGATGCCGAAATCCTCGCCCACACTCATTGCGAAGGTGAGCAGCATATCCTGCGCCTGCAGGCCCCCGAGGTTGCCCGTCACGCTCTGCCCGGCAGCTTTGTGCATCTCAGTTGTGATCCCCAACGACCGCTACGTCGACCGATTTCTATTATGCGCGTCAATCCTCAGGCGGGTGAAATAGAACTACTGTACAAGGTCTTTGGTGAAGGTACCCGTTTATTATCACAACGTCAGACCGGTGAAAGCCTGAACTTGATGGGCCCCATTGGCAAACCCTTCGAGTTGCACCCAAAATATTCACGGCCATTATTAATTGGCGGGGGGGTCGGTATGCCACCGATGATTTTTATTGCCGATGCCGCACGCCAGCAGAAAAAGACCTATTCCCCTTTTGTGATTCTGGGCTCGGAAGTACCTTTCCCGTTCACCAGCAAACCCTCTGAAATGATCATACCCGGCCTGCCGGAGGGTGTTATTGCCAGCATGCCGCTGCTGGAAGACTGGAACATTCCTTCCCGTCTCACCAGTACGCAGGGCTATCCCGGCTGCCATGAAGGTTACGTTACCGATCTGGCTCGCCACTGGCTGGACAGTCTGGATGAGGAAGAACGTAGCAAGGTAGAAATTTTTTCCTGCGGCCCCCACCCCATGCTCGAAGCCGTGGCCCAGGTTGCCAAAGACTACAATCTGCCTGCGCAGGTATCACTGGAAGAATTCATGGCCTGTGGCGTAGGCGGCTGCGCCGGTTGTGTGGTCAAAGTTGAAACTGCGGATGGCCCGGCAATGAAGCGGATCTGTGTCGATGGCCCCGTATTTGATGCGACACAGGTTTTTTAAGCCCCCTTTCCCCACCACCACTGTAGGTACGACTCCAGTCGTACTGATAAGACTGAAGTCGTATCTACAGGCAAAAATAACACCTGGAAAATTTAAATAAAGCGAAGGATTACGCCATGCCACGAATAGTCGACAAGCTGACCGAAGCCGAAGAAAAATTAGAAGAAGTAATAAAAAGCAGCTTCAGTGAAGAACAGATGTGCGCTTTCTTTTTAACCAAAACAATTCGCAGCCAGTATCAATTTGACGATGATTTTATCTCTGACTGGTATGAAAAAATATTTGATAAAAAACCCGAGGCGATAGATAAAGCTCGACCTGAACTGGTTAAAGCCTACACCCGCATGCTGATGTTCGAGAAGAAATACAGCTTTCATCTCGATTACTGGGTGCGGCAAACTCAGGAAAAACTGATTACCGAGATGACATCTTTTTTTGCCGGGGAACCTGGAAAATAAAATACTTCTAATAAACTTATAGCGTAGATTTTATGAATAGAACATAACTCGAAAAATATTAGTCCGGGTTCAAAGGTACTGAAGCAGGCTTTCCCTTTGGCCCAGAAGTACAGGTATTTAAAATAATGGGGAAAATGTTTTCTTTCGTTTCTCAGAATATGGATATACCCAAAGTTACCCTTATCTGGAGAACCGGAGATGGCCTGCTGATGCAAAGGCTCGCTCACTTACCAGAGCAATCAGTTCAGAAATGCATTGCCGATGAACTGCCGTAAGAAGTTCGATAATATTGATTTATCAAAACATGCCAAACAGGAATAATTGAGTGGATCAAGGCGGGTAAACTTGAAACAGAAATCATTGAAGCAGACGAAATATAAAATATAACACGCAGAATATAGGCTCGGTGTAAAACATCGCAGCCTGAGTAGAATATAGTCATAAAAAAACCGGAGCCATGGCTCCGGTTTTTTTGTCTACTATTCCCGTGTTCTACAAGACCAGGTTCATCATAAACATCATCACGATCAGGAACAGCACGGTCATTACCCCGCCGGCTCTCATAAAGTCCGGCACCCGGTAACCACCCGGCCCCATGATCAGGGCATTCACCTGATGGGTAGGAATGAGAAAGGAGTTGGAGGTGGCAATGGCAACGGTCAGGGCATAAATAGCGGGATCCGCACCTACCTGCAGGGCAACGTTCACCGCCAGCGGCACCAGCAGAACCGTTGCGCCAACATTCGACATCACCAGAGTGAAGAAGGTGGCTAAGGCTGCAATAGAAGTCTGAATCACCCAGGGTTCCGCATCGCCCACCAGTACCACCACCTGTTCAGCGATCCATTTCGCCGTGCCACTGGTTTCTACCGCCAACCCTAAAGGAATCAGCGAGGCCAGCAGAAATACGGTTTTCCAGCTCACCGCTTCATAGGCTTCATCAATAGTCAGCACGCCGGAGATCACCATGCCTACCGCGCCGGTAAGCAGGGCGACGGACAAACGCAGATCGGTAAACAACACCATGGAAAGTGCAATAGTGAAGAACAGTAAAGCAAAACCAATTTTATGTGGACGCAGATCTTCATGCGGATATTCAGTGGTGACGACCACGAAGTTACGATCATGTTCCAGCCGAGCCAGTGCATCCCAGCTGGTATGCACCACCAGTGTATCACCGGCCTGCAAGGGTAAATCACGGATGCCATCCCCTTCACGCAGCGTTTCACCACCGCGATGCATACTCACCATGGCAATGCCGTAGGTCTTACGCATCCAGATGTCACGCGCACTTTTATCTATCAGTTTTGAACCGGGTGGAATAACCACCTCGGCAATACCGGCCTTGGTGGCTGCCAGCGATTCAGAAAAAATTTCCAAACTATCACGCAGATCCAGACCAAACTCATCAACCAGATGCTTAACATTTTTCGCTGCAGCCAGTATGCCCAGGGTAGTACCGGCTTCGATGCCCACGTCCCGCGCCAGAACTCCGGGGCCAATACGCAGATCGTCACTGCCACGCAGGGCGGCGATCACCCGGATACGATGACTATGTTCGATATCATCCAGCAGTTTACCCACCATCGAGCTATCATCCGGTACCACGACTTCATACATATCGTAATTGAAGCCGTATATATCACGAAAATAACTCATGGTATGGGTGGCACTGGTGCCATCTCTGGTGCCATCCACGTCTTCTTTAACCTGCTTGGGTAAAACAAAACGCCCAGCAATAACGAAATAAAGTATGCCCGTCGCCACCAGTGCTAAACCGATCGGGGTCACAGAAAATAATCCCCAGGTTGCCATCTGCTGATCAGCCGGCAGCGCGCTATTTGAAGTCTGGATCAGATCATTCAGCAGAATCAAAGGACTGGAACCGACCATGGTCACCGTGCCGCCGAGGATGGCGCAAAAGCCCATGGGCATCAACAGACGAGACATCGGCAAACCGGAGCGGGCTGAAATTCGACTGACCACCGGCAGGAACAAGGCAGCCGCGCCAACGTTTTGCATAAATGAGGAGATAATAGCCACGGTACTGGAAATAATTGGAATAATGCGTTTTTCCGAGGTACCGCCGGATTTGAGAATAAAGGCCGCCACCTTGCCCATAATGCCGGTGCGATCCAGCCCGGCACCGATAATCATCACCGCGATAATCGACATCACCGCATTACTGGCAAAGCCGTCGAACAGGTGTTTGGTATCAACCAGCCCCGCCTCCAGCCCCATAATCGGAGCAAAAAGTGAGGTCAACCCAAGTAACACCATGATGCTGATAGCCGCCACATCGACGTCGACAATCTCAAACACAAATAAATAAATAGTAAGAAAAAGAAGGGCAGTAACCCAGGCAATTTCAATATTTGGGACATTGCTGGCGGTAAAAGCACCGGCCAATATAAAGATAAGCGCCGAGATCAGGCGTTTCGTGGTTTGGCTACTCACAAGATACTCCAGGTAAATTTAGCGGGATAAAACGATAAGCTATTGAAAAATAGTCCCAGCAGGGATGTTACCAAGCCCGATTGAGACAAATTTATTACATATGTTAATGGTAAAGGCGCACATGTTAAGATTTTGCAAAGATAAATCAAGCCTTCATTATGAATATTTTTCTGTGCGCTGTCTTTTAGCTACGCCAAAAAGCCGGATGCAGCAGTACCAACACGGTGAAAATCTCCAGACGGCCAATCAACATGGCCACTACCGCCACCAGTTTACCCGCACTACTTATATTGGCAAAGGTCTGTGAAACATCGCCCAAACCGGGACCAAGATTATTCATACAGGTGGCAATCGCCGAAAAAGCAGACAATTGATCCAGCCCGCACATCATCATCAGGAGCATCAGGAGCACAAAGATCAGCACATAAACCGCGAAAAAACCCCAGACCGCCTGCAAGGTATTTTCACGCACCCGACGCCCCCCCACCTTAATGGGGAAAATGCCCCGCGTATGTATCAGTAGTTTCAGTTCCCGAAATCCCAGCTTGGCCAGCAAAATAACCCGCATCACTTTCATGCCACCTGCGGTGGAGCCACCACAGCCACCAACAAAACTGCTGAACATCAACAAGGCCGGCAAAAAAATAGGCCAGACTGAAAAATCATCCAGTCCGAACCCGGTACTGGTGATCACCGAAACGACTTCAAAGCTTGCCTCGCGTATGGCCATTAACGAATCCGGCATGTGCCCCGACAGACGCAAACTCAGACTGGTCAACACTATCATCCCCAGTATCAGCAGCAAAAATATCCGTACCTCGGTATCCCGAATATAGTCACGCAGGCTGATATGCCGCAGGGCCAGAAAATGCACGCTGAAATTAATGCCCCCGAGCAACATAAAAACCACCGCCACCATTTCGATGGCCACACTGTTAAACCAGGCAAGGCTGGCATCATGGGTAGAAAAACCACCGGTGGAGACCGTGGCCAGACTGTGACTGATGGCATCAAAAGGTGACATACCGGCATACCAGTAAGCCAGTGCACAGGTCAGTGTTAGCCCCAGATACAAAACCCAGAGCGAACGTGCAGTGGAAGCCAGTCTCGGGGTCATTTTTTCTTCTTTCATCGGCCCCGGCGCTTCGGCCCGGTATACCGACATACCGCCAATACCGAGCATCGGCATCACCGCCACTGCCAGTACGATCAAACCCATGCCACCGAACCATTGCAGTTCCTGACGATAAAAAAGTATTGAACGAGGTCGTTGGTCAAGATCCGAGATCACCGTGGCACCGGTGGTGGTTAAGCCGGACACGGACTCGAATAGCGCATCAATAAAGGAGAGATCCAGACCAAAATAAAACGGTGCAAGCCCGAGCAGGCTCAACAGAATCCAGAAAATTACAACTATAAAAAAACCGTCGCGGCGGCGCAGCTGATAGTGCCGCTTGCGAAAAGGCACCCAGAGCAGAAAACCAATGCTCAGCATCACCACAAAATCAATCAGCAAACGCCCGGCTTCACCATCGTCATACCAGAATGAAACCAGCAGCGGTGCCAGCATGGTCAGGCTGAAGGCCATACACAGAAAACCGGTGATCTGGATAACTGTTTTACTACGCCTGCCCACTCTACTACTCCCCAAAACAAGGGAGATCATCCTGAACTCATGAAGCTTAAGATTACGTAAAAGAAGGTAGATTTATTTTAAATTGGAAAGCTTTCTAGCCACTAACTGAGGCGGATCAAATACCGACTAGCATTCAGGAAAAACACAAACGGATACAGGTGCCGTACCCCTCACGGCTGTCAATTTCAATATTCCAGTCATAACGCTGGCAAATACGGCGCACCAGGGACAGGCCAATCCCCTCACCTCCCGGTTGCTCACTATAATACGGCTCAAACACCCGTTGCAGGCTGGCATGAGAGATCCCCACCCCAGTATCCTTAATTTCCACATACCCGCTTTCCAGCGTCACGTCCACATGCCCCTTTTCAATATAGGAATAGGCGTTACGTACCAGGTTCGCCAGCACCACCCGCAGCAGTCCGCATTCAACTTTCAACTGTGGCTGTTCATGGATCTCAAAGCGCACTTCTACCGGCTTGTGCTCCAGTAAGTAATGATGGCTTTGCAGAATATGGGCGAGTATCTCACCCACTTCACAGGCGGTAGAGGTCAGTTGATCTTCCCGCTCCCGTGCCAGCAACAGCAGAGCGGCACTCAATTCGCTCGCCTCTTTGACCGCCCGAGCTATTCGCTCCACCCGCTTACGCTGTGCGGCACCAATATGCCCGTCGGCTAATAGCACCTCAGCCGCCCCCTGAATCACGGCCAGCGGGGTTCGTAATTCATGGCTAACGTCAGAAGTAAATGCTCGCTCACGTTTAATAAATTCAGACAGTCGTTGCAGATAATCATCAAAATCCCGGGCCAGCTCACCCACTTCATCTTCAGGAAAATCCGCTGCCAGCGGCGGCTGTAAACGTGCTTTGGGACGCAGCTCACTAACCCGTCGAGCCAGCTCCGCCACCGGAGAAATCACCCGCCCGGCCAGCCAGAAACCCAGCAGCGCCGACAGTCCCATCATAATCAACACACCAGCAACCAGATACGAGCTGAACTGCTGTTCACGCTGACGAACCTGGGTGTCGTCATAAAGCACCACAAATCGCTGCGCAGCCTGTTCGCGCACTTCGGCATAATAATTTTTATTCTTAAACTGAACCTGGTGCAAACCCGGTTGCAGCTGCTTCAAAATACCCGGATCCTCATCGGGAAGCGTGCTAATCACAAAGGTGTGCATGGAGGTACTGGTCGGTGGCGGTGCTTCGGGATCCAGCGCGTAACGCCGCATAAAATCTTCCAGCTCGGTAGTCAGCGTCTCCGCAATCAGTCGCTCTTCCATGTCCAGCATCAGCACATAGAGACCACCCGCAATCACTAAACTCACTATCGTGCCAAGAAAGGCAAAGGCAAAAGCAACCCGATAGCGAAGACTAGTCCTGAACTTCATCCGGCTTTACCAGTTGATAACCAATACCATGAACAGTGCGGATCAGGGCCTGTGCAAAGGGCCGATCAACCGCTGAGCGCAGCACCGACATATGCGCGCGCAGGGCATCGCTATCCGGACGGGTGTTGCCCCAGATGCGCCGTTCAATTTCTTTGCGCGGAATTACCCGGGGTGACTGGCGCAGCAGCAAGGTGAGGATTTTCAGTGGAATCGGAGGCAAATTAATCCGTTGTCCCGAGCGATCCAGCTGCAAGCTGGCTGGATCAAAAGACAGATCCGCCACTCGAATAACTTCGCGAGACTGTTCCCCTCGGGCGCGACGTACCATCGCCTGCAAGCGTGCATCCAACTCCTGCATCGCAAAAGGCTTAACCATGTAATCATCTGTACCGTGGGAGAAACCTTCCAATTTATCGTCCAGCGTATCGCGTGCAGTCAACATCAGCACCGGCAGATCACGCCCGGCCTCACGCAGGCGTGAGCAAACCTCAAGACCGTCCATTCCCGGCAGCATCAGATCCAGCACAATCGCATCGTAATCATTCTCCAGCGCAAATTGCAGCCCGCTTTTCGCATCATAGGCCGCATCTACCACATAGCTTTGTAACTCCAGATAGTCATACAGATTAGCAACCAGATCCGGGTTATCTTCAATAATTAAAATATACATGGTAGCTCCAAATACTTACTGTTCTGATTTATTACATTCATAGAAAATACGTTGGGTACAGGTCTTACAGATATCTCGATCCAGCTTATTGTAGATACCGGTAATTGCAGCCCGTTTTGACTGGAATACCCGATTCGCACCAATGATGTCCAGTGAACCATATTTTTCCAGTGCATCCCATAAACCCTGCTTGGTATTAATGAGGTAGAGACCGCCGCCGCGAGCCCGACGCGCCTGAGCCTCCCTTGCAAGCGTACCCCCCCCCTGAATATCCGCAAAATTAATGCCCTGACAGACAATCGCCAGATGCTTTTGTTCCGGACTTTGCGCTTCAATTTCAGCAAACACTTCCTGAACATGGTTCACCGAACCAAAAAACAGTGAGCCATCAATCCGCAACAAACGCAACTGCGGACACTGCGGCAGACCGGGATCACTGGAAAAGGCATGCTTGGGTAAACGAGGATCGGGTGAACGGGTCACGACGCGCGGCTTGGCCACACGCATCAAAAACAGAACCAGTGAGAGTAGCACACCGGAGAAAATAGCCAGTTCCAGCTCCAGAAATAATGCGCCAAAAAAGGTGACCGCCAGAATACCGGTTTCCCGCCGACTGCTCTTTAACACATGTTTTATTTCATGAAAATCAATCAGTCCCCAGGCCACCAGAAATAAAATGCCAGCCATGGCGGCATTCGGCAGGTAAGCCGCCAGTGGGCCGACCAGCACTACGATCACGATCAGAAGCGAGCCGGCAAACACAGCTGCCAGCGGGGTCTTCGCACCCGCCTGATAATTCAGGCCACTACGGTTAAATGAACCGGTCGCCACATAACCCGAAAAGAAACTACCGGCAAGATTGGACAGACCCTGACCGATAAACTCCTGATTACCATCGATACGCTGACCACTACGCATGGCTAGCGAACGCCCAATGGAAACCGCCTCGGTCAGGGCAAACAATGTCACCGCCAGCACCGAGGTGGATAGATGTTTAATCGTATCGAGACTGAAATCTGGCCTGGACAGCGGTGGCAGAGTATCCGGCAGTGCGCCCACCGAGGTAATTCCGGTCACATCCACCCCAAAAATACGGTTCAGCAACAAGGCCGAAAGACTGCCCAATAACATCGATGCAATCAAATAAGGAATTTTTGGTATCCAGCGTTTTACCGCAATACCCGAGAACAGCGTAATAAGGGCCACCGCCGTAATATAGAGATTGATATCGCCAATCTGCAACCAGAAGTGGTGCAGAATTTCAGGCAGATGCGCGCCTCGAGGAATTTCGATACCGAAGAAATTCTTCAGCTGCTTGCTGGCAATCAGGATCGCAGCGCCGGCCGTAAAGCCCACAATCACCGAGTGCGAAATAAAATTCACGATCGCGCCCATGCGTGCCAGCCCCAGCGCCAACTCAAGCACCCCCACCATAAAGGTCATGGTCAGAGCCAGAGCCACGTATTCAGCCGAACCCGGTTCCGCATAGACGCTCAAAGCAGAAAACAGGACAATAGAGGCCGCCGTGGTTGGCCCCGACACCAGATGATGAGAAGAACCATACAACGCCGCAATCACGGCTGGCACCATACCCGCATAAAGTCCATATTCAGGCGGCATGCCGGCGATAGTGGCAAAAGCCACCCCCTGGGGCAGCACCACAATCGCCCCGGTCAAACCGGCCATAAAATCACTTTTCAAACTGCGCCTGGTTACCATCTGCCGCCAGAGCAGAAAGGGAAACAGACGGTAGTACCACTCAGGTTGGCTAACTCGAATTGCATTCATAAACTCAACATCTCCGTAAGTAACATTTTATCCTGCATCCACCCACTTAATTTTGCGGCTCGTAATAAACGGCAACGGGTCGGCATCCGATACTCGAAGCCGTAAGTTCAGGTAATGACGCTAATGGGGTTTTCGGCCGCTTTCAGAAAAAAGATAGCCGGAAATTACTGTGAAGGTACAAACTATATAGACATCAAAGTCCAGGCAGTACCGTAAAAATATATGCGGAAAGTCTAATCTTATGATGGTTAAGATTTGGTTAAGAGCTTATCTAAATATCCTCACCTCAAAATGCAGGTTTCACGGATATAAACCCAAAGAAATTAAAATAGCCAGGGCGCTAAAACTCTTCCGTTTCCTGAATGGTGACCCCATCCAATCCGGAGGTCATAGCATCGACATCGCCGCCACGGGTTTCACCCAGTTTAATCATCAGGCGTAACTCATTGGCAGAATCAGCATGGTTAATCGCATCCTCATAGGTAATGCTGCCCGCTTTATAAAGATCATAGAGTGCCTGATCGAAGGTCTGCATACCCATCTGTCTGGACTTGCCCATCAGCTCCTTCATTTTATGGATTTCACCTTTGCGTATTAAATCTGACATCAGCGGTGAGTTGATCAAGACTTCGCCGCAGAGTACCCGTCCCTGACCATCCGGAACAGGAATCAACTGCTGGGCAATAATGGCTTTCATATTCAGGGACAGATCCAGCAACAACTGATTACGCCTGTCTTCGGGGAAAAAGTTAATGATCCGATCCAGCGCCTGGTTAGCATTATTAGCATGCAGGGTGGCCAGACAAAGATGTCCGGTTTCGGCAAAGGCAATGGCATGATCCATGGTTTCGCGGGTTCGAATTTCGCCAATAAGAATGACATCGGGAGCCTGTCGCAGGGTATTCTTTAAGGCCACCTCATAACTTTCCGTATCCAGTCCTACCTCTCGCTGGGTCACGATACAACCCCTATGATTATGAATATATTCAATCGGATCTTCGATGGTAATAATATGCCCGGTGCTGTTCTTATTGCGATAACCGACCACCGCCGCCAGTGAGGTCGATTTACCCGAACCGGTGGCCCCGACAAAAATAACCAGGCCACGCTTGGTCATGGCCAATTCTTTTAGAATCGGCGGCAGGCAGAGCTGCTCAATCGTTGGAATAGTAGTTTCAATTTTACGCAACACCATGCCGGCATGACTGCGCTGATAAAAGGCACTGACCCGGAAGCGACCAATACCCGAAGCGGAGATCGCATAGTTACATTCATTGTCACGTTCAAACTCTTCCCGCTGCGCCGGACTCATGATACTGGTAACAATTTCCAGTGCCTGTGCGGGAGTCAATGTGGCCTGTGTCACCGGGGTAATTTTACCGTTAACTTTCAGGCTCGGCGCTACGCCGGCGGTAATAAACAAATCCGATGCATTTTTATGCACCATCAATTTGAGTAATGAGTCAAAATCCATATTACTTATCCTTTATAAATCTTAATAACCAGGCTGGGCACGGCTTAAGTTCAAGCTGTTGGGCTTCATTTTATTCAACCCAACCTACGCTTTAAATGTAGGTTGGGCTAAATGGTGTTTATGAAGCCCAACATTGTTTGCTACCTTAATCTCTTCTATCTATTTTAATTAAATGAATCCTTGTTGGCAGCTCGCTGTTTGGCTTCCTGTTTGCTAACGATGCCGCGTGCCACCAGATCCTGTAAGCACTGATCCAGGGTCTGCATGCCCATCGCCTGACCGGTCTGAATGGAGGAATACATTTGTGCCACTTTATCTTCACGGATCAAGTTTCGTATCGCCGGAGTACCAATCATAATTTCATGGGCCGCCACCCGGCCACCACCAATTTTCTTCAACAGGGTCTGAGCAATAACCGCACGCAGGGATTCCGATAACATTGAACGTACCATGCCTTTTTCTGCCGCTGGAAATACATCGATAATACGATCGATAGTTTTTGCAGCGGAAGTCGTATGCAGGGTACCGAATACCAGGTGGCCCGTTTCCGCTGCTGTTAATGCCAGACGAATGGTTTCCAGATCGCGCATTTCACCCACCAGAATAATATCCGGATCTTCACGCAGAGCAGAACGCAGGGCTTCAGAGAAGCCTAAAGTGTCACGGTGCACTTCACGCTGATTCACCAGACATTTTTTACTCTGATGAACAAATTCTATGGGATCTTCAATGGTCAGAATGTGACCATATTCACTATCATTTTTATAGTCCACCATGCCCGCGAGGGTGGTGGATTTACCGGAGCCGGTGGGCCCGGTCACCAGCACAATGCCACGCGGAGTATCGGAAATATCTTTAAACACCGCCGGTGCATTGAGATCTTCAAGGGTCAGGATTTTTGAGGGAATGGTACGAAAGACCGCCCCGGCCCCCCGATTGTGATTAAAGGCATTAACTCGAAAGCGGGCGAGATCCGGAATCTCGAAAGAAAAATCCGTTTCAAAGAATTCTTCAAAATCCTTGCGCTGCTTGTCGTTCATGATGTCATACACCAAAGAATGAACGACTTTGTGTTCCAGAGCCGGAACATTAATGCGGCGCACATCCCCGTCCACACGAATCATCGGCGGCAAACCCGCTGATAGATGCAAATCCGATGCACCATTTTTGACGCTAAAAGCCAGTAGTTCGGTAATATCCATGTAAAATTCCTGAATCAATCAATTAAGCGTTGAAAATCATAAGGGGTTTATAATATGAATTATTATCGTCAAAATTATCCAATTCTTGAACTGATAACACATCCCGTTTCGATGTGGCTGCACCGGACTTTATAATACTTTATAATTTATATAATACGATGAATACCATAGCACATCGCCTGCTAGAAATTCAGGCGCGAATCAAACTGGCTGAACAACATTATCAGCGCCCACCCGGCTCAACCCAATTACTGGCCGTCAGTAAGACCTGCCCGCTCGCCGATCTACAGACATTGTATAAACTCGGGCAGCGTCATTTTGCGGAAAATTATTTGCAGGATGCCCTGCCAAAAATTGCCGGAATGCCCACCGATGTTTGCTGGCATTTTATCGGCCCCTTACAATCAAATAAAACCCGTCCAGTCGCAGAAAACTTTCACTGGCTGCATACTCTGGAGCGACTAAAAATTGCCCGCCGTCTGAATCAGCAACGGCCAGCCGAACAGCCGCCGTTGAACGTCTGCATCCAGGTTAATATTTCAGCCGATCCGAACAAATCCGGCCTGCCCCCCGAAGCCGTCGCAGAGTTGGCCAAAGAAATTTCCACCCTGCCCCGTCTGCGCCTGCGCGGCCTGATGGCGCTGCCACAACGGCAAACAAAGCTGGCACCTCAACGCATCCCTTTTCAAAAACTCGCTGAACTGTACGCACAGTTAAACCAGCATGGATTTGAACTGGATACCCTGTCCATGGGTATGAGTAACGATCTGGAAGCCGCAGTTGCGGAAGGCAGCACTCTGCTGCGTATCGGCAGCGGCCTTTTTGGGTCGCGTAAATACCCGCAATAAGCGTTATAATTACAGCATCATCATCTAGAGGATAACCCTACCGCCATGAACAAGCTTAATATCGGTTTTATCGGTGCCGGCAATATGACCCGCAGTCTTATCGGAGGCTTGATCGCCAGTGATTTTCCGGCCAGCAGTATTCACACTTCAGCACCCGATATTGAGCATCTCCAGGTGCTGGCGGATAACTTTGCTATTCAAACCAGTGCCAATAATCAGGACATCGTCGAGCATTGTGACGTCATCGTATTTGCGGTCAAGCCACAAATATTGAAATCTGTTTGTCAGCAACTCAAGCCACGTCCAGATGGACTCTATCTTAGTATTGCCGCCGGCATACCCACCACCTCGATTGCCAACTGGCTGGGGCAATCCACCAGCGGCGAACCACTGGCGATTATTCGCGCCATGCCCAATACTCCGGCACTGCTGCAATCCGGTGCCACCGCCCTGTTTGCCAACGCGCACACACGGGAATCACAACGTGAAAGCGCCGAAGCCATCATGCGCGCCGTGGGACTGGCGCTGTGGGTCGAAGAAGAGGCTCAGATGGATGCGGTCACCGCCCTGTCCGGTAGCGGCCCGGCATATTATTTTCTGTTTATGGAAGCCATGATCAACGCGGCACAGGAGATGGGATTAAACGAAAAAACCGCACACCTGCTGACCGTACAGACCGCCTTCGGTGCGTCTAAAATGGCACTGGAAATTGATAAGCAACCGGCCACCCTGCGCCAGAATGTCACCTCTCCCGGCGGAACGACGGAACGCGCGATTCAAACTTTCCAACAGGGTGGATTTGAAAAACTGGTGAATGAGGCGCTAACATCTGCACAAACTCGCGCCCACGAACTGGCGGAAGAACTGGGTAAATAGATTTGCCCTCCGCCCTTCGGCTACCATGAGGCGACATAAACAGAAACTGCCGAGTCCAGGACAAAACATTTCAAGCAAGCTAAATTAAGGGTTATCAACAATGGGTTATTTCAGCAACGCCGGCGCTTTTCTTATCCAGACGCTATTCGGGCTCTACATACTGCTCGTCATGCTGCGTTTTCTACTGCAATGGGCACGTGCCGACTTCTACAACCCCCTCTCCCAGTTCATCGTTAAGGTCACCAATCTGCCACTATTACCCCTGCGGCGTATTATTCCCGGCTTCGGCGGCATCGACAGCGCCGCTCTGGTGTTGATGCTATTGCTCAAATATGCTGAACTGTTACTGCTGTCATTATTACCCGGCCACAGTCTCCCCAACCTGCTTGGGCTGGGCCTATTAACCCTGGTGGAACTGCTCTCGTTGACCCTGAATGTTTTTCTGTTCGGTATTTTTATTCAGGCTATTCTCAGCTGGGTAGGCAATGCTGGCCATAACCCGGTAGCCTCACTTCTGCATCAGCTGACTTCGCCGATACTACGACCTTTCCGCAACCTTATCCCGCCGGTATCCGGCATGGATCTCTCCCCCATGGCCGCCATTATCGCGCTTTATCTGGCCATGCTGCTAATCATTGCTCCCTTGCAGGATCTCGCCCGTGGGCTCGCATACGGCATGCGCCCCATGCTCGGACATTGAACCCGCCCGGCTTCTACCACTGGCAGGGAACAAACCTGGTACTCCGGCTCCATGTGCAACCCCGTGCGAGCCGGGACGAGCTCTGCGGCCTGCATGGCGATAGCCTGAAAATACGTATCACCGCACCGCCTGCCGATGGCAAAGCCAACCAGCATTTGCGCAAATATCTGGCCAAACTGTTCGGGGTACCGGCCTCCCGAGTAAGCTTGCTCCGCGGTGCCAGCAGCCGCAGCAAACAGTTCACCATTGAAAAACCACAACATTTGCCTGCCGAAATTCAACTTCCCGATGAAGTGTAGATGCGACTTCAGCCGTACAAGCTCGAAGCCACTCTCCAGCCATTTCCCTCTCGTCCCCGTTCGATTGAAATCGAATCTACAGGGGATGCATCCCTGCCGGCGCGACGGTGCCTGCACCGCTAGTGGTGGGAAATAACAGCCAAAGAGATTTAAGCTTCTCCCACTAGCTGCCGTTATAATCTCAAGAACTACAACAGGATCAGACTCTTGAAACAAAGCGTGATGAATATCACGTTTTGTTTCATATTTCTGATTGACTAACTCACTATAGAGTTAATATATTAATTTGACACCGATTGAGTTCACTATGGCAACAAATCGCTTTACCGATCAAATGCAGGCCTACGGCCGCTGGAAAACTGACCTGAGCCAGGCCATCGGCAACTATCAACGCTGGCTCGAGCTCAACAAAATGAGCACGCCAGAAGTCGATCTGCGCATTTTTGAGCTGTTGGAAACCATGAAATCCGACCGTTTAACAATTGCCTTTGTGGCTGAATTTGCCCGCGGAAAAACCGAACTCATCAACGCCATTTTCTTTTCTGAATACGATCGGCGTCTGCTACCCTCGGAAGCCGGGCGCACCACTATGTGTCCCACCGAACTGCTCTATGACAGCAAGGCCGATGAAAGTTATATTCGACTGCTCCCCATCGAAACCCGCCTGGAAGACATCAGCATTCAGGAATACAAAAAAGAACCTATCAACTGGACCACCATCATCCTGGACACCAACTCCTCAGAGAAAATGGCTGAAGCCTTCAAAGAAGTGGTGCGCACCAAGCGTGTCCCCGCACCGGTTGCCGCCCGGCTGGGACTCATTGATATTGAAAGTGCCGAAGAAAATAACATCATCGAAATCCCCATGTGGCGACATGCGATGATCAGTTTTCCCCACCCCTTACTGAAAGATGGCCTCTCTATTCTGGATACTCCGGGACTCAATGCACTGGGTAATGAACCGGAACTCACCATCAATATGCTGCCCAATGCCCAGGCCGTCATTTTTGTACTCGCGGCCGATACCGGAGTGACCAAGTCCGACATGGATATGTGGTCACGCTATGTGAAACCACTGGGGGGAGATGCCAGCCACAGCCGCCTGATTGTACTCAACAAAATTGATACGCTCTGGGATGAACTCAAAAGTGATGAAGCCATTCGCAACAGCATCGCCACCCAAAGCAACTCGGCTGCACAAATGCTGGAAATTGACCCGGCCAATGTTTTTCCGGTGTCCGCACAAAAGGGACTGCTCGCCAAAATTCGCACTGATCATGAACTACTGGTAAAAAGTAATATTCTGGCGCTGGAAACAATTTTATCCACCCAAATTCTACCCCAAAAACAAACCCTGGTACGGGAAAATACCATCGCCGAAATTGGCAGCATGATCACCCAATCCCGCGATCTTATTTCCTCACGTCTGAGTTCAGCCAACAAGCAGCTCAGTGAATTGCAGGGACTCAGCGGCAAAAATGAAGATGTGATCCTGCATCTAATGAAAAAGACCCGCGAAGAACAAACCGTTTATCACAAGAGCGTGGAAAGTTTTCAGAACAACAAAAAAACCTTTAGTGACAAACATGCGGGATTGCTTAACCAGTTGAGTCTGACCCGACTGGATCAGTTAATGGCGAAAACCCGCAAAGATATGGCGGGCACCTGGACCACCATGGGGCTGAAGGCCGACATGAAAGAGTTCTTTGACATGATCACGGACAGTATTAATCAGGCCAGCAAACAGGCGGATCAAGTCAACACGCTCATCCAGACCATTTATCAGCAGTTTCAGAAGCAACACGGCCTGACTGATAGCAAACCCAAATTGTTCAGCCTCGCCCGCTACAAACGGGATCTGGAACGCCTTTACCACGAAGCTGAAGCCTATCGTAAGAGTCCCGTCACCACCATGACCGAGCAATCCTTCGTGGTGAAAAAGTTCTTCATCTCCATGGTCAGCCATGCACGCAATACTTTTTTTCAGGCCCATCAGGATGCCTCATCCTGGGGAAAAGCTGCAATGGCGCCACTGGTGACACGCATCAAAGACCACAAATCACAAATGGAAAAACGGCTGGAGAGCCTGCGTAAAATTAACGAATCCCGCGACACTCTGAAAAGTAAGATCACCGAACTGGAAGACATTACTGGCAAGCTCAATGGTCAGCTAGATGAACTGAATGAGCTCATGAAAACATTGATGCGGCCACTCGAACCGGCTCCAGGAGAACCCTCCTCCGAAGCCAGCCAGGTGGCCTGAAAACACAAAATAAAGCGGCCAGCAAAACAATAAACTCTAGTCTATAGTTGTTATAGCTTGATAATTATGCCAACCGGCTCATCTCAGCTCTGTAGTACCACATAACAATATTGCTTTCCGCCACGGCGCGCGTAGCAAAGGAGGCTAACCATGAAATGGAAACTTACGGGTTTATTACTCTCAATGCTGCTCTGCATTCCCCCTTTGCAGGCACAAACCGATCGTTCACAGGATTTAGGTGATTACATCGTTTACTACAATGCCCTGCCTACTGAGATTTTACAGGCCAATATTGCCCAGCAATACGGCATCAGCCGCAGTAAATTTCGTGGTTTTATCACCATTTCTGTGCAAAAAAAGACGACGGGCAATAGCGGAATACCAGTGAATGCAGAAATCAATATCAGCGCCAGCAATCTGACCGGGCAATCAAAAACACTTACCCTGAGACGCGTAAAAGAAGGCCCGTCAATTTACTACGTTGATGACTTCCGTATTGCCAATATGGAAACGCTTAATTTCAAATTGCAAATTGAACCGGAAAACAGTCACAAAAATTTAACTGTAAATTTCAGTCAGCAGTTCTTTACAAATTAAGCTATAAGCCGGATAATTTATCCGGATTTATAAGCGTGATTGAGACTACAGGCTAGCAAAAATATCGGATTATAATAATTCGATATTTTTTTATACAACATAATTGGGATCAAACTGCAGCAAGCATACAAACCGGCTAAACGCCGAATCAACTAGTCAACAATCAGCCCAAAGTTCCTAGATCACATTGAATGCGGATAATTCATATTCCCGCAAGAGATCACAATGACCTGGAATTTTTATCCTCAATTTAAATGAGCGAATAAAACAAATATGCGTAGCACGTTATTCTCACCCTTTTATCTGATTACCGGCACTACTCCGTGATTAACTAATGCAACTTCGCTTATCATCACGCCTTATTATCAGTGTCAGCCTGATTGTCGGGCTTATGCTATCGTTATTCATCTGGAATAGTTCAAAACTCACGCTCAATAGTCAAAAAGAACAGCTCAAACAATACATCGATGACCAGGCGGATATACTCAGTGTTGCCCTTGTCTCCGGGCTTGCAAACAATGATCAAGATCTGCTCAATGAAATCGTTAAGCGGCTAAGAAATAACCCCAACATCATCTACCTCATCGTCTACGACAATCAACAACAAGTTAAAGCTGCCTTCAGTCCCGAACATCATCCCTATAAACACACCTATAATTCACAGGGCATTCTAGACAAAAATGCCGTCGACCTTACCCTGCCACTCGAACAAAAAGGAATATCACTGGGCGAAGTACATCTCGGCTATTCAATTAAAAATTTAATTGAAAAAACACGCATCACCAAAATGATCAATATCGGCATCGCACTTTCCGGTTTACTCATCACTATCCTGCTTACCGCATTACTCAGTTTTTATATTACCCGTGGCCTGCGCTGGCTTGAAGCCGGCGCCCGGGCAATGGAAAAAAACGATCTGCAGTTTCGTATCCCGCTGAACTCCCGCGATGAAATTGGTAATGTAGCGCGTTCATTTAATGCCCTGGCCGAACACCTGCAGCAGGCAAGTAAAAAATTAAACTCAGAATACAGTCTGCTTGAGTCCGAAAAACATCGTATGGAGACCCTGCTCAACAGTGTTAATGCCGTGGTTCTGGAAATGGATCCCCATAGCAAAGATTTCCTCTATGTGAGTCAGGAAGCGGAAACTCTGCTGGGCTATAGTTGCCAACAATGGTTAGAGACAGGCTTCTGGGAACATCACCTGCATCCCGATGATACTGACTGGGTTATTAGCACCATTAATGAACAGCTGAGTGAAACCGGCGATTTCTCTCTCGACTATCGCCTGCGTCATTGTAACGGCGAATATATCTGGATTCGCAGTATCCACTCCCTGAGCTACGACCCAGACATGCAACTGCATTATCGCGGTCTATTTCTTGATATCACTCAGGAAAAGAAATCCGAACAACGTATTCTCTATCTTGCCAACCATGACTCTCTCACCGGCCTGCATAACCGCAACCATTTTCAGGAACAACTGACCCACCAGATTAATTATGCTGTGCGCTTCAATCTTGAAAGTACCCTGCTATTTATCGATCTGGATCAATTTAAATATATCAATGACACGCTGGGTCATCAATCCGGTGACAAATGTCTGATCACCGCCGCCCAAACCTTGCAAGCTTCCTTGCGTGAAGTGGATATCATTGGCCGGCTTGGCGGCGATGAATTTGGTATTATTTTGCCACGCACTGATGAAAATGGGGCTCTGAAAGTAGCTCACAATCTATTAGAGAATCTGGCAAAACAAACGCTCTTCCCGGACAAACTTAGCGTCACCCTGAGTGCCAGCATCGGTATTACATTATTTCCAACCCATAGCGATAGTCCCAGTGAATTATTAGCTCAAGCCGATGCGGCCATGTATACCGCTAAACGTGATGGCCGCAATCGGGCCCATGTTTATAGTGATCAGGATAAAGAGCTGCTCAATATGCAGACCAAGATCCAGTGGGAAAGTCGCATTCGTCATGCCCTGGACAATGATCTCTTTGTGCTTCACTACCAGCCGATTGTCGATCTTCGTACTCATCGCATTGCCCATTACGAAGCCCTGTTGCGGATGCAGGATGAAGACGGCCAGTTAATTTATCCTTCCGACTTTCTTGAAATTGCCGAGCGCTTTGGGCTCATCAATGATATTGATAAATGGGTGCTGAATAAAAGCATTCAGGTACAGGGCGAAACCCGCCACAACCCTGAACCGGTGACGCTGGCCGTCAATCTCTCCGGTCGTCACTTCGGTAGTACCGAATTTATCGATCTGGTTAAAGATGCGTTGAAAAAATATCATGCCGATCCCCACTCGCTTATTTTTGAAGTCACCGAAACCGCCGCCGTGGAAAATTTTTCTCAGGCCAAGAGTTTTATTAACGCCCTGCGCAGCCTCGGCTGCCGCTTTGCACTCGATGATTTTGGTATGGGCTATTCGTCCTTCCAGTATCTCAAAAATCTACCCGTTGATATGGTCAAAATCGACGGCAACTTTGTTCGCAATCTGCACAATAATCATGATGATCGTGTCATCGTTAAAGCCATGTGCGAACTGGCTCGTGGTATGCACATCCATACCATTGCCGAATTTGTCGAAAATGAAGAAATCATGATCCTGTTACAGGAATTTGGTATCGACTATGGACAGGGCTTTTATATTGCCTATCCTGAAGCTAAGTTTAAACCACAGACAACGGACAGTTTGATAACAAAAAATGCTAGTGGCTAGAAACGCTCGTGGCGACAAAGTGTAATCCAGTTTTCCTGACTACTAGCTACTTATCACCCGCCATAGATTTAGCAACCCAAAGCCGATAATCAGGCTGCCCGCCAAGCAGGCCGACCAGAAAGGCGGAAAGATAGGTGGTTTCGGAATTAAGCATTTTATAAGTGATCAGGATCTAAGGTAGGGTGGGTTGAGTAAAACGAAGCCCAACGGTCTACGACACAATGTGCACGCCCTGCTTGTGCGAATGAACCTTCTTGTTGGGCTTCGTTTTACTCAATCCAGCCTATCGCTCTTTCTGCTTCATTAAATACAACACCAGTAGAATCGCCGGAATGCCGGTGACCGCCGCATAGACAAAGAAAAACACATAGCCCTGTGCATCCACAACCATACCGGAAAAGCCCGCCAGAATTTTGGGGGTCAGGGTCATCAGCGAGCTGAACAAGGCATACTGGGTCGCCGTATAAGCACTGTTGGTAAGACTGGAAAGATAGGCAATAAAGGCCGAGGTAGCCAGTCCGCCACTCAAATTATCGGCACTGATCACCAGCGCCAACATCGCCAGATTCGGCTCCATGCCAGCCAGCATGGCAAATAACAAATTGGTGGAGGCCACCATCACCGCGCCCAGTAGCAGTGGCCGCATGATGCCGAAGCGCAGTACCAGAATACCGCCCAGTGCCGCCCCTGCAATAGTCATAAAAAAACCGAAAAATTTAGCCACATTGGCAATCTCGATTTTGCTGAAACCCATATCCAGATAAAAGGGGTTCGCCATCACCCCCATGGTGATATCACTAATGCGAAATACGCTGATGAACACTAAAATAATTATCGCCTGAGTGCCATTGCGCTGAAAAAAATCGGTGAACGGGCACACCACTGCGCCAATAAACCAACTGGCAAACTTGCGCCAGAGTGCGGGCAAATGCGCCGAATTTTCCAGATAAATAATGACCCGCTGTTCCTGCGCATACGCCTGCGCATCCGGTTTTTTATCCGGTTCCCGAATGATCAAAACGGTAACCACGCCCACTAGCATGCAGGCGGCCATGCACAGATAAGCAAACGGCCAGTCCCAGAATTCCGCGAGATAGAATGCCCCTGCGCCAGAAACCAGCAAACCCGTGCGGTAACCCCCGATGTACATGGCCGCCATCGCGCCCTGGTATTCCTTCTCGATCGATTCGATCCGATAGGCATCCAGCGCCACATCCTGAGTCGCCGATGAAAAGGCCACCAGCAAGGCAAACAAAGCAATCATGGTGACATTCTCAGCAGGTTGCGTTCCTGCCATCCCCAACAGGCCAAGAATAATCCCTGCCTGGGCCAGCAACATCCAGCTTCGCCGCCGTCCCAGCCAACGATCCAGCCAGGGTAAAGGCACCCTGTCCACCACCGGTGCCCAAAATACCTTGATTGAATAGGTAATCCCGATCCAGCTGAAAAAACCAATCGCGGTGCGCGTCAGTCCCACTTCGGTCAACCAGGCTGAAAGAGTACTGAATACCAGCAAAAAAGGCAGACCCGCCGCAAAACCCAAAAACAGCATACCCGCTACACGCGGCTGAAGATAAACCTGAACGGCCTCCCGCCAGCTCACCCGTGCTTTGAACAACTTTAAGGAAGGCATAAATCTAAAATATATCCTGTGCTTTAACCAACTCAATTATTAACGTAGCATATCACCATCATGCAGATGCTTTTCACTAAATCACATGCGTAAACATCGTCGCCTCATACTTATTAGCCTGCTAGCAAGTGGCCTGTTGCTCGCCCTGCTCAGCTATTTCAATCAACCAAAAGCCATTAGTGTTGTGATACATACTGTTAGCCGTGGCGAAGTTCTCTCCAGCGTAGCCAACACCCGCGCAGGGACGCTCAAGGCCTGCCGCCGTGCCCGCCTCTCACCCTCCATCGGCGGACAGATCAAACGCCTTCCGGTGAACGAAGGTGATCGGGTCAAACAGGATGATCTGTTGCTGGAAATCTGGAACGATGATCTCAATGCCCAGCTAAGCCTCGCCCGCGGTGAAACAAAAACAGCAAACTCACGCGCCCGCGAAGCCTGTGTAATTGCCAAAGGTGCGCTACGTGAAGCCAGACGACTGCGTAAACTTGCACACAAAAATCTGGCCTCAGAAGAAGCCATCGACCGCGCAGAAAACGATGCCAACGCACGACAGGCCGCCTGCAATGCCGCCAATACCTCAATCGAAGTCAGTCAGGCACGTATCGATGTTGCGGCGGCGGCACTGGCACGCACCCGCCTGCTCGCACCCTTTGATGGCAGCGTGGCCGAAGTTAACGGCGAGCTGGGTGAATACCTCACCCCCTCACCCGTGGGCGTCGCCACCCTGCCAGCGATTGATTTAATCGACGATACCTGCCTCTATGTTTCCGCGCCCATTGATGAAGTCGATGCGCCGCAAATTAAAACCGGCATGGATGCCAATATTTCACTCGATGCCTTTGCGGGAACACTGTTCAAAGGCAAGATTCGGCGGGTGGCCTCCTATGTGCTTGAACGTGAAAAGCAGGCGCGCACAGTCGAAGTCGAAGTGGAATTTCGTAATCCGACTGATGCCAAAAAAATGCTCCCCGGCTACAGTGCCGATGTCGAAGTGATTCTCGAACGCCGCGAAAATGTGCTGCATATTGCCACCGAGGCGCTGATGGAAGATCACTATGTATACCTCCTGCTCGATGACGGTATTATCAACAAGCGACAAATTAAAACCGGCATACATAACTGGAGTTACACCGAAGTCGTATCCGGACTTGAACAGGGAGATCGCATTGTAGTATCTGCCGAACGTGAAGGACTGGAAGATGGTGTGCGGGTCAAGGCTGAATGATATTAAACGCAAAGGCGCAGAGACGCGGAGTTCTTATTGAAAATGTGCATTTTTTCTTTCAAATTAAGCTGCGTAGGTTGGGCTAAGCGAGAGCGAAGCCCAACACTTTACGTGAACTTGTTGGGCTTCGTATTACTCAGCCCAACCTACAACTGCGTTAATCGCACCGCAACTAAGAAACCATGATCGCACTACGTAACATCCACCGTAATTTTCAGGTTGGCGAGCAAAGCGTCCACGCCCTTGAAAATATCAATCTTGAAATAAATGACGGTGATTATGTTTCTATTATGGGGCCATCCGGCTCCGGCAAATCTACCTTACTCAACCTGCTCGGCCTGCTGGATCGTGCCAGTACCGGTCAGTATTATTTAAATAATCAAGATGTCACCACACTCAGCGATGAACAACTGGCCGCCACCCGCAACCGCCACATTGGTTTCGTGTTTCAGGCTTTTCATCTGGTACCCAGACTCACCGCTTTTGAAAATGTAGAACTGCCGCTAATGCTCGCAGGTATCTCACGGGAAGAACGTCATCCCCGGGTTGACCAGGCGCTGACTGAACTAAGTCTGAGTGATCGCAGCCAGCACAAACCCGATCAACTTTCCGGTGGTCAACGCCAGCGCGTCGCCATTGCCCGCGCCACCGTCACCCAACCGACGCTGCTGCTGGCAGATGAACCCACCGGCAATCTGGATCAGAAATCGGGACAGGATGTGATCCATGTTCTCGAACAACTCAATGCCCGTGGCATTACGCTTATCGTCGTCACCCACGATGCCACGATTGGCCAACGCGCCCGGCGACAGATACATATGCTCGACGGGCGCATTGATCGCAGCTAAAAATGTCAGCGAGGTGTCGGAGTCAACATTTCGCGTACTGGCTTTAGTCTCCAACAATAACCGTTTGCTAAAACACTATCATTGGTCGCCTGATGGTTCTCAAATTGCGTATATTGCCAATCAGCAAACCGATATGCTGCTGGAATTGTTTATCCGCAATAGTGATGGAACGGGAAAGACAAAAGTCAGTAGCGGACTCAGCAATTCTAAAGCCCTTGATTTTAACTGGTCTACTGATAACACTCGCCTGGCCTTCAATGAGGGCCCTGT
>UOFY01000066.1_pt1 | contig 121875 bp, 110 predicted proteins | sample 1990141 | NCBI WGS metagenome assembly UOFY01 (sample SAMEA4728526, study PRJEB27164) | hydrothermal vent metagenome | biome: marine basaltic hydrothermal vent biome; feature: marine hydrothermal vent; material: mineral | place: Pacific Ocean | collected 2011-06-14/2011-07-23 | depth 1741 m | reverse complement strand
CAGCAACAGGAAAAATGGAATTAACAGGCAGGCTCGTCAACGCCGAATGGGATCCCACGCTTAGCCTGGCGATGAAAGAAAAAAAGATCGCCATTCCAGAGGAACGGGTACTGGAACTGTTACTGGAATCACTTCAGGCGCGTTCTTCCTGATAATAGAGGCTGCGCTAAACGTCCAGATCATCTTGTACTCCCGGTACAATAATCATGGATTTCGCAGTTGACCGCCTGTCGCCTCCATGCTGACATTAATCGTTGCATAAGTATTTGCATGTATTTTATCCCCTCACCCCAACCCTGTTCCAGTGGGTGAGGGGGGGGAGAAGCGGGTTCCCGTCTCCATCTCGCATCACCTTGTCACCATCGTATGCCTTCCCACGCAGAGCATGGGAACGAGCTTAAATATAACAGCAGAGGGAGGGGAGAGTATGGTGCGAATACTTATGCAACGATTAATAGTATTACTTTGTCTAGTTTTTAAACGGCACGTTTTCAATGAGCCCGTAAAACAGAGCCATGCGTGCCAGTTCAATATCACTCTTTACCCCGACTTTATCATGCAGACGGTGACGATAGGTACTCACCGTTTTCGGGCTGAGGCAAAGTTCATCTGAAATCTCGACCACCTTTTTGCCGTCCATCATCAACAACAATACCTGCAGCTCTCGTGATGAAAGACTTTCAAACGGTGATTCGCCACCATCATCAACCTGTGACAGAGCCAGCCGTTGGGCAATTTCCGGAGTAATATAATGACGGTTGGCCAGCACTTCATGAATGGCGTGCACGATTTCATCAATGCGGGAACCTTTGGTGAGATAGCCCATCGCCCCTGCCTTTAAAAGCCGTTGGGGATAAAGCTCGTCGGTGTGCATTGAAATAATAATAATTTTGAGATCCGCCTTCTGGCGCAACAATTTTGGAGTGGCTTCAAGACCGCCAATGCCGGGCATGTTGATGTCCATCAACACCACCTGAGGATCCGTTTTACGCAGCTGATCGATCGCTTCTTCACCATTTTTCGCCTCAGCAACAATCGTGAATTCACCGTGATCTTCCAGCAAACGTTTAACGCCGGTGCGCACCAGATCGTGATCATCAACCAGCATGATATTTGTCATATGTTTTCCTGGGGTCGTGCCTGAATGCCAGGCTCTATCTTACACATTTAATTATTACAGCAATTGATTCAGTGATGCGAGCCATGCCGAATCGGCAGCGAGCAGGCACTTTACCACAGCAAGCAATCTCGCCGACAATATTTACCACAAACGGCCTTATGTTATAATCAAATTCATGCCATTTTCTCTATTTCTGTTCCTGTTGGTACTGACTGTTTCAAGCCATGCGGGGACTGCCCGCATCGCCGTAGCCTCCAATTTTGCCCCGACCATAAAAATGCTGGCAGCGGCTTATCAGACCGATAGCGGTCATCAGCTGCAACTGGCTTTTGGCTCAACTGGCAAACATTACGCGCAAATCCATCACGGTGCCCCTTTCGATGCCTTCTTTGCCGCTGATGCCCGGCGACCTCAATTACTTGAAGAAGCGGGTCAGGCCATTGCCAACAGCCACTTCACCTACGCCATTGGCCAACTGGTGCTCTGGTCCAGTAACCCGAGCATGATCAAGAACGATGATTCAGTGCTCGAGACTTCCACTTTTCGGCATCTTGCCATGGCTAATCCAAAACTGGCACCCTATGGCCTTGCGGCGCGTGATTTTTTACGGGCAACAGGACGGGAGAAAAAACTCAAAGCCCGGCTGATCTTCGGTGAAAACATCAGTCAGACTTATCAGTTTGTTGCCAGCGGCAATGCTGAGCTGGGCTTTATCGCCTGGTCGCAACTAAAGCGACCAGGGCACAAAATTCCCGGCTCCTGGTGGCGGGTGCCGGAGAATACCTATACCCCGATTCAGCAACAGGCCTTGCTATTGAATGATAATCCTGTCGCTAAAGATTTTTTGAAATTTGTACGTTCTTTCAAGGGAAGGGCTATTATTCAGTCTTTTGGCTATCGTCTGCCTGAGCAGAATCCTTAAGTGCTTGCAAGGTTCGATTTCAATCGAACCGGTGCGAAAATTGGCTATGCTGGCTTCGACCTTGTTCGACTGAAGTCGACCCTACATGTACGGCTAAAACCGCACCTACAATTAACCTACCATCATAACTACAGCCACATTGTGGTGGAGTCAACCTATCGAGATCAAACATGCTCAGTGAATCAGATATTGCCGCGCTCTGGATTACCTTCCGGCTGGCGCTGGTTACGACGCTGATCCTGCTGCTATTTGGCACGCCCCTGGCCTGGTGGCTAGCGCATAGCCGGGGTCGGCTCAAAGTAATCATTGAAGCCGTGGTTTCTCTACCTCTGGTACTGCCACCGACCGTGCTCGGATTTTATCTTTTGATTCTACTTGGTGCCCAGGGTCCCATCGGCAGCCTGTTTATCACTATGGGGGGAGAGGCACCGGTGTTCCGTTTTTCTGGGCTAGTCATCGGCTCGGTAATTTATTCCCTGCCCTTCGTCGTCCAGCCTTTGCGCGATAGCTTTGCCATGCTCAATCCACGTCTACTGGAGGCAGCAGCGACCCTGCATGCCAGTCCTCTGGATCGTTTTTTCAGTATTGCCATGCCGCAGGCTCGACATGGCTTTCTCACCGCCAGCGTACTGGGCTTTGCTCATACCGTGGGGGAATTTGGCGTGGTGTTGATGATCGGAGGTAATATTCCCGGCCAGACCCAGGTTCTGTCCATCGCAATTTATGATCATGTGGAAAGTCTGGAATATGCGCAGGCACACTGGCTGGCGGGTGGGCTATTAATACTGTCCTTTGTAATGCTGCTAAGTGTTTATACTATCAACCAGCGTTTGAAGCCGCGAGTTAACGCATGAGCATGAAAATACGCTACCAACTACAACGAGGTGAGTTTCTACTCGACGTAGATTTCCAGCTACCGGTGAAAGGAATCAGTGCCCTGTTCGGCCCCTCCGGCTGTGGCAAAACAACCTGCCTGCGCTGTATCGCCGGACTGGAAAAACCGCAGCAGGGATTTTTCATGCTCGGCGATCAGGGCTGGCAGGACAGTGCACAGTCTCATTTTATTCCGGCTTATCAACGTGCCGTTGGCTATGTGTTTCAGGATGCCGCGCTATTTCCGCATTTAAATGTTCAGGCTAATCTGCTCTACGGCTATAAACGCCTGCGCAACCGAGCGGCGCAGATCAAACCGGATGAAATGATTGATCTTCTGCGCTTATCGAAGTTGCTGGATCGTTCGGTTGAAAATCTTTCCGGCGGTGAGCGTCAGCGCGTTGCCATTGGTCGTGCACTATTAGGCAACCCCGATTTATTATTAATGGATGAACCCCTCTCCGCACTGGATGCCAGCAGCAAGGCCGAGATCATGCCCTGTCTGGAACAGCTGCATCAGCAACTATCCATACCGATTTTATATGTCAGCCATTCTGCTGACGAAGTGGCGCAACTGGCGGATCAAATTGTATTAATGGATAAGGGCAGGGTCGTGGCACAGGGACCAAGCCATGAGATATTAACCCGCCTTGATCTCAGCCTGGCACAAAGCCCGGAAGCCTCAGCCATTATCGACGCAACGATTGAATCTCATGACAATGAATTTTCCTTAAGTCGGCTGGCTTTCAGTGATCAACACATCAGCCTGCCCATACTCGATCTAGCTGCAGGTCAGGGCGTGCGAATTATTATTCATGCGCGAGATGTCAGCCTTGCCCTGGAACATCATGCCAACACCAGTATTTTGAATATACTGCCAGTTGAAGTTGAAGCCATAAGCGAAATTAACGCTGCGCAAATGCTGGTACGCTTAAGTGTCGGCGGGCAAAAATTGCTGTCTCGAATTACCCGCAAGTCGGCCAGTGTGCTGGAATTGAAAATTGGCCAACGACTTTATGCGCAGGTGAAGAGCGTGTCTTTATTGTGAAAAATGAATAGGTGGTTCTAGAGGTAGAATGTTGGGCTTCATTTCATTCAGCCCAACCTACGAAAACCGGAATGATGTAAAAATAATAATGTAAGTTGAGCTGAATAAAATGAAGCCCAACATCCCGGCTAATCAGATCACAATGCTAATGCTCACGAGTCGCATGAAATTCAACCTCCGGCCAGCGTTCCTGTATTAATTGCAGGTTCACTCGGGTGGGGGCGATATAGGTTAGACTTTCAGAAGAATCCAGCGCCAGATTAACTTCTGCTTTCTTTTTGAAATCTGCCAGCATCTGCTCATCTTCACATGTTACCCAACGTGCAGCCTGTACGTTGACGGCTTCAAATGAACATTCAACTTTGTATTCATTTTTCAGACGAAAGGCGACCACATCAAATTGCAGAATACCCACCGCACCGACTATCAGATCATTATTAAGTAGCGGCTTAAAGAGTTGGGACGCGCCTTCTTCACTGAGCTGTTCCAGCCCTTTTTTTAAGGCTTTCATTTTCAGTGGATCCCGAAGACGCACGCGCCGAAATAATTCAGGGGCAAAGTTAGGGATGCCGGTGAATTTTAATTCTTCACTTAAAGTAAAGGCATCACCGATACGAATCGTGCCGTGATTATACAGGCCGATAATATCACCGGGCCAGGCGTTTTCCACATGCTCGCGTTCACTGGCCATGAAGGTCAGAGCATTGGCAATTTTAACATCCTTACCAATACGCACATGACGCATTTTCATACCCTTTTCATAATGGCCGGAACAGATACGCAAAAAGGCAATGCGATCCCGATGTTGTGGATCCATATTCGCCTGTATCTTGAAAACAAAACCGCTGAAGTCCTCTTCCTCTGGCTTCACTTCTCGTAATTGTGTTTTACGCGCCAGGGGGGCGGGCGCGAATTCAACAAAATAATCCAGTAATTCTTCGATACCAAAATTATTAATCGCCGAACCAAAAAACACCGGACACAATTTACCATCAAGAAAGGCATCCAGATCAAATTCATGACTGGCGCCACGCACCAGTTCGATTTCTTCACGCAACTCATCAGCGGCATCGCCCAGCACTTCATCCAGCTTGGGATTGTCCAGTCCCAGAACAACTTCTCCGGTCTGGATCTTGCCGCCATGGGTCGCGCTATAGAGATGGATGCTGTCATTATAAAGATGGAACACACCTTTGAAACCCTTGCCCATGCCAATCGGCCAGGTCACCGGCGCACATTTAATATTGAGAATAGATTCAACCTCATCCATTAACTCGATGGGATCACGACCCTCCCGATCCATCTTGTTGATAAAGGTTAGAATCGGGGTTGTACGCAGACGGCAGACTTCCATCAGCTTGATGGTTCGCGCTTCAACCCCCTTGGCAGAATCGATCACCATCAGTGCGGAATCCACGGCAGTCAAGGTACGATAAGTGTCCTCAGAGAAATCTTCATGCCCCGGAGTATCCAGAAGGTTAATGATTTTTTCTTTGTAGGGAAATTGCATTACTGCCGAGGTCACGGAAATACCGCGCTCTTTTTCCATTGCCATCCAGTCCGAGGTGGCATGACGATCGGCCTTGCGACCTTTGACGGTTCCGGCCTGCTGAATCGCGCGTCCATAAAGCAGCAGCTTTTCAGTCAGGGTGGTTTTACCCGCATCGGGGTGGGAGATGATGGCGAAGGTGCGCCGACGTTCAATTTCTTCGCTAAGAATAGACATAGATATTTCTGTGTGCTGAAAAGCGGTGATTCTAACAGATTAGACGCTGAGAGATGATTTTCTCTGCTCTTTGCAGATAATTATTTCATAACGCGAGATACAAAAATCCGAAAGCCATACATTCACTAAAATAGTGAGTAAGCATTATGCGTATAAACAAAGGAATATATAGTGTCTAAATAAGTGTTCCTAATTCCTGTCCAGTAAAACCGTTCGCCCTGAGCTTGTCGAAGGGTGAACAGCATAAATATTGCTATTTCAGGCTTTGCGACATGGTTCGACAAGCTCACCACGAACGTGATTTGTATAGTGGACAGGGATTAGGAACAGCTATTTAGCAGTCGGATCGATATTAATTCCACCAACCTCAGCAGCAAAACAATAGCCCCCATCACCGCCAGTTCCCCTAGACGTTTTAGAGCCGTAAGCATGGCCTTTACGTGCGGTAACAGTACTTGTGGCTGCACGGTCCGACTGAAGTCGAACCTACATGTCCTCCGTGAAAAAGCTTTTATAAATCCCAGGCTATTCTCTGCGAATCCCTGCGTTCTCTGCGGTAAATATTCTTTATAAATTAAGGGCTTCCTTCGACAAACTCAGGACGAACGGTTGGCTTTGATACGCGGTAGCGTCCGACTTCAGTCGGACAAGTTCGAAGCCTCTCCAGCTGATTCACGCGTTCCGGTTCGATTGAAATCGAACCTACCGGATTTCGCCATACAGATTAGTCCAGTGCCCGTGTCATAATCAGCGCATCTTCACGGGTATTACTCTCATCGGGGTAATAATTGGGTCGCCGCCCGGCATCAATAAATCCCATTGAACGATATAACTCGATGGCTGCAATATTACTGGGGCGAACTTCCAGAAACATGGTTTGTGCCTGCCGTTTTTGTGCCAGTCGTAACATGAAATCCATGATCATTCTGGCAATGCCCTGACGTTGATGATCCGGATGCACACAAAGCGTTAGTATGTGTGCCTCACCCGGCCCCGGTGCCATTACGCAATATCCATGCAACTCAGCCTGCCGACGATAAACCCAGCAGCTATAGCCCACCTTGATGCAGTCGGCAAAAATGCCCTGCGTCCAGGGGTGTGGATAAACGGCTGTTTCAATCACCATGACATCATTAAGATCTTCCGGACGCATGGGCATCAAGCCATCGGTTCCAGATTCAATCACCGCACTCATTAATCGCCTGATACCAACATACTTTTCGCAAACAGTAAATCTTCCCAGCTATTGCGTTTTTCCAACGGTGAACTCAACAGGTAGGCGGGATGATAACTGACGATCACCGGTACGGGACTATAGTCGAAGTGATGTACTCGACCACGTAAACGTCCAAGTGTGGTATTGGTTTGCAGCACATGTTGTGCGGCCGTGGAACCCAGAATAAGAATTATTTTAGGTTGCAGGAGCTGGATTTGACGCTGTAAATAGGAAGAACAACACCGCACTTCACTTTCTGTTATTGCCCGATTTTGTGAACAACACTTGAGGCTGTTGGTGATATAGACATCCTCGCGTTTAAGATCCAGTGCCCGTAACATCGCATTGAGCAACTGTCCGCCAGCACCAACAAAAGCTTCACCTTGACTATCTTCAGGAACATCCGGCGCTTCTCCAATGATCAGCCAGTCAGCGTGATGACTGCCTGTTCCAAATACGGTTTGGGTGCGGGTTTTGTGCAGCTCGCATAAATCACATTGAGCAACCCGAGTTTGTAAGGCTGCCCAATCCAGCGTGAGAACATCATTATCCGGAGTTGCAGGGTGGTTAAGCGGTGCCTCTGTTTCCGCCATGACAACAGCCTGGCTTGTTGCTATTTCAACCACTGCTGGTGTGGCATCCTGAACAAAACTTTCCATCTCCGGCACATTTTTTCGTACCCAGACATCAATGCCCATCGCATTGAGGTATTCCTGTTGTTTGCTTGATAGGTTTGTCAAAATAAATACCCATGTTGAAACAGTCTGCTAATAAATGCAGCGTTGGGCTGAACTTCGTTCAGCCCAACCTACATATATCTAACCTCGCGACTAGCGACTTTCCTCAAACATCCCCCGTCTGCGGATGCGAACGCGAATCCGGCTCGATGATTTTATTCAGCGCATTGACATAGGCTTTGGCCGAGGCAATGACGATATCGGTATCGGCTCCCTGACCGTTCACAATGCGTCCGCCTTTTTCCAGACGCACGGTCACTTCACCCTGCGAATCAGTGCCGGTGGTGATGTTGTTGACTGAATACAATAACAGCTCGGTGCCGCTGTTAATGATTTTTTCAATGGCCTTGAAGGTAGCATCCACCGGCCCACCACCTTCACTGCTACTTTCCTCTTCTACACCATCGACATCGATTGAAATCGTCGCCACCGGTTTTTCACCGGTTTCCGAACAGACTTTCAAGGCCACCAGTTTCACCCATTCATTACCGGCTTCGACACTGGCTTCCGTCACCAACGCCTGCAGATCATCATCAAAGATTTCGTGCTTCTTATCGGCCAATGTTTTAAAGCGCGAGAAAGCCTCGTTCAAATCCGACTCGGATTTAAACTCCACCCCTAATTCTTTTAAACGGGTGCGAAAGGCATTACGTCCAGAATGTTTGCCCAATACCATACGGTTAGTAGTTAAACCCACATCTTCCGCACGCATGATTTCATAAGTCTCACGATGCTTAAGCACCCCATCCTGATGGATGCCGGACTCATGTGCGAAGGCATTCGCACCGACTATCGCCTTATTCGGCTGCACCGCAAACCCGGTTATGCCCGACACCAGCCGCGAACAATTCATAATCTGCGTGGTGTCCAGATGATCGACCGTACAGGGGAAAATGTCGCCCCGAGTTTTTACCGTCATTGCCACTTCTTCCAGTGAGGCATTCCCGGCGCGTTCACCTAAACCATTAATCGTACATTCAACCTGACGTGCGCCATTCATTACCGCCGCCAAAGAATTCGCCGTCGCTAAGCCCAGATCATTATGACAATGCACCGAAAAAATGGCCTTGTCTGAATTTGGTACGCGCTCACGCAAGTTATGAATCAAGCTTCCAAACTGTGAGGGGATGTTATACCCCACAGTGTCAGGAATATTAACGGTGGTCGCACCGGCATCGATCACGGCTTCCAATACCCGACAAAGAAAATCCAGCTCGGAGCGCCCGGCATCTTCCGGTGAAAACTCGACGTTATCGGTGAACTGACGCGCTTTTTTTACTGCCCGCACCGCCTGTTCCAGCACCTGCTCCGGGCTCATGCGCAACTTGCTTTTCATGTGAATGGGCGAGGTGGCAATGAAGGTATGAATACGTCCGGAATTAGCCGGTTTTAAGGCTTCACCCACGCGCTCAATATCTTTATCCAACGCTCTTGCCAAACCACAGATGGTGCTGTCTTTTACCGCCTCGGCAACGGCTTTCACAGCCTCAAAATCACCCACACTGGCCACCGGAAAACCGGCTTCGATCACATCGACGTGCATTTTTTCCAATGCCCGTGCAATACGCACTTTTTCATCCATGGTCATGGATGCGCCGGGACTTTGCTCGCCGTCACGTAAGGTCGTATCGAAAATAATCAGCCTCTCGGCTGTGCTGCTTGTCTCTGACATTTTAATTCTCCTGCACGGCTCGCATTATGCCATGCGCCGCCATGAAAGCTAAACCCACCCTGAACTGAACACTCAGACTCAGTGATGAGGAAATAAATAAACTGGAATGGTATGCGCGTAGTCCCGCGCCAGGATTTAGTTAGTTGCCCAGCCGGGCAGCAGTCGTAGAGAGAGCAGGCAGGAGGAAACGGCTGTTGTCCCAGTGCGGGTCAACATCGTCTGAGTTGAATAATGGTGTTTGCCTGTTGTCATGTTCATAGGTTCTCTGCAAGCAACTATAGCGGTAATCGACTCACTTTTCAAAGTCATCTACAGATTTTTTTTCTTCCGCCTCAGAAGCATCTCTACCACGCAAAAGCTCACCACGATTCTGCCCCCGACGTTCAGCCCGTCGCTTCCGCAACAATATCAGGGTCCAGACCGGGCCGGACAGGGCGTACAATAAAAATACGGTGAACAAAACAACCGGCGGATCATAGGACACCAGTACGATAACCAGCATCACCAGAATAATGCTGACGAAGGGCACACGATCTTTAAAGTTAAAACCCTTGAAACTGTGGTAGCGCACATTGCTAACCATCAACAAACCGGCCAGCAGGGTCATGGCCCAGGCGGATAAGCTAATCGCTTTGCCTTCAAAACCATAATCATTACCCACCCAGACCAGCCCGGCCACTATCGCCGCTGCCGCAGGACTGGCCAGCCCCTGAAAATAACGTTTATCCGCAATCCCCACCTGGGTATTAAACCGCGCCAGACGCAACGCTGCACCCGCCGTATAAATAAACGCCGCCAGCCAACCGGCCTTGCCCAGCTCGGATAATGTCCACTGATAGATAACCAGCGCAGGGGCCAGACCAAACGAAACCATATCGGAAAGACTGTCGTATTCCGCCCCAAAATCACTCTGAGTATTGGTCATGCGGGCGACCCGGCCATCGAGACCATCCAGCAGCATGGCAACAAAAATTGCTATTGCCGCCGGTTCAAAGCGATTCTGCATGGCCGCGACAATGGCATAAAAACCGGAAAATAAAGCCGCTGTGGTAAACAGGTTCGGCAGCAGATAGATACCACGGTGACGATGGGGTTTTTGTTGTTGCTCAGTCATGGTTAGCAGCATACCCCGTTTTGTCGATACAGTTAAACATTGTCCTTAGTACTTAATCAGAAATCGGCGTGCGATGGACAAACTGGGCAATAAGGGACTCGCCGCCAAACACCTTATCCCCGACTTTTACCCTTGCTGGCGAATCAACCGGCAAATAAATATCCAGCTGTGCGCCCAAAGGAATGTAGCCACAACGGCGTCCCTGGCCGACCCTGTCACCGGTAGAAAGATAACAGGCAATGCGACCGAAAAAATGTCCTGGCGACAGGGCCAGCACCACGTCATCTTCTTCATCAGTTTGCAACCAGACCGCATGGGCATGGCCGGTACCGTGGGGAATGGTCTCACCCATCCAGTGCTGAATAATATTGCCTTCGGTCACACTGCGCAGGGTGAAGGTGCCGGTCAGGGGCATGCGAATACTGATTTTCAGCGACTCGCTGGAGAGATAAGGATCTTTGCAGATATCAACGGCAATTATTTTACCGTCCACCGGCGCAACAATTCCCAGTGGAGAGGCCGGTGTTGCGCGTTGAGGATCTCTGAGTAACCAGCCCACCACAACCACCACCAGCCATGCTGGCCAGGTGATGCTGCCATAGAGCATTTGCAGCACTAATGCACCGACAATGACCGCAATGAGAAGAGGCATACCCTCTTTAGCAACAGATGAATGTTGGCTTACCGGCATGGCCGACAGTCCGTAAGTAAGTGTAGATGAATGAGTAAAATAACGGCCTGTGTGTTAACACCGGCCGTCGACCTTAAATATTTATTCACTGCTGTCCCCTCTCCCCATTGGTGAGAGGGCGTTAACGGCATAACAGTAATATTTATTATTAGTTTTTGCTGGTATCCACAATTTTTTCAATCCAGGGCATCATTTTACGCAGCTTTGCACCCACCTGTTCAATCGGGTGCTCGGCATTCAGACGACGCTGTGCGGTCATCTCAGGATAGTTTGACTGACCTTCAAGGATGAAACGCTTGGCATACTCACCGGTTTGTATATTATGCAGTGCCTGTTTCATAGCCCAGCGACTTTCATCGTTAATAATCTGCGGGCCGGTAACATACTCGCCGTACTCCGCATTATTGGAAATCGAATAATTCATGTTGGCAATGCCACCTTCATACATCAGATCGACGATCAGCTTGAGCTCATGCAAACATTCGAAATACGCCATTTCCGGGGCATACCCTGCTTCCACCAGCGTTTCAAAACCGGCCTTAACCAGCTCAACAGCCCCCCCACACAGCACGGCCTGTTCACCGAATAAATCGGTTTCAGTTTCATCTTTAAATGAAGTTTCGATGATGCCGGTACGACCACCACCAATGGCAGAAGCATAAGACAGGGCAATATCTTTCGCCTTGCCGGTGGCATCCTGATAAATCGCAATCAAATCAGGAATTCCGCCACCCTTAACAAACTCAGTGCGCACGGTATGTCCCGGTGCTTTCGGCGCGATCATGATGACATCCAGATCCGCACGCGGTACAACTTGATTGTAATGAATGCTGAAACCATGCGCGAAAGCCAATACCGCACCCTGCTTCAAATTAGGTTCGATATCCTGCTTATACAGCTGTGACTGGAATTCATCCGGGGTCAGTATCATGACCAGATCAGCGGCTTTAACCGCATCCACAGTCGCCATGACAGTCAGGCCTGCATTTTCAGCCTTAACCGTAGAAGCAGAACCTGCACGCAAACCCACGACAATATCAACACCGGAATCTTTAAGGTTGTTGGCATGGGCATGACCCTGCGAACCGTAACCAATGATGGCCACTTTCATGCCCTTGATGATGTCGAGCTTACAATCTTTATCGTAATAGATGTTCATAAAACTATTCCTGTTATCTGTTATAAATTAAAAAATGTCGTGACAAATCACACCCGTAGAGACTTTGCGCCTCGCGCTATTCCTGTCGCACCTGAGCGTACGGTCTCAAGAATGCTGCTCTGTTCAATCGTCTGTAAAAAAGCATCCAGCTTATCGCAGGAACCGGTTAACTCAATCACATAGGTCTTATCGCTGGCATCCAGAATGGTACCGCTGAATATATCTGCCATACGTTTCAACTCTTCACGCTGTTCGGCACTGGCCGCCTGCACTTTCACCATCATCAATTCACGTTCGATGTGCACACCGTCACTGATGTCAGCCAGTTTAACGATATCAATCAACTTATTCAGCTGCTTCTTGATTTGCTCAATAACATTTTCCGAACCACAGGTCACCAGCGTCATCCGCGACAGCGAAGGATCTTCGGTGGCGGCCACGGTCAGGGATTCAATATTATAACCACGCGCAGAAAACAATCCGGCAACGCGTGACAGCGCACCCGCTTCATTTTCCATTAATAATGAAATGATATGTCGCATCTCAGGCTAACTCTCTTTCTTGCATTTCATGATGGCCTTTACCGGCCACAATCATGGGATAAACATTTTCAGTTCGATCCGTAACGAAGTCCATAAACACCAGACTGTCTTTCATGGCGAAGGCCTCTTTTAAAGCGCCCTCCACGTCTTCCGGTTTTTCAACCCGCATCCCCACATGGCCATAGCTTTCTGCCAGCTTGACGAAATCAGGCAGGGCATCCAGGTAGGAATGGGAGTAGCGGCTCTCGTAGAAAAATTCCTGCCACTGACGCACCATGCCCATATAACGATTATTCAGGCAGATGATCTTCAACGGCAGATCAAGTTGACGCGCAGTTGATAATTCCTGAATACACATCTGAATACTGGCTTCACCGGTAATACAGACCACGGTCTCATCAGGATGCGCCAGTTGCACACCAATCGCTGCGGGCAAACCAAAGCCCATGGTGCCCAGACCACCGGAGTTAATCCAGCGACGTGGCTTATCAAACTTGTAAAACTGTGCAGTAAACATCTGGTGTTGACCAACATCGGAGGTAACGAAAGCATTACCCCCCGTGATTTCATACACTTTTTCAACCACGTACTGGGGCTTGATCAACTCGCTGCTGCGATCATACTTCAGACAGTCCCGGCCACGCCACGTATCAATCTGCGCCCACCATTTTTTCAGTGCCGCCGCATCATTCTGCTCACTGCTCGCATCCAGTTCCTGACTGATGTCGCCGACCACCTGCTTGATGTCACCCACAATGGGCACATCAACACGAACATTTTTAGAGATCGAAGCCGGATCAATATCCACATGCACAATTTTCGCATGCGGACAGAACTGATCCAGTTCGCCGGTCACCCGATCATCAAAGCGTGCACCAATGGCAATCAGCACGTCACAGTCATGCATGCCCATATTGGCTTCATACGTCCCGTGCATGCCAAGCATGCCAACGAAGAGCGGATCAGTCGCTGGATAGCCGCCCAGTCCCATCAGTGTATTAGTAACCGGGAAGCCCAGCTTGCGACAGAGTGCGGTAAATTCCTCAGCGGCATTACTCAATACCACCCCGCCACCGGAGTAAATCATTGGCCGTTTGGCCGACAAAATCAGCTCAACGGCTTTGCTAATCTGCCCCGGATGACCTTTTACCGTGGGCTGGTATGAGCGCATGCTGAAGTCTTCCGGATAGCTGTACGGAATCTTCACACTGGGATCGGTAATATCTTTAGGGATATCAACCACCACCGGCCCCGGTCGCCCGGTGGTGGCGATATAGAAAGCCTTACGCAATGTACTGGCCAGATCCTTAACGTCCTTGACCAGAAAATTATGTTTCACGCAGGGGCGGGTAATGCCGACCGAATCAACTTCCTGAAAAGCATCACTGCCGATAAAGGCACTGGTCACCTGGGCAGTAATCACCACCAGCGGAATAGAATCCATATAGGCGGTGGCAATGCCGGTCACCGCATTGGTTGCGCCCGGCCCGGAGGTCACCAAGGCCACACCCGGTTTACCATTAGAGCGTGCATAACCGTCAGCCGCATGCACCGCACCCTGCTCATGACGAGCAAGAATATGCCTTACATTCTCCTGACGGAAAATCGCATCATAAATATGGAGGGCTGCGCCCCCCGGATAACCGAATATAAATTCAACACCTTCATCCTGTAAAAACTGGACAAGGATATCGCCACCACCAAGTTTCACGTCTATATCTCCTACAAGCTAAATTTCTAACGCGCGCCGGATAGCCCACTTCAAAAAGGTTTCTAATCAGAGGGAATACGGCTTCAACACGTCTTATTCGCGTAACTGCCTATTATAATCAGTCAACCCGGATAATTGCACTAAATTACACACTATCAAGACACTATCTTTATGAAATATTGATAATCATGCCCTTCACAAGGTTTTAGCTTTGCAGCACAATCTTTGCTGATAGTGCAAAAAAATGTGGATAAGTCCTCATTTACGTGGCTAATGCAGGTTCAGACAAGGGCTATTATGGTATACACTAAATTATATTATGACCGTGTGCTCAAAATTAATGCGGTAGTAAACATGGATCTTTACGCACCCGAATGCATTAAATACAGGAAACTCTTATGCCAAGAACAGCCCTCACCCTTGCATCCCTGCTTTTAAGTTTCTTCATTCTCAGCAGCAGCCAGGCGACCAGCACCTATAAATGGGTAAATAGCGCGGGCAATGTGGTGTATTCCCAGCACCCGCCGGCTGAAAGCATCAAATACGAAAAAATTCAGACTATCGCGCCTTCTCGTTCCAGTTCGAAATCCAGTTCCTCCGGCTCATCTGTTTCAGCCAGGGAATCCATTATGAAAGATAAGGCAGCTCGTGAAGAAAATGAAGTCGTTCGCCAGGAAATGAGTAAAAATGAAGCCGAGCGAGTCGAGAATTGCAAAAAAGCCCGCGAACGTCTGCGCTTCTACCAGGTTCAGCGGCGCTGGAAAGACAAAGATGGCAACATCCAGAGTCTGGAAGATGATGAACGTATGGTGAAACTGGATGAATCCAAACAGGATGTACGGGATTTCTGCAACTAAGCGAGCCACCGACCGATGCCCTATCTAAAAATTCAGAGCAACATCATCATCGACAGTGACGCTGCCGCTAGCCTGCTGGAAGAAGCCTCAAAGCTGGTCGCCAGCGAACTGGGTAAACCGGAAAACTATGTCATGGTGGCACTGGAACCTCCGCAACCGATGCTTTTTTCCGGCAGCGATGCACCACTGGCCTATCTTGAACTAAAAAGTATCGGCCTGCCCGAGAGCAAAACCCCCGCGCTTTCTGCCGCACTCTGCCAGCTTATCGAAAACAAAACCAACATTCCCGCCTCACGCGTCTACATCGAATTCGCCGACGCTCCGCGCGCCATGTGGGGCTGGGACAGCAAAACGTTCTAAGTGTCCTGAGCTATTAGACCAGAAAAGTCGAAGAGCTTACCACGAACATGAAAATTTACCCGTGGACGGGTATTTAAAACCGCTATTTAAACAGCAAACTGGGCAACAATTCCCTGAAGTTCGGTCGCCATTCGTGCCAAATCTTTACTGGCAACCGATGTCTGTTCTGCACCAGCCGCAGTTTGATTGGCCATATCATTAATCTGCACGATATTTCTATTTATTTCCTCAGATACGGTTCCCTGTTCTTCGGCTGCACCTGAAATCTGAGTACTCATGCTGTTAATACGTGTAACCGCCTCAGCAATGGTTGAAAAAGCCTTACCCGATTCACTCGCGTGTTCAACAGCAAACTGTGCCTGTTCCCGGCTTTGCTCCATCACCTGTACTGCCTGGCGAGAACCAGCCTGGAGTTTCTCAATCATATGGTTAATCTCTTCGGTTGATTCCTGAGTTCGACCTGCAAGGGTACGGACTTCATCGGCAACCACCGCAAAACCTCGACCCTGTTCACCGGCACGAGCCGCTTCGATAGCGGCATTCAGCGCAAGTAGATTGGTTTGTTCGGCAATGCCCTTGATCACATCCATCACTGAACTGATTTCATCACTGTGCTGTTCCAGATTGTGAATGGTTTGCGAGGCATGTTCGATCTGCTCTGCCAGTTTGTTGATTTGCTCCACTGCCTGCCCCACCACTCGACTACCATTTTCGGTATGTTCCTGTGCCTCATTTGCCGCACTGGCCGTATCGTTAATATTACCCGCAACTTCCTGCACCGTCGCGGTCATTTCATTCATGGCCGTGGCCACCTGCTCAGTTTCAGATCGTTGCCTTTGAATAATTTCGCTACTCTGGGTAGTTACCGCTGACATTTCTTCTGAAGCAGTGGATAACTGCGTGGTGGTACCCGAAATTTGGGAGAGCATACCCAGTAATTTCTGACGCATACCATTCATTGCACTTAGTAGCTCACCCACCTCATCCGTGCTGTCCACCTCAATGGTTTGAGTGAGATCACCCGATGCCGTCACAATCGCCTTACGAATCGCACTGACGATAAAGTTGCTAATAAACCAGCTCACAACAATACCAAGAATGATACTTACGACAACCATAATACTGAGCATAGACATGGCCGCAATTTCATGTGCCTCAGCACTACGTGCACTTTCTTCCGTAAAGTGCTCAATTTCTTCTATCAGTGATTCAAGCGCCACATTAAGCTTTTCTTCCGCCTGCTCCACCTTCTCCAGCAGTTGCTCAGTAAGATGTTCTCGGCCCTGGCTCAGGGCCATAAAAATACTGTGAGCATGTTTCACATAAATTTTATGTTTCTGCTCAATATTTATTAAGGCCTTATCCACCAATTCAAACTCTTTGAATGTCTCCCCTGAGGCATTCTCCATAGCAGCTTCAGATATCATTTCTGCTTCACGAACCTCGGCCTTAATACGCTCTGTACCTTTATCAAACGCAGTTACCGCTTCACGAAACAGGGTGGCCGCTGCCGCCTCACTTTGCAAAAGTACACCATAACGCAAGCCACGCTCAAACTGGAGTAGCTGTTCCTGTTGATGTGACGCAATCAGCGTAAGTTTTTTCGTAAGAGGAATATCCTGTTCGGCAATAGTCGTTAGCTGATGCCCTATATTACCCATAGAGTAAATCGCGTAAAATGCACAGATCATCAACATCACCAGAAGAATACCGGCATTACCCAATAGCTTGGTTTTTAATGATAAATTTTTCAGAAATGTTTTCATGCTTTTCTCCCTGGTAAGTTATGTTTTGTTCGGAAACTAGTACCGAGCGCCAATGCATCCCCTGTCGCGGGCAGGGCATTATTGACAATGATTTTTGTAAACGTCCTGAGCGGTTGATCAGAAACGTCCAAAGGTGCGGAGGCATCCGTCCACGCCAGATGAGTATTTCTGTCGTTATCTACCATTCAGGCATATAAATTACAGAGAAGAACATCAAAATAGCGCAGTCATTTTTCAATACTAATACTAATTCTAATTCTAATTCTAATTATCGTCAGAAAGCCTAAAAACTTTAAAAAAATCTGGCTATTAAGCGCCTGACGAAGAATCAACAAAACCGCCACATCATTTTTACCGCATAAAAAAAGGGGCGAGTAACAAAGTTTCCCTCGTCACCCGCCCCTTCTCTCACATACCTGTTACAGAATAGGCACGATCATCAAGACTACAATGCTCATAATTTTGATCAACGGGTTAATGGCTGGACCGACGGTATCCTTGTCGGGGTCATCAACTGTATCACCCGTCACCACGGTTTTATGTACATCGGAACCCTTGCTACTGATTTTAATGGACATACAAATGCTGGTTATGGGAGGACTTGAAGCGACTCAACAATTACGAAAACAAGATTATTCTATCCCGATTATCGCCCTCACAGCCAATACCATGATCCGAGACCAGGAACATTGTATGGCGGCAGGCTGCAATGCCTTTCTTGCAAAACCTATCGAGCAAGATAAATTTTATAAAATACTAGATACCTATTTACAAAAATCAGACTCATCCGTTAATCCCTCAGCCCTGTTCACAGAATGTGATCCTGATGATCACATTCTCATGAATATGGTTAACCAATTTATCGATGGTCTGGGTCAACGCTTATTACGTGCACGGCAATATACCGACAAACTTGACTGGGTGGGCCGCACTAAAACATGAGATGCATGATCTTAAAGGGATGGGTGGCAATTTCGGATTTCCGAAAATCACCCAACTAACTGCAACCATCGAATCTAAAATACACCAACAGATCTATAATTAAGTTCGTGACGCCATACTTGAGTTAGAGCAGCCTGGGCTACGCATCGAATTGGGGCAATCAAAATAATAGCCAATAGAATCTTCAGTAGTCGTGACTGAAATAATTAGAAGCGAATGTTTTTTCTACTTTATTTTCACCTATACGCAATTCGTACATCGGCAGGTAAGAATTAGCAAAACCAATCTAAATAGGCATTCCAAATACCTGAACTTGTGAACGTCCACGTTCGTGGTGAACGTCCACGTTCGTGGTGAGTTTCCACGTTCGTGGTGAACGTCCACGTTCGTGGTGAGTTTCCACGTTCGTGGTGAGCTTCCACGTTCGTGGTGAGCTTCCACGTTCGTGCTGAACTTCCACGTTCGTGCTGAACTTCCACGTTCGTGGTGAGCTTCCACGTTCGTGGTGAGTTTCCACGTTCGTGGTGAGTTTCCACGTTCGTGGTGAGTTTCCACGTTCGTGGTGAGCTTGTCGAACCATGAGCGTGGAAATACAGTGAATAGAGAACTTAATCTACTTGTCCTTCGACAAGCTCAGGACGAACGGTTATTTCAAAAGTATACTGGTATTTGGAACAACTACCTGGACTGCTACAATGCCATGGTTATACGTTCTACCTCATATACCTGCCGGGCTACAGGTTAGGCTAATATTTTTCTGACATTATCCAGCTTCCAGCAAAGCCAGCGAACCCACTAATTTTTCAAAATCTGTTTCTGTCAGAACGTCCTTTTGCAAAATATGCTCAAACACCTTAATCATCATGGCCACATGTTCATTAAACTTTAAACCTTTATCAAAAAGAATATTATTCTGCTTCAAACAGCCATCGGTAATATTTAATATCCTGTTTTCTGATTCTTCAGACAAATCATCACTAACGCTGATCTCAGAAACGATCATTTGTATATCTTCACGCATTTGTTCAATGATCGTGGCACTACCAGATCGCAATTTATAGTTCTGTTCCTGTATGCCGCTGACTGCACTGAGCATATTTTCAAACACACTTTTAATCTGCTCTGTACGTTTGTGAATCATTGTCTCTGCAATCATTGCCGCAACCCTGCCTTCCACACCTTCAGTCAGGCGGGCAAGGTAATCTTTGTATTTTCCATAAGTCAGCTCATCATCCACCGGCATTTGAATATCCAGCAGGATTAAATCAGGGACATTATCCACCGCTGTTTTCAGCGCCTGTTCGCCATCGCCTGCCACCATGGTTTCAAATTCATCATTTAAAAGATGCACCAGAAAATCACGGTTCAATTCTTCATCATCAACAATTAGTATCCTGTCCATAGATTTCTCCCTGGCAAATTCCGGAAAATTAAAATCAGAACATTTCTGACTGAAATTGCACATCCGGCCCTACAAGACATCCCGGAAATAATACTACCGTGTAATTGCAGGTTATATGTCAAGACTATTCAGAGTAGGGTTATCAGGATTAGCGCCCAGTTACCCGAGAATTTTACTGTGCTATAGTGCATTATCTGCAAACAGACACTACTCTCTGAATTTTCCTCTATACGAACTCCTGTACAAACAGATAAAATCCTCCCTCTTTTAACAAACGGAAGAAGTCATAACATGCGCGTATCCCGATTCCTGCTCGCCACTCAAAAAGAAGTCCCTGCTGATGCGGAAATTATCAGCCACCAGTTAATGCTCCGCGCGGGCATGATTCGTAAACTTGCTGCCGGTTTATATACCTGGCTGCCATTAGGACTGCGGGTATTACGCAAGGTTGAGGCTATCGTGCGTGAAGAAATGAATGCCGCCGGGGCGCAGGAAGTACTAATGCCTGCGGTACAACCCGCCGAGCTATGGCAGGAATCCGGTCGCTGGGAAGAATATGGCCCTGAGCTGCTACGTATGCAGGATCGGCATGGCCGCGACTTCTGCCTCGGCCCCACTCACGAGGAAATCATCACCGATCTCGCCCGCAACCAGTTACGCAGCTACAAACAGCTACCGGCTAATTTCTACCAGATTCAAACCAAATTCCGCGATGAAGTCCGGCCACGCTTCGGCATCATGCGCTCACGCGAATTTATTATGAAAGATGCCTACTCTTTTCATCTGAACAAGGCCTCACTCGATGAGACCTACCAAATTATGCACCAGACCTATTGCCGGATTTTCGATCGTCTGGGTCTGGACTACCGACCGGTTCGCGCCGACTCTGGTTCCATTGGCGGCAGCCTCTCGCACGAATTCCATGTGCTGGCAGAATCCGGTGAAGATGCCATCGCCTTTAGTGATAAAAGTGACTACGCCGCCAATACCGAACTAGCTGAAGCCCTCGCACCCACGGAAACACAACCGGCAGCCAGCGAAGAAATGAGCACGGTGGCCACCCCCGATCAGCACAATATTGAAGAGGTCAGCCAGTATCTCGGAGTGACACCCAAAAAATGTCTGAAAACGCTAATTGTCAACGGCGAAGATGATCAACTGATCGCTCTGGTGCTGCGTGGTGACCACGAACTCAATTCCATCAAAGCTGAAAAAATCGAGGCTGTAGCCAGCCCACTAGCGCTTGCGGATGAAGACAGCATTAAAAAAGCCATCGGCTGCGCCCCTGGTTCAATTGGCCCGCTCGGCCTGTCTATTCCCGTCTATGTTGATCGCAGCGCGGCAATCATTGCCGACTTCGTCTGTGGAGCCAATCGCGATGGCGAACATCTCAGGGGGGTCAACTGGGGGCGTGATCTGACTGCCGCGAACATCGTTGATATCCGTACTGTTGCTGAAGGTGATCCCAGCCCTGACGGCAAAGGCTCCATCGTGATCAAACGGGGTATCGAGGTAGGCCACATTTTCCAGCTCGGCACAAAGTATAGTGCGGCTCTCAAAGCTAGCGTGCTTGATGAAAATGGCAAAAGTGTGATCATGAGCATGGGCTGTTATGGCATCGGTATCTCACGCATTGTGGCCGCAGCCATCGAACAGAATAATGATGATAACGGCATCCTCTGGCCCGATAGTCTCGCACCATTTCAGATTGCCCTGTTGCCAATGAACATGCATAAATCCGAACGTGTACGTGATGCGGTGGAAACACTGTATACTCAACTGAAGGATTCCGGCTTTGATGTGCTGCTGGATGATCGAAAAGAGCGTCCCGGCGTGATGTTTGCCGACATGGAATTAATCGGCATTCCCCACCGTATTGTGGTGGGAGAAAAGGGGCTTGATAAAGGACAGCTAGAATATAAAGGTCGCAATAATAACGAAAAACAGGATGTGCCGATGGAAACAATCATTGAGTTCATGAAGGATATAAAGACTACAGTCTAAAGAGAGTAATTTAACTCTCTTTAGACATAATACCCCGCCGCAAGCGGACGGGGTATTAAATTGTAGGTTGGGCTGAGTGAAACGAAGTCCAACAATTTTCCGCCGTCTTGTTGGGCTTCGCGTTGCTCTGCCCAACCTACTATTTTTTCGCTGCCAGCAGCTGGGAATTAAAATCGAACCTACATACACGGGCATTCATTACTATAAAGAGGACATATCTCAGTAATAGTTGTAATAATACCTCTTATGAAAATGTTCCTCCTATTTGCCGGTTTGCTATCTGCATTATTAATGCTGAATCAGGCCACCGCCGTTCCCGAGTCATCCACCGACAGCGAACTACGTGCATTATTAATCGATGCCATTAATGATGGCAGTAGCTTTAGTGATCGCTTCGAGGCCGAGGTCTGGCTGGTTGACATGTCAACACGATTAGAATCACGAGTAAGCGATGCCAACAAACGCATCCCCATGTTGAAACAAATTCATTTTGAAGCCACACGTGCCGGACTTTTTCCTGAGCTGGTGCTGGCCGTCATCGACGTGGAAAGCAACTTTAACCGTTATGCAATTTCCCACGCAGGCGCAATGGGGCTGATGCAAATTATGCCTTTCTGGCTGGATGAGATTGGCAAGCCCGGTGACAACCTGTTTAACTTAAAAACCAACTTGCGTATGGGCTGTACGATCCTGCGCTATTATCTAGACAAAGAAAAAGGTGACTTAACTCGCGCTCTGGCCCGCTATAACGGCAGCCTTGGCAGTCACCGCTATACAAAAAAAGTTTATCACGCCCTCGACAAGCGTTGGCGCAAACGCTAGGCATAAACAATCCGAGCTGTCCCGACCGATCTTCCTTCTTATCATACTCGGTAAGTTGGCCTCGAACGTAATCTCTAATCAGAGTCCGGGTGTCGAAGTCAACATGCGCCATAAGTTTCAGATTCAAGTTCGTTAAATGTTGGCTCCGACACCTTCGATTCATTTAACCTGTAGAAAATGTTTTGGGGACCAATAATTCATTTTCCTGACAGGATACCATATCGACCTGTGCCGCAACCGGCCCATCCTTTAACCATTCACATAAACGGGCAACCATCTTTTCCTCACCACAAGCAAGAATATCCACGCTTCCATCATCCCGATTATGAGCAAACCCGGTCAAGCCTAATTTTTCGGCTTGTTGCTGAGTTTCTGCTCGAAAAAATACGCCCTGAACCTGACCTTCAACAACACAGTGCATACAAATATTCACAATATATTTATTGCCTTTATAGTTAAACAAAATCCAGGCGCTTATCCACAGATTTCAGAATAATCACTATTTGTCATTCCCGCTAAAATCCAGCCGGAATGACAGTCCTCCATTATTATTAATCGAGCATACCCCTGTTTACATTTTTCAGTTCTGCCTGGGTCTCATTTTATGCGACAGTTTCTTTTTTTTTTACTGGTATGACTATGTGCGCTATCTGTGGCATGTGAAAGATAAAGCGCCCAACCAATAAATGTGATGCCTATCGCGAGATACAATAGTTCCAGTAAGGAATGAAATTTTATATTGAGAGCATGTTTAAAAAACTTCACTATTAGAATCATCAATACTACTTTTCTTAAACGTACTTTAAGATCACCCAGACTATGAATCACCAGCACTTTTGAAGCCCGATATCCACCATATGGGGATCACCTGTGCTCGAAATGCCGCTCTGGCTTCACCCTGAAGATCAGGTGAAAGATAATCCACCAGATGGGTCAGCATAAAGCAGGCTCAATCGTGGCTGGGGAAAACATGGCAATCGATGCCAGCAAACTTGCTACCACAGCGGTGGTCACGATCATGCGACTCCGCCAGAGAAAAGATTCAACACATGTTCAACTATATTTTTGACGACTCATTTATTCTCCAGTATTTTTTATGACATTATAAAGCTCGGTGAGAGAAACCATCTGTAATTGCGTTTCTACTTCTTTCAAACCATTCAATGCACGATTTAAACTGGCATTCCAGTTATCTTTTCTGCTCCAGTCACCATCTTTTTCTGGCACACTAAGCGCAAGCTTGCGGTATAAATCAAGCAGTGATAAGTGTGAAAAATTATCGTTTAAACACCAGGCATTTTTAGCGGGTTTCATTACAAATCCGGAAACACGTAAGCGTTCCAGTAAGGCGGATAATTTAATATCCTTCCAGTTTTCTTTCTGTTTAAATTCTTCCAGGCTCATAACACTCCCTGTTTGCTGGCTTTCACGCTGCCATAAATATCCCAACAATCTGAATGTCTGAACCAGCTCGGCTCCCTCCACGCTATTTTTTTCTGGCAATTGATGAATGTCCAGACTGTAGGTGATTTCTGCACCCAGTAATACGATTAGCCAGGAAACATAAATCCAGATCAGCAACAGGGGAATAGCCGCCAGTGCCCCATAAAGTATGGCGTAGGTCGGAAACCAGGCAATGTACAGTGCAAATAAATACTTTGCCAACTCAAATAAAATAGCCGCCAACGTACCCCCCACCATGGCATGTCGCCAGAGCACCGGAATATTAGGAATCCAGTGATACATAAAAGCCAGTAATAAACCCGTTGCCAGTATTGGCAACAAGGTCAAAATGCTTGTGTGTAGACCAAAGCTATCCACTGTTTCCGAAACGTAAGGCAACGCCGTCACATAGGTTGTAGCGGTAAGACTGGCAGCAATGATCAACGGACCTATCAACAAAACCAACAACAGCAAAAGCAGTCGAATAATGGTACGTCGAGTTCGTTTAACCCGCCAGATTCGATTGAAGGTCACATCAATGGTATTCAACAGAAGAATCGCGGTGACAAAGAGTCCTGCGCTACCAATCGTGCTCAGGCCCGCCGTCTTACGAACGAAACTAAGAAGATAGTTTTGTACCCCTTCACCAACTGTCGGCACAAAAATATCCATCACAAACTGTTCCACCGCCCCCAGCAAGCCGGAAAATAACGGTAACGCGCTGAACAGGGAAAAAGCCACCGACAATAATGGCACCAGTGCTAATAGTGAAGTAAAGGTAAGTGAAGCCGCTATCTGGCTGATATCGTTGCGACGGCACTGAGTAAGTACATGCCAGCTGAAACTGACAAAATGGCGAAACCAGATAAGGATACGTTTAATATTCATTGCCATTAAAAAGGGCCCTTAACGGGCCCTTAAGATACTGCATTTTAATCTTACGATTAACGAGCAAGATAGGCCGTGTCGGAATCTTCAACGGCACCTAAGCTCCAGCTACCGCGAGAGCGGGCGTGTGCCACAGCGGCATCCACGTCAGCGGCTGAGGGAGTGCTCTCAATATCCAGCATCTGACCAGGATGAATCAGATCAGCATCCTTAATTTGATCGCTGTTATTTTTATAAATCAGCGGCCAGTTATAAGGATTGTCATAAACACTGGGTTTTGCTGAAATATCCCACAGGTTATCACCGCGCATCACTTCATATTTTTGCATGCTGCCCGAGGCTGCCATTGCACCTGAATCATCACTCGTCACCGTGGCCGCAGCAGTGGCGGCCCCCACTCGATCCAGCTCACTGTATTTTTGCTTAACCGCATTTTCAGCCTGACGGCGAGCCTTGTTCGCCAGCTTGATGGCTTCATCATACTTGCCATCGGCCATGGCTTTCTCTGCCTGTTTGATTAACTTTCCGGTATCACGCCATTCATATTCTTCAGCCCTGGCCTTGTCATTGGCTTTCGTTGCAGCAGCAATGGCAGCAGCAGCGTCATCCTGACCAACTTCTTCGGTGGTGCTCGCACAACCAACGGCTAGACCGATTGTCAGTACCAGCAAAAGTGCCAGCTTTAGCGAGTGGAATATCTTCATGTTGTCGACTCCGAGTTTTTAGAAATTATTAATAATGTAAATGCCAGAAAACCAAAAAAAAATTGTTTTGCCTTAAATTCCACTATATCCCACAAATGAAACAGGAATATTGCCTGAATTAAGTAGCGGTCATTTGAAATTTAATATTAGCAGAAATTAAAGAAAGTTTACTCATTCCTTACATAAACGCAAGTATTTTAAGCAATTTTTGCCTATTCGTTCTGCTTTTTCTGCAAGGCATTCTGCCTGGCCTGTATGGCCTCCTGTTTCGCTTTCAGTGCTGAATTCCGTGCCGAAATGTAATCTCCTTCTTCCAGCTCCTGGCTGGCCTGTTGCAATAACTGCTCGGCCTGTTCCAGCATTTCAGGCGCATGCGTTTTCGCACCTGCGTCCCGTGCTGCCTGAATGGTCTGCCGGGCATTGCTCATTTCCTGAACAGGCGCAGTCATTGCAGCACAGCCGCTAATGAGCAACAGAATAAGGAAACTGGAAAAAAATCTGGTGACAGAATAAGTCTGAAATTGCATACGTCTTGGGATGCGCTCGGCCATGTAATATTGCTAAAGAAAACTATCACCCGCCCTACAGGCTGTCAAGAAAAGACGGTAGAATAGTGGCATGAATGAGATATTAGTTTTATATTATAGCCGTCATGGCGCAACCGCCTCGATGGCTCAACAAATTGCCCGGGGCATCGAAAGTGTGAATGGGTTTTCTGCACAAATTCGTACGGTTCCCGAAATTTCCAGCGACTGCGAGGCAACCGAGGATAGCATCCCGGAAAATGGCCCGCCTTATGCTGAAGCAGATGATTTGCTCGACTGCTGTGGGCTCGCGCTCGGGAGTCCAACCCGTTTTGGTAATATGGCCGCAGCACTAAAATACTTCATTGATTCCACCAGCCCGCTCTGGCTGCAGGGTGCGTTAGCGGGAAAACCGGCTACGGTGTTTACCTCAACCTCCAGTCTGCATGGCGGACAGGAAACCACGTTACTTTCCATGATGCTGCCCTTATTTCATCACGGCATGTTACTGGCCGGCCTTCCCTACACCGAAACTGACCTGCTCAAAACAACCACCGGAGGCACGCCCTATGGTGTAAGCCATGTCGCCGGGGCGGATAGTCGTCTACCACTCAGTAATGAAGAAGTGCGCCTGTGTCAGGCACAGGGTAAACGTCTGGCCAATATTGCCAAAGCCCAGTTTGATGCCGGCCTGATTTAAATACTATATTCCTCACCTATGAATCTGATTAAACTAAGTCGAATAACGACCCTCGCCAGCTGGTTTGCCCTGTTTGCACTATTGATGTTATGGAATACCCTGCTCGCACCGTCAGCCTATTTTCCTATTTCCCTGGTACTGGTGGTCATGGTCGGGCCGCTATTATTTCCCCTGCGCGGCCTGTTGCATGGCAAACCCTACACCCATGCCTGGGCCAGTTTTCTGATCATGCTTTATTTTGCGCATGGGGTGCAGGAAGCCTGGGTGAATCCGGATGAGCGCATCTATGCCCTGCTTGAAGTTTTGTTCAGCACTATTTTTTACACAGCGGCGATCACTTATGCCAAGCTCAGAGGGCGGCAATTAAAACAGCATGCCGAGGGCCGCAAAACCTCAATGTAGCTTCGATTTCAATCGAACGGTGCGAGTGATGCGGCTGGGGAGGCTTCGAGCTTGTACGACTGAAGTCGTACCTACATTGTGCAAATGAAACCGTACAGTGTGGCAGCGAGAATAAACTACCCCGCCGCAAGCGGACGGGGTATTAAATTGTAGGTTGGGCTGAGTGAAACGAAGCCCAACAATTTGCCGCCGTCTTGTTGGGCTTCGCGTTGCTCTGCCCAACCTACTATTTTTTCGCTGCCAGCAGCGGGGAATTAAACCCTCAGTGATTAAACAATCTCCCGCACAAATGGAATCGTTAATTTGCGCTGCGCAGCCAGTGAAGCCCGATCCAGTTTATCCAGCAGTGCAAGCAGGCTTTTCATGTTACGCGGCGTATGTCGAAGCAGATAGGCGGCAACTTCATTGTTCATCTCCAGCCCCCGCGCCTGCGCACGTTGTTGTAAAGCCGTCTGTTTATCTTCGTCACTTAATTCCTGTAACTGAAACACCAGACCCCAGCCAAGTCGTGACGCAAGATCCGGCAGGCCAATGGTAAGACTGGCCAGTGCCTGATCGGCATTGATCACCAGCCGGGCTGCCCGACTCTGAATACGGTTATAGAGATGAAACAGGGCAATTTCCCACTCTTCTTTACCCACCACATGCTGAAAATCATCCACACAAATCAGATCAAACTGATCCATATCATCAAGCATCACTGGCATCAGGCCCGCTTCGGCTAACGGCAAATAGGCCACCCGACGATCTTCTTCCGCCTGTGCATGACACAGGGCCTGTAACAAATGGGATTTACCGGTTCCGGCCTTTCCCCAGAAAAAAACACAGGTTTGCTGGTTGTCCTGCAAAGCACTGAGCAATTGCTGGTTCTGTGCCGCCTGAAAATTAGTAAACGTCGCTGAATCGCGTAACTGAATCCCCAGCGGAAGTTGTAAGCTCATACTTGTTTGCCTGCGATGCTATGCCAGGCCCGCTGTCCCCATTGGAAAATATAACAACTGCCGCTGGTGAGCGTGGACAGCAACACCAACCCCATCAGGGTTTGCAGTAAGCGCTCAGGCAGAGGATACAGGGACAAGGACAATAACAGACTGAATACCAGTAATACCTGCATGACCATATTAATTTTGCTGCTGACAATCGGTTTGATCACCACCTCACCCACCAGCAACCGGTAAAACAGGCCACCCACCACAATAATCACATCACGCAAAATCACCACCAGCACCAGCCAGATGGGAATCAACTGCTGCTGACCTAAGATTAAATACGTCGTTATCATCAATAACTTGTCACCCATCGGATCCAACAGGGTGCCGAGTCGTGAAATCCAGTTAAAACGTCGGGCTAGATAGCCGTCCAGCGCATCGGAAAAGCCGGCCAACAGAAACATCCCTAAGGAGGCGGTATAATTTTTGGACAACAAACAAAGTGCCAGCGGGCCAACCAGCAGAATGCGCAGGGTGCTGATCAAATTCGGAATATGCCGGGCATCCATGAGATATTACTGGATCAGATGGTAAACCAGATCCGCCCCGACTTTGGCAACCGGCTGCTCAGGCGCAGTCGATGCTCGAGGCACTACCGGGGTTGGCGTGCGTACCACTTTTTCAATCAGGGTATGGCCCAGCGCCACCGCCTGCGAAACCGCCAGCCGTCCATTGCGACTATTCATCTGAAAAATCACATTATCAGGCGCAATCGTATGCGCCTGCACCTGGGTAACTACGGCAAGTTGAGACAGGTATTTCAGCGTTTTATTGTAGGCAGGCAGTGTCTTCACTCCATAAACCTGCACCAATACCTGGCTGTTTTGCCCGTCCGCTTCTACCTGAGAAAAACGCTGGGCGAGAATACTGGCAGTGCGATCCACCCCCGGAATCAGGGTCTCCACCAGGGTTTCCGCGCGCGCATCCCAGTCTTCACGATGACCGTGATCATACAGCGTCCAGCGCACATTCCAGCTACCGCTATAGGACTTGTACACCCGGCCCACCAGAATAGCTTCAGTCTGATAACGGCGGGAGGCCTTGATTATCGTATCTTCAAAGCTGCCCCATACATCACTGGGAGTGATGCTGGATTGATCAGACAGATCCAGCAACGGCCAGCGCAGCGGGATCCCCCGCAGTTGTGCCTGTTCTGAGATAAATGCCTTGGCCGGATGGCTGTCATTATTACCCAGTAAAATCCGTGACTGGCGATCATCCACCACCATCCACATCAGCACCGCCGGGCGGGTTCGCCCCCAGACTGGCATCCGGTTATCACGTAATAATTGATTAATCGCCTTTTCATCAAAACGCACCCATAAAACTTTTTCCTGTGCGCCGCCCGCTCCGGCTCGATTGCGGTAAAGATAACGCTGCACATAGCGGGTCGGATGAATAAGCGCTTCTTCAACCGCGGTAATCGTGAGCACGATGCTGCGTCCGGAGACCCGCAGCAGCACCTGACGCATCCCTGCGGTCAGTGCGGCCTTGCGTTCTTCCACATCCTGAGTGCTCACCGAAATTTCGGTTTCATACAGGCCGGGAATATCATCCGCCTGCGAGACAGACGACAAACCGGCATTCAAGAACAGGGATATAAAAATAAGACCCAAGGGCCCGAGTCGCATGCGCTTTCGCAGAATGCGCGTCACTAGCTGATTCCACATACAGATTATTGCTCTTTGAGTTATTTCCACCGACGCTGCGGATTTATATTCAATTCCTGTTTCCATTTCACCTCAGGCCAATTCCAAGCCCGTGCTCAACTTGATACAATACGACGAGCAACTGGCATCCCCTTTCCATTCGAGGGATAGATCAGGATAATTAAATTTTTGCGTATTATGCACCGATCAGTTTGCAAATGCTGTTTCTGATCCCGGTTTGTTAGGAGATTTTGTGTCAGATAATAATTCATCACCCCGCGATGGCAAGCCATCTCTCAGTTACCGCGATGCCGGCGTCGATATTGATGCCGGTAATTCACTGATCGAACAGATCAAACCGCTGGCCGCCAGCACTAAACGCCCCGGCGTGATGGCTGGACTGGGCGGCTTCGGCGCGCTATTCGAGCTACCCCTGGATCGCTACCGTGAACCGGTGCTGGTCTCCGGCACCGATGGTGTGGGTACCAAGTTAAAGCTGGCCATGGATATGGGCCGTCACGACAGCATCGGCATCGATCTGGTGGCCATGTGTGTCAATGATCTGATTGTTCAAGGAGCTGAGCCGCTGTTCTTCCTCGACTATTACGCCACCGGCAAACTGGATGTGGATGCCGCCACCGATGTGGTCAAAGGCATTGCCGACGGCTGTTGTCAGGCTGGTGCGGCGCTGGTGGGCGGGGAAACCGCCGAAATGCCAGGCATGTATCAGGGCAATGATTATGATCTGGCCGGTTTCTGCGTTGGCGTGGTGGAGAAAAGTAAGATCATCGACGGCAGTAAGGTCAAAGCCGGTGATGTACTCATCGGCATGGCTTCAAGCGGCCCCCACTCCAACGGCTACTCACTGGTACGCAAGGTGATTGAAACCTGTAACGCGGATTTAAATCAGTCCTTCGATGGCGCGACCCTGGGCGAACGTCTACTCGAACCCACCCGCATTTATATCAAACCCCTGTTGAATCTCATCGCCGATATCGAGGTTCACGCTATGGCTCATATTACCGGCGGCGGTCTGCTGGAAAATCTGCCCCGGGTCATGCCAGCCAATACCTGCGCTCATATTGATGCCACAAGCTGGAAAACACCGGCGGTGTTTGACTGGCTGCAACAACAGGGCAATATCAATGATGAAGAAATGTATCGCACCTTCAACTGTGGCCTCGGCATGGTACTGGTGGTCGATGCCGCCGATGCGGATAAAACCCTGGCACAGTTGCAAGCCGATAACATCAATGCCAGCCGGATTGGACAGATTGAAGCCTGTGCTGAAAATGATCAGCAAGTCATCATTCAACCTGCATGACATCCACCGTCGCCCGTCCACTATCCATTGTTGTTCTGATTTCCGGTAGCGGCAGCAATCTACAAGCCATTATTGACGCTATCGGCACGGGATTACCGGCCAAAATCTGTCGCGTGATCAGCAATAATCCACAGGCTTATGGCCTGAGCCGCGCCCGTGAAGCTGGAATCCCCACAGATATTGTGGATCAGCATGACTATGCCGACCGTGAGAGCTTCGATCAAGCTCTTATGAACTGCATCGAACAGGACAGGCCCGCACTGCTCGTACTGGCGGGCTTCATGCGAATTCTGACTCACAACTTTGTCCGCCACTATAATGAGCACATGATCAACATTCATCCCTCGCTGCTGCCTCACTATCAGGGACTCAATACTCACCAGCGCGTCCTTGATGCCGGTGATACTGTCCACGGTGTCAGCGTCCACTTTGTCAGTCCCGAACTTGATAGCGGCCCGGTGATTTTACAGGCTGAAATCCCCGTACAAACCGATGACAGTGCCGAGTCACTGGCCAACCGCATTCACACCCAGGAGCACATTATTTATCCTCTGGTGATCCGCTGGTTTGCCGAAGGCCGCCTGCATTTACATGAAAATTCCGTGATACTGGATGACAAGGAAATAAAATTACTGAAATATGATCCCGCAACGCATGAGTGAGGGATACAAGACATGCAAATATTGATGCAACGATTAATAGCAGGGGAACTGTTTTCTATTTTGTGGTCAAATCCTAGGCTCCCAGGTAAATACTTTTTAAAGGTAACCGCTTAATGCGCTATTTTTTACTGCTGTTAACATTTATATCCACCAGCCTGTTTTCCATTAACGCTCAGGCCGATCTCATCAATAAGGGATTCACGGCCGTATACGATTTAAGCCTGATGACGGTGTATATCGGCACCGCCACTCGCCAGCTCGAAGTTGGCGAGAATCAACTAACCTACCACTCGGTCGCCCGCCCCGAAGGGCTGGCTAAAATGTTTGTTTCCGATGTTATTACTGAAACCAGTCACATGGACTACCGGGATGGCATCATTACCCCGCGTGATTATCGCTATATACAACGTGGCGGGGATGAAGAAAAAAATGAACAGGTGAACTTCGGCTGGAAAGATAAAACTCTCCGGCTCAGCCGGGAAAACAAAAGCTTTCCGCTGGAGAAAAATTCCTATGATGTGCTCAGTTTCCAGATCGCCCTGATGCAGGAGCTACAGCAACAACACAAAAGCTTTATTTTTCATGTAGCCGATCATCGTAATTTTCATACTTTCAATGCAAAAGTCGTTAGTGAAGAAAGGATCACAACCCCGGCGGGGGAATTCAAGGTACTTAAAGTGGATGCCTTAGATCCCGACAGCGGCAAACGCTTCGTGCTCTGGTGTGCACCAAAGCTGGACTACCTGCCGGTGCGAGTGGAATACACTAAAAAGAAAGACGGCGATGTCAGTGCGTTGGAATTGAAGTCACTGAAGTAGTGATTTCTTTAGCAAGCAAGTTGTAGGTTGGGCTGAGTAAAACGAAGCCCAACAGAACACGCCTGAATGTTGGGCTTCGCTTTCGCTCAGCACCAACCTACGTATATCAGGCTTTGGGCAGGGTCACGCCCTGCTGTCCCTGATACTTGCCACCACGATCTTTGTACGAGGTTTCACAAACCTCATCGGCTTCAAAAAACAACATCTGTGCAATACCTTCATTGGCATAAATTTTTGCCGGCAACGGCGTGGTATTCGAAAATTCCAGGGTGACATGGCCTTCCCATTCCGGTTCCAACGGGGTGACATTGACGATAATACCGCAACGGGCATAGGTGGATTTACCCAGACAGATAGTTAACACGCTGCGAGGAATGCGAAAGTTTTCTACGGTGCGTGCAAGAGCGAAGGAATTGGGCGGGATGATACAGACGTCGCCTTTGAAATCGACGAAGCTTTGATGATCGAAATCTTTGGGATCAACGATGGCTGAATTGATATTGGTGAAAATTTTAAATTCATCGGCACAGCGCACGTCATAGCCATAACTGGAGGTGCCATAAGAAACAATCCGACCACTACTATTTTCCCGCACCTGACCGGCCTCGAAGGGTTCGATCATGCCTTCGTTCTCGGCCATACGCCGAATCCATTTATCGGATTTAATACTCATGTCTGCGCTTCCTGTTTGAATTAGCGGGCTATTCTAACAGGCTGTAATGGCAGAATCATCTTTGTAGATACAGAGTAAATAAATGAAAAACGGGGAACACTTTGTTCCCCGTTTATTGGCTGTTGCTTCAGGAAACTCTGATTAATTTCCCCGTTCGTCCTGAGCTTGTCGAAGGAAGCTTGTCGAAGGACGAACGGAATGAATCAAAACTTCCGTTAGTTATTCTGAATCACAATATTCGGGAAGCTTGCACTGAAGTCTCGTGACTTCAGTGACAATTTAGCCGCAACGCGGCGGCTGATATCCCGGTAAATTTCAGAAATACGACTATCCGGATCCGCCACTACCGAAGGTTTGCCTTCATCGGTGCTGATACGAATCGACATGTCCAACGGCAATGAACCCAGCAAATCTACATCATGCTGCTCGGCCATGCGACCACCGCCGCCTGAGCCGAAGATATGTTCTTCGTGTCCACACTCACTACAAATGTGAATACTCATATTTTCGATAATACCCAGAACCGGCACTTCGACTTTCTCAAACATCTTCAGGCCTTTGCGGGCATCCAGCAGGGCAATATCCTGGGGCGTAGTAACGATAACCGCGCCAGTCACCGGTACTTTCTGCGCCAGGGTCAGCTGGGTATCACCAGTGCCCGGTGGCAGATCGACGATCAGATAATCCACGTCTTTCCACTTGGTATCATTGAGCAACTGTTCCAGCGCCTGGGTAACCATCGGGCCGCGCCAGATCATCGGGGTTTCTTCATCAACCAAATAACCAATCGACATGGACTGAATATGGTAACTATTTAAAGGTTCCAGTGACTTGCCATCCGCCGATTCCGGCTGCTGCGAAACACCCAGCATACGTGGCTGGCTGGGGCCGTAAATATCCGCATCCAGAATACCCACAGTGGCACCTTCAACCGACAGCGCCAGAGCCAGATTCACTGACGTGGTTGATTTACCCACACCACCTTTACCGGAAGCAACCGCAATAATGTTTTTCACACCGGCAATGGCCTTCACGCCTTTTTGTACCGCATGCGCGACAATTTTGTGGCTGATGTTAAAGCTGGCTTCGCTAATACCATCAACGGCCTCAACTTTTTCTTTCAGTTTGGCCGCCAACTCTTTTTTGTAACCATCGGCTGGGAAACCCAATTCAATATCCACGGTCACTTTGTCACCGTCAATCGCAATATTTTTCACTGTCTTGTTAGAAACCAGATCACCTTCCAAATAGGGATCAATATAAGTCTTGATGGCATCTTCGACCTGTGATTGTGAAACATCAGCCATTTGCTTCTCCTGAAGTGTAGAGTTTTGGGCCAAGGCCCGGAGATGGAATTACTCCACCTCATTCATAAAAAAATACCGGCACATAATAACCGAGTAAACTGATAAAGTATTTAATGCATTCTACCTGATATCTTTACCCAGCGCACAAAATATCGCTCAAGCAATAATGCAAAGCCAAACTGAAAATAGCCTGGCATATTAACGGATATTGATAATATTATCGCCCCCAGATTGTCAGCCAGGTCGATATGGGCTAGCTCAACCCGGGCATTCCTGATAGGGTAGCGCCTCCGTCAGTCCCGATAAAACCTCGGGATAACAAGCACCTGTGAAAATCGAATGAATGAATTAAAAACAAACTCCAATCGCCAAATTCTGGTCACCAGCGCTCTACCCTACGCCAATGGCTCCATCCATCTGGGCCATCTGGTGGAATATATCCAGACCGATATATGGGTTCGTTTCCAGAAAATGCAAGGCCATGAATGTATTTATGTCTGCGCCGATGATGCTCACGGCACGCCAATCATGCTACGCGCGCAGAAAGAAGGCATCACACCCGAGGCTCTGATAGCCCGTTCTGATGTGGAGCATCAGGCCGACTTTGCCGATTTCGGTATCGATTTTGATAATTTCCACTCAACTCACTCCGATGAAAACCGCGAGCTGGCCGAATACATATACAAAGGTTTGCGCGATGGCGGCCACATTGCCGTACGTACCATCAAACAGGCCTATGATCCAGAAAAGGAAATGTTCCTGCCGGATCGTTTCATCAAGGGCGAATGCCCACGCTGCGGAGCAGCTGATCAATACGGCGACAACTGCGAGGCCTGCGGTGCCACCTATTCCCCCACCGAATTAAAAAATGCAGTTTCTGCGGTCTCCGGGGCGAAACCGATAGAAAAAGAATCCGAACACTTCTTTTTCAAACTGGGTGACTTTGAGAACATGCTGCATAAGTGGACGCGCGCTGATCACACTCAGGTGGAAATCTCACACAAGCTTGATGAATGGTTCGAGAGCGGTTTACAGGACTGGGATATTTCCCGCGATGCCCCCTACTTCGGTTTTGAAATCCCCGATGCTCCCGGCAAGTATTTTTATGTCTGGTTGGATGCGCCCATCGGTTACATGGCCAGTTTTAAAAATCTCTGCAACAAACGCGATGATCTGGATTTCGATCACTGGTGGAAACCGGACAGCGACTGTGAGGTCTATCATTTCATCGGCAAGGACATTGCCTATTTCCACACCCTGTTCTGGCCGGCAATGTTACACGGAGCCGGCTTCCGTACCCCGAGCGCGGTATTCTGTCATGGCTTTCTCACCGTCAATGGGCAGAAAATGTCCAAGTCACGCGGCACTTTCATTAAAGCCCGCAGCTATCTTGAACAACTGAACCCCGAATATCTGCGCTATTACTACGCCGCCAAATTAGGCAAGGGCATCGAAGATCTGGATCTTAATCTCGAAGATTTCCAGCTACGCATTAATTCCGATCTGGTCGGCAAAGTCGTTAATATCGCCAGCCGCTGTGCCGGTTTTATTAAAAAACGTTTCGACGGTCAACTCTCGGCTGAATGTAGCGAGCCTGAACTTTACGCCCGCTTCGCTGAGGCTCGCACGCACATCGCCGAGCTTTATGAACAGCGTGAATTCAGCCGTGCGGTGCGTGAAATTATGGCGCTTGCCGATCAGGCCAATCAGTATATCGATGCAAATAAACCCTGGGTGCTAGCCAAAGAAGAAGGTAAAGATCAACAGGTGCAGGATGTTTGCAGCATGGGGCTTAACCTGTTCCGCGCGCTGATTATTTATCTTAAACCCGTACTACCAAAAATGGCAAAACAGTCAGAAGCCTTTCTCAATGTCGAACCGCTGATCTGGGAAGATGTTGCGACACCCTTAACAAGCCATACGATTAATAAATTCAAACCGCTGATGATCCGGGTGGAATCTGATAAAATCGAGGCTATGCTTGAAGCCTCAAAAGAACATCTTCAGGAAACCGCTCCAACAACCATGGCAGCAGTTAAAAACAAAGCTGATCCGGTTGCCGAAGAAATTGAGTTCGAAGACTTTGCCAAAATCGATCTACGCATTGCCAAAATTATTAAAGCCGAACATGTCAAAGGTGCGGACAAATTACTGCAGCTCACTCTCGACCTCGGCGGTGATACCCGAAATGTGTTCGCCGGGATCAAGTCGGCCTATGCCCCGGAAGATTTAGAAGGCAAGCTCACGGTCATGGTTGCCAACCTCAAACCTCGCAAAATGCGCTTCGGTTTATCCGAAGGCATGGTGCTCGCTGCCGGGCCGGGTGGCAAAGATTTATGGATACTCGAACCTCATGAAGGTGCGCAGCCGGGTATGCGAGTAAAATGAGGACACAGGAAAACATTTTCATCGCAAAGGTTCGCAAAGTGTTTGAATCAAAACCTGTCTTTCCTTTTCAAACCTTTGCGCCCTTTGCGGTTGAATCTTTATGCATTCCCACGCAGGAGCGTGGGAACGAGAAAAAATGAAAGAATACGCTCTCATTCTGATAAGTACGGTGCTGGTAAACAACTTCGTGTTAGTGAAGTTCCTCGGCCTGTGCCCGTTCATGGGTGTCTCGCGTAAACTGGAAACCGCCACTGGCATGGCACTGGCCACCACCTTTGTTTTAACACTGTCCTCGATATGCAGCTATCTGGCCAATGAATATTTACTCGCGCCCTTCGGGTTGGAGTACCTGCGCACCATCATGTTTATCCTGGTCATTGCCGTGGTGGTGCAATTCACTGAAATGGTGGTGCGTAAAACCAGTCCGCTGCTCTATCAGGTGTTGGGAATTTTCCTGCCGCTGATTACTACCAATTGTGCGGTACTCGGCGTTGCACTATTAAATGTACAAACCCAGCATGGCTTTGTTGAGTCGGCACTGTATGGATTTGGTGCCGCCGTGGGCTTTTCTATGGTGTTGATTTTATTTGCTGCCATGCGCGAGCGAATAGCCGTTGCCGATGTACCCGAAACCTTTCAGGGAGCATCCATTGCCTTGATCACCGCCGGCTTAATGTCGATTGCCTTTATGGGCTTTGCCGGACTGGTGAAGGGTTAGTGATCGAATATGTTTGAAGCCATTATTGTTCTGGGCATCCTTGCCATTCTTTTTGGCCTGCTGCTCGGTTACTCGGCCATTCGCTTTAAAGTTGAAGGCGATCCGGTAACCGATAAGATCGATGCCATCCTGCCGCAGACGCAATGCGGTCAGTGCACCTATCCCGGCTGTCGCCCTTATGCTGAAGCCATTGCCAGTGGCGAAGCTGAAATTAACCAATGTCCTCCCGGTGGTGAAACTGTAATCCTGGCACTGGCGGATCTACTGGGGCGCGATCCTCTGCCACTGGATGAAGAACATGGCGAGCACACCGAAAAAACCATTGTTCATATTGATGAGCAAGTTTGTATCGGCTGCACGTTATGCATACAGGCCTGTCCGGTAGATGCCATCCTCGGTGCGGCCAAACAGATGCACACCATTCTTGATTCTGAATGCACCGGCTGCAACCTGTGCATTCCCCCCTGCCCAGTAGACTGCATTCACATCGTACCGCTGAAACAGGATCTCAGTAACTGGAAATGGCCTCTGCCGGATGCCAGTTTGGAAAAGTCGGAAAATTCTGAATCATGACTCACCGACTCTGGCATATTCACGGTGGCCTGCATTTATCCGGACATAAAAAAATGTCCATGCATGAATCCATCCGTGAAGCTGCAATTCCAGCGGAACTGATCCTGCCTCTGCAACAGCATATTGGCAAACCGGCCAGGCCCTGTGTCACTATTGGTGACCGTGTACTCAAGGGGCAGATGGTCGCCGAGGCCAGTAGTTTTGTCAGCTCACCGGTACATGCTTCCACTTCCGGAAAAATCATGGCCATTGAAAACCGACCGGTACCGCATGTATCCGGACTCGAATCTCTCTGCATCGTACTCGAAGCCGATGGCAGGGATGAAGCCATCGACATGCCCCGTCATGATTATCAGAATATGGCCCCCGCTGAGCTACGCCACCTATTACGCGATGCCGGTATCGTCGGACTCGGGGGAGCCGGTTTCCCGAGTTTTATTAAACTTAATCCGGGCACAAACAACAAGGTTAAAACCCTGCTCATCAACGGGGCGGAATGCGAGCCGTATATCACCTGCGATGCCATGCTCATGCAACAACGCGCCCATGATATTCTCAAGGGCCTGTTAATCATGAAACAGGCACTGCAGGCCGAGCATTGTATTATCGCCATCGAAGACAATAAGCGCATCGCCCATACTATGATGGTACTGTCACTGGAAGAACATGAGTCTCATGACATTGAGATCATTCAGGTGCCAACCCTCTATCCTACCGGGGGTGAAAAGCAGCTGATCAAAATCGTCACTGGAAAAGAAATCCCCAGCCGTAGCCGACCCGTCAATGAGGGCATTGTCTGCCATAACGTTGCCACTGCCGTGGCCGTTTATGATGCCATGCATGGCCTACCGTTAATCTCCCGTGTGGTCACAGTCACCGGCGAGGCCTTGCAACCACACAACCTGCAGGTACGTCTAGGGACTCCTTTCCGTGCACTGCTTGAAGAATGCGGACTGGATAAAAAAGCAAAGGTTGATCTGATCATGGGCGGGCCGTTAATGGGTTTCAAGGTTCATGATGCAAACGTACCCATCATTAAAACCAGTAACTGCCTGCTCACGTTGAAACAGGAAACACCGACTCCAGCCGCCATGCCCTGCATCCGCTGTGCTGAGTGCGCCCGTGTCTGTCCAATACAACTATTACCCCAGCAACTCTACTGGTATGCCCGTGCTCAGAACTTCGATCGCGTTCAAGACTACAATCTCTTCGACTGTATTGAATGCGGCGCCTGTGCCTATGTCTGTCCCAGCCAGATCCCACTGGTTAATTATTATCGTTTTGCAAAAAATGAAATTTGGGCACAGGAAGAAGAAAAGAAAAAATCAGATCTGGCACGGCAACGACATGAGTTCCGCCAGTACCGGATGGAACGCAAGAAAAAAGAAGACGATGAACGCAAACGCCGGAAAAAAGAACTGTTGAAAAAAACCGGCAGCAAAAGCGATGACAAGGATGCTAAAAAAACGGCCATAGAAGCGGCAATGGCGCGAGTCAAGGCCCGACGTGCCGAACAGGAACAAGAAAAGAAAAACACGGCTAATCTTAACGAGGCGCAAAAAAAAGCCATAGAAGATATCGAGGCACGGCGAAAGAATGCCGGTGAAAATAAATGAAAGAACAGAAAAACATTTTTACCGCAAAGAACGCAAAGGTTCGCAAAGGGCTTAAAATAAAACCCGTTTTTTCTTTGTCTAACTTTACGTCCTTTGCGGTTAAATTTTTATCTTTTTACATGCAGGTTCACGGAACAAGGATTCATGCTAATGACTAGCAGGGAAAAGCAGATAGACAGCTCGCCGTTTCTACGCTCAGGCAACAGCGTCTCGCGCATTATGCTGTTAGTTTTGCTTGCACTAATTCCCGGCATTATCACTCATCTGTATTTTTTCGGCTGGGGGCTGCTCGTTAACCTGGGCATCGCTATTCCCACCGCCCTTGCCAGTGAAGCGCTAATGCTGCGTCTGCGTCAGCGCCCTGTTATGCCCTTTCTCGCTGACTACAGTGCCGTACTTACTGCTGTGCTGCTAGCCATTGCCCTGCCCTCACTTGCACCCTGGTGGTTAATCTTCATTGGCACCGCCTTTGCTATCATTATCGCCAAGCAACTGTATGGCGGCCTCGGTTATAACCCGTTTAATCCAGCCATGGTTGGTTATGCCATGTTGTTGATCGCCTTTCCCCGCGAGATGACCACCTGGTTACCGGTACAGACCCATAATATAAATTTTATCCAAAGCCTGCGTTACAGTCTGTTTGACATTCTACCCAATGGCCGTGGACTGGATAGCATCAGCATGGCCACACCGCTAGATACCGTCAAAACCCAACTGGGTTTGAATATGACCGTGCATGAAATCAGTACCCAATTTCAAAGTTTATTCGGCATGCTCGCCGGACGTGGTTGGGAGTGGGTCAACCTGATGTTCATGTTCGGTGGCATCGTACTTATTTTTAAACGTGTGATTAGCTGGCATATTCCAGTGGCCGTGATCGGCAGCCTGTTTCTCTGCGCACTTGCCTTTCAACTGGCCGATGTGGATACCCATGCCTCCCCCGTCTTTCATCTGTTCAGCGGTGCGACCATGCTCGGAGCCTTTTTTATTGCTACCGATCCCATCAGTGCGGCAACCACCCTGCGCGGCCGCCTCTACTACGGAGCCGGTATCGGCATCCTCACCTATATCATTCGCAGCTGGGGGGGCTATCCAGATGGTTTTGCCTTTGCCGTTTTATTAATGAACATGGCCGTGCCCACTATTGATTATTACACCCAGCCCCGGGTCTTCGGTCACCGGGGCGATTAAATATGTCACTATTTAAAAATATGCTCATCAGCGCAGTCCTACTAGCTCTGTTTGCTAGCACCGGTACGGGCATTGTCAGCCTGATCTATGAGCAAACTTTTGATCGCATTGAAAGTAACCACCGCGCGACCTTACTGAAAGGCTTGCATGAACTGGTGCTACCCAGCCAGCATGACAATGATATATTCAGTGATATTATCAAGGTGAGCGATGCTAAACTGCTGGGCAGCACACGGTCGGTAAGCATCTATCGCGCCCGCATGGGGGGACAGCCGATAGCCGCCATTATCGAAAGCATTGCCCCCGATGGCTATAACGGCAACATCAATTTACTCATTGCTATCAACTACAACGGCCAACTTGCCGGAGTGCGGGTTGTCAATCACAAGGAAACTCCCGGACTGGGGGATGCCATCAATCTTTCACATAGCAACTGGATACTGGACTTTAAGGGTAAGTCTTTAAATGATCCAGAAGCAAAGCGATGGGCGGTAAAACGTGATGGCGGTATCTTTGATCAATTCACCGGTGCCACGATTACCCCTCGCGCCGTAGTTAATGCCGTGCACAACAGCCTGATTTATTTCAACCGGCATCGTGACACTATATTTTCCCCACAGACAATTAAAAAGGAATCGGCCCAATGAACGACTATCAAACGATTGCCCATGAAGGCCTGTGGAAAAATAACACCGCCTTCGTGCAATTACTCGGTCTTTGTCCCCTACTGGCCATTACTAACACCATGGTCAACAGCCTCGGGCTGGGAATCGCTACCACACTGACGCTGATCTTTTCTAACATTACCGTTTCTGCAATTCGTCACTGGGTGCGCCCTGAAATTCGCATTCCAGTTTTCGTATTGATCATTGCCTCTATTGTGACCGTGATCGAACTCAGCATGAATGCCTGGTTTCATGAGCTTTATATGATACTCGGGATATTCATTCCCTTGATCGTCACCAACTGCGCCATCATTGCTCGTGCGGAGGCCTTTGCGTCTAAAAATACTATCCCCCACGCCTTTGCCGATGGCTTGTTTATGGGGCTGGGCTTTACCTTTGTATTAGTGTTACTCGGTGCAATGCGCGAGGCCATCGGCTTTGGCACCCTGTTCCAGCAAATTGAACTGATGTTTGGGGATGGCGCAAAGTGGCTGACCGTTACCCTGTTTGATGACTACCGGGGCTACCTGCTCGCCATTCTGCCACCGGGTGCATTTCTCGGACTTGGATTTTTAATTGCCATTAAAAACATGATCGATCGACGACAGACAAAAAAGAGCCACACTCTTTCTCTGAAGCAGATAGCCCAGGAAACCGGATAAATTCAACCCGGTAAGGTGGCCACAGTATTTGTGCCCTCGCGGAAAAAAATATTGCATGAATAAAAACAAACGCCACGAAATATTCAGCCGCCTGCAGGCACATAATCCTGAACCTGCTACCGAACTCAATTACTCATCAACGTTTGAATTACTGATTGCCGTGATCCTTTCCGCCCAGGCTACCGACAAGGGGGTCAACAAAGCGACCGTAGATCTTTTTAAGGATGCCGGCACGCCAGAAAAAATGTTCGCCCTAAAAGAGAATGGCTTAAAAAAATATATCAAAACCATCGGCCTCTATAACGGCAAGGCGAAAAATATCATCAAAACCTGCAAAATGCTGATAGATATACATGGCAGCGAGGTGCCTGAAGATCGCAGTGCGCTCGAAGCCCTGCCCGGAGTTGGCCGAAAAACAGCAAACGTTGTACTCAACACGGCCTTTGCTCATCCCACCATTGCCGTTGATACACATATTTTTCGCGTATCCAACCGAACCGGTATCGCGCCCGGAAAAAATGTGGTCGAAGTGGAAAACAAATTACTGAAATTTGTTGACCCACAATTTAAACAAAATGCCCATCACTGGCTGATCCTGCATGGACGTTATACCTGCATTGCCCGTAAACCCCGCTGTGGCTCCTGTATCATTGAAGACATCTGTGAATTTAAAGACAAGAATATCGAATGAGAAAAAATATTTTAAGCACAGAGGTTCACAGAGTTATTAAAATAATAACCTGTTTTATCCTCTGCGTATCTCTGCGGTTCAATCTTTAAATTTATGCATTCCCACGCAGGAGCATGGGAACGAGAGTTTCAAGTGAAGTTGATTTTATACTAAATAATATGGTCAATATGGAACACGCAACATCAACACAGGAAATTATGGCAGGCACTGTCTGCGCGTTAATATTTATTAGCGTCTCGTACTTTATCAACCGCCGCCTGAGTGGAGACAGTTTCAAAATTGATACCTACCTGCTGATAATCTATGCCGTAACGGTTTTCTGTCTGGCCGTCTTTTTTGAGGTCATCGTCAATGGACTGTATCACTATTTTATAGGCGAGAAATTGTGGGAATACCATATTATGCCGATTTATAATCAGGATGTTTCACTGCTAGCACCCCTGCTCTGGTCGGCCTATGGCATGCATTTATATTTCATTGAACAAACTTATGCAAAATGCTTACCCGCATTCATGCGTAACCGGAAAAGTCATGCGCTACTACATGGTTTTGACGCACCATTGGTTTTTGAAGTCAGTGGCAATCTGATATTTTTATTACTCATTGGAAAATATTATGCCTACTATCTGCCTGGAGATGTCTTTCATCTAACCTCCTTTCGGGTTATTCCCCTGTATATGGCATGTATCTTTTTCGGCCTACTGCTATTACACTGGCTGGAAAAACAAGCACGTCACTGGATCATTCCGACGACGATATTCAGTACCGGAATTGGATTTTTATTTCTCGGCTGAAAAAGCAGGAACATTTTTTTGGAGAACTAGCCCAGCATGTTTGGACAGGATAGAAATGCCATGCGTAAAGTTTTTTTCGAGGCCTGGAAAAAACATCATGCAGGGGAAAAACTGGAATCGATGGAAACGGCGCTAGTACAAATCATCAAGCTGCACCCCGAATACCATACGCTGTTTGATAGTAATAATAATCTGAATCGCGACTTTTCAGCCACAAGCGGCGAAGCCAATCCCTTCCTGCATCTGTCCCTGCATCTGGCGATTCAAGAACAACTATCGCTACAACGTCCAGCAGAACTGTCAGAGCTATACCGGCAACTGGTCGAAAAATATTCTGATGTTCATAGCGCCGAACATAAAATTATGGAATGTCTTAGTGAAATGATCTGGCAGGCACAACGTAGCCAAAGTATGGCAGATGAAAATCAGTACCTTGCCTGTATCCGCAAACATACTCAAAAGAACTGATCCTATTTTCACGACTTCTTCATTTTCATTTTCAAAACCTCAGCAACGTTTCAGCTTTTATTTAGCTTACCCCTATGTTTTCTATTGTTTTTTTATTGATCCTGATCAAGTTTTCCTCCCGCTGGTCGATAGTTAACCCAGAAAATTAAAAACCTTACAGTTAACATATTTATAGCGCGGGATTTATGCTTGCAAATCCTGCTATAAACAGATGTGCAAGGAAAACAACAATGAGAAGTTTATTCAGTCCCGCTATATTTTTAATGAACCGCCTACGTTACCCGATCAAATTTGGAATGATCCTGATTATCGTGATGATTCCGCTATTAATGCTGAGCCTAAACCTGATTTCATCAATACACAATGAAGTCAGCACTCTCGAAAACAAACAAATCGGCCTGACCTATATTGCCGGTATCCGCCAGCCGGTTGAACACATACAACAGCACCGTGGGATGACTGCCGCCTATCTGGGGGGGAGCACAGAATTCCGTGACCGCATACTACAAAAACGCAAGATCATTGATAAAAAACTGGCTGAACTCAAAACACTGGACAAAAAATTCGGCTCACAATTTGGCAGCGCCGACACAATTAATAAACTGATGCAACAATGGGACAGTATCAAGGCAACGACCATGAAAATGAATACGGCCGGAGCCATTAAAATGCACAGTGTCATGATTGCCAGCATGTTAAACCTGATGGGTCAAATCGCGGATCGCAGCAAAATCAGCATGTCCCCTGAAATAGACAGCAAGTATATAAGCGATGCTATCGTCACTCAGCTCCCACAGGTACTTGAAAACATGGGTCAGGCGCGCGCCGTAGGTTCTGGTGTGGCTGCTAAAGGACGTTTCCCCGGCCAAAAAACCTATGTCAAACTTGCGGTGTTATCCCATAATATTACTAGCCTGTCCAAAAACCTGAGCAAGGGATTGGAAATTGCCTTTGATCAGAACGGTACTCTTGCTAAAAAGCTGGGAACACAGGTCAATGACAACCATCGTGCGATTAACGAAATTCAAACTTTACTGAACAAAAAACTGCTAAATGCAGACGCTATCAGCATCGATAGCAAGACCGTTTTTAATACTGCTACTCAGGCCATTAGCGGCTCCTATAAACTTTATGATAGCCTGGTGCCGGCATTGGACACTCTCTATCTCGACCGCATTCATGCCGATAACCAAGCCCTGTATGTCACCATCACCGTGGTCATTGCCGTGCTGCTGCTAATCACCTATCTGTTTACCGGATTCTACTTCTCGGTACACCAGAGCATTGAGCAGATCAGTGAGGCTACTGACAGACTCTCCGATGGCGACCTTACTGTACTAATCAATCTCGATAGCCGTGATGAAATGAGCCGGATCGCTAGTCGCTTTAATGCCATGACTGAAAAATTCAATGCGCTTATCCAGCAGATCATTAGCAGCTCGGGTCAATTAGCCACCGCCTCGGAAGAAGTTTCTTCGGTCGCCACAGAAAGCGCCAGCAATGTTGAACGCCAACGACATGAAACAGATCAGGTTGCCACTGCCATTAACGAAATGACGGCAACAGTACAGGAAGTGGCGAATAACGCTAGTAATGCGGCAGGTGCGGCCGCTAATGCAGACAATGAAACCCGTGGTGGTAAAGCCGTAGTCGAGAATACTTCAAAGGTGATCGCCGAGCTGGCCCATGAAATTGAAAATGCAGCCGAAGTCATCAAGGGTGTTGAACAGGACAGTGAAACCATCGGTGGGGTACTGGATGTGATCAAGGGCATTGCCGAGCAAACTAATCTGCTGGCCTTAAATGCCGCCATCGAAGCCGCCCGTGCCGGTGAACAGGGTCGCGGTTTTGCCGTGGTCGCCGATGAGGTTCGCACTCTCGCCAGCCGCACTCAGGAATCCGCCAGTGAAATTGAGAGCATGATAGATAAACTACAGGCCGGCTCACACGATGCGGTAAAGGTAATGGAAAAAAGCCGTGAACGAGCCCAGACCGGAGTCGAGCAGGCCAATGAGGCCGCACAATCTCTGGATGCAATAAATCGAGCCGTCAGCACCATCACAGAAATGAACACCCAGATTGCAAGCGCAGCAGAAGAGCAATCTGCGGTATCTGAGGAGATTAATAAAAACGTTAGTAGTATTAGTCAAATATCTGAACAAACGGCCAGTGGCTCAGAGCAGACCACCAACGCCGCCAATGAACTGGCAAAGTTAGCCTCTGATTTACAAAATCTGGTAAGCCAGTTCAAAATACACGCCTAAACCTGTTTACCCGAGCCATTCTGGCTCGGGTAAACAGATATCCCAAAATTTAAACAAACTGTTGGGCTTCATTTCATTCAACCCAACCTACAAATTTAGTCTGTAGGTTAGGTTGAATGAAATGAAGTCCAACAATATTAAGCCTGTACTATAATTTCCAAATACCCGGGCATTCTGTTCTAATAGCTATATTCCTAATTGATTTCAATAAAACACGCGTAAATACGTTTGTACTTTTATTTACAAAGTGGAACACAATACGGAGAATACCATGCCAGATTTAGCGGCCCAAATGGCAAGCCCAACGGGTGGTTTTACCATTGAATGCATGATGATGCGCTACAATATCTTTATTCCACGGCTATATAATTTTTGCAAATCTCTGGGTATGAGAGCGGGTAAAATGCTGCCCTCACGCGCCTTTTGTTCCGATGAGAATCAGGGCTATCCCATTATTATGATCGCCAAACACTTTGCCACCTTCCCCTTTAATCATGGGCAGGTTGGCGGTGTGATTGCAACCGACCGTCATGGCCCACATGCGGATCACGGCGAAGACATGGTTATCATTCAGGCCAGTCATGTGGGTTATAATCCAGACAGCCATACATTTGGCTGCCATACATTTGGCTCGTATAAACGTCTGCAAAAAAACAAACAGAATTGCTCAGATTCCTGCGGGAAAATATACGCCATTATCGACTGGTATCAATCTGAATATGACTTTGCCGCAAAAAATATCAGCTTTGAAAAAATAAACAATCAGGTATTCATTACTGTCGACAATCATTTATTGCGTGAAGATCTAAATGAAGGTCTTAGCCTGCATCTACATAAGCTGATCAAGGAAAATCAGGAACAACAATTTATCCCAGTAAAGATTTTAAGCACTGCAAAGACCTTTATTGCCCATGTGTCACTGGCAAAAAAAATGGAAGCCATGCTGGTGGAGGGAAAGAAAGTTTCGATCGGTAACAATCTACAGGCAGAAATGTTTTACTATAAACATAGTATAGAAGCCAACATAGAAGGTGCCTACCACCTGGAGCTGAACCTGATTAAATATATGCCATCCATTATTACTTCACCAGCACCCGGCATGCTGGCCGCGCAAATCAATACCCAGGTAGAATTTGATCGTGCTTTTAGAACCTTATCTAAGGCAAACTGTTATAGGGAAAAAAACCTGCTCTTTATTGCCGGACTGAATATTGATATTTCACCCAATGATGATCAGTTGTTTCCACTAACCAAATTTGTACCCTGGGCTGCTTATATTCAGAAAGCAACGGGTGAAACCAGTATTCTCGAACAGGCTGAACTTCTACGTAAACTCGAACAACAGCCCATCGAAAATCCAGATCAAATTGATCTTGAAAATGCGATCAGGAAAATGCAGGATGCGGAAGAAATCCGCATCGAAACTTACTGCTAAAATACATTTCCCCACAAAAGCATACCGCCGTGCCTGTAGGTTCGGTTTTAATTGAATGTGGGGTAAACGAAGCCGCTTTGTTGCTTCGACTTGTACGACTGAAGTCGTACCTACATCGTACCTGAAAAATCACCTTCTTTTTGCCGCTATGCGTAAACGCAGGGCATTAAGTTTAATAAAGCCTTCTGCGTCCTGCTGATTATATGCTCCGGCATCATCTTCAAAGGTCGCGATGCTTTCATCGAACAAGCTATCTTTTTCTGACTTACGCCCCTCAACCAGCACATTACCTTTGTAGAGTTTAAGTCGCACCACACCGTTAACGTATTCCTGACTGCGATCAATCATTGCCTGCAACATCTCCCGCTCGGGTGACCACCAGTAACCGTTGTAAATCACATTGGCGTACCGTGGCATCAATTCATCTTTAAGATGGGCCGCTTCCCGATCCAGGGTTAAGGATTCGATTGCCCGATGTGCTTTTAACAAAATAGTCCCGGCTGGGGTTTCATAACAACCCCGGGATTTCATGCCCACATACCGATTTTCGACGATATCATCGCGGCCAATACCATTTGCACCACCCAACGTATTCAGATGTTCCATAACCGTAGCAGGACTCATGACCACCCCGTCAATCGCCACCACATCACCTTTCTCAAACTGCAGTTCAATGACTGTCGGGCTATTTGGTGCCGCTTCTGGCGAAACGCTCCAGCGCCACATACTGTCTTCTGGTCCCATCCAGGGATCTTCGAGAACCCCACCTTCATAGGAAATATGCAGCAGGTTGGCATCCATGGAGTAAGGTGACTTTTTACCTTTATTAAAATCAACCGGGATATCATGTTCCTTCGCATAAGCCATGAGCTTTTCTCGGGAATTCAAATCCCACTCGCGCCAGGGGGCAATCACCTGCACATCGGGTTTCAGCGCATAGGCCCCCAGCTCGAAACGCACCTGATCATTACCCTTGCCGGTGGCCCCGTGGGAAATGGCATCGGCACCAGTTTCATTGGCAATTTCGATCAAGCGTCGGGCAATTAAGGGGCGGGCAATCGAGGTACCGAGCAGGTATTCACCTTCATAGATGGTATTCGCACGAAACATGGGGAAGACGTAATTACGGGCAAAATCTTCGCGTAAGTCTTCAATGTAGATTTCCTTCACGCCCATGGCCTCGGCCTTGGCCCGCGCAGGCTCCACTTCCTCGCCCTGACCGATATCAGCGGTAAAGGTCACCACTTCACAGTCATAAACATCACGCAGCCATTTAAGAATGATGGATGTATCCAGCCCGCCGGAATAGGCTAGCACTACTTTGTTAATTTTGCTCATGGAAAACCTCGGTTTGAAACGGGATGTCGAAATTCAGCACGCAATTATACAGGGTTTCGAGCATAAACCGAATTCAGCCCGGTATTAAAGCAGTGCCGTGAACTGGGAGGCGGAGAATCCCACCCCACCTAGCAATAACAAACTAGCTTTAACCACCGGCTGCTCAAGGAAAGGCTGGAAAGCCCCTTTTCCCAGCCCTGCAACGCTATCGGCAAGCTCATTCAGTTGAGCTAAATTCGGCTTGCCCGGCAAAGTTTTGCTACCACTAACCGCAATTTTCTCATCATGGAGGTATTTGATAAAATCACTGCGCACCACCTCAGCTTCCCGTCTAAGCTTGATCGCCGCATACAGGGCAATCGCAATTAAGCTGCTGGTAATAATAGCCATGCTCTGAGGAAATCCCCAGTCATCAAAATAACTAATTCGCGAGAACAAAATCAGGATGATGACAATAAAAGGGTAATAAATAAGTTTACTGACTTCTTCAGTACGCTCCGCCACCAATTTTAATTTTATCCAATGCACGGCACAGGACCAGGGAATGTTCATCGTAACGGCGAGCTCATCAACTTTCGTTCCACGCCAATCATAATTATTCTTTGTCAGGCCTCGAATCCAGATAATGCACAGACGAGTAGCATCGACCATATAAAACAGCAAAAACAACATGCCCAACACACTGGCAACGGTAATCACAGAATCAATCACACGGGTATACTCACCGCGCAACGGCGGCGGTTCCAGCCCGAACAGAGTAAAAATAAAACTGACAAAAGCCTGAAAAATCAACACCACCATAAAGGCTCGCATAAAGCGGTTTCGTAGACTGCCATGCTCACCGTAACTTTTCCATAAATCCTGAATAGGTGTATCCTCCTCCTGCTTCTTTACTTCCTTTTCCCAGCAGTTGATACTGGCGACAGGAATCAGGTATTTTGTAATAACAAACCAACTCAAAATCACCCCCCCCCAGCCTATTAACATCAACGGAATATTTCCATAACTAATGCTACGGGGCAGCAGAGCAACCAACGAAGCTGAAACCAGAAGCATAAAACCAAGAATTACTTTCCAGCTATTTCCATCCTTGTCATTTTCATAGCAGGATGAACCATTTTCCATTGCAGTTTTATATTTATCGCTCATATTTTCAGCCCAACTGAGTAAATAATATTTCTCACTCATTTTGTAATAATTTATATTCAGCGCGCGCAATGAAGTACAGATAAAATACAGGCTCAATACCAGAGTTAAACTATTAATAATTTCTGTCGGCCAGACACTAACACCAGCAAGCAAAATAAAGGGCTCTTCACGCTGGGAACACCAGATCCCCAAACTGGTGACAAGGGCTAGCATCAGCAGCCCTGCTCCCAGCCAGGGCAAATAAGCCTTACCACCAGAACTCAGCTGCAACAGGGCTAATAGCGCAAGGATGATAATCGCAATGGTCACTAGCAAAGGTGATAATAATTCACGTTCACCTATTGTCGGATGCAACTGGCTTTGCAGCAATCGTTGTGGTTCCGACTCAACGGAAGAGTCCTCGGCTGCCGTTAAAGAATGAAACTCATTCAGCGTATGATTTGGCGGTCGAATACCACAAAGCGTATTTCCATATTGATCTTTATCCTCATTCAGCGGTTGCAGAGACACGGCGCCATTGCGTCCAATTTCAAACAGTTGTGGTTTCATTCGGGTCGGCATTTCTGCTCGATCATGAAATTCCTGTGCCGATGAGGAACGCGTCGGTAATTGCAGTGCCAAACCTGCCGAATAGAAAACTGAAGTCTGATAGTTATTTCTGAATGGTGGCGTAGTACCCTGAAATTTCCCGTTCAATTTTAAATTAAAACTGGAAGCGACCACCAGGTTACGCGTCCAGGGAAATTCAGCAGGATGCAGAAACTGAGCATCTAGATCGGTAGTAAAAAACATCATGCCCATCAGCCGCGAACGCAACGCGCGCAAAATTAGTAACTTGTCATATACATCACTCCCCAGTACACCAATAGCAAGAATCCCTTTACCATCTTGCTTGCGAAGTTTTTTGTCTAACTGAACTATTTCATCCGCAACTCGTCGGAGGTAATCAAACTGTCCCGAACCTACGGGTCGACGGATGGTCGAGGCTGGATTCTGCTGCTTGCCCTTGCTTTTTGTTGCCGATGATTTTGAAGTGGCTAAGCCCAGATCGGTACTACTACCCGGTGCCACCCCATCAATGCCACGCAAATAACTAAAGGTATGGATATATTTTTTTCGACACTCAAGATCAAAACAACCACAGAAGGCCTGACTGAATGATTCCGGCAACGCTCGACCGAATGCAGTATCCCTTTCTGACAGTAACACCACATGATTTTTTCCCGGTGCAATTCCCCGATTATTCAATTCCATGACCAAACGAAGCATCAATTGATCATCACTATGTACCGTACGGTGGAAAGTCAAACAGGTCTGGCCTGCCTGATAGCGGGAAATGGAGAAACGTTGCTCCAGCCACTGCGTCGATTCAGGCATTGCCTGATATAAAAAATCATCCGCAATCGTCGCAACGGGAGAAAGAATATGCATACCCGCAATATTCAGGCTACAAAGTTTAGGAACATTGCCTTTATCCGCCTGCTTTGCCAATGCAGCTAAGCCACTTGAGGTTGCCGGCCCGAGAATAGCATATCGCATTTTTTGGCGTATATTCTCATCAGCGGCAAGGTATTTTGCTAATTGATATAGATGAAGATAAGGAGTAGAACGATAATGTGACGAGTCCAACCAGAGCAACAATACTTTTTTATTGCCGGCGCCCGGATCATCGACCGGACTGATCTTGTCCTGCTTAAACCACTCATAGGGCAGGATCAAACGATCCTGTGCTTTGCCCCCATCACCCGGATCCTCTCGGCTCATCTCGCCAACCTGAATATGTCGGGCATTTTCAGGTACATAACCGGCTTCAGACAATGCATTAACCAACGCATAACGATGGCGACGACGGCGTTCTTCTGCATCAGCAATTGCTTCAGTGGAGACCATCACACCCAACACTAATAGTTCTTCTGCTTCTCCTTTAAGCTGTTGTTTAATCTCATCGAGCAAACCGGTCTTTTCCAGCTTTTCGATTGGCAGCGGTTTATTACCTTTATCACGCGCATAGATCACCCGGAAGGGATCCTGCCACAGACGTGCAGGAATAGTACTCACATTAGCGGTAGAAATAACAGGTAGATTTTGGGTAGGCGGGCGCGCCGTCTTTAACGGATCACTGCTCCATATATAGGAACCAAATGCCGCAAAGGCAAGAAACATAACAAAAGAATAACTGGGCAAACCCTGATTAGAAAACGCCATAGACTCCCTCCTAAAACAGGAGTCTATTACGACCGAATCAACGAATCAACATCACCTCCACCCGGCGGTTCTTTTTGCGCCCGGCGACGGTGCGATTACTGAACTTGCCTTCGAGCTCGCTGTGTGCTTTAGCGCTGATTCTATCTTTTTCGATACCATTACTAATAAAATAATTACGCACGGTGTTTGTCCTTCGACGGGCCACTACAATATTAATGCGCTGCAGTCCCTTACTATCGGTATAACCATCAACCCGCACGCCACGGACACTGGGATCTTCTTTCATGTAGTGAATCATCTGATCCAGCCGGTGCTGTACATTCCGTTCCAAACCAGTCTTGCCCACTGAATATTGTATGACTGTTTTTCTAACATCGGCAAAATTAAAATTCAGTAATTGCTTTTCACATTGCTGGAACTCTGCCCAGGCTTCATGAAAATTAATCGCAGTAATAATCACCGTAATTTCATCTCGGCCATCCGACCAGTCACGATAACTGAATTTTAACTCCATACCTTCAGATAGCTCTGCCAGCATCCGTTTGGCCCAGATATCCTTCAGATAAAAAGGAGTATTGCCTTCAACTACAGGGATGCGGCCAAAATCTTTGTTGAAAGAAACATGCTTCCATTCCGGTGCCTGTGAACGTAAGCGGGCATACTCTGGACGATTAGCCGCCTGTTTGACGTGCAGGGAAAATTCCAGTTCACTTTTTACCCGGCGAGAAAATTCGACCTCTCCATAAACCGGGATTGGATAGCGCAGACTGCAAAGTATGGGCGAGGTTTGTACCGACCATGCGGCATCCTTAAGGGGAACCTTGAAGAATTGATAACCAGCGTGCACCGGTGGCATCAATAGCAACAGGAGAGAGATGATAATGAGATACATTTTTCCGAACATGACCGGAAAAATGCAAGAGTTGTTCCAGAATTGTAGAAAGGGAGTTTAAAGCCGTAGGTTGGACAGAATGAAATGAAGCCCAACATTGTGCAGTGTCCCCGTCAGGTGTTGGGCTTCGCTATTGCTCAGCCCAACCTACGGGTTAATTGGAGGCACGTGTTATTTTTTCTTGCGCTTTTCCGCCCGGCGCAGACGTGAGGCCAGTCGCCGTGCCAGTTCACCAAACAGCTCGGTCTGGGTGGGATGAGGGTGAATCGCCTGTCCCACCTGTTCCAGGGTCATTTCACCGGCCACCATCATCACCCCTTCACCAATCAGGGTATCCGCATGATCGGCAAGAAAATGTACGCCGATCACCCGATGACTGACCTTGTCAGCGACGATCTTGATCATGCCGTGGGTTTCATTGGTGATCATGGCTTTGGCATCAATACTCATGGGCACTTTGACCTCCGCCGCATCGATGCCTTTGGCCTTGGCCTGTTCCACTGAGAGGCCGACGAAAGCCGCTTCCGGACGGGTAAAAATCACGCCGGAATCTTTGCACTCGTCATAAACCATGTCTTCGCCGCAAATGGTCGCCGCCGCAACGCGACCCTGCTGACCGGCAGTATGTGCAAGCATCAGCCCGCCGATAACATCACCCACAGCAAAGATATGCGGCACCGAAGTGCGGCAACGATTGTCCGCCTTGATAACACCTTTTTCCGTTTCAATACCCGCCTTGTCCAATTGCAGAGGATCCAGCGCGGGACGTTTACCAGTGGCCATGATCACATAGTCACAGCTGAAGTTATGCTGCTTGCCGTCACTGCTTTCATAACTCACTTTCATCTCACCCGGCTTACCTTTGATTTCGCCAATTTTCACAGCAGTTTCAATCGCAAGACGCGGATCATCATTGAGTACGGCGGTAAGCTGTTTGGCAATTTCGGGTTCGACTTCAGCCAGAATTCGTTCCTGTCCTTCAAATAACTGCACTTTCGTGCCGAAGTCCTGGAAAATCTGTGCCATTTCGACACCGATAGCACCACCACCGACCACTCCCAGACGTTTGGGCACAGACTTCAGTCCCCAGACCGTATCCGAGGTCAGCACGCCACCGGTTTCCACGGCATCGAGCGCACCGGGGATTGGCGGTACGAAGGGTGGCGCACCCGTGGCGATGACGGCCACACCAAAACTCAGGCTCGAAGTTTTGCTACCGTCACCTTCGGGCGAACGGCGATGCGGATCACTCTGGTTGCCACCGGTATCCACTTCCACGTGATGGCTGTCGGTAAAGCGGGCAAAGCCCTGAATGACCTTGATCTTCACACCCTTGTCAGTATTGAGTGCCATTTCACCGCGCTTCTCAAGTACGCCACGGCGGGTTTTTTCCATTATTTTCCAGTCTAGCACCGGCTTGGTCGTACCCTTCACGCCAAGATGGATGTCATGGGCGCGGTCACGAATGCGATCTGCCGCCGCCCGCCAGGCCTTGGAAGGAATACAGCCGCGCCATAGACATTCACCACCGGGGAAAGGCGCATCGTTGATCATCGCGACTTTAAAACCGTGCTCGACTAAATCGCGGGCACAATCTTCACCACCGGGACCACCGCCAATCACGACGACATCATAGTCCCAGTTGCCTTCTGGCATTTTAAAATCAAAGCTAGCGGCTTTCGGAGCCGCAGCCGGATCTGCCACTGCAGCCGCTGCGCCATCCAGCCAGTCCGGATTCTGCACCAGATCACGGAAGGTATTCAGAAATTTAGCCGCATCCGCACCGTTAACAATACGATGATCGGCGGTAATGGTTACCGGCATCCCCCGAGGGCCCAGAGTTGAAATCGCAAAAATCGCCGAGGTGCCTGGCGAAGGAATGGCATCAAACTGTGCCACACCCATCATCCCCATATTGGAGATGGTAAACGTTGGATTGGAATATTCTTCCGGTTTTAAGCGACGCGCGCGGGCGCGGATAACCAGATCTTTCCAGTCAGCGGACAGTTCGGCCAGTGAGCGTGTGGCAGCATCACGGAGTACCGGTACTACCAGTCCCATACCGTCAGTTTCCACTGCCAGACCGACATCCACCTGATCGCGTTCAACGATGCGATCTTCATGCTGGTAAACTGCATTGATGATGGGATGTTTTTCAATTGCCAGTGCCGCAGCTTTCGCCAGGGTCACGGTCAGTGAAAAGCCTTTGGCTTTAGATGCGGTTTTTAGTGCCGCCGGATCAATATCCACGGTGACTCGGAACAGTGGCATGGACAGCGAATATTCCATATTGTGAGCCACCGCTTTTTCCATCGCGGTCATTGCTCGACCTTCACCCGGCACCTGGAAGATACGTTTGGTGGAAGTCTTCTGCACGTTACTATTCAAAACATCAGCGGCGATGATCGAACCATCCGGGCCGCTGCCGTTAATGCTGTTTAAATCAATGCCGTGCGCACCGGCAAGCTGCCGTGCATAAGGCGTGGCAGCTTTGTTTTTAGGTCGGGGAGCCGGGGTGGCACCATGTGGCATAGCAGGAATATGGGTTTTCGCTTTTGAAGTACCTGCCGGAAATGACTTAACTTTTTCTTTATTATCCGCTTTCACCTGACTGCTGCTAGCCGATTTTTTCGTATTCAGAACTTGTTCGCTTGCAGCCACCAGAAAGGCAATGGCCTCGCCCACCGGCACCGTGGCATCGATTTCCGCCATCGGCCCGGACAGATAACCTTCACGGAAAACTTCCACATCCATGATCGCTTTATCGGTTTCCACCTGCGCGACCACATCGCCTCGCTCAACTTTCTCACCGATTTCTTTTTCCCAGCTCACCATCACCCCTTCTTCCATGGTGTCGGAAAGCTTGGGCATTAATATCGTATGCGCATCGGCGGGAATATCATCAACCGGAGCGGCTTCTTCAACCACCTCATCATCACTGACTGCAGCGCTTTCAACTGGGGCATCACCACCATGCTGAACGTCTTCCACCGTAGCCACCAGATAGGCCATCGCTTCGCCCACAGGGATGGTGGCATCCACTTCCGCTATCGGTGCGGACAAATAACCTTCGCGGAAGACTTCCACATCCATGATCGCCTTATCGGTTTCGACGGTAGCCACGATATCGCCACGTTCGACTTTATCACCGACTTCTTTTTCCCAGCTAACAACTACGCCTTCTTCCATGGTGTCAGAAAGCTTGGGCATTTTTATCATATAAGGTTCAGACATAAGATCTCAGTATCTAGTTTCTAGTAGCGAGGGACAAGGAATTGACTGCCATGCATTAAAACTCTGAGACATAATAAATCAATTACCGTCCGCTCGTTACCAATTAAGCTTTAGTTTAACGAATGGTTTTCCTAGCAACTCGTGACTAGTTACTCGCCACTATATCTTGCCCATTACCTTCAGTGCGCCCTGATAAACATCATCGACGCTGGGGATAGCCGCTTTTTCCAGACGCGCGTTATAAGGTACCGGTACATCAGCTGCATGGATACGCACGGGTTGAGCATCAAGGGCAAAGAAACAGTCTTCGTTGATCAGCGCCATGATTTCTGCACCCACACCGACCGGGGCTTCATCTTCTTCAGCAATCAATACCCGATGGGTTTTTTCAACTGACTTACGAATGGTTTCCCGATCCAGCGGTTTAAGTGAACGCAGATCCAGAACTTCCGCATTAATGCCATCGGCTTCAAGACGTTTGGCGGCTTCAAGACATAAATGCACGCTGAAGTTATAACCCACCAAAGTAATGTCGCTGCCTTCGCGCACGATTTCAGCGCCTTCCAGCGGACGGAAGAATTCTTCGTCCGGCACTTCTTCCTTGATGTTATACATCTGCTCATGTTCGATAATGATCACCGGATCATTACAACGCACGGCAGATTTAAGCATGCCATAGGCATCAATCGGGCCACGCGGTGTGACTACACGCAGGCCGGAGGTACTCATAAACATTCGCGCTAAGCGCGCGGAATGCTGTGCCGCCAGCTGATGTGCGGTACCGCCGGGAGTACGCATCACAATCGGACAGCTTGCCCGGCCACCCGACATATAACGAATCTTGGCGGCGGCATTAACCAGAGTATCCAACGCCAGCAAGGCGAAGTTGATAGACATAATTTCGATGATCGGGCGCATGCCCACCATCGATGCGCCGATGCCAATACCAGTATAGGAGTTTTCTGAAATCGGGGTGTCAATCACCCGCTCCTCACCATATTTATCGTACAGGCCCATGGTCGCCTTATAAGTCCCGCCGGCCACACCAATATCTTCACCCATGGCGATAACCATACGGTTGTTTGCCATTTCCTCATCATGGGCGCGACGAATCGCTTCCCAATATGCAATCTCTGCCATGCTCTTTCCTCAATAATTACTGTTGCAGCGGACCAATCCAGCGTGGATCAGGATCGTCATCCAGTACAAATTTATGCAGATCTTCAACCTTCGGCTCTGGGCTTTCCTCCGAAAACTTAATGATGTCATTTTCCATTTCATCATCGATATCTTTTTCCATCGCCTTGATATCATCTTCAGTCACCAGACCTTGTTCAATCAGACGCTTGCTGAAGATTTTAATCGGATCACGTTTTTCCCATTCAATTTCTTCATCACGGGTACGATAGCCTTTGGCATCCGACATGGAATGACCGCGAAAACGGTAGGTCATAAACTCAATGAAATACGGCCCCTTGCCACTACGAACAAAATCAATCGCAGGCTCGGCGGCTTCCATCACCGTTTCGATATCCATACCATCATGCTGACTGGCTTCCATATCATAGGCGGCAACACGTTTGTATTGATCCTTAACCGCAGTCGAACGATCAATGTGCGTACCAATGGCATAGCCATTGTTTTCACACACAAACAATACTGGCAGATTCCAGACCTTGGCCATATTCATAGTTTCATGAAAGGTACCCTGATTATTCGCGCCATCGCCGAGGAAGCAAATCGCAATCTGTTTAGTGCCCTTGTGTTTGCAGCCCAGGGCTAAACCTGCGGCCAACGGGAAAGGCTGCCCCACCAGGGCATACCCGCCCATAAAATTCACGGAGGGATCAAAAATATGCATGGAACCACCACGGCCACGGGAGGAGCCGGTTTCTTTACCATACAGTTCAGCCATCACTTCACGTGCAGGCGCACCGGCCTTGAGGGCGTGAACGTGGTCACGATAACCGGTGATCACATAGTCGTTGTCAGTACCCTTGCCGAGCATGGCTTTCTCGAGTACGCCTGTGGCAACCGCTTCCTGTCCGGAATAAAGATGTAAGAAGCCGCCAATTTTGCGTTCCATATAGGCTTCAAATGTCCGGTCTTCGAAACGGCGGAAAAAAATCATTTCCTTTAACAGACGTTTTTTATCTGCGTCGTTCATAAGGCTCCTTCGCTAATAAATAAGCTTGAGTCATTCTTTAAAAAATTCAGATTCACCCCTGAATACGTCAGGAATGCCAACGTGCCGGCCTGGTAATCATTACCACCCGTTCACAAAGCGGCCTATGATCGGGGTTTTGTCTGCCAAGGTCAAGAATTCAGCCCCATCAAGCCGTTAAATTATTGCCAACATATCTATGAACAACAGTAAAATGAGGCGATAACAGTATAAACAGAGAGTATAAATCAGGATATAAGTACCCTGTTTATACTTTTTTATCAGGCTGCCGTTAATATAGGGTACTGTCTGCAAAAAGAATCCATCCACTATGCATAATATGATTAATAATTAACCATATATTTAACTAATGCCCCAAACAATTGTTGGAAACTGGCTTAAACAACTGACCCGTAGCGTAAAAACACGGGATCTGGATGCTCACATGCGCCTGGTCTCCGAGCGTGTACAAATATACGGCCTCCCCGGCGGTCAGATCATCGGCTATGCACAGTGGAAAAAACGACGCTATACCGAGTTTAGTCAGGCACAATTGCTGGCACTGGACTACCGCCTGCTAAATCTCAAGACCATTACCGCCCGACGACTGGGCTTTCATGTTGAGGAAATCATGCAGGCCTGTAACGGTATGTGTATTTATATCGACAAAGACATTATTCTTGAGCGGGAACAAGATGAACAATGGCGTGTAGTCGAAGAAAACATTCATCACTGGAAAATTGAACAGGCACAAAAAATATCATGAGTAACAAGGACAGTCAGTATCGAATTGAACACGACAGCATGGGTGAATTACAGGTTCCTGCAAAGGCCCTGTATGGCGCACAAACTCAGCGTGCGGTTGATAATTTTCCCATCAGTGGTCAGCCCATGCCTGCTGCTTTTATTCGTGCCCTTGCACAGGTTAAATATGCCTGCGCGGTCGCAAATGAAAAGCTGGGGCTGTTAGAGAACGATAAGGCTGAAGCCATTAAAGCTGTCGCTCAACAGATTGCCGATGGCCAGTATATCGATCACTTTCCCATCGACATTTTCCAGACCGGATCCGGCACCAGTACCAATATGAATGCCAATGAAGTCATTGCCCGGCTGGCCAGCACTGCTTCGGGACTGAATATTCACCCCAATGATCACGTTAATATGAGCCAGAGTTCGAACGATGTGATCCCCACCACGCTCCATGTGAGCGCCTGTCTGGAAATTAACCAGAAGCTGCGTCCAGCACTAGAGCATTTGGCCAATACCATCGAAATTCGTGCAGATGAGCTGAAAAATGTGATCAAAACCGGACGAACTCATCTGATGGATGCCATGCCGGTAAGTCTGGGGCAGGAATTAGGCGCGTGGAAAGATCAAATCGAACAGGCACTGGCTCGCATTGATGCCAGCCTGCCACGTCTGCTTGCACTGGTGCAGGGAGGTACAGCGGTCGGCACGGGTATCAACGCCCATCCACAATTTGGCAGCCAGGTTGCCCACGAACTGACCGAGAAAACCGGCCTGCCCTTCACCACCATGAATAATTATTTCAGCGGTCTTGCCAGTCAGGACAGTGCCGTAGAAATGAGCGGCCAGCTAAAAACACTGGCGGTGAGCATGATGAAAATTTCCAATGATCTACGTTGGATGAACAGTGGCCCGCTAGCCGGCTTAAGTGAAATTGCCCTGCCCGCCCTGCAACCGGGGAGTTCGATCATGCCGGGCAAAATTAACCCGGTGATTCCCGAAGCCGTGGCCATGGTCTGTGCACAGGTCATTGGCAATGACACGGCAATCACCCTTGGCGGTCAGTCGGGCAGCTTCCAGTTGAATGTCATGCTGCCATTAATTGCCCACAACCTGCTGCAAAACATCGAACTACTCTGCAATGCGGCTCGCCTTCTCGCCGATAAAGCCATTGATGGTTTTAGTGTCAACCGCGACAACATCAATCAGGCACTGAGGAAAAATCCGATTCTGGTCACCGCACTTAATCGGGTCATTGGCTATGAAAAAGGTGCTGCCATTGCGAAAAAAGCCTATGCTGAGAATCGGGCGGTAATGGAAGTCGCGCTGGAAATGACTGAACTTGATGAAGCTGAACTTAAGCGTTTACTTGATCCTGCCAAACTCGCCCAGGGTGGGCTTGATTAAGTAAGATACAGTTGTAGGCGCTATGATTAAAATCGAGTATCTACAGCCAGGCAAACAACCAGAAACAAAGCTTGTAAACCATGTCCCATTTTTTTAATCTGCACTATGTTAAATTTAATTTAAAATTATACATTTTAACCATTGGATAATTTAAGGAAAAATACATGAATGCTCTTGAAGAGCTGAAAAAACAGGCCAACAGTGTATTGGCCAACAAAGAACAGGCAACCGGTAAAAATGAAGCCCTCGCGGCATTCCATCACAGTGAAGTAACCAATAGCCTGGAAAAAATTCATGAATACCTGAATTTTTTTCTGGAACAACTTCAAATTGTCAATCCAACTATCGCAATCAGTCTTGAAGTTAATGATACCGGAATCATCAATGGTCTAATTCCCAGAAACTACCGTCTGCATACTGAAAACACCTTCAACCAGCTCAGTGTCGGTTTTAGTTTTACCCTGCAATGCAGCCAACAACACTGCTATCTTAGTAATACCTATGAGGCAGAACGCGATAAACTAAAAAATAAGCTGCGCCACCTAGGACTGGATATTAATAGCCACTCGAATGACAATATTGAGCTCAATGGGCAAATCTCATCCAGCTTGGTGTTTCGCTCAAATTATCCCCGGCAACTGATTAACCTATCTATAAATAACCTGCTAAGCAGTGAACTGCAAACTCATGAAATTGATCCTGATAACATTAATGACGACTTTCTTAACCAACTCGGTAATTATATTCTCCAGCATAAAAATGACTTCATTAAAAATATCGTTCAACAGGAAAAAAGTTCTGAAAACATTCAAGCCTATATTAACGAACAGGATGAACCGGAGCCTACATTGACGGAAATGATGGATTCCTCTCTGGTTAATAATTTATTTAAAGATCGTCAGCAACTTTATCTGACCTACCATGAGAATATCAAAGAATTAAATGCGCGAGATGTAGAAATCAGCCTTGGCCGCAGTAGCAAGTGTAATCTTATTATCGAGTCAGACTGCGCCTCACGCCAACATGCTTCACTGGTTTACCGCCGCGGAAAATTTATCGTCAGCGACAAGAGCACAAACGGCACCTTTATAAAACCACAGGGAAATAAAGAAATTTATATTCATCAGGAAGATTATCCACTCAGTGGCTCAGGCTTCATTAGCCTTGGGGAGTCAATCTCGGTGGATAACGAACACCTTATTTATTATTCCTGTCAGTAAGATTCAAAATATCAGTACCCTTAACGTACAACCGCTCGTCCTGAGCGAACGGATTATGCAAGGACAAACCGTTCAAATAAACACACCGTTCGTCCTGAGCCTGTCGAAGGAAGCCTGTCGAAGGAAGCCCTTCGGCTATACTCAGGAGAGCCCTGTCGAAGGAAGCCCTTCGGCTATACTCAGGAGAGCCCTGTCGAAGGAAGCCCTTCGGCTATGCTCAGGAGAGCCTTGTCAAATGGCACAAACCCTTCGACTTCGCTCAGGGCGAACGGATTATGCAAGGACAAACCGTTCAAATAAACACTCCGTTCGTCCTGAGCGAAGTCGAAGGAAGCTTGATCCGTATCAGGCTAGTGGCATTCGCCAGAATGACGATGCCTATTGTATCAAAGGGTTTATCAGCAACGTGGGGATTTGCAAATGTACTGGAAATAAGAATATTTAATTTAAAACGCCGCAAGCATCGGGGAATTGTCCCATCAGAGATGAAAAACCTAATTTAAAAGAACCTATGAAAGAATTAACACTCATACAACCTGACGACTGGCACTTGCATGTGCGTGACGACGACGTCCTGAAAAATGTCATTCCCGATAGCGCCCAGCGTTTTGCTCGCGCCATTATCATGCCCAATCTCAAGCCCCCGGTGACCACCGTTACCAAAGCATTGGAATACCGCCAGCGCATCCTCGATGCCGTACCGGAAAAAAATCAGTTTGAACCCTTAATGGCTCTCTATCTTACCGACAACACTAGCGAAAAAGATATCGTCGAAGCCGCCGAGAATGCACACGTTCATGCCATTAAATATTACCCGGCCGGTGCCACCACTAATTCTGATGCCGGAGTCTCCTCCATCAAAAACGTTTACCCCATTATGGCAACCATGGAAGAAAAAGGTATCCCCCTACTGGTGCATGGGGAAGTCACCGATCCTCAAGTAGATGTTTTTGATCGTGAAGCGATTTTTATTGATACCATACTCAATCCGCTGTTAAAACAATTTCCGGCACTGCGTCTGGTACTAGAGCACATCACCACTGCTCATGCGGTCGATTTTGTCAGCAGCATGCCCGACAATATTGCGGCAACCATTACCCCCCACCATCTGCTCATGAACCGTAATGATATTTTCAAAGGCGGCATTCGCCCACATCACTATTGCCTGCCTATTCTTAAACGAGAGCAACACCGGCAAAGCTTGCTTAAAGCGGCATGTAGCGGCAATCCAAAATTTTTTCTCGGCACCGACAGTGCCCCACATAGCCAGAAAGCGAAAGAAAGTGCCTGCGGCTGTGCCGGCATGTACAGTGCCCATGCAGCAATTGAACTGTATGCCGAGGCCTTCGAGCAGGCGGCAGCGCTGGATAAACTGGAAAGTTTTTCATCCTGCTTTGGTCCGGACTTTTACCGTCTACCCCGCAATACGCGCCGAATTAAGCTTATCAAAGAGGACTGGAAGGTGCCGAATGAGCTGGCTTTCGAAAGCGGAAAACTGATTCCCCTGCGCGCAGGCGAGATCGTTCACTGGAAGCTTGTTTCTTAATTCTTATCCGAAACCATGACCGCAAAGTAACTCAGCACTAAATCGTCACGGCCTGTATTTTTCACTTCATGCATTTCACCGGCCTCAACCGCCACACAAATCCCGGTTTCGAGTGTATGCGCTACGCCATCAATAGTGATCATGCCTTTACCGGAGAGCACAAAAAATATTTCACTCATATCATCATGCTGGTGCGCACCAGCTATTTCTCCGGGAGGAAAAACGGCGCGAGAAAAATTAATAATATTCGGTAATTCTCCGTTCGCCAGCATGATCTGTTTTTTGATTGCCGGGTTATGCGAGACCGCAACCTTGTCCAGAATTTTTAAGGATGTGATTTTCAAACTTGATATCCGTGTTAACCTTTTTCGTCTATCCAGGCCATCTGAATAGCTTCAAGAATGCGCTCGCTGGAGTTTTCAGGATTATCATCGAACTCATCCAGCGCGCGCACCCAGCTATGCAAGTCAGTAAAACGCACATATTGGGGATCAAGATCGGGATATTTCTCATCCAGCTCAATGGCGATGTCCAGTGTGTCCGTCCATTTCAAAGACATCGGTGACTCCTAATGGTTTTCTGAAACCATGTTAATCGTGTACTTGGGAATTTCAATGATCAAATCTGTTTCACCAACAAGAGCCTGACAGCTTAAACGTGAATCAGGCTCAAGACCCCAGGCCTTGTCCAGTAGATCATCTTCATCTTCGGTAGACTCAGTGAGTTCTTCAAAACCTTCACGAATATAAAGATGGCAGGTCGTACAGGCACAGGATTTTTCACAGGCATGTTCAATCTCAATACCATTTTTTAAAGCGGCATCGCAAATTGTCACCCCCGGCTCTACATCAAACATCGCGCCATCGGGACAAAGTTCTTCATGAGGTAAAAATATTAATTTAGTCATAATTTTTTATCGTTATAAAATATCGATTAATGTCGGTGAAATAATTTTCCGACCTGATGATTAATCAAACTCGTCAACCTTGTGGCCGGACAAAGCTTTCTTAATACTACCATTCATACGCCGGGCAACAAATTCATCAGACGCTTTATCCAACTCGCCCATGGCCTGTTTAATTGCCGCCGCATCATCCTTGTCACGCACCCGCTGCAACTGATTCGCTGCGGCGTCGATCAAGGCACGTTCATCCTGTTGCAATAATCCACCGTCCTGTGCAAGCGCGGCAGTCAGCGCTTCCAGCACCCGTTCGGCTTCAACCTGTTGTTCACGTAGCTTGCGGGCGGCAACATCATCCGAGGCATATTCCATGGAATCGCGCAGCATGGTTTCAATTTCTGTATCAGTGAGACCATAGGAGGGTTTAACTTCGATAGCACTCTCAACCCCGGTAGTTTCCTCTTTTGCGCTAACCGTCAACAGGCCATCCGCATCCACCTGAAAACTAACCCGGATACGTGCTGCGCCAGCCACCATAGGGGGGATGCCATGCAGACTAAAACGTCCCAGCGAACGGCAGTCACTCACCAGTTCACGTTCGCCCTGCAAAACATGAATCGACATAGCCGTTTGTCCATCCTTAAAGGTGGTGAAATCCTGCGCCCGGGCAACGGGAATGGTGGTATTGCGAGGAATAACTTTTTCGACCAGTCCGCCCATAGTTTCCAACCCTAAGGACAGCGGGTTCACATCCAGTAATAACATATCACTGTCCGGCTTGTTACCGGCTAGAATGTCCGCCTGAATAGCGGCACCAATGGCAACCACGGTGTCGGGATCAATATCAGTCAGTGGTTCACGGGCAAAAAAATCGGCCACCTTTTCACGCACCAGGGGCACGCGCGTGGAACCGCCCACTAGAACCACCGCCTGTATTTGCTCGGCATCGATCCCGGCATCACGCAGAGCGCGGCGACAGGGAAGAATAGATTTTTGCACCAGCGGGCCGATGAGCTTATTGAATTGATCACGATTGATGGATCCCTGCCAGTGCTCACCGTTTTGCAGTTCAATATTCAACTCAGCCTGCTCACTGTGTGTGAGCGTTTCTTTTGCCACGCAGGCATCTCGCATTAAACGACGCAGCTGGGCATGATCCGCATCATCACCGATCCCAGCCTGTTCCATGATCCATTGTGCCAGCAGCCGATCAAAATCATCGCCGCCCAGAGCACTGTCACCACCGGTGGCCAGCACTTCAAATACGCCTTTATTCAGGCGTAAAATAGATATATCGAAGGTTCCCCCACCCAGATCATAAATGCCAATAACACCATCCTCGGCTTTATCCAGACCATAGGCAACAGCGGCGGCGGTGGGTTCATTGAGCAGTCGCAGCACATTTAAGTCGGCTAGCTTGCCCGCATCACGGGTGGCCTGTCGTTGGGCATCATCAAAGTAGGCGGGAACCGTGATCACCACACCGGTTAAATCACCGCCCAATGATTCCTCTGCCCGCTGTTTCAGGCTACGCAGGATATCAGCGGAAATTTCAAGGGGTGTTTTATCACCGACGACCGTGCGTATACGCGGTACAGCCGAATCAGTATTCACAAATTCATAGGGCAGCCGACCACCTAGATGCCGGATATCATCCAGACCTCGTCCCATAAAACGTTTGACCGAGGCAATAACATTTAAGGGATCCTGTGCAGCAAATTGTTTCGCTTCATAACCCACGCTAAGACCATCTTTTTTATAATGCACCACCGAGGGCAGCAGATGACGACCTTCCGCATCCGGCAAGGTTTCAGCCTGAGCACTACGCAGCGTTGCCACCAATGAATTCGTAGTCCCCAGATCAATGCCCGCCGCCAGTCGATGCTGATGGGGGGCGGTGCTTTGTCCAGGTTCGCTGATTTGTAAAAAGGCCATAGTTAGGTTCCGTATTTCAGATTAAGCTACCCCACAGGTGGGGATTTTGTTAATTAAGTTTGCCTAATTTAGGTCGGCTACGGCTGAAGCTGAACCTACAGGAGATCTTCTTCCTGCTCTTCGGCTTCCTGCTGCAGACGATTCAGAAAACGTACTTTCTGCACCGACTGTTTTGCGCGGTCCAGATTTTCCGGACTTTCATCGGCAAACAGGGCTTCAAGTTCGGTATACATAATCTGCCGGAGTTGCTTAATTTCAGCTAAAAATTTTGTAAGTTTATCGAATGGATCACTGGTCTGGGTAATAGCTTCCAGCTCCTCCCGCAATTCCATTTGTTGCATCAGGAAAGCACCATCAAAATGTGTATCTTTTTCATCATCGAAGCCGATGCCTTTTAGTTCAAGCAGGTAACGTGCCCGACGCGGAATATCACGCAAGGTGTGAAAGGCTTCATTGAGATGGGCGGTTTGTTGTACGGAAATGCGCCGTTCCTGATCGCTGGCACGAGCATAACGATCAGGATGTAAAAGCCGTTGCAATTCCCGGTAACGGTTTTCCAGCTCATCCAGATTAACAGTAAATGAAACAGGGAAATCAAACAGTGAATAATAATTCTGGCTCAGGATCTCAGTCATGCCTTGTCCTGAATTTTAAATAGTGAAACTTTCACCACAGCCGCATTGATCCTTGACGTTGGGGTTGTTGAACTTGAAGCCTTCATTTAAGCCTTCCTTACCATAATCCAGTTCGGTTCCGTCAATATATAACAGGCTTTTAGGATCAACGATAATTTTTACGCCATGTGACTCAAAGACCTGATCCTGTTCATCAATATCATCAACAAACTCCAGCACATAGGCCATACCGGAACAGCCTGAAGTTTTAACGCCCAGACGCAGGCCGATGCCACTGCCTCGGCTTTCAAGAAAGTTTTGCACCCGTTCAGCGGCGCTATCAGTCATTGTAATGGGCATAATATTGCTTAGCCTTTTTTGCCTTTATAATCATCAATCGCAGCTTTAATTGCATCTTCAGCCAGAACGGAACAATGAATTTTTACCGGCGGTAATTCCAGTTCTTCCGCAATTTCAGTATTTTTGATCTGTGCGGCTTCATCCAGTGATTTGCCTTTAACCCATTCCGTCAACAGTGAGCTAGAGGCAATAGCGGAACCACAGCCATAGGTTTTAAACTTGGCATCTTCAATCACGCCATCATCATTCACTTTAATCTGTAAGCGCATCACGTCGCCACAGGCCGGTGCACCCACCATGCCGGTACCAACATTGCTGTCATCTTTATCCATATTACCGACATTGCGGGGGTTTTCGTAATGGTCGATCACTTTATCACTGTAAGCCATGTGTCTTTACCTCGTTGAATATTTATACGCCGAATGACTAACCCGGATAAACCTCCGGATAAGTACCTTCACAAAATAATTTTCTGCAAAATGCACAGAAAATCATTTCCGAAGATACTAATGTGCCGCCCATTCGATTGAATTTAGATCAATGCCATCTTTAAACATTTCCCATAAAGGGGAGAGTTCACGTAGTTTGTCTATGTTTGCTCTGATTTGTTTAATCGCAAAATCTATTTCTTCTTCCGTGGTGAAACGGCCCATAGAAAAACGCAGTGAGCTATGAGCAAGTTCATCGTTACGGCCAAGCGCCCTCAATACATAAGAAGGTTCCAGACTTGCCGAGGTACAAGCTGAGCCGGATGAAACGGCCAGATCTTTCAGGGCCATAATCAGGGACTCACCTTCGACAAAATTAAAACTGATGTTGAGGTTATGGGGAATACGCTGTTCCATATCTCCATTAATATAAACTTCTTCGATATCTTTAAGACCATCCAGCAGACGATCGCGCAATTTGCGAACATGTGCGTTATCGGCCTGCATTTCTTCTTTTGCCAGACGGAAAGCTTCACCCATGCCGACTATCTGATGGGTTGCCAGCGTACCTGAACGCATGCCGCGCTCATGTCCGCCACCGTGCATCTGCGCTTCCAGACGAATGCGGGGTTTACGCCGCACATACAAGGCACCAATACCTTTTGGGCCATAAATCTTATGCGCAGAAAAGGACATGAGATCAACTTTCATATCCGCCATATCAATCAGTGTTTTACCGGCACTCTGCGCGGCATCGACATGGAAAATAATTTTATGTTCACGGGTCAACTCGCCAATGGCTTTAATATCCTGAATCACGCCAACTTCATTATTCACATGCATAATGGAAACGAGGATGGTGTCATCACGGAAGGCGGCTTTAAGTTTATCGAGATCGATCAGGCCGTTGGTTTCCGGTGCCATATAGGTGACTTCAAAACCTTCGCGCTCAAGCTGACGACAGCTGTCCAGCACCGCTTTATGCTCGGTCTTGCTGGTAATGATGTGTTTACCTTTTTTCTGGTAAAAATGTGCCACACCTTTTATGGCCAGGTTATCTGACTCGGTGGCACCGGAGGTCCAGACAATTTCACGCGGATCAGCGTTAATCAACTCCGCCACATTTTTGCGCGCCTGTTCGACCAGCGCATCCGCTTCCCAGCCGAAAGGGTGTGAGCGGGAAGCCGGGTTACCAAATACGCCATCGGCTGTGATACAGCTGCACATTTTTTCCGCCACCCTCGGATCAACCGGAGTGGTAGCGGAATAATCAAAGTAAATTGGTGTTTTCATCCAGACATTCTCTCCAGAAACAATATATATGCCATTCCCTGTAATGCGGTAGCGACCTGGATCAATCAGATCAAGATCGACTACAAATTATCAGGCGTTGCTTGAAGCCGTGACTCCAACGACGGTTTCATTGCTACCGTTACTTTCTTTATGATCCTGTTCCTGCCGGGCAGCCACTTCCTGTACTCCCTGGTTTTCAACCAGTTGTCCAAGGCTGATTCCCATCAGGAAGTCATGAATCTGACGACTCAGATCCGTCCATAATTCGTGGGTCAGACACTGATGATCATCCTGACAGTTGGATAAACCGCCACAGCGGGTGGTTTCAACTTTTTCATCAACGGCCGTGATCACATCGGCAACCGGGATGTCGTGAGCATTACGACTGAGACGATAGCCGCCACCCGGTCCACGGGTACTGTCAACCAGCCCCTGTTTACGCAGGCGAGAAAATAACTGTTCAAGATAGGACAGGGAGATCCCCTGACGTTGAGAGATATCTGACAGCGTGATGGGCCCTTCTCTATAATGAAGCGCCAAATCAAGCATAGCAGTTACCGCATATCGACCTTTCGTTGTCAGCCTCATTGTATTATCCTATATAAATTAGTAAACTCTTAACTACTCGAAGAAACAAAGATAACAAGACCGAGTATTTCAGTCAAGTATTTTCGCACATATATTCACCAAAAGCAGGCAGCCCCTACCTAATCCTTCTTAACGGCTTTATTTTCTGGGCTATCCTTGTTGCTGTCTTTCACCGGCGGATTGATTTCGCAGGCCCCTAGATCGGGCAAACCCAGATCGTCTGGATCCATATCCATGCATTTCAGACGACGACACATTTTCTGCATCTGCCCGTCCATGGCATGAATATGATCCAGCATACAATCTATCGCACTGGCAATCGGATCCGGCATGTCATCGCGGGTACCATAAGCATCAAAGCCAATCTTTTTAGCAAAAGCATGACGTTTATTATCCTCATGGCTGCGATCCAATTTTGGCATCACGATACGGCCGGGAATGCCGACAACAGTGGCACCGTCAGGCACGTCTTTGACTACCACCGCATTGGACCCCACCCGTGCCCCGTTGCCCAGATTAATCGGCCCCAGCACCTTGGCACCGGCTCCGACCACCACATCGTTACCTAGAGTAGGGTGGCGTTTACCTTTATTCCAACTGGTGCCGCCCAGGGTCACGCCATGATAGAGCGTGCAATCATCACCGATATGGGCCGTTTCACCAATCACCACGCCCATGCCATGATCGATAAAAAAGCGCCGGCCAATGGTCGCCCCCGGATGAATTTCAATCCCGGTAGTCCAACGGGCAAAATGAGAAAACACCCGCGCCAGCCATTTTAGCCCCAGATTCCATAATTGATGGGTAAAGCGATGCATAATCACAGCATGCACCCCCGGATACGTGGTGAGTACTTCAAAGCGGGTACGGGCCGCCGGATCACGACCAAACACGCACTGTATATCTTCTTTAATTCGAGTAAACATGTCGTCTATTGTATCTATCCGGGTCTGACTCAGCCAGCCGGATTATGATTTATCCTTATTTTCATATTGGTATTTCTGCCCCTGCGCAGCGGAAAGGATCCCGCGTAAAATATTGACTTCCATTTCATCCAGCTGCGCACGGTTAAACAGGCGACGCAGGCGACGCATTAGTTTACGCGGACTGGCCGGGTTGAGAAAACGAATATCGGTGAGTGCGACTTCAAAGTGTTCATACAGACCTTCCACCGCAGCGGCACTCGCCAGCGGATAGTCTTTTTTGCTCACGACTTTTTTAAGCTCAATTTTTGCCAGCGCGGCCATGCGTAATTCGTAGGCCAGCACCTGGGTCGCGGCTGCCAGATTTAATGATGAATATTCCGGGTTAGCAGGAATATTTACCAGATAATTGCAGCGTTCCATTTCTTCATTGGTCAGGCCGGACTGCTCCCGTCCCATCAACAGGGCCACCTCACCCTCTTCACTGGCTTCAAGCATACGCTCGGCACACTCCCGTGGATTATTCACCGGCCAGGAAATGGAACGCAGACGGGCGCTGGCCCCCACCACAAAGCGGCAATCGGCCAGCGCCTCATCCAGAGTCTCAACCACCATCGCAGAGGCCAGTAAATCATCAGCCCCGGAGGCGCGAGAAGTGGCCATGGAATGCGGAAAAAGATCCGGTTTCACCAGATGGAGCTGACTCAGGCCCATGTTTTTCATCGCCCGTGCCACTGCACCGATATTGCCGGGGTGACTGGTATGCATAAGCACGACCCGCACCCGTGAGAGATCAATTTCGCTAGCCATTATAGAATTCTACCTGCTCAAATGCTTATAACTTTACTACTCAGGACAAGAAAAGAGCAGATCATTTATCTGACCAAAAGCCGTGGCTCCTGTTAGAATACGCGGCCCGGTGAGATCAGCTGATGTCATCAGGGCGCCGCTCTTTTTTAAAGTAAGCTGTTTTGCCGCCCATCTGAACTGACGTGCAATGGGCGACCGAAGTGTACACGAAACCGGCTCGACGCTGAACTGCCACATCTGCCAGCTCAGCAAAAGCAAACGAAACCAGAGGACTACCCCGTGCATCCCATGCTCAATATTGCCATCCGTGCTGCCCGCAAAGCCGGAGATGTTATCGCTCGCCACGCTGACCAGATTGATAAATTAACCATCACCGAGAAATCACAGAATGATTTTGTCAGTGAAGTCGATCAGATGGCCGAACAGGAAATCATCCATATCATTCAAAAGGCATATCCGGATCACTCTATTCTCGCCGAAGAAAGCGGTCTTACCGCACGTGAAGAAGAATACCAGTGGATTATTGATCCCCTTGATGGCACCACCAATTTTCTCTACGGTTTCCCGCACTTCTCAGTTTCCATTGCCCTGCGCCACAATGGCCGGCTCACCCAGGCGGTGGTCTATGATCCCATGCGCCAGGAAATGTTCAGTGCCAGCCGTGGCGGCGGCGCCCAGTTCAACAGCCGGCGCATGCGGGTAAGCAAGCGCAAGGATCTCAATGGCGCGCTGCTCGGTACCGGCATTCCCTACAAGGCGTCACAGGAAGGCGAAATGTCCGATGCTTATTTTGAGATGATGAAAGCCCTGATTCCCGGCAGTGCCGGTATCCGCCGTGCCGGTTCCGCCGCCCTCGATCTGGCCTATGTAGCCGCCGGGCGGCTGGATGGCTTCTGGGAGCTGGATCTCAACATCTGGGATATTGCCGCCGGAGTGCTACTCATCGAAGAAGCCGGTGGCATCGTCAGTGGCATTACCGGCAACCCGGATCATTTACAAACTGGACACGTAGTTGCTGGCAATCCCAGACTTTTCAAAAGCATGCTGCAAACCATTAAGCCGCATATCCCAGCCGCCCTTAAACCCTGATATTAATGCGTCTACCCGCCCTGTAGATTCGACTTAACCTCGCCTGCATGCACAACCTCGTTCCCATGCTCTGCGTGAGAATGCATATGGTGGTGACAAAGAGATGTAAGGTATAGATTCCCACGCAGAGCGTGGGAACCAGAAAATTAGAAATCGGGGATTTATTATCGTGGCCATGGGGGTTCCATCCTCCCCGTTTTTATCCAGCCGAATACGAAAATAATTTCACCGCCAGACCTACAAAAAGCTAAACTGCGAACGCTAAGAGTTCCGAGACAGATTTTTAAAGGTTTTGGATTTTAGGCAATGGCAATACCCAAAAAACATTCCTGTTCACAGGATCGCGCACTGCAAATGCGTATGCTGGATGCCCTTGACGGGCTGGAAGAGCTGGCCTGCGTCAGTGCCCAGCAAATGCAGCCGGAAGGATTAGATATTCTTTCGATTGAGTCCGCACCGACAGAAGATCCTGTACTCCGCTCAGCTCGGGCAACGATCCACCATTTACCGTTGAAAAAAAAAACCGATGAGCCTGCCAATATTGCCGCCTGGCTCATTCAACAGGAACAGCAAACCTGAGCTCCGATGCCCCCTTGAGCAGATAAAAATCCCTCGACAACTATATTGAAAAACACTGGTCTATGCGGCTTCGTTTAACTTCGCTTACGATTAAAATCGTACCTGCATTGGTCGTGACCACAAATCAATCTTTTCCCTACCGAATGCACTCTAAAGTTTTCAGCCCATTTTACCGCTAATATAAACACACAACGAACTCTCGAAAAAACATGCTGATCAATTATTCATGAAACGTCACCTTACTTTATTATTAACCGGCTTCCTCTCCCTCTCAGTCATTTCGAATGCTCAATGTGGGACATTGAATGATGGCTTGCGAGCCTTCAATGCAAAAAATTATCAACAGGCCATGGCCGCCTGGAAACCCCTGGCGGAAAAAAATAACCCGGATGCACTCTATAATATCGGCTTGCTTTATATGAAGGGACTGGGTGTTGATGAGGATTTCCGGGCAGCCAGGCACTGGTTCAAACAGGCAGCAAAATACGGTAGTGTTGATGCGGCTTATAACTTGGGTGTCATGTATAAAAAACGCCGCTTCGGTTACCCAAGTAGCAAAGATGCCCTTTACTGGTGGCGACAGGCGGCTGAACGCGGTCATCCTGAGTCCCAGTTCAACCTCGGGGTGATGTTGGCTTACGGCAACGGCACAGGAAAAGATGTCAGTGCGGCCTTAAAACTCTGGCAGCAGGCGGCTAACCAGAACAATATAAGTGCCATGCAAACACTGGCACAGGTGTATGAAAAAGGGCTATTTGATCTGAGTCCGGATCCGGCCAAAGCCCGTTACTGGGTCGAAAAGGCCCGTTTAAAAAAATAAACCTCATCAGCAGAATTTATGGGGTGCCACCGCCCTAACTCCCTCTCCCTCCGGGAGCTGTCTCCTGGAACATTTTGACCACTATATGATAACCTCGTTTGTATAATTAAACCTCACTCAAACAAGGTAGTGCGAGATATAGATTCCCGCAGAGACAAATCAGAAAAATCGTTGCATAAATATTTGTATGCGTTGTATCTCCTCGGCCATTTCCCTGGCCCCGTTCGATTGAAATTGAACCTACGATGGATACCCCACAGCAGGCTGCTAGCCAGTTTAATTTCCCCTCTCTTTTTCCCCTTACTCGCCAAGGTCTGATATTATTTATCCCTTTCCGCTGTCACCATCATGTCGAGAGTTATGGGCCCACTGCTTGAGCTAAAACATATTGAGTGCCATTACCGTGGCCACATCATCATTGAAGATCTCAGCCTGCACATTAATCAGGGCGATCTGATCTGTCTGCTGGGCCCCAGCGGTTGCGGTAAGACCACCGCGTTGCGCGCCATTGCCGGATTTCAGCCCATAAGTCAGGGTGAAATACATATTCATCAGCAGAAAATGTCCTACCCTGGCTACACTCGGGTACCGGAAAAACGTCACATCGGTATGGTTTTTCAGGACTACGCTCTGTTCCCACACATGAATGTTTGCCAGAATATCTGCTTTGGCCTGCGCAACATGAGTAATACTGAACGCCAGAAAATTTCCAATGAAATGCTGGAAACTGTCGGCCTCGATGGCCTCGGCCACCGCTATGTACACGAGCTTTCCGGCGGTCAGCAACAGCGCGTTGCATTGGCGCGGGCATTGGCACCCAAACCGGATTTAGTCCTGCTGGATGAGCCATTCTCCAATCTGGACGTGGATATGCGCGAACGACTCAGTCTGGAAGTACGGCAAATTCTAAAGGACAGAAATGCAACTGGAATTCTGGTCACCCATGATCAACACGAAGCCTTTGCTATCGGCGATCAAATCTGCGTCATGAACGGTGGGCGAATACTGCAACGGGACACGGCTTATAATCTTTACCATTCACCGGATAACCGTTTTGTTGCGGACTTCATTGGTCAGGGTGTGTTTGTTCCCGGTGAACTGCTGGCACATGACACCGTTAAAACCGAGATTGGCACTTTTCAGGGCGATCGTGCCTACGAATGGCCGCTTGGCAGTCGAGTGGAATTATTGCTGCGCCCAGATGATATTATTCCGGACGAAAATGGTGAGCTTAGCGCAGAAGTGACGCAACGTGCGTTTAAAGGAGCAGAGATTCTTTATACACTAAGATTTGATTCAGGGCTGGAAGTACAGTCCCTGTTTCCCAGCCATCACGATCACCGCACAGGTGATAAGGTACGTATCAGGCTGGGACTGGATCACATGGTCGCTTTTCCAAGCTGAGGATTTCAGGCAACCCACAAATTCTGCTGAAGAGCCAAAATAACGTAATGACTCAATCTTTAAAATAATTGCGTGCATCATCAGCGACTTTTTCAATGCTGGTATGCCGCACATCCTTACCTTTCACCAGATAGATCACATATTCACAGATATTGCGTGAACGATCGCCAATGCGTTCCAGCGCACGTGCCGACCACATCATATCAACCAGGATGGGAATATTGCGCGGATCTTCCATCATATAAGTCATCAGATTACGCAAAATCGTTTCGTATTCCTGATCCACTTTTTTATCATCCTTGGCAACCTGTGCAGCGGCTTTACTGTCAGTGCGGGCAAAGGTATCCAGCGCATTATGCAATTGCTTAGTCACCAGATCACTCATGTGAACAATGCCGGCCAACATTTTATTTTCGCCACCTTTCTCTGAAAAATGCAAGGCCATGCGACCGATACGCTCAGCTTCATCACCAATGCGTTCAAGATCAGTAATGGTTTTGATCACCGAAATAACCAAACGCAAATCACTTGCAGCAGGCTGACGACGAGCTAAAATTTGGATGCACTCCTCATCAATGGAAACTTCCAGTGCATTCACTTTATAATCATTGGAAATCACGACTTCAGCCAGCGTGGCATCCATCGTTGTCAATGCTTTAATTGCATCGGCAAGCTGTTGCTCAACCACCCCGCCCATATACATAACACGAGTGCGAATATCTTCCAGTTCCGCATTGAACTGCTGTGAAATGTGCTGTCCTAGTTTTGGCTTATCCATAATAATCTCTCAGTCTATATATGTAGCAAGGTACAAGATATAACGATACAAGTGAAGTCCATTAATTTTTGTCGTAAAAATTGTGATTTATATCTATATTCTAAATAATATTTTTCAAAAAGTGTAGCGTCTTTGCGAGCTATTAAATATGTACCAAAGTGGAAAGATATTTGGAACGCTTATTTATTTAGTATCTACCCTAACCATAACGTCCGGTAATATAATCTTCTGTTTTTTTCTTTTTCGGGTTGGTAAAAATACTCTTGGTATCATTATGTTCAATCAATTCACCCATATACATAAATGCCGTATAATCTGAGACACGGGCGGCCTGTTGCATATTGTGGGTCACTATAACAATAGTATACTTTTCTTTTAGCTCGTAGATAAGCTCTTCAATTTTTAAGGTGGAAATGGGATCCAGCGCTGAAGCGGGTTCATCCAACAATAGAACTTCCGGCTCGATAGCAATGGCGCGAGCAATCACCAGTCGCTGTTGCTGCCCACCTGACAGCCCCATCGCGCTATCATGCAGGCGATCTTTCACTTCATCCCAAAGTGCCGCGCCTTTCAATGCCTGTTCAATATATTCATCCAGTTTACGCTTATCTTTAACACCAATGATACGCATACCGTAGGCAACATTTTCATAAATGCTTTTTGGAAACGGATTCGGCTTCTGAAATACCATCCCTACCCGGCGACGCAATTGGGATACCTGTACATTTTTGTGATAGATATCTTCATCATCCAGCAAAAAACGACCCTCGATACGGACATTATCGACCAGATCATTCATCCGGTTGAAACAGCGCAACAACGTTGATTTACCACAACCACTGGGGCCGATAAAGGCGGTCACCCGGTTTTTCGGAATGGCCATATTAATATTTTTCAAGGCCTGTTTTTCACTGTAATAGAGATCCACATTCTCTACTCGCAGAGTAATCTCTTCGCTGGCGGCATGGCTTACTTCATCATCACGTTCCAGCACATCCATATTTACCCCGTGGGTCAGGCTTGCTTCTTCATTCATATCTTTATCCACATTAATACAACTTGATAAATGGCTCTATAAATAGCTATCTAATTTTCCAGCATCCGATAGTTTTCGCGCAGGCGATTACGAATCCGGATAGCAAACAAATTCAACAGGACAATAACGATAATCAATAACAACGAGGTTGCATAAACCAGCGGTCTTGCCGCTTCAACATTAGGACTTTGAAAGCCGACATCATAAATATGAAAACCCAGATGCATAAATTTACGTTCCATGTGCAGGAAAGGAAAATTTCCATCCAGTGGCAGTGACGGTGCTAACTTAACAACACCCACTAACATCAATGGTGCAACCTCACCCGCCGCACGCGCGACCGCCAGGATCAAACCGGTCATCATTGCCGGTGATGCCATCGGTAAAACCGTACGCCAGAGTGTCTCGGCTTTAGTGGCTCCCAGTGCCAGACTGCCTTCACGGATAGAGCGGGGGATCCGTGACAGGCCTTCTTCCGTTGCCACAATAACCACGGGCAAGGTCAATAAAGCCAGGGTCAATGAAGACCACAAAATACCGGGGGTACCGAATACCGGAGCCGGACTGGACTCGGGGAAAAACAACGCGTCAATATTACCGCCAAGAAAATAAACAAAAAAGCCCAGGCCAAAAATACCATAAACAATAGAAGGCACACCGGCCAGGTTATTCACAGCAATACGAATCAGGCGAATCACCAGCCCCTGTTTGGCATACTCACGCAGGTAAACAGCGGCCACTACACCAAAGGGCGTGACCAGCATAGCCATTAACATCACCATCATTACGGTGCCGAAAATAGCCGGAAAAATCCCACCCTCGGTATTCGCTTCACGGGGTTCATCAGAGACAAATTCCCATAACTTCGCAACATAAAACCCCAGTTTCTCAAACACCGACATCGCATTGGGATAATAGGCATGGACCACTTTTTCCATACCAACTTCAATCGACTGGCCATCAATAGTTTCCAGCAGCAGACTATCGCGCTTAATTTTTTTAGCCAGTACATCCAGCTCAGCCTGCAATGCTTGATATTCTTCATCCAGAATTTTTCGCTCACTGACAATCTTCGCCAGTTTCACAGAATCGGTATCACCTTTTAATTCTAACTGCCGCTCGCGTAAGCGCAGGCGTTCCATGCCATAGTTAATCTTACCGATGTCATGCTTGCGGATGGCGCTTATTTCAGCAAAAACATCCAGTGCCGCATCAATACGTTGCTGCAAAATAGCTTTTGCCTCTTCACCTTCAGCAACGACATCACCATCCATTCTAATCGCTTTCAAAAAGCCGTAAAAATTACCCCATTCACGGCGTTCAATTACCATTACTTCTTGCGGATAAGCTACATCCTGCAGCATTGGTTTCAGCACGACTCTGAAATCGCTACCCTGCACATCACGGTTACCGGTTTTCACCAGATAACGAATGACATATTCCTGATCGGTTTCAATTTCATAACCACTATCACGCAAGCGTTCAATGCCCACTTTTTCCTGACTCGTGATTTCGCCCAGCAGTTTGCTGACTTCACCCTGGTGCTGGTAATTTGCCTGCATCACATCGGCCGGCCAGAAATAGGCCAGCCCCCGTACCGCGATCAGCAGAACCAAACCAATTACCATCAGCAAACTAATGCTGACAGCTCCGGCATTCATCCAGATCCAGGGTTGCCCACTTTTAAACCATTTGCTAATGCTGTTCATTATTGTGCCTATAGATTGCTATATCGTTCGCGCAGGCGCTGACGCACAATTTCTGCTGCCGTGTTAAAGATAAAGGTAAAGGAAAACAATACCACCGCGGCCAGGAACAGCACACGGTAATGCGTGCTGTCCACTTCCGCCTCAGGCATCTCCACCGCGATATTGGCTGATAAGGTACGCATACCCTCAAATACACTGAAATCCATTACCGGAGTATTGCCAGTCGCCATAAGAACAATCATGGTTTCGCCCACAGCCCGTCCCATACCAATCATAATGGCCGAAAAAATACCGGGACTGGCAGTCAATAAGACAACCCGAACCATGGTTTGCCAGGGGGTTGCCCCTAAAGCCAACGACCCTTGTACCAGATGCTTAGGCACTGCAAAAATGGCATCTTCGGCAATCGAGAAAATAGTCGGAATAACGGCAAAGCCCATCGCCAGGCCAACAACCAGGGCATTTCGTTGATCGTAATTTATGCCTAATTCATTGCGCAACCAATTCGGCATATCACCACCGAAGAAAGCCTTTTCCAGTACCGGGCTCATTTCCACACAGAAATAAACCAGCCCAATGACCACCGGAATCAATAAGGCGGCTTCCCAGCCATCCGGCACGCTGTGACGTATACGATCAGGAAGCTGTTGCCATAAATAGGCCATAAATAGGCAAACAACAGCAGCCCCATCGGCAAGATCACAAGAATACTAAAAACCCCCGGAAGATTCGCCTCCATAAAGGGCGCTAACCATAAACCGGCAAGAAAACCCAGAATCACGGTAGGTAGGGCTTCCATGATTTCAATGCTCGGTTTAACCACTTTGCGCATCGAGGGCGACATAAACTGTGCGGTAAAAATTGCGCCCATCACCGCCAGAGGAATGGCAAACAACATGGCATAAAACGCAGCTTTAATCGTACCGTAGGAAATCGGTATCAGGCTAAGCTTAGGCTCAAAATCATTACTGGCCGAGGAAGATTGCCAGACATAATCCGGTTTGGGATAGCTTTCATACCAGACCTTACCCCACAGCGCTTTCATCGATACTTCAGGATACTCATTATCAATCGAGTAGAAATACAGACGCTGTGCATCCTGCAATAACATGGCATTCGCACGCGGCGCAATCGCCGCATTCAAAATGGCACTGTCACTGATGCGTTGAAGTACTAAGGTGTTTTCCGCTGTCGTATGAAACAGACCGGCAACGCCAGACTCATCCACCGCCAAAAAACCTTTACGGTTATATTCCGGCGCAACCACCGTAACAGGATGATTTAAATCAGAGAAGCCACGAATCCTTCGCAACACACGTCGACCTTCCTCATCCTTCACCGGGAACCACTGGGTAACATTGCCTTTAGCATCACCTGCTAATAACGATATATCCCCCGTCAACAGTTGCAAGCTTCGCAGTTGATTGTGTCCCTTAAGTAACGAAAGATGCTGCACCAGTGACGGTTCGGTCTTGTCGCTGACATCATAGAAACTCAATTCACCTGCCGCATTTGCGATGTACAAATTACGCTGATTTTTATCCAGTAAGATAAAGCTGATATTTTTATGCGTCTGGGCAATGACCATGGTTTCAGATTCACCCCAGCTGACCTCATCATCCATCATCGATTCTTCTTTGCTCATCGAAGTCATCATCAGACGTTGATCATCCGTAACCGCCACCAGCGTCGCACTTTCCTCATCCACCTGTACGGCCAGTGTTTGCAATGGGTGTTTGCCCCAGTCAAGCAGTAAAGGCTCCTCACCCAGCGGGTATTCAACCACCGGAGTCAGGACGCGTTTATCATTTGGGAAGCTGATCTTGAAGTGATGTTTGAAAATGATGGCCTGACCATTCGACAGGCCCACAGCCAGCACTGAACTTTCAAAGCTGCCTTCAGCAAAACTGGTAATACTGCTATTTTCAGGCAGTGGTAATTGAACAGTTTTTACCGGCTTGCCCGTCGTGGTCTGCAGAAACTGAACCTGTCCCTGATCCGTCACTCGAATCGCAATCTCAGCCTGCTCTTCCATGGCTAAATAAAGCGTTTTTCCACCACTAGCCGGGAGCGGGTAATCCGCTACTTTTTCAACGCTTGCCGAGCTAAACAGAGGCATGACGATATACAGCAAGTAGACGAAAATAAGAATAATCGCCATGATCACACCAATCCCGCCTACCGCCACCATGTAACGTGCTAGTCGATCCTTGAGCTGTCGCCACTCCATCTGCCGATCGGTGCTTGCTGTACTCATGTAATACTCATAGGATCAGAAACCATTTAGATAAAGCCAAAGACGAAGGATAATCGCAATATATGACAGAAATGTGACAATCACAACCAGCACTATACTTTTATTAAAAAAAGTAATTGTTACTTAATATTCAACAACTTGAGCCCAGCCTAAAGTTATACTAAAGCCCCTGCACACGAATCTAAAAGGAAACGATTATGACACTCTGTAACAAAATAGCCCGACAAAAAAAAGCCCCGCAAAGCGGGGCAGGAAAAAGATGAAACAGGTATTGCTAGTTAGTTATTTTAATTTTTTAATTTCTTTTGCTGCAACTTTAGTCGGTAATGGAATATAGCCGTCTTTCACGACCACAGTCTGACCGGATTTAGACAATACCATCTTGATAAACTCACGTTCCAGCGGAGACAGTGGCTTATTAGGATGCTTGTTCACATAGATATAAAGGAAACGTGCCAACGGATAGCTCCCTTTGATAGCATTGTCCGGAGTGGCTTCAATGAAAGGCTTACCCGCTTTTTTCGACAACGGCACTGCGCGCACACCCGAAGTTTTATAACCAATACCGGAATAACCGATACCATTGAGTGAGGTCGTGACTGACTGCACTACTGAAGCTGAACCAGGCTGTTCATTCACACTATTTATTGAGTGAGGTCGTGACTGACTGCACTACTGAAGCTGAACCAGGCTGTTCATTCACACTATTTTTATAATCACCCTTACACAGAGCTTTCTTTTTAAAGTAACCGTAAGTACCCGATACGGAGTTACGACCATAAATCTGGATTTTACGATTTTTCCAGGAGCCACTCAGACCCAGATCACCCCAGTTATTAACATCTTTGGTGTAACCACATTTACGGGTAGATGAAAAAACAGCATCCACGTCTGGAATGGTCATCCCTTTAATAGGATTATCCTTGTTCACATAAACGGCCAGTGCATCAATCGAAACACGAATTGCCGTTGGCTTATAACCATATTTCTTTTCAAAGGCTTCAATTTCCTTTGATTTCATTTTGCGGCTCATAGGACCGAGATTAGAAGTCCCTTCAGTCAATGCAGGAGGCGCAGTTGAAGAACCCGCCGCTTGTATCTGTACATTAACATTAGGATAAATGCGCTTAAATTCTTCTGCCCACAAGGTCATGAGATTAGCCAGCGTATCTGAACCCACACTACTAAGATTTCCTGATACACCACTAGTACGGGTATAGTCAGTCAGCCCAGCATCAACCTTGCTTTGGGCCTGCGCCTGTCCTGCAACCAGTGCGGATGCGAAGACCAGCGAGGTAATTAGTTGTTTATGAAACATATAGAATTTCTCCTCGAAATATTTTTGTAACAAAAAACAAGTTTAAATAGCTAATATGACAGCCAGATGAATGCTGTGTGACAGTATTGTGACAACCGAAAACTGTCACGATCAGAATATGAGTCCGTACTAGCCGCTCAGGCTGGTAGGTGCCGGTGGCATGATATCGCTTTTCTCTACCAGGATATCTTCCGGAAAGTCACAGATAAAAGCACTGCCCCGACCAATTTCACTATCAATGCGTAAATTAGCCTGATGCCGTTTCAAGGCACGGGTAACAATGGCCAGACCCAGACCCGAGCCGCCAGTATGACGTGAGCGAGCCACATCAACCCGGTAGAAACGTTCCGTCAGGCGCTCAACGTGATAAGGCGCAATGCCGATACCGGTATCATTGACTTCAAAATGTGCACCACTGTCATCTCGATACCAGCTTACGCGAATCGCACCACCAGCCGGAGTATAATTGATTGCGTTCACCATTAAATTAGTAAACACACTGTCAAGTTCTTTCGAATCGCCGCGCAGGAAGAGTTCACTATCCACTTCAACCACAAAAGTATGATTACTATCACCACTAAGTATCTGTGCTTCTTCCTGCAGGCTACTCAGCATTTGCGGTACATTTACTACTTCATTGCGCGGACCAATTTTTTCATTATCAACATTCGATAGCGTGGTCAAATCATCTGTAAGCTGACGCATCCGAATCGCCTGCTGCTGCATGACTCTAAAAGTATGTTGCAGCCGTTCAGAATCCATACCATCCATATCATCCAGCAGGTTTTCCAAATAGCCGTTAATCACGGTTAAGGGAGTACGCAGCTCATGAGAAATGTTGGCCACAAAGTCCCGCTGCATTTCCTCTACTCGCTTATTCAAGGTCACATCCCGTACCACCACCAGCTTCTGTCGATTTCCATAAGGTACGACCTTAAGCGAAAGGATCTTTTGTTCATCCACGGGAGAAGGGAAACGCACCGGCGTTTCGGTGTCCATTTTTCTTAAATAATCCATCACTTCCGGATTTCGTAACAGGTTGGTTAAGCGTCGTTCAACATCCTGTGGATACTTGAGCCCCAGTAGTTCATGGGCTTTGTCATTCCACCATTCAATTTCACCCTGTTCCCGCAGAACGATCACGCCCTCGGGCAGAGCCGCAGTGGATTCACGAAAACGACTCAACAACTTAACCAATTTTTTGTTGCGGCGTCGTTTGCGCTGCTGCATGTGATAAATTTCAGTGAAGATATGTCCCCACAGCCCTTGAGAAACGGGAGGAGAATATTTTTTGCCCTGTTCAAGCCAGCGTACCAGCTTAATCATATTCAGGAAATACCAGCCTAGACAGGCCAGCATAAAAATCAGCAGCGCGGTTTTGACATGACCCGCCACCACCCCAATCAGAATAGCAATCAGCCCCAGAACTAAAAATTGCCAGAACTCTTTTGCCACCATAGGAATTTTATACCTGCTTGGAGAATCGGTAGCCGGAGCCGCGAACGGTCTGCACATGTCGATCGTATTCAAAAGGCGCTAAGGCTTTGCGAAGGCGTCGAATATGTACATCCACAGTACGATCCTCAATATACACCTGATTACCCCAAACCTGATCCAGCAGCTGATCGCGGCTGAAAACCCGTTCCGGGTGAGTCATGAAAAAATGCAGCAAGCGAAACTCGGTTGGCCCCAGTTTCACGGTTTTGCCCTTAATATTAACTCGATGTCCGGCAGTATCAAGGCTAAGTCCCTCGATTACCACCATTTCATCTTCCTGACTCACTCCTGAACGCCGCAATAATGCCTTAATTCTTGCTACCAGCTCTTGAGTTGAAAAGGGTTTTGTAATGTAATCATCTGCCCCTACCGCAAAGCCTTTAATTTTGCTGGCCTCTTCACCGCGAGCAGTCAACATAATAATAGGAAGTTCCCGGGTAGCTTCCTCACGACGCAAACGACGGGCAAAATCAATACCGCTAATGCCCGGCAACATCCAGTCCAGCAACACCAAATCGGGACGTGACTGCGCAATCTGCTCGGTGGCCTCACGGGTGTCTTCGGCTTCCAGTACCTCGAAGCCAGCCCGAGCCAAAGTGAAGCCCAGCATTTCCCGAATTGCCAGTTCATCTTCAACCACTAAAACTCTAGGAGAGCTTTTTTCTGTCATCGTTTATCCTGTTTTTTCTATAATTGCAATTTTATGACATATTTATGTCTTGCGGTAACAGCGTCGTATTACACCCAGAAAGTATGACATTGATATGACAGTCCGCCACGATCGCATATTTATCTGTAACAATTCGAATAAAACGTGAATAATCACCTATTTGCGCTATGTTCCCCTACCAAATAATATTACTTTATATATAATTCAGAGCATATTTGCATCACTGTCAGAAGAATAATTAACCTTAAGATTACAGGGCCTCAAAGTGAAACAGTTACTATTCAGCATTGTGCTTATACTTATTTCCTCGTTCAGCCAGGCTGAGGATATTCAGTATGTCAGTGACCAACTCGTAATCACCCTACGTACCGGTCAGGGTAGCGCATTTCAAATTATTCGCACCTTGCCCAGCGGCACTCGGCTCAATATTATTGAAATTACCGATACCGGCTATGCCAAAGTCAGAACCGTGGATGGCACCGAAGGCTGGATTCGTTCTCAATATCTAAGCCCCGAACCCATCGCCAGTTTAAAACTCGCCAGTACTGAAACTAAGCTTGAAAAACTGAAGACTGAAAATATCAGCCTGCGGGAGGAAGTACAGAATCTGCGTAAACACCGCCGCGAGTTAGGCTCTGAAGGTAAAGATTTGCAGAACAAACTCAATACCGCTGAAACCGAGCTTGAACGGCTAAGCAAGGTGGCTGCCAAACCCATCCTGCTTGACAAAGAGAATCGTAAACTGCAACAACAGAATATTTCCCAGGAAAAAGAGCTGCAAATGATGGCGCAGGAAAATCAGGTACTTAAAGATCGTTCTCAGCGCGAATGGTTCATCGCAGGTGCCGGTGTCCTGCTTGGTGGCATGTTCCTGGGCTTACTGATTCCAAAGATTCGCTGGAGAAAGAAAAGTAACTGGTAAACTAAGGAGCAGGGAGCCGACAGTAAAATTATCCTGCGGCCTTAACTCCCCCTATTATTTTCCTGTTTCATTTTTCCAAACCGAAATAATTTCTGTAAGCTAGCCCTATGTGTACGCCCACCCTCCCCGATAGCAAAACCTTTGTCCGCTGGTTCCGGGACTCGGCCCCCTACATCAATGCCTTTCGCGGTCGCACCTTTGTCATTGCCTTTGGCGGTGAACTGCTGGCGGATGCCCAATTTTCAACTCTGGTGCACGATCTTGCCCTGCTCAACAGCCTGGGGGTCAAACTGGTACTGGTACATGGCTGTCGTCCGCAAATTGAAGTACGGCTGAAAAAACGCAAAGCCCGGCTGCATTACGTCAACGAGCTACGGGTAACCGATGATGAGGCACTTATCTGTGTGAAAGAAGCGGCTGGCTGTGTGCGGCAGGAAATTGAAGCCCTGCTCTCCATGGGGCTGACCAATTCACCCATGGCCGGTGCCTGTATTCGTGTCGTTTCCGGCAATTTTATCAGTGCACAACCACTGGGTGTGCGCGACGGTGTAGACTACCTGCATACCGGCGAAGTCCGGCGGGTGGATACCGCCGCTCTGCAAGGACTGCTGGATTCCAATGCCATTGCCCTGATTTCACCAACCGGTTATTCACCCAGTGGCGAAATTTTTAATCTCAGTGCCGAAGACGTTGCCACCACGGTAGCCGCTCAACTCAAGGCCAATAAATTAATTTATCTGATCGATGGCAAAGGGGTAACCGATAATCGCAACCGGCTGATACGTGAGCTCACCCTGGGTGATGCCGAACAGCGTTTGCAAGCAAAAAATAAATTCAGCCTGACACTTAAACGTTGCATAAAGGCTGCAATCAGCGCCTGCGATCAGGGGGTTACCCGCGCCCACCTTATTGACAGAAATATTGATGGCGCCTTGCTGCTGGAACTGTTTACCCGCGATGGTTGTGGCACCCTGCTGATGGCCGATCCCTTTGAAGATACCCGCCAGGCCTGTCTGGATGATATCGGCGGTATTCTTGAACTCATTAAGCCGCTGGAAGATGACGATATTCTGGTACGCCGCTCACGCGAAAAGCTGGAGATGGAAATTAATCACTTTACCGTGGTGGAACGCGATGGCGCTATTATTGCCTGCGCGGCAACCTATCCCTATATCAAGGAAAAAATCAGCGAGCTTGCCTGTCTGGCAGTACACCCCGACTATCGTGCACAAGGGCGTGGCGACTCACTCCTGACCTATGTCGAAAAACAGAGTCAGCAACTGGGCATTACCCTTCTGTTTGTACTCAGCACCCGCAGCTCACACTGGTTTCGCGAACATGGTTTCAAATCTGCAAGCCTGGACAAACTTCCGGTTAAACGGCAGGCTCTGTACAACTATCAGCGTAAAGCAAAAGTCTGCATCAAGGAGCTTGACTGATGGATACGGCAGTACAGGCAAAAGGTAAAATAAAAGCTCAAAAAGATTCAACCAGCATCCGTCCTTTTCTAAAATGGGCCGGAAATAAATACCGGATCATTGATAAAATAAAACCACTACTGCCCGAAGGCAAACGGCTGATAGAACCCTTCGCGGGTTCCGGCGCACTGTTTCTCAATAGCGACTATCCAGCCTATCTTCTCTGCGATACCAATGCTGATCTCATTCATCTCTACGAAATCATCAAGCAGGAAGGCCGGACTTTTATTCAATACTGTAAACGTTATTTTAATGGCAGCTACAATAATGCTGACAGCTACTATGCACAGCGTGAACAATTCAATCAAATTAACAACCGTCGAAAAAAAGCCGCATTATTTCTCTATCTCAACCGCCACGGTTATAATGGTCTCTGTCGCTATAATAAAAAAGGGGGCTACAACGTGCCCTTTGGCCGTTATACCCGCCCCTATTTTCCAGAAAAAGAAATGCTGTTTTTTCATCACAAAGCACAGTCAGCAAATTTTAAGGTATGTTCATTCGAAGAGTCATTCAAACTTGCTAATAAAGATGATGTTATCTATTGTGATCCACCTTATGCTCCGTTGTCTGACACCGCCAACTTTACCGACTACAGTGCAGGCGGCTTTGATCTCAGCCAACAATTAAAACTCGCTGAACTTGCTGAACAACACAGAAGCAATAAAGGTACTGTTTTAATTTCAAATCATGATACCGATTTCACCCGCAAGGCATACCAACAGGCGGATACACACCGGCACTTCAAAGTCCGACGTAATATTAGTTGCAAGGGTCAAAAAAGAAAAATGGCCGAGGAAGTCCTGGCTTTATATCGCAGCTAGTAAGATACTTACTTTAATCAGAATCCTGCTGTATTTAATTCCCGGCTTTAAAAACTATGATGTTAAATTTATTTAAAAAAAATGAAACGCTTAATGAAGACACCAGCGAATGGATATTCGACAGCTTTGCATGGGCCTTGCAAAATTTTGATCAGCGTGTTTTTTTTGATGAAACCATTCTGGTCATTCCGTCGAATAAACACTTCCCCGGAAGAGTGGATAGCATAGAGGGTATGGCCAGTCTTATTTTTGAACAGGTAAAGGAATACGCCGGCATGAAACACTGGCCTTGTCGCCTGCTTGATCAAAATCAGGCAGCGACTGCAGCCCCAACCATGAAAGTTTTAATTAATGGCAATATTCGCGGTAATCGTGAAATTGAACCTGATGCTGTTGCCGATGAACATAAATTATTAATTGCCTATAACTCGCATCAACTTAATAATCCAGAAGCCATGATTGCAAGTTATGCCCATACTCTGGCACATTATCTAGGTTCAATGGCGCAGCAGCCACCACCAGGCGGCGAAGAACTCTGGCCGCAAACAACCGAAGTTCTTGCTGTATTTATGGGCTTTGGAACTATGTTTGCAAATAGCGCATCCGTGTTCAGAGGTGGCTGTGGAAGTTGTCATAATCCCCTGGCAGAACGAACCGCGTTTTTATCACAAGATGAAATCACCTATGCACTGGCACTGTTTTGTGTGCTAAAAGAAATTCCGAATAAGGCCGCCCTGCCACATTTAAAAAAACATTTACGTTCAAGCTTTAAAAGTGCAGTTAAAGAAATCCAGCAGAAAAATATTGAGCTGGACAGATTACGAGCTGTGAAATAAATGTAACTACCCATGCATCGACACCTGGACTTATATACCCCGTAGAATGTGCTGAGTGAAAACGAAGTACATCGATCGCGCATATAGAGAATGATGCTGGCATTTTTTAAACTCAGAGAAAACCGTTATAAAAAAACAATCTTTTCTCTGCGTACCTTTGCGACCTCTGCGGTAAATATTTTTTTCCTTCTCCCGTCAAGGGAAGAATAACCTCGGAAAAGATTTATATCAAAGCGCCAGGGCCTTGGTGCGACCATAGCGAGGTTCTACGGTAATTCAGAAAATTATCATTTTAAAAACGCTCGCTCACGGATGCCCAACACTGCAAACGCATTGCGGCATGTATGTTCAGCAATGTATTCGGAATCTTCACCCCGTAGTTCGGCCAGTACGTTCAGGCAGTCAACAATATATTCAGGGCTGTTACGCTCACCGCGATGTTTAACATTAGGCATATCCGGAGCATCCGTTTCTAATACAATGGCCTCTAATGGCAATACCTGGGCTAAGGCTCGAATTTTTTTTGAACCTTTATATGTCAGGGTGCCACCAAAGCCGAGTTTGAAACCAAGATCAATAAACTGCTGAGCCTGCTGCAGGCTACCATTAAAGGCATGCACAAAGCCTCCGTATAGAGTGTGCTTACGTAATAATGACAACACCTGATCATGAGCCTTACGAATATGTAAAACGACAGGCAATTTAGCATTGGCGGCAATGCTTAATTGTGCGCTAAAAAATTCTACCTGCCGATCCCGATCAGGCTTCTCAATATAAAAATCCAGCCCTATTTCTCCTATCGAAACAGGAGTGTATTCTGCCACATAGTTTTCAAGTCGCTTGAGATCGGCTTGCCTGTGTTTCTTAATAAAGATGGGATGTAATCCCAATGCCGGGTATAAAAATTTATCCTGCGAGCACAAGGCAAGAAGACCATCCCAGCCTGCACGTTCAACGGCTGGAACAAGGATGTGCTCGATCCCGTTTTTACGGCAATTTTCTAATACCCGGTTACGATCAGGATCAAACTTCGGACTATCCAGATGACAATGAGTATCGAAAATAGACATGTGTTAATAGGGTAAATTTAACCCTTTAACTTTGCAAAGGCCTGCGCCATCGCAGAAACTGGTACATGACTGTCTTGCTGACGTTTTGGATTAGATTTGTTTTTATTTGATTTATTATCGGCAGACCGATGCGAAGACGGATTATTTTTCCCACTTGCCGGTTTACGCACGGCTTCATCGGTCAGGCGCATACTTAAGGCAATTCGTTTTCTTTGTGCATCAACCTCCAGTATTTTCACCTTGACCACTTCACCGGTTTTCACAACTTCACGGGGATCTTTAACAAATTTATCTGCAAGAACAGAAATATGAACCAGACCATCCTGATGCACGCCTATATCGACGAAGGCTCCAAAATTAGTCACATTAGTCACCACCCCTTCAAGAATCATGGACTCTTTTAAGTCACTTAATTTTTCCACTCCGTCTTTAAAACTGGCAGTTTTAAATTCCGGACGGGGATCACGTCCGGGTTTATCCAGTTCAGCGATAACATCCCGCACCGTGGGTTCACCAAAATGAACATCGGTATAATCGTTGGCCGCAAGCGATGACAGAAAACGACTATCGCCAATAACATCATCCAGTTTGCATTCGTTATGTTTTAGTATACGTTCTACCAGAGGATAGGTTTCTGGATGTACTGCAGAGGCATCAAGAGGATTATCACCGTTAGCAATACGCATAAAACCAGCGGCCTGTTCATAGGCTTTGGGACCGAGACGTGAAACCTTTAAAAGATCTTTGCGGTTTTTAAAAGCACCATGTTGCTCACGATAATTAACGATATTCGCAGCCAGAGTTTCACTTAATCCGGCAACATTCGCCAGCAATGGGACCGAAGCCGTATTCACTTCGACGCCCACGGCATTCACGCAATCTTCAACTATTGCATCCAGTTTTCGGGAAAGTCGACCCTGGTTGACATCATGCTGATACTGACCCACACCAATAGAACGCGGTTCAATCTTTACCAACTCGGCCAGTGGATCCTGTAAGCGTCGAGCAATCGACACCGCTCCACGCAGGGTGACATCAAGATCAGGAAACTCTTTTGCCGCATAAGCAGATGCCGAGTACACCGAAGCCCCGGCTTCACTGACCACCAGACTCGCCAGTTTTAAATCCGGATGTTTACTGATCAGTTCTTTTGTTAATCTATCCGTTTCTCTTGAAGCAGTGCCGTTACCAATGCTGATCAATTCTACCTGATGTTGCTTACATAACTTTGCCAGGGTATGAATCGATCCGTCCCACTGTCTTTTAGGGGCATGTGGATAAATCGTGTCCTGCTCCAGTAATTTCCCGGTTTTATCCACCACCACAACTTTAACCCCGGTACGCAACCCCGGATCCAGTCCCAATGTTGTACGCGCACCGGCCGGTGCGGCCAGCAGCAGATCACGCATATTTTCACCGAACACACGAATGGCTTCTTCTTCCGCCTGTTCACGCAGACGTAAATTTAATTCTGTTTCCAGTTGCATGGAAAGTTTGATCCGCCATGCCCAACGGGCACAGTCGCGCAACCAGCTATCTGCAGGACGATTTTCATTACGTAAGCCAAAGTGCTGGACAACAAGGTTGTCGCAGTAACCCATCGTATTAATATCATCCAGTTCATCCTGCCCCTCGACGATCAGCTTCAAACGTAACATCCCTTCACTACGACCTCGGAACATGGCAAGGGCACGATGCGAAGGGATCTTTTTCAGCGCCTCACGAAAATCAAAATAGTCTGAAAATTTACTACCTGCCTGTTCCTGCCCCTTGACCATGAGTGAGGTCATAATGCCTTTGTCCCAGACATATTCACGCAATGCTCCAACTAGATCAGCCTTATCCGCAGCCCGATCCATAAATATCTGGCGAGCACCATCTAATACCGTTGTCACATCAGCAAAGCCAGCTTCAGGGTTAAGATAGTCCCCACTAAGCATTTCTGGTTGCTGTTGCGAATTTTCCAATAAACTATCCAGTAAGGCTTCCAGCCCGGCTTCCCGGGCAATCTGCGCTTTTGTGCGTCGCTTTTGTTTGAATGGAGCATAAAGATCTTCCAGCCGGGTTTTGCTGTCTGCGGCTAATAGACTTTGTTTTAATTCATCGGTCAGTTTGCCCTGCTCTTCTATATTTTTCAGCACCACCCCTCGACGCTCTTCCAATTCGCGTAAATAGCCGAGTCGTTCTTCTAATGTGCGTAGCTGGGTATCATCCAGCCCGCCGGTAACTTCTTTACGGTAACGGGAAATAAAGGGCACGGTGGCACCTTCATCGAGTAAAGTCACAGCCGCATTGACCTGTTGAACTTTGGCCGATAATTCATCGGCAATGATTTCAAATATATTCATTAAACAATTTTTCCCTAAAATTTATAAACTATCTGTTGGGTTTCATTTCATAAAGCCCAAGCTACATATATTAATATGAATTGCAGGTTGGGCTAAGCAGCGCGAGGCCCAACAAAATATACCCGCTTAAGTTAAGCCTCGGGCAAGATCGTTTTTAATATCCTCGATATCTTCCAGCCCCACCGCAATGCGGATTAAGCCTTCACTGATTCCCGCTTCTGCCCGCTCTTCATCAGTCAGGCGACCATGTGTCGTGGTAGCCGGGTGAGTAATGGTGGTCTTGGCATCACCGAGATTAGCCGTGATCGATAACAGGCGCGTCGCATCAATGACTTTCCATGCGGCTTCTCTGCCGCCGTTAACTTCAAAAGACAGCACCCCACCGAAATCACTTTGCTGTACACAGGCCAGTTCATACTGCGGATGACTTTCCAAACCTGGAAAGTGTACCGCCGCAACATTTTCATGTTGTTGTAAAAACTGTGCCAGCAACAATGCACTACGACTGTGTGCCTGCATGCGAATGCTTAGTGTTTCCAGACCTTTAAGAAACACCCAGGCATTAAATGGGCTCATGGTTGGCCCAGCAGTACGCAAAAAGCCAAATACTTTTTCACCCACTAATTCTTTATTACCGACCACCGCTCCACCGATACAGCGTCCCTGTCCATCAATATATTTAGTCGCTGAATGAATCACAATGTCCGCACCCAACTTTAACGGCTGTTGCAGTACCGGGGTACAAAGACAATTATCCACGACCAATAAACAATCATGCTCATGTGCTAATGCTGCCAGTGCCACAATATCGGCAACTTCGGTTAAGGGGTTGGACGGTGTTTCCAGAAACAATAAACGTGTGTTCGGTTTAATAGCTTTACGCCATGCATCCAGATCAGTCAGTGCTACATAACTGGTCTGCACGCCAAACGGTGTCATGAATTTATTAAATAAAATAACACTGGTGCCAAAAATAGCATTGGAAGATACAATGTGATCGCCGCTCTGCAACAGACCCATGCAGGCGCTTAAGATTGCCGCCATCCCGGAAGATGTTGCCACACAGGACTCACCGCCTTCCATAACCGCAAGACGCTGCTCGAAGGTACGCACGGTCGGGTTGGTGAAGCGCGAATAAATATTTCCCGGCTCATCGCCATTAAAGCGCGCAGCGGCCTGTGCCGCACTGTCAAACACATAACTGGAAGTCGGGAAAATAGGTTCGGCGTGTTCGTGCTCAGCGGTTCGCTGCTGTCCAGCACGCACCGCCAATGTAGCAACCGCCCAGTCATTCTCTTCATCATGCATAGTCTTTACTCCGCAATTCAAGGATTTCAACAACACTCAAAACACGGACATAAAAAAACCCGCCTTGAGTGACCAAAGCGGGTTATTTGTTCTGCCCTCGCTTTAGCCGTATTTTTAATGCGCCCGCAAGCTGATTTTCAAATCGGCGCAGGGAAAGAGTAAGCAATTCATGACTGACTGTCAACAAGCCCAAAACTCTCCCGCCTACAGGCTGATTAAACGCTATTGTGAATTTCCATTACTTCATTATCCTTGTCGATATTTTTGCGAACATCATCGTTGCGTAAAGCTTCAATGCGTGCAAGATAAGTCTGATCAATATCACCGGTAACATATACACCATTAAACACCGCAGTATCAAATTGTTTAATACCTTTAACTTTTTTACTGACCGCTTTAACCAGATCGTCAAGATCCTGGTAAATCAACCAGTCAGCACCAATGACCTTAGCTATTTCTTCGTCATTGCGACCATGGCCAATCAACTCATGTGCGGCAGGCATATCGATGCCGTATACATTTGGGTAACGTACCGGTGGCGCAGCGGAGGCAAAATATACTTTTTTCGCTCCCGAATCACGCGCCATCTGAATGATTTGTTTTGAGGTCGTGCCACGAACAATTGAGTCATCCACCAAAAGTACATTTTTGCCCCGGAATTCAAGCTCAATAGGATTCAATTTTTGACGAACCGACTTTTTACGCTCAGTTTGACCCGGCATAATAAAGGTACGGCCAATATAACGATTCTTGATAAAACCTTCGCTGTAGTTAATACCCAGAGCATAAGACAATTGCAGTGCCGCCGTACGACTGGTATCCGGGATGGGCAGGACCACATCGATGTCATGATTGGGTTTCAGGCGTTGTATTTTTGCAGCCAGATAATCACCCATACGCATTCGTGCTTTATAGACTGAGATGCCATCAATCATGGAATCCGGACGGGCAAAGTAAACGTGTTCAAAAATGCAGGGATTAAGCTGCGGATTCTCAGCACACTGTTGTGCATGCAGCTTACCATCCATATCAATAAACACCGCTTCACCCGGTGCCACATCACGCAGTAATTCATAGCCAATAATGCCCAGTGCCACACTTTCTGAGACCACGGCATGCTCCTTGCCTTGTTCCGTATTACGCACGCCTACCGCCAATGGGCGTATGCCATGGGGATCACGAAAGGCAAGAATGCCGCGCCCGGTGATCATCGTCACCACGGCATAAGCACCCCGGCAACGTTTATGCAAAGCCGCAACCGCTTTAAAAGCATCTTTAGCGCGGAGTTTTATCTTGCTGGAAGAATCCAGCTCATGCGCCAGTACATTTAATAAAATTTCAGAATCTGAGTCGGTATTGATGTGGCGACGATCCTGAGCAAATAGTTCGCGTTTAAGTTCTTGCGCATTGGTCAAATTACCATTGTGCGCCAGAGCAATGCCAAAGGGTGAATTCACATAAAAAGGTTGCGCCTCAGCGGAAGTAAAACAACCCGCTGTTGGATAACGCACATGACCAATACCGATATTACCTTTTAGACGTATCATGTGACGAGTGTGAAAAACATCACGTACCAGGCCATTATCTTTACGCATATGCATGCGATCCTGATCACAGGTAATGATGCCTGCGGCATCCTGTCCCCGATGTTGCAGCATGGTCAGGCCATCATACAAAGCCTGATTAACCGGAGTTTTAGCGACAATACCGATGATCCCACACATGCTTGATTCCTCAGATAAAAATCTTTTAACTACTAAAAATGAAAATTACCGGCCACACTGTCCGGTAGAAAATCCTGCATCAACACGGCCACCGCCTGAAAACGGAACAACAGTGCAGATTCCTGCCACATCGGTTCCTTCGGCAAGGCCGTCAGTCCGGATAAAAGCACCAATACCGAGACTAGTAACACACCACGCAGGAAACCAAAAACAACGCCAAGGAAACGATCGGTTCCACTTAGCCCGGTACGCTGAACCAGACGTACAGCAAAAAAATTAATCGCGGTGGAAATAATCAACGAGATCACAAACAGAGCAACAAAAGCAATAATAAGACGGAATGAGGAATTTTCAATACTGGAACCCAATAATTCCGAGAGGCCACCGGAAAAGGTGAGTGACACCCAAAACGACAATACCCAGCCGACCAGTGACAGGGCCTCTTTCACGAAGCCGCGAATCAGACTGATAAATGAGGATATTAATAAGACCCCTAATATTACATAGTCAACGCCAATCATTGATATCTTTTTCTCAAAATAACCAACCGATTCATTACCTGCATTTACGGGTGCTTAACCACCAGCCCTTTCATATTCTGCTTCACCAGAAGCTTATCACGCACCTGCTCAGCCCCGGTTCGATTAACATAGGGCCCCAGTCTAACCCGATAAATAAGCGCATCAGAACTGCGCAGGGCTTCGACAAAAGCTTTGTATTTTTGTTTACGTAATTTATCACGCAAATTAAGCGCATTGTTTTTCTGTTTAAAGCTACCGACCTGTACTGCCCAGGCCAGTGTTGTCGGTGCAACGGAAGCCGTTTTCTTTTTAGCCACTGGGGGCTTTGCCGTGACCGTGGCTGATTTGTCTCCACTCACTGTACCAGCCTTACCCGTTTCTTTCTGAACCGGTTTCTGCACGACCCGTTTTTTTCTGGGCTTTTTTTCCACAACGTTTTTTTCAGATGCGGGTGTTATATTTACCGGACTTAACGCCGCTGAGCGTTCATCAACCGGAATCCGAATCTGTGCCAGTGGCTTTTCTGCAACGTTAGCTGAATCCAGTGTACGGTCATCTGTATCAAATTCGATCTGGCGAATATTTTCAATCTCGGCGGGTCTGGCGGGAATGCTGCTACCATTAACAATGAAGTCCTGCTCGCGTTCCCCATTGAGAATCATGGGGATAAAAATCACCCCCAGCGCAACCAGCACAATGGCACCTACCAGCCGTTGTTTAAGTCGGGATTGCTGCTCCACCTGATTTTCCAAATTCCCAGCCTGTACCGTGCTTAAATTAAAACACTATTATATTCGTTGCCCGTGTGTCTGCGCTACTGCCATGACCTCGGAAACGGTATAAAAAGAACCAAATACAACAATACGATCGCCCGCTTGTGCTGATTTCTCAAGCACCGTCCAGGCATCGGCTGCCGAAGTCTGCAAACTCACCGATGTCGCTCCCAGGCCAAGGATAATATCCTTAAGTTTTTCCGGTTTTTCACTGCGTGGGGTATCCAGTGAAATCACATACCAGTCGTCAATATATGAATGTATATGCTTCAGTGCTGACACGCTATCTTTGTCTGCCAGCATACCTAAAACAGCCCGAGTGCGTCCCGGAGGCTCCGCTGTCGCCAGCATATTTGCCAGTTGCAGCATGCTATCCGGGTTATGCGCCACATCATAAATCCAGCTTACTGTCGCGGCCGTTTGCCCTGCTAACAATTGAGTGACCGCTTGAAAACGCCCCGGCAAGCAGGCATCCAGCAAACCCGAACGCATAGCTGCGGCCGACACAGGCAGACGTGCCTGCAAACATTCAAGCACCATCATCACCCCGGCCGCATTGCGATACTGATGCACACCACGCAAACAGGGGTGGGGTAGATCCCGCATTTTGCCCGCATGCAAGTGCCAGCACCAGCCGTCGGGTTTAATCTCAAAATCAAATTCTTTACCCAGGCAATGAAGCGGAGAACCCAGATTAGCGGCATGCTGAATAATAGAACGAGGCACATCCGCATCACTGCAGACCACAGGATGACCCCGGCGCAGTATTCCTGCTTTCTCAAAACCAATAGCTTCACGATCATGACCCAGCCATTCGGTGTGATCCAGACCAATGGCGGTGAGTAAGGCCACATCTGCGTCAATAATATTCACCGCATCCAGCCGTCCGCCTAGCCCCACTTCCAGCAGCACGACATCCAGCGACGGCAGCATAAAAATATCCAGCGCGGCTAATGTACCGAATTCAAAATAGGTCAGGGATATTTCCGCACGCGCGGCATCGATACGCTCAAAAGCAGCAGCAATCTCTTCATCGGTAACTTCTTCGCCGTTAACACGAATACGTTCGTTGTAACGCAGCAGGTGGGGAGAGCTATAGGCTCCAACCCGATAACCATCGGCCAGATAAGTGGACTCCAGCATACGCAGGCTGGAACCCTTGCCGTTGGTACCCGCAAGAGTAATGACTGGGCAGGGAAAGACGTGGGAGGAGTGCATACGTTTGAAGACGGCGGCCACACGCTCAAGACCCAGCTCGATTTCTGTCGGGTGCAGGGTTTCCTGCCAGTCTAACCAGTCCTGCAGGGTATTAAAACGGGCAGACATGACCGGGGAATCTGTTAATTAATCGTATCAACCAGTTCAGCACAAATAGCCTATGCCTCAAGCGGCAGGCTGGTGGGTCATAATAGAAAGCAAGCTGGCTACTTTGTCGCGCATGTCGCGGCGATCCACAATCATATCAATCGCGCCATGATCCAGCAGGAATTCACTGCGCTGAAAGCCTTCCGGCAGGGTTTCACGCACGGTCTGTTCAATCACCCGCGGCCCGGCAAAGCCGATCAGCGCCTTCGGCTCAGCGATATTAACATCACCCAACATGGCCAGACTCGCGGATACACCGCCCATGGTGGGATCGGTCAGAACTGAAATAAAAGGAATCCCACGCTTATTCATACGCGCAATCACGGCACTGGTTTTGGCCATTTGCATCAGAGAGAACAGCGCTTCCTGCATGCGTGCACCGCCACTGGATGAAAAACAAATCAAGGGAATATTCTGTTCGAGACAGATGTTGGCGGCACGCACAAAGCGCTCGCCTACCACCGAGCCCATCGACCCCCCCATAAATTTAAATTCAAACGCCGCAGCGACCACGGCGATACCTTTAACCTTGCCTTTAATCGCCACTAAGGCATCACTTTCATCGGTATTTTTCTGTGCTTGAGCAATACGATCTTTGTATTTTTTCAAATCTTTGAACTTCAGAGCATCAACAGGCTTAAGATTTGCGCCAATTTCCTCCTGCCCGCCTTCATCCAAAAACCGGTCAAGACGGAATCGGGCACTGATGCGCATGTGATGATCACACTTGGGACAGACACTGTAATTACGTTCCATTTCGGCACGATAGAGTACGGCATTGCAGGAATTGCATTTACTCCACAGCCCTTCCGGCACATTCTTTTTGGTACTGCCTTCGGTACGAATGCGTGAGGGTAATAATTTACTAAACCAATTCATAAAAATACCTGGGTACGCCTGAGTGCGTACAAAATCTAAACCGGATGCGCCCGCAGGCACATCGACATTCATTCAATTTTAATCTGCATCCATCGCGCTACGCATCTCTGCGAGTAATGCCGCAACTGCACTATTGATATCCTCAGCAGAATTTGCATTGTCTTCTATTCTGCGTACCAACGCACTACCCACGACAACGGCGTCGGCGATACTGGCAATGCTGGCGGCCGAAGCAGCATCCTTGATGCCAAAGCCTACCCCAATCGGTAAATCCGTTTGCACCCGGATTTTAGCAACCTGTTGCTTCACACCAGCCACATCTAAATGACCCGCCCCGGTCACCCCTTTCAGGGAAACATAGTAGATAAAGCCACGACCCAACTCGGTAATTGCCTTGATGCGTGCCTCATCGGTGGTGGGAGCAATCAGGAATATCATATCCAGATCATGTGAATATAGTGCCGATAATAAATTCTCCGCTTCCTCGGGTGGCATGTCTACCAGCAACACGGCATCCACCCCAGCCGCCTGTGCCTGCTGAGCAAAGTTCTCATAACCCTTGACCTCAACTGGATTCAGATAGCCCATCAGCACCACCGGTGTGTCGGCATCGGCCTTGCGAAAAGTTCGCACCATCTCCAGCACATCGTCCAGTGAAACCTCATATTTCAATGCCCGTTCCATTGCCCGCTGAATCACCGGCCCTTCAGCCATGGGATCAGAAAACGGCACCCCCAGTTCAATGATATTTGCACCCGCTTCCACCATCGCATGCATCAATGGCACGGTGACGCTGGGCTCAGGATCGCCAGCAGTAACATAGGGAATGAGAGCTTTAATGCCGGCACCGCGTAATTTTTCAAAACAACCCGCCAGACGACTCATAAGCTGATTCCCTCATGCTCGGCAACCGTATGAATATCTTTATCACCCCGCCCGGATAAATTCACAATAATAATTTGATCCTTGCGCATAGTCGGTGCAAGTTTGGTGGCATAAGCCAGCGCATGACTGGATTCCAGTGCGGGAATAATGCCTTCAATGCGAGTGAGATCATGGAAGCCCTGCAGGGCTTCGTTATCATCAATCGCCACATAATTTGCCCGGCCAGTGTCTTTCAGCCAGGCATGTTCAGGGCCAACACCGGGGTAGTCCAGCCCGGCGGAAATAGAATGGGTGTGAATGATCTGACCGTGTTCATCTTCCATTAAGTAGGTACGATTGCCATGCAGGACTCCCGGCTGACCCGCACACAGAGGTGCGGCATGATGACCTGTTTCCAGACCGTCGCCCGCCGCCTCAACGCCATAGATGACCACATCCTTATCATCAATAAAGGGATGAAACAAGCCGATCGCATTCGAGCCACCGCCCACACAGGCGATCAGCGCATCTGGCAATCGGCCTTCCTGTTCCATAATCTGGCTACGGGCTTCGCGACCGATAATCGTCTGAAAGTCACGCACCATCACCGGATAGGGGTGCGGACCGGCAACCGTGCCAATAATATAAAAAGTGTTGTCGATGTTGGTGACCCAGTCACGCATGGCTTCGTTGAGCGCATCCTTCAAGGTGCGCGAGCCGGATTCCACCGGCACCACCGTCGCCCCCAGTAATTTCATCCGGAATACATTCATCGCCTGACGCTGAATATCTTCCGCGCCCATGTAAACCACACACTCAATACCAAGGCGAGCTGCAACCGTGGCACTGGCAACCCCATGCTGACCGGCTCCGGTTTCAGCGATAATCCGCGTCTTACCCATACGCTTGGCCAATAGCGCCTGACCCACGGTATTATTAACCTTATGCGCACCGGTATGATTTAAATCTTCGCGTTTTAAATAAATTCGTGCTCCGCCCAGTTTCTTGCTCCAACGTTCGGCAAAATATAACGGACTGGGGCGACCCACATATTGCTGTAACTCGTAGTCCAGCTCAGCCAGGAAATCGGGATCCTGCATATATTTTTCATAGGCCTCACGCAACTCTGCCAGCGGGCCCATCAGGGTTTCAGCCACGAACAGACCACCATAAACACCGAAGTGTCCGCCTTCATCCGGCATTTGATATTTGCCTGAGTTATTCTTTACTGCTTGCAAAACGACTTACCTCGTTAATAAATGCTGCCATTTTCTGCTGATCTTTGATGCCCTTTTCTGCTTCAACACCACCGCTGACATCCACGGCATAGGGCTGCACCGTCTCAACGGCTGCTCGCACATTGCCTGGATTCAGTCCACCGGCCAGAATCAGAGGCTGATCCAGCTTTGGTATGCGCGTCCAGTCAAATGTCTGCCCGGTTCCGCCCGGCACACCTGGCTGAAAGCTGTCCAGCAATATACCCGATGCAGTTTTATACTGCCGGGCTTGCAGCTCAATGTCTGCCCCCTCTTCCATGCGCAGGGCCTTTATATAGGGGCGGCCAAAACGGCAACATTCCGTTTCAGGCTCATCACCATGAAACTGTAATAAATCTAATGGAACCTGTTTGAGTAAAGCTCGAATCGTCGCCTCCGCTTCATTCACAAACAAGCCAACCGTGGTAACAAAGGGTGGCAATGCAGCAATAATAAGCTGTGCCTGCTCCATCGTTAATGCGCGGGGGCTAGGTGGATAAAAAACCAGCCCCAGTGCATCCGCCCCCAGACTCACTGCAGTGAGTGCATCTCCAAGCCGGGTTATCCCACATATTTTAATACGAGTCCGCAATGAAAGCCGCCAGGGACAAAAGTCGGGAGCTTAACAGCTCAGGACAAAAAGTGAAAGCTGGAGAAAATAGTGAGAAGTGGATTCTTTTTGTTTAACAGGGACTTAAACAAAAAAACCCGCCAGAGTGGCGGGTTTTAAATTTAAAAACTTAAAGTGTTCTTAAACAGTCTTCTTTCTTTTTGCAATACCGGCCAGACCCAGAAGTGCAGAGCCAAACAACCAGACAGCGGCAGGAACAGGAACAGCCGATACTTCACCAAGCTTGGCCGTGAGGCTGCCTGCGGTAAAGACACTACCCAGAGCAATCGGACCGGTTGCACTGCGGAATGCGCCTTCAATTCTGCCGGCGAAAATGCCTCCAGCCATATCACCACCGGTATAAGTCAAATCAGCGGAGAAGTTACCCATGCCGGCGAATAGCGGGCTGGCATCGCCCAAATCAACCAGGGTCAGATTTGAAAAGCTGGCAGTCAAAGTAACATCATTACCAACGCTCAGTGTGCCCATACCAGAAATATCTGAAGTCAGGGAAAAATTCTGATCAGTGAAATCATAAACCACTGTGTCGTCACTATTTATAATAGTGATAGCGGTAGCATCCATAGTCAGGCCGGAAGCCGTACTAATAATACCCACATCAGTTATCAAACTAGTACTCAGCTGTTGAATATCCAGTGCTGGATATACAACAGCTGCATTGGCAGCAGCTGTAAATGTCAGACCCGCAACAATGGGTAGCGCTGTTTTAATTATTTTGTTCCAAATCTTCATCTTATTCTCCTCTCCACCTGCATTATAAAATTTAATCGTTCGCTTTATTACTTTATATATTGAATTTTAATTTAACCGATAATTATTTAAATATTATTACCAAACTGCTGTCTGGCTTTCTTCCGGGTTGCAATCATCATCAAGCCCAGTCCAAGTACAAATAGAACCAGCATTCCAGGCTCGGGAACGGATACTGAACCCTGAGAAGTCAAATTGCCATCAATCAAACCGGAGAAACTCTGTTCAAACATGCCCAGACCAAAGACTGTGGTTAAATTTAATTCCAGTGCAAATAAATCAGAAGTCGTTGCGAAGTCGCCCAGAAGAGAGCCACCTGTCGCATTAAACATGCCGACTAAAATACCCATATCAGAGCCATTAGCCCCACCCATCTGTAGGCCACTCAGCTCGCCTTCCAATAACAGGGTAGAATCACCGCCGTAAATACTGATATCAGAAATACCCGCAATCCCCGTGAACTCACCCACAGTGAAGTCAGCCGTTGATGTCGCTGAACTCAACAGTGCATTTAACTGAAAGCTACTTCCTGCCAAAACTGGTGCAGAGCTAGTTTCATAAGCACCTGTTAAACCACCCTGTATGCCAAACTGATCTGAGGTAGAGTCAAAAAACATACCACCATCAAAAGAAAGCATTGGGTAGGCAGAAACACTGCCTGCGAATAAAGCCACACCAAGAATGGCAAGGCTTTTTTTAATTAGGTTTCTCATAGACATAAGCTGTCTCCCTATAAATTTCTAGTTTATTAATTCCATGTAATTATAATAATCTGCTGTTCTACTAAGATATAGCTAATTAGTAGTAAGTAAGATTATGCTGTATATATAGTAGAACTGAGCAATTTTTATGCCCAAACCATATTTTCATGCAAATACAATGACTTAGTTCCATTTTAAAATTTCCACTTTTTTTGTGTGTAAATATTGGCGACAAACCTCTGTATATTAATTTGCATAAAAAATACTAAGATACTGATAAATATGATTTTATATATTTGTGGCTCCAGTTTTGGAAAAATATATAGTGTAAAAATAACCGACATACTAGCAACGGCATTATTACTATATTTAGAGCCTGGCTGTTTTAACGCAGACATGCATAAATTTTAGACAAAAAAAACCCACCTAACGGTGGGTTCAAAGAGATAGTTACGATATGTCGAGAAAGATAATCGCATAGACATGATTCGTTGCAATTGACCTGGATCAATCCCGATCCACTTTCCACCAAATCTTCAGCTATAAGCGGGTAATAAGCCACTCTCCGGTAAATTAAACTCATCACTATAAGCCACACTCACCAAATATAATCCTGCCGCTCGTGCCGTAACCCCACCTTTTTTACGATCCCGAAATTCCAGGACTTCCTTCGTCCATTCGACTGGCCTCTCGCCACTGCCGATGGTCATCAACACCCCCGCTATATTACGAACCATATGATGCAAAAAAGCATTTGCGCAGACATCAAGGTAAATAAATTCGCCCCTGCCACTAACATCCACCCGATGCATGGTCCGAACGGGAGATTTAGCCTGACAGGCCTGTGCCCGATATGAGGTGAAATCGTGTTCCCCCACCAGATACTGTGCGGCGGTAGCCATGCGTATCACATCCAGCGGCTGATGTTGCCAGACCACTTTACCCGCAAGGTATGCCGACCGGATGGGACGATTCAAAATAATGTACCGATAACAACGTCGCTGAGCCAGAAAGCGCGCATGAAAGTGATCAGCCACCGGTTTCACCCAGCTCAGGCAAATACTCTCGGCCAGATGTGTATTCGTGCCTCGAACCCAGGAATAATCACTTCGTGTTGCAGTCGTGTCAAAATGAATAACCTGATTCGCTGCATGTACCCCGGTATCTGTACGCCCAGCACAAACCACACGAACAGGATGGTCGGCCACTTTTGATAGCGCCTTTTCAACTTCTTCCTGTACTGTTCTCACGCCCACCTGAGTTTGCCAACCACAATAGGGTCGACCATCATATTCAACGCCTGCTGCAATTCTCATCTATTTACTAATCCTGAAACCTCGCCATTTTTCATTCGTGCAGCCGGTAAATTTCAGCCGCCAGTGCAAACAGTATATACAGGCTTAAAGGGAAACCCCACTGCCACAATGCAGGCGGCCCAGGGTGGTCAAAAATGTATTCTTTACCGGCTTCTTCTTTGGCTCGACATAAAACATGTTGATAGTAATATTGCATTGAACTCCTGGCCTGATAATAAAATCGCTGATAGAAACGATTTCCAGCGCCTTCCTTATTTTTAATTTCATTCCTGTATCGCGGTTCAGCAGAGAGTGAGCCCACAGCCTCCAGTCCCATCGAGAGTCTCAGCACCAGTGTGTTGCGATCCAGTCCCAGACAGGAGACAGGAAGTGCCAGCCAGTAAATTGCTGCCATCAACTGCTTTTGATCCAGACTGGCCAGCAAATAGCTCACTGCGAAGATGATCAATAACAGAGAAGTAATGCGTTCCAGTCCTAAAACCACGCCAACAGGAACATCCACATATAAGTAGGCAGAATCCGTTGACAGCGGTGAATCCGGTGTCATCCAGAAATAAAGAACAAATATTGAAAGAAAAAACCAGCGCAAGCGTGACAGCATGGTCAACGCAGGCTTAAAGAAATGAACACTAGAAAAAACTAAAAACAGGGCGGTCAGTCCAAACCCCAAAAACAACTGTCCCGCATTCGCGCGGGACAAGCAGGCCACAAAGACCAGAAAACAAATTATCCGGATAACCGGATGCACCTGAATGTACTCAGGCAATCTGCTGAATTAACTGCTGTGCTTCCTGTTTCTGATTGTCATCACCTTCATCCAGCACTTCATCCAGGATACTGCGTGCACCCTCTGGATCACCCATATCAATGTAGGCGCGAGCAAGATCTAGCTTGGTTCCCACTTCATCACCACCGGCGGCAAGATCCAGATCAGCCGCATCAGAAGCTTCTTCAACATCCAGGGTTAAATCTGCAGCCGTATCTTCACCATCCATTGCATCAAAGTCCAGACTGTCGCCCAAATCAATGGCCATGGTTTCATCATTTGTGTCACCGACCGCACTATCAACGACTGAACTGTCATCCAGATTCAAATCAATCGCAGTATCATCATTTTCTCCCACTGCGATGTCAGCATCATCCAGGTTAATAACCATTGTTTGATCGGTTTCTTCTCCACCATCTACCTCAACCGTATCGCTGGAGCCATCATCAAGGTTTAATGAAAACTCAAGGTCATCCACCGCATCCTGGGTTTCATTCAGTGCAGTGGCATCATCTACTGATAAGTCAGTTGCCGTTTCATCACCACTATCAAGCTCTAAATCCAGTGCTTCAACATCAGCCGTGCCAGTAGCCGGTGAATCATCCACGTCAAGATTGAAATCCAGTCCGGTATCTTCATTGGGCATTTCCATTTCGGCTGTTGGCTGTTCACTTGACTCGGCATCTGAGCTACCGCTATCCAGATCCAGATTGAAATCTATACCACTGTTTTCAGTGGCCGCCTGTTCATCAATTGCCAAATCTGATTCAGCCGTTTCCCGATTAGCTTCGGCAACCTCAGGTTCCAGTTCATCACCCAGATCCAGATTGAAATCCAGTTCACTTGTTTCTTCTTTTTCAGGTTCCAGATCTTCGGCCTGGAAGACCCCAGTTTCCAGGCCAATATCCATAACCTGACTATCGGATAAATTAACCCCGGGATCTTCGACAAGCGGCTCGCCAGTTGTTGCAGGTGCAACAACATCACCGGTAAACAGAGGATTATTAGGCGCTAACGCAATCCCCATTGCTAACACTTTTTCCCACATGGAATCAGTGTTTGCACTTTCACCCAGACTGGCATAAAAATCCTCTGCTGTTGATTCAAAGGATGCCTGATTTTTGGTTGCGCTATAAAGCTCCAGCAATTTGAGTTTAAGTTCCTTGCGCGAAGGATCATTTTCCAGCGCTTCGGCCAAACGTTCTTCGGCCGCTTCATAACGGCCATAGGCCATAAAGACATCCGCTTCAGTCAGAGGATCAACCTCGCTGTCTTCAGCCTGTATCGCTCCCGCTCCGCTGACGGCAAAATCACTAAGGAAAGAAGATTCCTCTTCTCTGGCTTCGGTCTGATCGGCTGGCGCGGCAGCCGGTTCACCGGTAAGAATACTTTCCTGAAAGCCATCCTGAGCCTGTTTCCGACGGCGCATTACAATCACCATCAGAATGATGAGGACGAGTAATATAGGTAAACCAACAAAGAGCAGCAGGGAATCACCCGCCATCGACCCCATCATGCCACTTAAAGTCGCTGCAATTCCGGCAAATACAGCACTAACCTTTACCATAAATCCAGCTTCCGGCTCAGCTGCAGGTACGGGAATTGGGGCAACAACCGGTGCCGGTTGTTGAACGGGTTCTTCTGTCATCGCAGGTTCTTCAGTTACCGGCTCTGACTGCTCCGGCAGCGTTTCTTCCACAACAAGCTCTTCTTCGATTACAGGAGCGACAGACTCAGCTTCAGTGGCTTCAACTTCAGCAACAACCAGTTCTTCTGCAACCGGCATTTCTTCACGGCTGGCATCTTCTAGCGCATCCGCTTCATTGGCCTTCCCGGCCATCTGTTGCACCGCAGCAAGTTCTGTATCCTGAATTGAAATGGCGCGCTGCATATCTGCCAGTTCGGTTTCCAGCTCTTTAATCTGGTGGTTTAAACCTGCATCGGTTCCACCCATAGCCTCAGCATCGGAACGCAGTTGCCGCAATTCTTCTTTCAGGGTTGCCACTTCACCATTCAATGCCGTATCGGTCAGGCCTTCACCTGCAGTCAGCTCTTCGCCACCCGGAGCGGCTACAGTTAACTCACCACTGGCTTCCGCTGTGTCGATATCTGCAGGAGCTTCAAGATCTCCAGCAATAATAGGTTGTGGCTCATCAGCGGTTGCAGCAGTAGCCATTTCCTTACGATAACTTTCCCATTCTTCAGTCTGAAGGCTATAAGCTAAACGTGCTTCATCTTCACTCATGGCTTCCAGTAAAGCCGGATCTTCGATGCGCAGCACATGGCCAATTTTTAGACGGTTAATATTTCCTTCACTAAAGGCATCAGGATTGTTTTTCAGCAAGGCCATCATGATCTGATAAATACTGACAGACTCGTCACCCGCCTGCAGCTTTTTCGCAACCGTCCAGAGATTATCGCCCTTGCGAGTGATACCGTAATCCAGTTCACCCTGTGCCAGCATTCCGGGTTCCGGCTCAACCGCCTGTGCAACCCGACCTTCCTGATATTCGGTAAGAGGAATACGTGGAAATAATTCGGTGTCATCACTAAAAGCCGTTGAATCGTCAACAACCGCCATTGGCTCCAGCAGCAGATTCTCCTCAGTGACCAGCTCAGGTTCAGGTAGGATTTCAGTCTCTGCCTGTATGGTCTCAGGTTCGACCAGTGGTTCTGCAGATTCAGGCATGACTTCTTCTTCAACAACCGCCATCGGTGCGACCACTTCTTCTTCGACCGGCATCGGTTCCGGCTCTGCCACGGCATCGGTTTCCGCTTCAATCGTGATCGGCGCAGGAACGGGAAAAGGAATTGGTGCCGATTCAATTTCAGGGGCAGCTTCAGAAGTAACTTCCGGCTCTACAACCAGTTCCGGTTCAGGATCCCGGACAATTTGTGCAGGCTCAGTCACTTCCGGCGTTGCAATCACAGCCGGCTGCTTGATAATCCGACCCGGTGGATCCAGCAATACGGTGTATTCACGTAAAATACGACCGTTATACCAGTTAAGTTCAAGCAGGAAATTCAGAAAAGGTTCGCGTACCGGCTGGTGACTAGTCATGTGAATATAGAAAGAATCATCGGTACGACTCTTAATTTCTATATTGAAGGAACTCAGGAAAGTAGGCCGATCAACACCGGCACGTAAAAAAGCTTCCCGTGAAGCCATTTTTACCGTCAATCCACTGACTTCATCTACCGTTGCCGAGAGCAATCCAATCTCAGCGTCCAGTGGCTCATTGAGCGCGGAATTAAGTTTAATATTGCCAAATCCCAGCGCACTGGCAACGATGGGCATTACGATCAAAATGCATGCTGTTAAAAATCTGGGCAGCGTACGCAGCATATTAAAACCTCTCCTGGTCCGTTACGTTTTTGACGTAACCCTAAGCTATATTGACTCAAATCCTCGTAACCCAAAAAACAGCAATCATGGAATCTATCGAGCAAATACAGCAGTTTCTATTTATTTTTCAAAAACTTATCGAACTTAGCTTTGAATAGCCTTTATAAGTCTTCAGTAACTATAGCTTACAAATAGTCTTTTACCAAAATTTCCATGGTTTGAACACCTTTAAAAGTGTTTATCGCCCACTGCCGAAAAAACATTAAATCCCCGCATCAGGCAATTTTTTTAATCCTCCAGCAGGATCCGTAACATCCGCCGCAAGGGTTCCGCCGCTCCCCAGAGCAATTGGTCACCAACAGTAAAGGCAGAAAGAAAATCATTGCCCATAGTCAACTTTCGCAAACGACCCACCGGTACGGTCAGCGTGCCGGTAATCGCAGCGGGAGTCAGCTCATTCATACTCCGTTCACGCTCATTCGGCACAACTTTGACCCAGTCATTAGCTTCCGCCAGCATGGAGGCAATTTCATCCAGCGGCGCGTCTTTTTTCAGTTTGATGGTCAGAGCCTGAGAATGAGAACGCATGGCGCCGATACGCACACAAATACCATCGATCGGGATCGCGTTGGCATTACCGAGGATCTTGTTGGTTTCAACTTCAGCCTTCCATTCTTCTTTACTCTGTCCTGATTCAAGCTGACTGTCCAGCCAGGGGATCAAACTACCGGCCAGCGGCACACCCCAGTTTTCCACTGGATAGCTGTCTCCACGTAAATGCGCGGTGACCTGTTTATCAATTTCTAAAATAGCCGAAGCCGGATCATCGAGCAGATCGCCGACAGAATCGCGCAGCGATCCCATCTGTTGCAGCAACTCACGCATATTGCGTGCACCGGCACCGGAGGCCGCCTGATAGGTCATCGGTGAAATCCATTCAATCAAATCGTTCTGAAACAAGCCACCCAGCGCCATCAGCATCAGGCTGACAGTGCAGTTACCCCCCACAAAGGTAGTTACACCCTTGCTCAGACCATCTTTAATCACTTCCAGATTAACCGGATCCAGCACGATGATGCTCTCGTCTTCCATCCGTAAAGTAGAAGCCGCATCGATCCAGTAACCCTTCCAGCCCGCTGCACGCAGTTTAGGATAGACATCTTCGGTGTAAGCACCCCCCTGACAGGAAAGGATCACATCCATTGCTTTTAGTTCGTCAATATCTTTTGCATCTTTCAGTGCCGGCACGTCCTTGCCCACGTCCGGCCCCGGCTGACCGGTTTGTGACGTGGTGAAAAAAATCGGCTCGATCAGATCGAAATCTTTTTCTTCACGCATGCGCTGCATCAGCACCGAACCCACCATGCCACGCCAACCTATTAGTCCTACTCTTTTCATTTTCCTGCCTCTTTAAATTCAAGTAGTTAGTGGCTAATGGCTAGGAAAACCATTGAGACCTAGCTACTCGTCCCTAGCTACTAGCTACTAGCTACTAGTCCTTAACGCTACAATCACGGCATCGCCCATGTCGGCGGTGCCGACCTTTTTCATACCATCACTGAATATATCCTGGGTACGCAAGCCCTGATCCAGCACGCTGTTGACCGCCTGTTCAATGCGTTCGGCCAGTGCGGTTTCATCCAGGCTGTAACGCAACATCATTGCCACTGATAAAATCGTCGCCAAAGGGTTAGCGATACCCTGCCCGGCAATATCCGGTGCGGAACCATGAATCGGTTCGTACATGCCCTTACTATTGATATCCAGTGAAGCTGAAGGCAACATGCCGATGGAGCCAGTGAGCATGGCGGCACAATCAGACAAAATATCACCAAACATATTGGTGGTCACCATCACGTCAAACTGTTTTGGCGCACGCACCAGCTGCATGGCGGCATTGTCCACGTACATATGGCTGAGTTCAATATTTTTATGATCCTCGCCAACCCGAATAACGACCTCACGCCACAACTCAGTACACTCAAGCACATTGGCCTTATCCACTGAACAAACCCGGCTATCGCGTTTCCCGGCAATATCAAACGCCACTTTAGCGATGCGCTCGATTTCAGACTCACGATATACCAGGGTGTTGTAGCCTTCCCGCTCACCATTGTCGAGGGTGCGTATGCCACGGGGCTGACCGAAATAAATGCCGCCAGTCAGCTCACGCACAATCATGATATCCAGCCCGGACACCACCTCAGGCTTCAGCGTTGAGGCATCGGCCAGTTGTGGATATAGAATCGCTGGACGTAGATTAGCGAACAATTCCAGCTCGGCACGTAAGCCCAGCAGGCCTTTTTCCGGGCGCACGGCGATATCCAGTGATTCCCATTTATAACCGCCTACCGCACCCAGCAAAAGTGAGTCCGCTTCTTTCGCCAGCTTCAGTGTGCTCTCCGGTAACGGTGAACCGCTATCATCGTAGGCCGTACCGCCCACCAGCGCATGTTCCAGTTCCACTTTTAGACCAAAGTCTTTATGTAGACAGTCGAGCACCTTGACTGCCTCGGCAACGATTTCCTGACCAATGCCGTCACCAGGGAGGATTAATAACTTTTTCGTCATAGATAATTTCCTGTCGTAAAAAATAATGTCTCGTGTTGTCCTGGCGGGAGATGAGTAGCTAGTGGCCAGGAAAACCAAGTTCTGTCTAGTTGTAGGTTGGGTTGAATGAAATGAAGCCCAACAGAATATCAGTCCAAGCTGTTGGGCTTCATTTCATTCAACCCAACCTACCGTTTTTCGCTGCAAGCAGCGAGGAATTGAACCCTTAGAGATTAAAACAACCACGGCGCTTCCTGTTTACGCCGTACTTCGTAGGCCCTAATGTCATCCGTATGTTGCAAGGTCATGCCGATATCATCCAGTCCATTAAGCAAACAGTATTTACGAAACGCATCTACCGTAAAGTTAATCTCGCTACCATCCGCTTTGCGAATCGTCTGTGTTTGTAAATCCACGGTCAACGCATAACCAACGGTCGCGACAACTTCGCGGAACAAATCATCCACTACGTTTTCATCCAGCACAATGGGTAACAGACCATTCTTGAAACAGTTGTTGAAAAAAATATCGGCAAAGCTCGGCGATATGATCGCTCGAAAGCCGTAATCTTCCAGCGCCCAGGGCGCATGTTCACGGCTGGAACCACAACCGAAATTTTTTCGTGCCAACAATACTTTCGCACCCTGATAGCGTTGCTGATTAAGTACAAATTCCGTATTCAACGGACGCTGACTATTATCCATATCCGGCTCACCCTGATCCAGATAACGCCACTCATCGAACAGGTTGGGACCAAAGCCCGTGCGCTTGATCGATTTCAGAAACTGCTTGGGAATGATCGCGTCCGTATCGACATTAGGTCGATCCATGGGCATCACGATGCCGTTTAATGTTTTAAATTTTTCCATCATTCTTATACCTTAAAAAATAGTTACCTTTATAAAACCGTGAACCACAAAGCTCACCAACCACCAACATGGAGCTAATGTGCGTAATAGGCGATTAATGATGCGCGTGCAATGGCATTACTATTCAGGTAATAGCCCACCAGTGCCGGCATGGCCTTGCTATCCAGTTCCAGTTTTTCAACCTTAAGCGCATACACGGTAAAAATATAACGATGCGCTTTGTCACCCTTAGGTGGACAGGCACCCCCATACCCCAGCTTGCCATAGTTGTTGATGCTTTGAGTACTATCCTTGGGTGCCAGTCCTTTGCTGGTATTGCCTGCATCGGCAACCAGCTCGTTGACCGTGCCGGGTATATTAAATATCAGCCAGTGCCACCAGCCACTACCTGTCGGTGCATCCGGATCATAGACGGACACAGCAAAGCTTTGGGTACCCTTTGGTGCATTTGACCATACCAGCTGAGGCGAAATATTTTTGCCCTGACAACCAAAATCCGAAAACACCTGCTCATTGGCTATCTGTCCACCGACAACATTGCTTCTTAAGGTAAAGCCCTCGGCTAAAACCTGATTCAGCATTATCAATAACGTCACACTCAATATAAATTTTTTCATTGTTTTATCCTTAAACCTGATATGTATTAATTTGCATCTAATTGTTTCAGAAGACTTTTTTTATGGAACAATTAGTGACTAATACCTCAGACATTATGTATTTACTTGCCAACAAAACAATCATATAGGCCAGGCTTGTTGGCAAGTTAATACATGAGGTCTAAATAAACTACCTCAGCGCAAGCGGCGAGGGACTAAACCCGGAAAAATTTCGGTGCTCCAGGCCCCTGTAATAAATTTTTTATAAATCCCGCACATCAACAAAGTGCCCCGCTATCGCCGCCGCTGCCGCCATCGCTGGACTCACCAAATGGGTACGCCCGCCCTGCCCCTGCCGACCTTCAAAATTTCGATTGGACGTTGAGGCACAGCGTTCGCCCGGTTCCAGTTTGTCCGCATTCATGGCCAGACACATGGAACAGCCCGGCTCGCGCCATTCAAACCCGGCTTCGATAAAGACTTTATCCAGACCTTCTTCTTCGGCCTGTTTCTTTACTAACCCTGATCCCGGCACCACCAGCGCGAGGCTGACATTATCTGCAACCTTGCGGCCTTTGGCGATGACTGCCGCTGCACGTAAATCTTCGATACGCGAGTTGGTACAGGAACCAATGAAAGCTTTATCGATCGGGATATCCGTGATCGGCGTGTTGGCTTCCAGCCCCATATATTTTAATGCCGCCATCATGCCGTCACGTTTAACGCTATCCGACTCATTGGCCGGATCCGGCACCCGTTCCCCCACGGCTACCACCATTTCCGGTGAGGTGCCCCAGGTGACCTGCGGTTTGATATTGACCGCCTCGATTACAACTTCTTTATCGAACACGGCATCATCATCAGAATACAGGCTCTGCCAGTCCGCCACCGCCTGTTCCCATTGATCTGCTTTTGGCGCATAGGGGCGACCTTTAACATAGTCAATGGTGGTTTGATCCACCGCCACCATACCCGTGCGGGCACCGGCTTCAATCGCCATATTACACAGCGTCATGCGACCTTCCATGGAAAGATCACGAATTGCCTGCCCAGCAAACTCAATCGCATAGCCGGTACCGCCCGCCGTACCAATTTCACCGATAATAGCGAGCACGATATCTTTGGCGGTCACCCCAACCGGTGCAGCACCTTCGATGCGAATACACATGGCTTTGGATTTGCTCTGCAACAGGCACTGCGTGGCCAGGGCATGTTCCACTTCTGAAGTCCCTATACCAAAAGCCAGGGCACCAAATGCGCCGTGGGTGGAGGTATGTGAATCACCGCACACCACCGTCATCCCCGGCAGGGTAGCTCCTTCTTCCGGGCCAATCACATGGACGATACCCTGGCGGGGATCATTCATTGTAAATTCAGTAATGCCAAACTCCTGGCAATTATTATCCAGGGTCTGCACCTGTAAACGGGAGACCGGATCAGCAATGCCATCCACCCCACTCTGACGCTCTAGAGTCGTGGTGGGCACATTATGATCCGGGGTGGCCAAATTCGCCGCCACCCGCCAGGGCTTACGCCCGGCCAGACGCAGGCCTTCAAAAGCCTGTGGTGAAGTTACTTCATGCACCAAATGCCGATCAATGTAGATCAATACCACGCCATCACCACTGTCGTGCACTACATGGGCATCCCACAATTTGTCATATAAGGTCTTGCCAGCCATTTTCTTCATCCTGTTTTTGCATCATTCAACTTGTGCGGGAAGTCTAGTCTCGTCTATGCTATTACACAAATTCATTATTTTTATATTTATCATTCCAATTAGGAATAACACTATGGACATCACCAACTTGCAAGCCTTCATCGCCGTCACCGAAACCGGCTCATTCTCCCGCGCCTCCGAGCATATTCACATCACCCAACCAGCGGTAAGTAAACGTATCGCAGCGCTGGAATCGACCCTGGAGACGAAGCTGTTTGACCGTATTGGGCGACAGGTAACGCTCACCGAAGGGGGCCGGGTACTGCTACCCCGCGCCCACCAGATATTGCTCGAAATCGAGGATAGCCGCCGCCTATTAGGTAATCTTTCCAAACAAGTGGGCGGGGCGTTGAAAATGGCCACCAGCCACCACATTGGTCTTCATCATCTGGCGCCGGTACTGCGACAATTTAGCGCCCGCTATCCGGCAGTAGAGCTGGATCTGCATTTCATGGAATCGGAAGAAGCCTGCAAAGTGATTCATCACGGCGATCTGGAGCTGGGGGTGATCACCTTGCCACTGGAAACCGATACGGACTTGAACATACAAAGGCTCTGGCCTGATCCGCTCGCTGTGGTGGTGGGAAAACCCCATCCGCTTTACAGCCGCGTTCCGGACAGTCTTGCGGATCTACTGGTACATCCTGCGATCCTGCCGGAGCGCGGCACCTATACCCGTGAACTGATTGAAAAAGCTATCAATGAAACTATCACAGTACGCATGTCGACCAATTACATGGAGACCATCAAAATGCTGGTGAGTGTGGGCATGGGCTGGAGCGTACTACCACGCACGATGCTGAGTAACGAGTTACGGGTAATAGAAATTGATGAGCTAAAAATACAGCGTGAGCTGGGGGTGGTCTGGCATGCACAACGCACACTATCGAATGCAGCAAAAAAAATGATTGAGGTTCTTTCAGTTTGAAACATATCCGTGGGTTCGATTTTAATCGTACAGGTCGACGTCCAGGTGTAGGTGTAGCCGTATTCAATTCATATCCGAATTCAGTTTTTCCTTAAACAAAGTCTCATTGATCGCACAGCCAAGGTATTCGGCAATAATTCGCATATCTTTCTCGGCGTTGCCCAGGCAACTGGTGGCACCGGGTGAGGGGGTCATATTAAAAATAATACCATCACCAGTATCAATTTTGGCTTCGCCCAGATGCAACTTTCCCTCTCGCTTATCAATCATCACCGGGCGTACGCCACCAATACCTTTGGCAAACTGTAAATCTGCCAGTTGCATTGTGGGAATGATCTTACGTGCATCACTTAGAAACAAACGTCGCCGAATGCCCGGTACTTCAAATAACATATTACGGAAAATATAATTGCGAATATCAGATACCCGCAATAGGTTCCAGAAGGCCTGTAACACTTTGTGATCCAGACGCAAAACATGAAAGAACTCAGGCAGAGTCTTAATGTTATAACGCTCCAACATCGGTATCACCAGAGCGGTGGGGCCAAAACGAGTTTTATCTGCGACCAATATATCGGGATCGCCATGAATTGCAGCAAAGGGCAGTTTGTCATTTTGCACAGTATACACTTTGCCATTCAGGCATTTTCGGGCGTAATAAAAACTCCCCGCCATCGGCAAGCAGGAATAATAATGGCCATAGCCCATACGATGTGCAAACAGCAGGCTATGGCCCCCGGCACAGACCACCACGAAACGGGCCTGATAGTCACCCTGACTCGTTTTTATATGATACAACTCGCCCTGTTTTTCAATTTTCTTTACCTTGATGGATAAAGAAACTTCGATCTCTTTATCGTTATAAGCACGCGCCTGTTCAATAAAAGATTCCGATAAAGCGGCAAAATTGACGGTGGTATATTCACCCTCGATACCAAGACCATTGATGACACCCTTACGCCCTTTCATCACGTTCGGTTCCCGCTTCTGAATCGCCTTTTCATCCAGTAATTGCATCGCCGGAAAATGAGGAGAGAAAAGTTTGAAACGTTCGGCCAGACTTGCCGATTCCTGTTCACCCACGCCAATCACCATTTTCGAATGCTTGAACATGATCTGATCACGGTGAGATAGATGCGAAGTGTAATTCACCAGCATCGCCGCAGTGCGTTGAACCTGCTGCGCTTTTTCCAGGGTATAATTGGTTTCGATATCACCGCAATGCAAAGTCTGGCTATTATTGCGGCCATTAGAATTGACCGCCGCGACCTGGGCATATTTTTCCAGCAGGGTAATACGTTTTAAATCGGTAAACGCCGCCAGTTGATATAGCAGAGCGGTACCCGACACCCCGCCACCAATAATTAACACATCACAAACTGCTCGCCCATTCATTCCATTTTGTTCCTGTGTACCTGTGAATACCCCATCTATCGACCATAAACGGGATGGCTTGAATCATGACAGATCAGTCAAACCGATGGATAATCAGGTTTCAATAATTAAGAGTGCCCTTTTTTATTTTATAGACGAAGACTCGACGGGAAGATAGCGCCAGGCAATGAAAAATCCCGCCAGCGCCAATACCATTGCCGTTAAAAACATACTGCGTGCACCCAGCCCGTCAAACAGATAACCACTATATAAACTACCCAGCGCGCCCCCCGCGCCAAAACTCAAACTACTATAAAGTGCTTGTCCCTTACCCTGATGACGACCGCTAAAAAAGTTATGAATATACTGGATGGCCACCGCATGATAAATACCAAAACTGGCCGCATGCAGACATTGGGCAAAGACCATCAGTCCCATTGACTCGGGATACAGTGCGGTTATTAACCAGCGCAATGCGGTCAGTAATAAGCTCCCCAGCAATAGCCCTCGCAACCCGAATTGTGGTACCAGACGCGACATCAATAAAAATATCCCGACCTCGGCGGCCACACCCAACGCCCATAATCCCCCAATAGCGGGTAATGAATAGCCATAATCCTGCAAATAAATAGAATAAAACGTGTAATACGGCCCGTGACTGGCCTGCATCAGAAAACAGGCCACCAGCAAACCCAGCACCTCCGGCCGTCGCAGTAACTTGCGCAGGGGCTCATGATCCAGACTCAAGTGCCCGGCCGCTTTTTCTGGAACCAATAGACTACTCAGCCAGATCCCGGCAAACATGATGAGCAGGATCACCGGCAATAAGCGAATGCTGTCACCTTCCAGCAAACTGCCCAGTCCCCATACGGCGGCAATGAAGCCGAGCGAGCCCCACAACCGGATACTGCTGTAACGGTGAGTCTGACTTCCCAGATGAGAAAAAGTGGTAGCCTCAAATTGGGGCAGGGTCGCATTCCAGAAAAAACTGAAAACCACCATCACCAGCACCAGCCAGGCAAAATCATCACTGTAGAAAACTCCGGCGAAGGCCAGCATGGAAATCAGGCACCCCATACGCACAATCGCCATGCGCCGCCCGGTGTGATCTGCCACCCAGCCCCAGATATTCGGTGAAATAATTTTGGTGGCCATGAGTATGGCCATGAGATTGCCTATCTCGGTGATATTAAATCCCAGTGATTTAAGGTACAGGCTCCAGTAGGGGAGCAGCGCACCGAGACTGGCAAAGTAAAAAAAATAGAAGCCGGAAAGACGCCAATAGGGCATGGGGAACCAGGTAGCTAGTGGCGAGTGGCGAGTGACGAGTGGTGATACATTCTATATCTATTCACTGGAAGAAGGGATAATGGGTGTTTTAGAGTTGACATCCATATTCTGTGCGCGGTGGCGCAGCACATGATCCATCAGCACAATGGCCATCATGGCCTCAGCGATTGGCGTGGCGCGGATACCAACACAGGGATCGTGACGGCCTTCGGTGACCACTTCGACCGCTTCACCGGCAAGATTGATGCTGCGCCCAGGCAGACGCAAGCTGGAAGTGGCTTTTAAGGCAATACTGGCAAGTATGTCCTGACCGGATGAAATCCCACCCAGCACCCCGCCGGCGTGATTCGACAAAAAACCTTGCGGCGACATTTCGTCCCGGTGCTCGGTGCCTTTCTGTACCACCGATTCAAAGCCTGCACCGATCTCCACGCCTTTCACCGCGTTAATACTCATCAACGCATGTGCCAGCTCCGCATCCAGACGATCGAAAATCGGCTCACCTAGCCCCGGGGGAACACCGGTGGCCACCACATTAATGCGTGCTCCGATAGAGTTCCCTTCTTTACGAAGGGCATCCATATAGCGTTCCAGCTCGCTGACTTTCGCCGCATCCGGGAAAAAGAAAGCATTTTTATGCACCTCACTCCAATCAAAGACTTCGGCCTTGATTGGCCCCAATTGTGCCATGTAGCCGTAAATATCAATGCCGTATTTTTCTTTCAGGTACTTTTTGGCAATGGCACCGGCCGCCACCCGCATCGCAGTTTCCCGCGCAGAAGAACGCCCACCACCACGATAATCACGAATGCCGTACTTCTGCTGGTACGTGTAGTCCGCATGGCCTGGACGAAACCGATCCATAATAGTTGAATAATCTTTGGAACGCTGATCGGTATTGTGAATAATCAGACCAATCGGGGCACCGGTGGTTTGACCTTCAAAAACACCGGATAAAATCTGTACCTCATCGGCCTCACGCCGTTGAGTGGTATGACGACTGGTTCCCGGCTTTCTGCGATCAAGATCCGCCTGCAAATCAGATTCCGACAGAGCCATCCCCGGCGGACAGCCATCAACAATACAACCAATCGCAGGACCATGACTTTCACCAAAACCTGTGACGCTGAATATCTTGCCTATACTATTACCTGACATGAAAAATATTTCTCAATTATGTTCTTCTTCAGAATGGTGATTTCTTACACAACATACTTGCAAGCATGCTGCTATAAGTACTATTGTTGCGGAATGATTATTATAAATTATACTCGAGGCTATAAAAAGTTAAAATAACTAACACAGTATGACTTATATAAAAAAAGATAGCCGAGCAAGTATCAGGAATGCATCTCATTCCTCACATTCTATCAGTCCCACCCTTTTATATATCGCCTTTAGCAGCCTGATTTTTCTCTGTATGGGCATTGGTTTTGTCAGCATTAACCAGTCCAATCAGGCCCATCATGATCTTGAAGCCGTTATTGATAAAATAGGCATTAAACTTGAACTACTCAAAACACTGCACACAGCCGCTCGTGAGCGCAGCATTAATCTCTACATAATGGTATCAGAACCCGACCCATTCGAACGGGACGATGCTTTTATGCGCTACAACCAGAATGCCACTGACTTCAGCGTCGCCTATAACAAAATCATTGCGATGCCATTAAGTACAGAAGAGCAACGTATTCTCGAGCAACAAACCGAAGCCACAAACTATACCGTCCACATCCAGCGCGAAGTTGTCCAGCTTACCTCAGAGGGCAAACTGAAAGAAGCCAGAGAACTGATGACCGGCAAAACGATAAATGCGCAAAATAAGGTTGTTGAATATATTGCTCAACTGCAACTTATGCAATATAAATCGATTACAGAAATTGAAGCACTGGCCGACGAATCAAATCTACAAGCTAAAAACATACTTTATATTTTAGTTTCACTGGCCCTGATACTGGGTAGCAGTATCGCGATATATACTACACGTCGGATAAAACGCATAGAAAAAAGTATTACCAAAGAAAAAGAACTGGCACTAGTCACCCTGCAATCAGTCGGTGATGCAGTCATAACCACTGATAATCAGGGTTATATTCAATTCATGAATCCGGTGGCGGAACATTTAACCGGCTATAACAGCGAACAAGCTATCTACCAATCTCTAGAGGATGTATTCACGATTATATCTGAGAGCGATCATTTAGAAGCGGAAAATCCGGTTAGCATAGCCTTGAACGAGCATATCATTTTTTCTAAAACAGATGACATTGTGCTGATTAGAAAAGATGGAAAAGAATTTGCCATTGAACTCACTGCCGCGCCAATTATGGATGATGAGCATGAAATATTCGGTGCCATCCTGACCTTCCATGATGTCAGCGAAATGCGCTCCATGTCCTATAAAATCAGCTATCAGGCCACTCACGATAGCCTTACCGGTCTGGTAAACCGACATGAGTTTGAAGTCCGCCTGGAACAAACGATACAGAATGCCCGCAATGAAAAAACATCCCATGCCTTATGTTACCTGGATCTTGATCAATTCAAAGTTGTGAATGATTCCGCAGGCCATGCAGCCGGTGATGAGCTACTAAAACAACTTGCGCAAAAACTTCAACCTTTGCTGAGGAAAAGTGATGTGCTTGCCCGCCTCGGCGGAGACGAGTTTGGCGTTCTCCTGGAAGGCTGCAGTGAACAACAGGCATATAAAATAGCAAATATCATGCGTACCACCATTAAGGAAACCCGTTTCCCATGGGGCAATAACACCTTCGAAGTAGGCGTCAGCATCGGACTCGTTCCGATTAATTCAGAATCCAGCGGCGTGTCCGATATACTCAGCGCAGCCGATACCGCCTGCTATGCAGCAAAAGAGAACGGTCGTAATCAGGTTCAGACATACCGCGAAAATGATAAAGAATTTTCAAAACGCAAAACAGAAATGCGCTGGGTGCAGGATATTCAACATGCACTCGCAACTGACTCATTCCTGCTTTACTGTCAGAAAATTATTCCTATTGATACAAACAGCAAGCACAAACGCTTTTGTGAATTGCTCATTCGCCTCCAAACTATCGAAGGTGAAATAATACCGCCCATGGCATTCCTGCCTGCGGCTGAACGTTATAATTTGATTACTGATATTGATAAGTGGGTTATCCATAATGCCCTTATTACCCTGCAAGAATATCAAAATGACAATTTAGACGAAAAGTTATTTGTCGCTATCAATCTATCAGGCCAATCGCTTAGTGACAGCAGCTTTCTAGAATATACCCGTAATGAAATACTGAATAGTCACTGCTCACCGGAGCACCTCTGTTTTGAAGTGACTGAAACCGCCGCCATTGCTAACATGAGTAAGGCCATACATTTTATCAACTCACTTAAAGAGTTGGGCTGTAAGTTTGCTCTGGATGATTTTGGCAATGGTCTGAGTTCATTTGCCTACCTGAAAAATATGCCGGTAGATTTTCTAAAAATTGACGGCAGCTTTGTCCGCGATATCTGCCATGACAAAATGAATAAAACTTTTGTGGAAACCATTCATCGCATCGGTACCATGATGGGAATAGAGACAATTGCTGAATATGTGGAAAATGAAGAAACACTGAACATGTTAAAAGAAATTGGCGTTCACTATGCTCAGGGTATGCATATCGATAAACCAAAGAATATCGATGAAGTCCGTAAGAATAACAGTCTGGCCAGTTAGTCGTTGCAGGTA